>OGZK01004135.1_pt1 | contig 10495 bp, 6 predicted proteins | sample 1576791 | NCBI WGS metagenome assembly OGZK01 (sample SAMEA3541556, study PRJEB24748) | human gut metagenome | biome: human gut; feature: human-associated habitat; material: faeces | place: China | collected 2012
ATGCTGGGTGCCGCAACCCGGGCAGTGGCACGGCGTCAGCCGTGACGGAGAGGTTTAACCTATTATAACAAAGTGGGCCGCCCACTGCAACGAGTGGACGGCCCGATAGGCGCTCTCTTAGGGAAATTACTTCTTTGCGAGGTACTTGCGAATATCGATAGCAACAGCCACGATGATGACAAGGCCCTGCACGATGTAAGTGTAAGAAGAGTTGACGTTCATGAACTGCAGAGCGACCTTCATCAGCTCGAAGACCAGCACGCCGACGAGGATGCCGGGGACAGTGCCGACACCGCCGGTGGTGGAGACGCCGCCGATGGTAGAAGCTGCGATAGCATCCAGCTCATAGCCCTGAGCGGTGTTGACGGAGGCGCCGCCGGACTTGGCAGCCAGCAGGCAGCCGGCCAGACCGAACATGCAGGAGGCCAGGATGTAGATGCGGATCTTGGTGGCGTAAACATTGACACCGGCCACCTCGGCAGCAGCCTCGTTGCCGCCGATGGCGTACATGTACTTGCCGTGACGGGTCTTGTTGTACAGGAACCAGAAGCAGACAGCCACGATGAGGGCGATGACGATCAGCACAGGGATACCGAGGATGGTATCAGAAGCCAGAGAGGTGAAGTCCTTGTTCAGGGAGCCGATGGGGGTACCGCCGGTGTAGACGAGGCAGATACCGTAGACCACCTGCTGCATACCCAGGGTAGCGATGAAGGGCTGCACCTTCAGGTAGCTGACCACGAGGCCGTTGCACAGACCCACGATGGCGCAGATGGCGATGACGAGGATGAAGACCACGGGGGTGGGCAGGGTGGGCATATTGGGGTAGAACTTACCGGCAGCGCCCTCGGTCTGCGCAAAGATGCAGGCCAGGCAGGCAGCGAAACCAGCCAGACGGCCTGCGGACAGGTCGTTACCGGTGGTGATCAGACAGCCGGAAATGCCCAGAGCGATGATGTAGCGGATAGAGACGTTCTTGAACAGGTTGATGATATTGGCCAGTGCGAAGAAGTTGGGGTGGATGATGCCGACGATGAGGGACACGGCCAGCATCAGGACGATGATGGCGTTGTTGCCCAGCCACTTCTTTACAGACTTGCCCGTTACTTTCTTGGTAGCTTCCACGATAGACAGCCTCCTTGTTTACTGATTGGCCGCCGCCGCTTCGGGCGCGGTCTCGAACTGGGTCGCCAGAGCCATGATGTTCTCCTGCGTAGCATCCTTGCCGTCGATGAAGCCGGTGATGCGGCCATCGCACATGACCATGACGCGGTTGGACATACCGATGATCTCGCTCATTTCGGAGGAGATCATGATGATGCTCTTGCCCTGCTTGGCCAGGTCGGCGATGATGCAGTAGATCTCATATTTTGCGCCGACGTCGATGCCTCGGGTAGGCTCGTCCAGAATGAGGACATCGGGGTTGTTGGCCAGCCAGCGGGCGATCAGCACCTTCTGCTGGTTGCCGCCGGAAAGGCTCTTGATCGCCGTTTTGGGGCTGGGGACCTTGATGGCCATCTTCTCTTTGTTGGTAGCCACCAGCTCGAGGATCTTCTTGTCGTCCAGCATGATGGGACCCTTGCGCAGGGCGTCCAGAGAGGCGATAGAGATGTTATCGGCCACGCTCAGCACGCCCATGATGCCGGTGGCGCGGCGGTCCTCGGTCAGCAGAGCCACGCTGTGCTGGATGGCGTCGCGGGGCTGCTTGATGGCGACTTCCTGACCCTTGATCCATACCTTACCGGCGGTGTGAGCGCGCAGGCCGAAAATACCTTCCATCAGCTCAGTGCGCTGTGCGCCCACCAGGCCGGCCACACCCAGGATCTCGCCCTTCTTCAGCTCGAAGCTGCAGTGGCGGAAAGAGCGCGGATGGATGGAGGTGAAGTCTTCCACCTTCATCATGATCTCGTCGGAGGGGTGGTTCTCCAGCGGGGGATACAGGTTGGACAGCTCACGGCCGACCATCTTAGCGATGATCTCCTCTTTGGTCATGTTGGCGACGTCCCACTTGCCGATATAATGGCCGTCACGCATGATGGTGACTTCATCGGCGATGACCTTGATCTCGTCCATCTTATGGCTGATGTAGACCAAAGCGACGCCCTGCTCTTTCAGCTCGTTCATGATGCGGAACAGGGACTCGACTTCGTTCGCAGTCAGCGAGGAAGTCGGCTCGTCCAGGATCAGCACCTTGCAGTTTGCGGAAACAGCCTTTGCAATTTCCACCATCTGCATCTGTGCGATGCTCAACGTACCCAGCTTTGCGTGGGACTTGATATCCAGCTTCAGCTTTTTCAGCAGTTCATCGGTATCTTTGTACATCTTGGCATGGTCCACGATGGTGATGGGACCAGCCTTCTTGGTGGGGTAGCGGCCCAGCCAGATGTTCTCGGCCACAGTACGGGCCGGGATAGGCTGCAGCTCCTGATGCACCATCGCGATGCCGCGGTTCAGTGCATCCAGCGGGGTGGGGATGCTGACCTTTTCGCCTTCGTACTCGATCTCGCCCTCGTCCATCTTGTAAATGCCGAACATACATTTCATCAGGGTGGACTTACCGGCACCGTTCTCGCCCATCAGGGCCATGACTTTGCCGGGGCGGAGCTCCAACTGCGCGTGGTCCAGCGCTTTCACGCCGGGGAAGGTCTTTACCACGCCTTTCATTACCAGACGGTATTCTGACATTCCTCAGAGCCTCCTTGTCTTTGGGTCTTGGAAAGTGCGTTTTTTCCGGCGGGCTCTTAAAATAAGGCGCGTGCGCGGAGATGTTTTCTCGCACGCACGCGCTTTTTAGCTTTTAATTAAGCCTTATTGGTTCACTGCGCACCTTGCAACGATAGGGTTTTGGCTGCTTACTTGATGTACTGTGCAGCGTTCTCCTTGGTGACCTTGACATAGTCGACCCAGTAGTACTGCTCGACCTTGCTGCCCTCGACGTACAGCTTGGTAGCAGCTGCAGCAGCGGTAGCCTGGCCCACGTCATCGTTCAGAACGGTGCCGGTCATGTTGCCATCGACGACATTCTGGACAGCCTCGCTCAGTGCGTCAACACCGACCAGATAGACGTCCTTGCCGACGGTACGGCCAGCCTGCTGCAGGGACTGCAGAGCGCCCAGTGCCATTGCGTCGTTGTTGCAGAAGACGACTTCGATCTTCTCGCCGTACTGTGCCAGAGCGTTTGCGACGTCCTGCTGTGCGGTGGTCTGGTCCCAGTTGTCCAGGTACTCGTACAGGCACTCGACTTCCTTGCCGGCGTCGGTCAGAGCCTTGATGGAGTACTCGGTGCGGTACTGAGCATCAATGTTCTCGGGGTCGCCCTTGCACATGATGTAGGTGATCTTGCCGTCGCCGTTGATGTCGCCCTGAGTCTCGGTCTCCAGGATCAGCTCGCCCTGATAAGTACCGGACTGACGTGCGTCAGCGCCGACGTAGCAGCACTTGTCTGCGTAGGAGTCCAGAACGCTCTTGTCGGGCTCACGGTTGATGAAGACGATGGGAGTCTCAGAGGGCTTGATGGTATCAACGATGGTCTGTGCGGAAGTGGTCTGCACGGGGTTGATGACCAGCACGTCCACGCCCTGCTGCAGGAAGGTGTTGATCTGCTCGGTCTGGGTGTTCTGGTCGTTCTTGCCGTCCATGATGGTGACGGAGTAGCCCATGTCCTTCAGGTACTCTTCCAGATCGGAGCGGTACAGAGTCATGAAGTTATCAGCAAACTGATAGATGCAAACGCCGATGTTGGCAGAGCCGTTGGTAGCAGCAGCAGAAGCAGCGGTGGAAGAAGCAACGCTGGAAGCAGCGGTGCTGGTGGAGGAAGAGCCGCCGCAGGCGGTCATAGCAGCAGTTGCACCAACAACAGCAGATGCCTTCAGGAAGTCACGACGCGAAATCATTTTCATAATAATGTTCTCCTTCAATTCGTATCTCAGCATTTTCACAGGAGCAATCTTGCATGCACCTGTAATTCCTGTTCGTATTATACCCTTGCAGCACCCCACTGTTCAAGAGAACAAGTTCACAAGATTGACGGATTTATTTTGTGCTATTTCAACAAATGGTTTATGGGGTCGATGATTTCTTTTCGCGAAGCATCACAATTTTTCATGCTTTTGCAACCGTTGGATAAATATAAAAATGATGTGTTGTTTTTCTTTCAAAAAGATTACAAAATGTTGCATCGTTCGGTTTTTGCAGCTTTTTCATTTCTTGTATATCTTGAAAAATATTTTCAGGAATAGTTCATCCCTGTTCTTCCGCATTTTTTCGCTTCATTTCTGCAATTTTCTGCAAATCGCCTGCCATTCCCGGTTCCTGCCGCCCGCCTTTTGCAAAGAAAATGCCCGGAAGCTTTCCTGAGCCTCCGGGCATCCCGATCCGAGTATCTTTTACAGATTCAGCAGCATCTTTGCAATGTTGAAGTAAATCAGCAGCGTGGTGGTATCCACAATGGTGGTGATCAGGGGTGAAGCCATCACGGCCGGATCCACATGCAGCTTTTCTGCCGCCACCGGCAGAATGCCGCCGATGATCTGCGAGAGCAGGATGGTGCAGATCAAAGTCAGGCACACCACCAGCGCCACCGGAGCCGCGATGCGGTCAAACACCAGCAGCTTTACAAAGTTGCATACGGCCAGCGTGCCGCCGCACATCAGGGCTACGCGGCTCTCGCGCCAGAGGATGCGTGGCAGGTCGTGGGGCTGGATGTCGCCCACCGCCATGCCGCGGATGATGGTGGAAGTGCTCTGGCTGCCCGCGTTGCCGCCTGCGTCGGTCAGCATGGGGATGTAGGCGGTCAGCACGGTCACAGCGGCCAGTGCATCCTCGTATCCGCGAATGACCAGACTGGAGAAGGTGGCGCTGATCATTAAAAACAGCAGCCACGGTGCGCGGCTCTTGTACAGGTCCCACATGCTCTGCTTGAAGTAGGGCTTGTCGGAGGGGCCGATTGCGTTCATCTTTGCAATATCTTCGCTGGCCTCATCCTGCAGGATGCTGATAGCATCATCAATGGTCACGATGCCCACCAGCCGGTTTTCCGCGTCCACGACCGGAATGGCCAGAAAGCCGTATTTCTCGAACAGGTTGGAAACATCCTCCTGATCGGTGGTGGTGCTCACGCTGACCACATTGGAATCCATCAGGTCCTTGATAGGCTCTTCTGTGTTCTTTGCCAGCACCAGCGCCCGCAGGGACACCACGCCGATCAGCCTGCGGCTGTCATCGGTCACATAGCAGTTGTTGATGGTCTCCTTGTCAAAGCCATTCCTGCGGATGGCCTCCATGGCCTGTGCCACGGTCATGTCCGGCCGCAGCTCCATCAGCTCGGTGGTCATCACGCCGCCGGCCGAGTCCTCCGGGTACTTGAGCAGTTCGTTGATCATGCGGCGGGTGGTGGGGTCGGCCTGACCCAGAATGCGCTTGACCACGTTGGCAGGCATTTCCTCCACAAGGTCGGTGGCATCGTCCACGAACAGTTCGTCCACAACAGCCTTCAGCTCGGTATCGGTCAGGCCGTCGATCAGCTTCTGCTGGGTCTCAGGGGTCAGTTCGGTGAACACATCTGCGGCCAGATCCTTCGGGCACAGACGGAACAGCACCGGGAGCTTTTCTGCGGGCAGATCCTCAAACACCGCCGCAAGGTCGGGCGCGGGCAGAGTTTCCATCACATCCCGCAAGCTCTGGTATTTCTTGGCATCGTCCAGATTTGCCAGCATGGTCTTGAGGGTATCGATCGAGATTTCAGACATAAAAAAGCTGCCTCCTTTTCAGTGGCAGCTCTCGTTTCTTCTTTTCAGGAAACACAAACACGCACCGTGTGCATTCACACACAGCAGGGTCTGCGCAAAGCAGAAACGGCGGCTGCCATCATATAAAATAATCGGGGAGAAAGACTGCTGCTACTGCCAGCAGGTTCCATGACAACCACCTCGTTTTCCTGTTGTAAAAAGACACTTTTTGCCTTTTCCGCCCATTACTTTACCACTGCTTTTTTGCCGCGTCAACCCTGCTTTTTAAATTTTTCCGTTTCTTTACAAAAAGTAAAAGTGCCCGATGACATTTTTCGTATCATCAGGCACTTTTATCCTGTCAGCGCATGTCCCGGGCGGGATGGAAGGCTCTTTGCTTACAGGGTCTCTACCGTATCAAACATTTCTTTTGCGGCTTCCACAGCATCCCTGCTGCCAAACACCACCCGCACGCCGTTTGCCATGGCGGCACCCAGCTCTGCGGCCTGCTCCTTCAGCAGTGCGGCATCCACCGCACACAGGGCCTTGCGGTCTGCCGCCATCATTTCATCAGTGATGCCGCAGAAATACCGGCGGTCCGTCTCGCGGGCCTCAGCACGCGGCTTGCGGGGGGTGTCCAGCTTGGCCACAGTACCCACAATAAAATCGTTCAGGTCTTTTTCGGTGTACTCCCGTGCTGCCAGCTCTGCCGGGCCTTTTGCAAAGGCGTCGTAGCTTTCCTTTACATGGGGGTCGCGGTAGGTGTACAGGTATTCCACGCCGTCCGAGGAGAGCATTCCGGTGCCGTAAGCGCCGCCCACCTCACGGATGTTGTGCCACAGGTATTCGTAGCTCATCACGCGGGCCAGCGCCTTGCGGTCGCTGCGGCGCTCCATGGGCCATGCCTGTACATCGTAGTTCACACCGCCGTCAATGATAAATGCTTCGTTCACCGGCGGTGTCAGCGGTTCCACATAGGGCTTTGCCGCAGCGCGGCCCTCGGCAGCAAAGCGGCTGTCCGGCAGCAGAGTGCGCAGCCTTGCAAGGGCATCCTCGCTGCCATACAGGCTGACCGTCAGCTCCGCGTGCTGCAGCACCTCTGTGCGCAGGGCATCCAGCTTTTCACCCAGTGCTGCCCAATTGCCGCGCTCCTGCACGCCGCACAAGAACTTGTAATAGCTCACACCGCTGCAGCGTTCACTCACCGCACCGTCCACCGTGTAGTGGGCACTGGCGCGGGTGGCTGCGTATACATTGCCCTGCTGGATGAACTGCTGTTCCATGTTCAACTTCTGCTGGCTCAGCACCCGTGCAAAAGCAGCTTCTGCCGCCGGGCCGGTAAGGATGGTATCATACAGCCATTCGCCGCCCAGCTCCACAGCCTTTTCCAGACTGCGTTCCAGCAGGCTCAGGCACAGGCTCAGCTTGGCATGGCAGGGTGCACCCTCCTGCCGCCCGGTCCAGATGTCCAGCTGGGTGCGGCTGTCGCCCAGCCATGTGCTGCGCAGAGTGTTCAGTTGCTGAGCGGTGTGTTCGGTGCTGTCCAGCTCGTCCAGCACATCGGTCAGCAGGTCCAGATACGGCATGTCCTCAGGCTTCACATTACCGAGGTCATAGTAGAAGTTCAGGTACAGGCTGCCTGCCGAAGGGTGATGCACCAGCTGCGCACCGGCCAGAAGTTCCCGCTCGCCTGGGGCCGTCCTTGCTCCGTCGCCAAGGTCGGCAACGGTCAGCGGGTGCTCCAGCACAAGCTTGCCATCGGTGCGGATGGGTTCGCCCTCCTCTTTTTTAGGCAGGGTGGGCACCTGCACCACCTGCACCGGAGCCGGTGCAAACAGCTCACGCAGCAGCTCATTGAACCAGCCATCGGCCATCTTTTCCCGCAGGGAAGCAAACAGCCTGTCCGTGTGCAGCAGCAGGGCAGGGTCGCCGGTGTGCAGCCAACCGGTGGAAGCGTTGATGGCATCCAGCACGCCGTCTGGCAGGGTGCCCGGGCGCTCCAGCGATGCAAACTCTGCTGCGTTCAGCGAAGCCAACAGCAGTTCCTGCGGGATGCCCTCGGCCAGAATGCCGTCCACCGCCTTGCGCACAGCGGCAGCAAACTTGCGAGCGCTCTCCTCGGTGGCACCGCGCAGCACCAGTTCCAGCACCGGCTGCAGGGTGCTGTCGTCAAAGCCAATGTCAATATCTGCGCCCAGCTTTTCGGCCAGCAGCGCCGCCTTCAGCGGGGAGTTATTGGTGCCAAGCAGGGCATCCAGCAGGATCTCCACGCCCAGCTGCCGCTCCCGGTCTGCAAAGGCACCGGTGTACCATGCCAGAGCACACTGCACCTCGTCCGGCTCCGGGTTTTCGGTATAGTAGGGCAGTTCCACGCAGGCACCCGCCTGCTCGTGCTGCACGGTCAGCTGCGGACGGCTGGTGCCCTTGGGCATTTTTGAAAGATAATCCCTGTCCAGCAGTTCCAGCTTTTCAGCCATATCCATTTTGCCATAGAGGGTAATGCAGCAGTTGTCGGCGCTGTAGTGGCGGTGATATACCCGCTTATACTTTTCATAGGTCAGCGCCGGGATGCTGGCCGGGTCGCCGCCGGAAACAAAGCCGTAGGCCGTATCCGGGAACATGGCCCGTTCCAGTGCATTTTCCAACTGAGCATCCGGTGCAGCCAGAGCGCCCTGCATCTCGTTGTACACCACTCCGCTCACGGTGCCGTCGGCACTGCGGTGCCAGCCCTCCTGCTCAAACACGCTCTTGTCCACCATGGCCAGCGGGCAGAACACCGCGTTCAGGTAGACATCCATCAGGTTTTTGAAATCGGTCTCATTGGGCGTAGCGAACGGGTAGACCGTCTTATCCGGGAAGGTCATCGCATTCAGGAAAGATGCCATGCTGCTTTTGAGCAGCTGCAAGAACGGCGAGGTCACCGGGTATTTTTCGCTGCCTGCCAGCACCGAGTGCTCCAGAATGTGGAACACGCCGGTGTCATCGGACGGGAAGGTGCCAAAGCCGATGCCAAACGCCTTGTTGGTATCCTCATTTTCCACCAGCAGCACCGTGGCACCGCTCACATCGTGGGTAAGCACGGTCAGGGTTCCGTGCTGTTCAGGGCAGTCCTCGGTACGCACGAGGGTATAACCGGGAAATCGTTCCATTTCGTTTTCTCCTTTGTGGTTTTGAAATCGTTTGACACTATTGTATCATTCGCCGCTCAAAAAGACAATTACCGGTTTGTTAATAATAACCAGAAGGGCGTTTTTAACCATTCGCTTCCCGTGAAAAAGGAAACAAGCCGGCCCCGCAGGGCTGGCTTGTTTGCAAAATTATAAAATAATATTTCCTCTGATATTGCCAAAGCGAAAGCGTCGGCAATTTTAAATCGTATTTTTTACACCTGTTTTGCGCCCTCAGTCCGGCAGGACACCCGGAACAGCACAAAGCCCACTGCAAACAGCAGCGCCAGCATCCCAATGCCCACATTGGCGCTGCCGGTCAGCTGGCTGCCCACGCTCACGATCATGGTGCCAAGGAAGGACGCGCCCTTGCCGCAGATGTCGAACAGGCCAAAGTATTCGCCGGATTTTTCAGCCGGGATGATCTTGGCAAAGTGGCTGCGGCTCAGTGCCTGCACGCCGCCCTGGAACATGCCCACCAGCACGGCCAGCACCCAGAACTGCCACTGGCTGGTCAGGAAGAAGGCGAACCCCGCAATGCCGGTGTAGGCCGCGATGCAGACCGGGATAAGCTGGCTGGACGGGTATTTTGCACTCAGCCGACCAAAGATCAGCGCCGAAGGGAAGGCCACGATCTGCGTTACCAGCAAGGCAAGCAAAAGGCCGGTGGTCTCCAGCCCCAGTGCCGTGCCGTAGGCGGTGGCCATATCGATGATGGTATACACGCCGTCGATGTAGCAGAAGAAGGCCAGCAGGAACCAGAACACCTGCTTATCCTCGCGCAGATGCTTGAGGGTGTGGCCGATGCGCACAAAGCTCTGCCGGATGGCGTGCTGCTCTACCTCCACATAGTTGATCTGCTTATAGCTCCGCAGCAGCGGCAGGGTGGTGCCCAGCCACCACACAGCGGTGATGAGCAGCGCCACGGAAAGGGCGGTCATCTGGCTCAGGCCGATGGCCCCGCTGCCCAGCACCAGCGCCAGACACACCACAAAGGGCACGCAGCTGCCAATGTAGCCCCATGCATAGCCCTGCGAAGACACAACATCCATGCGTTCCGGGGTGGTCACATCGCCCAGCATGGAATCGTAGAACACCAGACTGCCCGAAAAGCCGATCTTTGCAAGGATGAAGATGATCAGGAACGGCATCCATGTAGTAGCAAGGCCCATAGCACAGCAGCCTGCCACGCCCACGAACAGGCAGAGCATGAAGATGGGCTTTTTAAAGCCTCTGGTATCGGCCAGCGTGCCCAAAATCGGCCCCAGCACTGCCGTGATCACCGTGACCACCGAGCTTGCATAGCCCCAGTAGGCCAGATAGTTCACCGGACTCAATCCCCCGGCCTCGGCCAGCGCATTAAAGAAAATGGGCACCAGCGTTGCGATCATCAGCACAAAGGCCGAGTTGCCCACATCGTACAGGATCCACGCGCGCTCCAGCGGTGTCACCTTGAATTTTTCATGTTTCATCTTGTTTCCTCTCGCACCGCCGGGCGGTGCCCCCTCTTTTTAGATTTCACCATTTAAAATGGCCGCCGCTCACGCTCTGGCCATCTTCAGCGGAAATTTTATTTTTATCTTCGTGTTTGTCGCGCTCTGC
>OGZK01004150.1_pt1 | contig 10445 bp, 9 predicted proteins | sample 1576791 | NCBI WGS metagenome assembly OGZK01 (sample SAMEA3541556, study PRJEB24748) | human gut metagenome | biome: human gut; feature: human-associated habitat; material: faeces | place: China | collected 2012
CGCCGGAGCCTGCCGGAAATTTCCACATCACGGACGACCATCTGGGCGAGGGCGGCGCAAAGCTGAAATATGCGAGAAATATCGAAGCCATCCGCACCCTGTTCAAGCTGGAACAGGAACACCGGGGTGCCACCGCCGAGGAACAGCAGGTGCTTTCCCAGTATGTGGGCTGGGGCGGTCTGGCGGATGCCTTTGATCCCAACAAGGACGGATGGGCAAAAGAGTACACCGAACTGAAAGGGCTGCTTTCTGAGGACGAGTACGCCGCCGCCCGCAGCTCCGTGCTGAACGCCCACTACACCAGCCCCGCCGTCATCCGCGGCATCTACGATGCCGTGGAGCGCATGGGTTTCCGGTCTGGCAACATTTTGGAGCCGTCCATGGGCGTGGGCAACTTCTTTGGAATGCTGCCGGACAGCATGGCAGACAGTCGGCTGTACGGCGTGGAACTTGACAGCATCACCGGGCGCATTGCCAAGATGCTGTATCCGCAGGCTGACATTACCGTGGCGGGCTTTGAGACCACCGACCGCCGTGACTTTTATGATCTTGCTGTGGGCAACGTACCTTTCGGCCAATATAGAGTCAACGATAAGGCGTACAACAAGCTGGGATTCAGCATCCACAACTACTTTTTTGCAAAAGCCATCGACCAAGTGCGGCCGGGCGGCGTGGTGGCGTTCGTCACCAGCCGCTACACCATGGACAGCAAGGACAGCACCGCCCGCAAGCACATGGCAGAGCGTGCCGATCTGCTGGGGGCGATCCGTCTGCCGAATAATGCTTTCCGTGCCAATGCTGGCACCGATGTTGTCAGCGACATTATCTTTTTGCAGAAGCGTGACCGTCCTGCGGATATTGAGCCGGACTGGGTGCAGCTTGGCAAGACCGAGGACGGCTTTGCCATCAACCAGTATTTCGTAGACCACCCGGAGATGGTGCTGGGCGAACTCACCACTGAAAACACCCAGTACGGACGAGAGGAACTGACCGTTGCGCCCATCGAGGGTGCAAACCTTGCAGACCAGCTTGCCGAGGCGGTGCAGCACATCAAGGGGCAATACGCCGAAGTTGAGGTGGAAACACCAGATATTGCGGATACCGAAAATGAGAAGCACATTCTCCCGGCTGACCCGGATGTGAAAAACTTCTCCTACACGGTGGTGAACGGTGAGGTGTTCTACCGGGAAAACTCCGTGATGACGCAGGTGGAACTTTCCGACACTGCCAAGGGACGTGTCACCGGCATGGTGGAACTGCGGCAGATCGTCAATGACCTGATTGACCAACAGTTGAACGACTACCCGGACGAGGACATCAAGGCAACACAGGAGCATTTGAACGCTGCCTACGATGCCTTTACTACCAAATACGGTCTGCTGAACGACCGCAAAAATGGGCGGCTGTTTGAGCAGGATTCCTCCTACTATCTGCTGTGTTCGCTGGAAAATCTGGACGAGCAGGGGCAACTTAAATCCAAGGCAGCGATGTTTACGAAACGGACGATTCGCCCGGAGCGCACCGTCACCAGCGTGGATACCCCCAGCGAAGCACTGGCAGTGTCCATCGGGGAGCACGGCAAGGTGGACTTGCCCTATATGGCAGAGCTGCTTGGTACTCCCGGCGAGTACGGGCGCATTACCGCAGGGCTGTCCGGCGTGATCTTCAAAGACCCTGCCGCCGACCCCACCGACCCGGAAGCAGGCTGGCAGATGGCAGACGAGTATCTGTCCGGCGATGTCCGGGCAAAGCTGCGGATGGCACAGTTTGCCGCAGAGACCAACCCGGAATTTGCCGTCAATGTGGAGGCGCTGACCAAGGCACAGCCCAGAGAGCTGGAAGCCTCCGAAATTGATGTGCGCTTGGGTGCAACGTGGCTGGACCCGGATATTATCCAGAAGTTTATGACCGAAACATTCCAGATCCCCTACTATCTGCGTCATGCGGTCAAGGTGAGATATTCTCCGTATACCGCCGAGTGGCGTGTGGAGGGCAAGACTGCCACCGGGCGGAGTGACATTATTTCGTCCGAGACCTACGGCACATCCCGTGCCAATGCTTACAAGATTCTGGAAGAAACCCTGAACCTGAAAGATGTCCGCATCTACGACACCATCGAGGATGCCGAGGGCAAACCCAAACGGGTGCTGAACAAACAGGAAACCATGCTGGCGCAGCAGAAACAGCAGGTCATCAAGGACGCTTTCGCCAACTGGGTCTGGCAGGACCCCCAGCGACGCATTGCGCTGGTGAAGCAGTACAACGAACTGTTCAACTCTACCCGTCCCCGTGAGTATGACGGAAGCCACATCAAATTCGTGGGCATGAACCCGGAGATCACCCTCCGGGAGCACCAGTGCAACGCCATCGCTCATGTGCTTTATGGCGGTAATACGTTGCTTGCACACGAAGTTGGTGCCGGAAAAACTTACGAAATGGCGGCATCCGCTATGGAAGCAAAGCGGCTGGGGCTGTGCCAGAAAAGCCTTTTTGTCGTGCCCAACCACCTGACGGAACAGTGGGCAAGCGAGTTTCTGAACCTCTACCCCAATGCCAAGCTGTTGGTGGCACGGCGCAAGGACTTTGAAACCGCCAATCGTAAAAAATTCTGCGCCCGCATCGCCACCGGGGACTACGATGCCGTCATCATCGGGCACAGCCAGTTTGAGCGCATTCCGCTGTCCTTTGAGCGGCAGGAGCGTATCATTCAGGAGCAAATTTATGAAACGCTTGCCGCCATCAACGAGCTGAAAGTCCACGCAGGCGAGAATTTCTCCATCAAGCAGATGGAAAAGACCCGGAAAACGCTGGAAGCAAAGCTGGACAAGCTGCGCGCCGACAGCCGCAAGGATGATGTGATCACCTTTGAGCAGCTGGGTGTTGACCGTCTTTTTGTGGACGAGTCGCATTTTTACAAGAACCTCTTTCTCACGACAAAAATGCGTAATGTCGCAGGATTATCCACCAGTGAAGCACAGAAATCCAGCGATATGTTTGGCAAGTGCCGCTATCTGGACGAGATCACCGGCGGGCGGGGCGTGGTGTTCGCCACGGGTACGCCTGTGAGCAATTCCATGACCGAGCTGTACACGGTCATGCGCTACCTCCAGTACAGCACCCTCCAGCAGAAAAAGCTGACCCACTTTGACTGCTGGGCATCCACCTTTGGCGAGACCACCACCGCCATCGAGCTTGCGCCGGAAGGTACAGGATATCGGGCGAGAACGAGATTTGCAAAGTTCTTCAACCTCCCGGAACTGATGTCCATGTTCAAGGAGGTTGCGGACATTAAAACATCCGACCAGCTCCATCTTCCGGTGCCGGAGGCAAAGTTTGAGACCGTGGTGGCAAAGCCGTCCGAAATTCAAAAGGAAATGGTGCAGGAACTGAGCAAACGTGCTGCCCGCATCCACTCCGGCACCGTGGATGCCTCCGAGGACAATATGCTCTGCGTCACCAACGATGGGCGTAAGATCGGCTTGGATGTTCGCCTGATGAACCCCATGCTGCCGGACGACCCCAACAGCAAGCTGAACGTCTGTGTGCAGAACGTGCTGAAAATCTGGGAAGATGGCAAAGACCAGAAGCTGACACAGCTTTTGTTCTGCGACCTCTCCACTCCGAAAAACGACGGCAACTTTAACGTGTACGATGATATTCGCAAAAAGCTGGTCGCTGCCGGTGTGCCGGAAAACGAGATCGAGTTTATCCACAACGCCGACACCGAAGCCAAAAAGGCCGCATTATTCTCCAAAGTACGCTCTGGCGATGTGCGAGTTTTGCTCGGAAGTACAGCGAAAATGGGAGCAGGCACCAACGTGCAGTCCAGGCTTGTAGCGGTGCATCATCTGGATGTCGGCTGGAAACCCAGTGATATGACCCAGCGCAATGGTCGCATCATCCGGCAGGGCAATATGAATAAGGAAGTCAAGGTGTTCAATTACGTCACGGAAGGGACATTTGACAGTTATTTATTCCAAACTTTGGAAAATAAACAGCGATTTATCAGCCAAATCATGACTTCAAAATCCCCGGTGCGCTCCTGCGATGATGTGGACGAACAGGCATTGTCGTATGCGGAGATCAAGGCGTTGTGTGCCGGAAATCCTCTTATCAAGGAGAAGATGGACTTGGACGTTCAGGTCGCCAAGCTGAAGGTGTTGAAAGCCGACCACCAGAGCCAGAAATTCCGCTTGCAAGACAAGCTGCTGACCAAATTCCCCGCTGACATTCGGGAAACGAACGCCTATATTGCTGGGGTGAAAGCGGACGCACAGCTTGCCGCCGCCCATCCGCAGGTGCAAGAGGGTTTCTGCGGCATGACCATCAAGGGCGTGACCTACGATGAGAAAAAGACCGCTGGTGAGCGTCTGGTGCTTGCCTGTTCCGAACTGCCCAACGCCGAAGAAAAAGTGATTGGCAGCTATCGGGGCTTTGAACTGTCCCTGCGTTTCGACACCTACCGCAGTGAGTATCAGGCTATTTTGAAGGGTCAGCGGAGGTACCCGGTAGCACTGGGCACCGACCCGCTGGGCAACATTATCCGTTTGGATAATTCGCTGAACAATTTCCCGGAGCGCATCACCGCAGCCGAGAACGAGTTGACCACCCTGCATCAGCAGCAGGCGGCGGCGCAGATCGAGGTGGAAAAGCCCTTCCCGCAGGAGGAAGAACTGGCGGAGAAGTCCGCTCGCCTTGCGGAACTGAACGCCCAGTTGGATGTGGACGAAAAGAGCCACGAGCCGGAACAGGACGAGGAAGAACAGGAGGATGCACCTCGCCGCCCCTCGGTGCTGGCGGCACTGGAAGAAAAATCCGACAAGCCGGAGCCGGTGAAGCCCTTCCGCAGTTATTACGACAAGGACGGTGATGCCCGGTGAGGGAAAAGCGGGACGAGATCATCATCTTAAGAACCACAAAAGCGGAGAAAAACCGCATTTATGAAAAGATGCTGGGCATGGGCATCCGCAGCCTGAGTGCCTATATCCGCAAGATGGCACTGGACGGCTACTGCCTGAACCTTGACCTGCCACAACTGCGGCGCATGGCGTATCTTTTGCAGATGTGCAGCAACAATCTGAACCAGTACGCCAAGCGTGCCAATGAGAGCGGCAAAATCTACGCCACCGACATGGAGGACCTGCGGCAGCGGCTGGATGAACTGATTGACATTGGTCGGCAGATCCTTTCCCGGCTGGCTGACCTCTGATAAAATTCCCGCAGTGGGAGGGCTGCGGAGTACATAGTCCTTGGCATCCTTGACGATGACCGATACCTTTTATATACTGAACGCAGAAAGGTGGTGCATCCGAATGAGATTCATGGTAAAAGTTCTTCTTCTCCCTCTGGTGCTGGTGAGTGCATTTCTGGCTCTGATGCTGCGGTGGACGCTGAACCTGTCGGCGTTTGTGCTGGCACTGCCTATGCTGTATATTTTCGGCTGCGGCCTTTATACACTGTACTGCCGGGAGTGGCTGCAGTTTTTGATCTTGCTGGTGGCAGAGTTTGGCTGCTTTGTGTTGATTTTTATGGGCGCTTTGATTGCAGATGCAGCAGAACGTTTTAGTGGCTGGGTTGCCGGATTGTGAGGGATTGGATGGACACAGATGCTATGACCGCCTATTATTGGAAAAATCTGAAAGATATTCCGCAGCGTCAGCTTGCAGACAATGACGAATACCATGCGCTGATCCAGAAAAAGATCGCCGCAGAAAATGCGTTGAAAGTGCTTATCAGCGAAGAAGCGTGGAGACGCTATCTGGAATTGGATGCAATCAGTAACGAATTAGAGAGTGTTCGGCTGGAAGCCATGTATCTGGCCGGTGCTGCCGATCACGAAAAATTGTCCAAGTAATCTTGATGCCGCCTTTGGGCGGCTTTTTTGTTGCAAGGGGGGTGATGGCACTGGCAGCAACACGGCTGATTCCTATGCGGAAGAACAAAGGCAAGTCCATCGGGGCGTGTCTGCACAATCACACCAGCTATATCCAGAACCCGGACAAGACCGAACAGGGCGAGTTGGTCAGCAGCTACCAGTGCAGCCCTCTGACCGTAGACGAGGAATTTCTGCTGACAAAACGGCTGTACGAGCAGACCACCGGGCGCAGCCAGAAAAGTGATGTGATCGCCTATCAGATTCGTCAATCGTTCAAGCCCGGAGAGATCACCGCCGAGGAAGCCAACAAGGTGGGCTACGAACTGGCCATGCGCTTTACCAAGGGCAAACACGCTTTTATCGTTGCTACCCACACCGACCGGGCGCACATCCACAACCACATTATTTATAATTCCACTGCCTTGGACGGAACCCGGAAATTCAAAAATTTCTGGCTTTCCTCCTTTGCGGTGCAGCGGTTGAGCGACCTGATCTGTCTGGAACATCAGCTCTCCACCATCGAGTACAAGCCTTATCGGGAACGGCAGAAGCGCATCGTCTACCCACCGAAAGAGAGCAACCGTGACCGGCTATGCAGCGTGATCGACAGCATTCTGGCTGAAAAGCCCAAGGACTACGAGGACTTTCTGCAAAGGCTGGAACAGCAGGGCTATGAGGTGAAGCGTGGCAAACACACGGCGGTGAAGGGCGCACGGCAGAAACGATTTATCCGTTTCCGCACACTGGGCATCGGCTATGGTGAGGACGAGATCAAGGCAGTGCTGGAGGGAAAGGCGAAGCACCACCCCTATCAGAAGCAGCCGCTCAAAGAACAGCCGTTCCAGTTATTGGTGGACATTCAGGGAAAAATGGCAGAGGGCAAAAGCGTTGGCTACAAAAAGTGGGCAACCAAGTTCAATCTGAAAGAGATGTCTAAGACGCTGCTGTTCTTGCAGGAGCAGAAAATCGGCAGTGCCGAGGAACTACGGGAACGTGCAGCGGCGGCAACGGAACGCTATCATGTCATGGGGGATTCCATCAAGGCAGCAGAAGCAAGGCTGACGGAAATTGCCGTGCTGAAAACCCACATCATCAACTATGCCAAGACCCGCCCGGTCTATGATGCCTATCGCAAGTCGGGGTACAGTAAAAAGTTTTTGGAAGCCCACCGGGAGGAGATCACCCTGCACAAGGCGGCAAAAGCGGCCTTTGATGAAGCAGGGCTGCAAAAGCTGCCGAAGGTCAAGGAATTGGATGCGGAGTTCGCAGAACTGCTGACAAAAAAGAAAGCAGCTTACCCGGACTACCGCAAGGTACGGAATGAAATGCAGGAGTTGGTTCGCGCACAGAAAAATGTAGAACGATTTTTTGCAGAGGAAAAAGACACCACAGAGAAAACCCAGACCCGGTAAACGAATACTGCCGAGGAATCTTCCCATTTGGGAGGGTTTCTCGGCGGCTTTTTTGTGTATAGGGCAGCAATTCTTGACCGTTTTTGTGAACTACTGATTATCGCCGTATTCTCGTCATGAAGTTCTTTTGTCGGTATAATTGGAATTGAAGGACGGCGAAGTGTAGTGGCAAAGAAAAAGCAACAGCGTGCTCCGGTCAATCCGGAACTGACAAAAGTGAAGTCCGTGTTTCAGCGAAACGTACACATGGCCTACAAAGTCCAGCGCACACAAAAGAGCGAATTTGTGTGACGGTATCATTCGATCGGCAGAGATGTATAATGTAAGATGCCCCGTGGGCTTAATGCTCACGGGGTTTATTATTGAAAAAACGCTTGACAAATATACCCATTGGGTATATAATAGGGTCAATGAAAGACGCAACATCAACAAACGGGGGGCTGGACATGAAAAACTATTTTGAAGTCAAAAAGAATATCGTTCTCACGGGAAACAGCCGAATTTTCAATAACTGGGCAGAGCATTCCAGCATCACCGCCGATGATTTCATCGTTGCGCTGGAATGGGTATGTGATGACCCGCTGGATGCGAATGGAATGCTCACAAGGGAGATTGCTCTTGCTCCTGACGGAATTGTAAAACTCCGCCGCATCAACGATCATCATACTGGTATTACCTCTTTTTACAAATTCGAGGGTGATAACGGCGGCGAGAATGGCAAATTGGGAACCATCTGGGGCGGCGAGATGTTCGATGATGGCTTTATGCGTAAGATTTCGCTTTCTGCAAAAGACCGTGTTTGATGACAAAATAGGAGGACACAATGTATACTGCTGCTGAACTTTTTAACCTTGCTACCATGGCTGATGCAAAAGAAGTTTTTCTGTCTAACGTTACGATGAGCATTCCAGATGACCTTCCCGGATGCGCCAATCTTGATGCCGAAAAAGATCGGCTATCTAAAATCTGGGAAGTTGCCCACATGAGCATCAATGAAATGGTTGCTGCCGTTGGTCTTTCTAAAACTAACTTTGCAAAAGAAACGGGCATCCCGTTTAGGTCGATTCAAAACTGGAGCCTCGGAGAGAGAACGCCGCCTGTGTACATTCGTTTTCTTTTGGCAGAACATTTCCGGTTGCTCTAAATAAGCATAGCAAAAGGCCTGTAGGCGTTTAACCTACGGGCCTTTCTACCCTGTTATGATAGCAGCGATCCTGTTTTACAAGCCAATCTTCACACAGCCGTTGGGCTTCGTCGTTTGTGCAGCCGGTGCAGTTGAAAAGCCAGCACAGGAAAACGAGCAGGCTCGATAAGAAAAGATTGCCGAGAGTTGACCGAGAGTGGTCGGCTCCCGGTATTTTTTATGTTTTGCTATCCTGTCGGAAACAACACAGTCTATTGATTGTGTATTGGACGCACCACAACAGGTATTCTATGGAGTGTAAACAACTCTACTGAAATGGAGCGTGCTATGAAAGAATTATTCGGGCAGCGCCTGCGGGAGCAGCGGCAGAATCAGGGCTTGACGATGGAGCAGCTTGCAGAAAAAGCGAATCTCTCCACCAATTTTATCGGTGCAATTGAGCGTGGACTGAAAGAGCCTAGTCTTTCTACGCTCATCAGCATTTTGAACGCGCTGGATATTCCGGCTGACGTTCTGCTCCGTGATTACGTTGGAACAGCATCCCATGTGACCGATGACGAGATCTGCAAGCGGCTGGAAGGCTTGACCCCTATTCAGAAAAAGGCAGCACTCGACCTGTTGGACACCTATATCGCCAATCTCCCGTATCTTACAAACGAAGAATAATCAGCAACCCTTGCAAGCGTATCGGCTGGGATTTAGCCGGTACGCTTTTCATTTGCATCGCTTTCGGCTATAATCGTTCTTATAGAGTGTGTTATACTCTAAAGAATTGATTTGGAGGTGCTGAAATGAGAGAACCACGGTACAGTATTTTAGTGGATATTCAGGATGCAACCGAGCGCGCAAAGCAGGGCAAGCTGGCGTTGTACTGGCAACGCACCATCCAGCGGGAATACCGATGCAAGAAAGTAACCCCTGCCGAGCAGCAGGCGTATGAGCAGTTGCAGAGCATTCTTTCCGAAGTGCCGCAATGGAGCGATGAAGAAGAACTGCACCATGACATGGAGAACATCGGGGGCAAGCTCTGGTTCTGCCACTTCTGGACTGACCACCATTCCATGGTGCAATTGGCGGAAGATCGCAACGGCAGATTTCATACTGCCTATGTTCTGGACACAGACACCTCCCCAGAGGTGCGCCGGGAGGCCGCACAACTGGCGCAAAAGGAACTTGCGGGATGTATGCAGACATGGGGTGTTTCGCCACTGGATGCGCCGGTGGCGGAACAAATGAAGTATGCTTCATTGGCAGAAGCAGCATCACACCTTATGCAAGTCCTCGATGACCCGGAGAGTATCACCGGGTAAAAAAGCGTCCCGCAGGGATGCGCAGCCTGCATTGAAAAATGCAGAACAAAGGGGTTTGGGGCACTCCCCAACAAGCATTTTGCAACGCAAAAAGTGTTTTTGTATAGACGAAAACATTGCTTGCACAATCTATGCGTCCTTTCAGTCCGCAAGTTAAAAGTTGAAGATCTTGCAGGAACTATAAACAGGAAAAAGAGTGACAGTGTTTCATTTTGAAATGCTGTCACTCTTTTTTGTTGTCTATATCACAGATGAAATAGCCTTATCATCTTGAAAGCAGCGTAAAGATTTATTATAATAAGATAAATGGTTGTTGTTTATTTTGCAAAGGAGTTGTGAGGAATGAATCGAAACTGCCGTCGCAAAACAGAAAAGGTCTATGTGAAAGTGACTTCTGATTTTGACGCAACCGGCTATATGCAGCCCCGGCAGATCACATGGGGCGACGGCCGGACGTATCCCATCGAGCAGGTGCGGGACTTTCGCCCTGCAAATACCATTGCCGATATGCCCGGCGACTGTTATACTGTAATGGTAAAGGGACAGGAGCGGCACCTGTTTTTCGAGCGTTCCGACCCACGGTTTCCCTCCCGGTTCGGCAGATGGTTCGTGGAGGTGGAAACCAAATAACACAAAGGAGGGCTGAATCATGGCAGCGCAGCGCACCTATCTGGCAATCGACCTGAAAAGTTTCTATGCCTCGG
>OGZK01004192.1_pt1 | contig 10371 bp, 6 predicted proteins | sample 1576791 | NCBI WGS metagenome assembly OGZK01 (sample SAMEA3541556, study PRJEB24748) | human gut metagenome | biome: human gut; feature: human-associated habitat; material: faeces | place: China | collected 2012
ATACCCCTGAAAACATCAGATATCCTTCTTCTGTATAGTTCCAGTATTCTGCCTGATAGCTTCCTGTTGTATTTCTTTGTATATTTCCGTTTTCGTACTTGTAATAGCTTCTGACCACATCTACATTTCCATCTTTTGTCTGCAAATCGTATTTTACAAAACCCGGCAAATAACTGACCTCAATAATGGATATTTCTGCCTCTTCCTTCGCATCTACCATTTCGCAGAAGTGGGCCACCTGCTCAGGCTCAGTCATATCGATCTGGTTTTTACTGTCAACTGCCGAATAACCATTTTCTCCAAGACGATTTACAATACTACGGATTGTTTCCAAATCCGCTAATTTATTTTCTTCTTCTGCTTTCTCATAAAGAGCAATGCAGACGCTTATAATTTCATCTGCATCCTCCTCTGATTCTTCCTGAATATCCTGAACATCTATTACCGTTTCCAAAACTGTATCTTTTTCCGGAGGTGCATCACTGCACCCCGAAATACTAAGTATTAATACAAAACTAATTGCTGCCAAACCACTCTTCCAGAACCAGCTTGTCTTTCTTAACAACATATCCGCTTCCTCCTCTTCCTTTCACATCTTCTACCATGCTGATAATCAATATAGGACGTTCTACCGTATCTTCTGCTGTAAAAATTGCAAACCATCCTAATTCCGTACCCGAAGTATCATCCTTTGATGCCTTGATTTCTGCCGTACCTGTTTTTCCTGCTAAAAGAATGTCATCCCGATGGGCTGCATATCCAGTTCCATTAGAATCATTCACAACCTTCTTTGTTCCTTCCAATACGCGGCTTGCTGTCTCATTAGAAAAGGCACCCGGAATCCAATACTCCGCTATTGCTTCGTTCTGATATACCAAATACGGCTTTATGACATTTCCCTCATTACAGAAAGCAGAATAGATACAAGCCATATGTAACGGATTCACTAAAACCTGCCCTTGACCGTAACCGCTATCAGCTAACTGTATTTCTGTTTCAATTCCCTCTGAATTAGAATACTGCGACTCTGCCATCTTAATCTCAAATGGCAGTTCCTCATTAAAACCAAGTCCAGTCAAAGAACTCTCCATTTCTTCTGAGCCAATCTTTAATGCTGCCTTTGCGAAATAAATATTATCGGAATAAATCAAAGCATTCTCTAAAATGACTGGTTCATATGCATGGAGTGTTGTTACATAATAAGAACCCCACGATGCATCCTTTTGCCAGCTTAAGCCTACATTCCCGTAATCTTCCATCGGATCGATTGCTCCTGATTCCAAGCCGACTGCAGCGGTAATTGGCTTGAATGTAGACCCCGGACACCACACTTGCCGGAACCGATTATACATTGGCTTATTCTCATCCTCATTAAGCGCAGTCCACTGTTCACTGGACAATCCCATGATAAAATCGTTATTGTCATAGGACGGTGTGCTGACCAAGGCCAATACCTCTCCGGTATAAGGATTCATGGCCACTGAGCAGCTTTTATCTTCCTTAAACTGTTCGTACAAGGAAACCTGCAAATTGGCATCTATCGTAAGCTGAATATCCTGCCCATGCTGTACCAGAATACAAGCCAGTTCCTCCTTCTCTTTGCCTTCCGAATTTACAATGTAAATCCTGCAACCGTTCTGGCCTTTCAGTTCACTCTCAAACAAGCCCTCCATTCCGCTTCTGCCGATTACACTATTGGCTGTATAGCCTTCTCCTGCATGTTCCTCTAAATCTTCCGCAGTAACACTTTGAACATATCCGACCAAATGTGCAGCTGCTTCCCCTAATGGGTATTCACGCACTTCAACATCAGATATCATCACTCCGGGAATCTCCAGCAACTTTTCATGCCTTTCATTCTCCTTTAGGACTTCTTCATCTGGACTGATAGACATTAACTCAATTTCTTCCACTCTTGGAATCGTTTTAATAGGAACAAAAGAATCATCCTTTACCCACTTTGCAGACAGTTTCTTTTCTATCGCTTCCGGTGTGATTTCCAATAGTTCTGCAATCTGTGCAATTGCTTCCTCTCTGTTTTCCAACTTTCCCGGAACAATTCCAACCGAAGATGCTGTACCTTTTCCTGCAAGGACACGTCCGTTCCTATCCAGAATTTCTCCTCTTACTGCCTGTGTAGTGGAAACTCTTACTTTATCTGTAGAAGTCAGATTCGGAAAAATCATGGAATCATCCCAAACCAACTTATATCCATCTTCGCCCTTTAGGAAGAGTGCTTCATTCTCAAAGCTGATAGTTCCTGCAACTGTATCAAAAGAAGTCTGGTAGGTTACCGCCATTTGCTCCTCATCATATGCAATAATCTGAACAGCCATATTCTGGACTTCTATACCTTCATAAATAGCTGAATTTCGAGTTACAAAATCCTCCTGACTGACATTCCTCGATGCCTCAATATGTAGCATCGCATACATTTCTTCATACTCCTGTTTTGGAATATGATCCATGTACTCCACCAGAAGTTCTTCCGGTGTCCTCCAGGCATTTTCCTTTGTTGCCAACATTCCTGCCACGCATACTGCAGAAATTACCGCAGCTATTCCTATAACAGCAATCGCAATCCATAGGAGCCTGCTTCTTGTTTTCTTTCGCTTGTTTCTGCTTTTTCCTTTCTTCATATTGACCTCCATTCATTTTGCTTTGCTGATATGGTCATATTCTATTTTCAATGTACGTTATATCTTCAAAATATTACGTTCGTAAGATTTTGAAATAAAAAAATTTCTCTTTGCTGGGTATATCGTACTATGCATTCCTCCTCTCTTTTTATTACATGCGTAAGATTTCGCAACAAAAAAATTTCGTCCGCAATCCTGCTGCACTTGTGTAAATATTACATCAGTAAGATTTATAAGTCAAGTTATCTTTATACAAAAAGGCTCCTGCCAGGAGGTATCATACATTTTCGCAAAAGTGATACCTTTTAGCAAAAGCCTATTATTCAGCAGAGTCTCACCCCCACTGTTTTAATATTCAAATGTTTCATTCAAAAGACCTGAAAACACACATTCATTTGCTCCCACTTAATATCCCACAAACCGCAGAAAATCAAGGTTTCTTTGAAAGCAGACAAATGGTTTCAATATTCCTCTGAACTTTGATTTTATACTGCATAGCGAAAGTATGAAATAGGTTTTCAAAATGGGGTAATGTTTCCACCCCTTATAAAAGATAATCCACAGTAATACTTTTATATACCAAAGAAACTTGCAATACTAGCAACCGAACCTAACACACTCAATATAGCTGTAGATACTTTTCCGACACCTGCTATAAAACCTTTAAACTTATTTACACATTCACCTTTTAATTTATTGTCATCTTTTAAAATCGATACTCCAGCCTCATCCAATAATCCATATAAAAAATCTTTCATATCTGAATTAAGTTCTTTAATATTTGCTATTTTTTCTTTTGCTTGTTTAATATCATTTTGTATACTTTCATTATTTCGAGATATTACATTTTCGACTATTCCCTCATTAATTCCCGTTACTGCACCATAATTTATACCATTAATATTTTGTTCAATCTTTTGTACCATTCTACTTTCATCCTTCAAATTCTCAGTCATTTTTAATGCCTCCTTATATATTTGCTCTATATCCATATTTTTCTTTATGCAAGAGATAATTTCCAACAATAATCTACATAAATCAGAATGGCTCAATTTCCTTATACTGATAGCCTTCGCTGTAGAAATATCACGCTGCCAAATTACAATACATGGCAACTCTTTTATATCGACTGCCATATCTTTAATTTTTTTTAATGAAGCAAATCCCGTATTATTAAGTTCTTTTAAACTGTAAAAAATATCCAAAAAGTCAGAAGATGCTGCATCTAAATCATACCAGTATTCTTGTACAAATCTCTCAAGGTCTGATTCCCCTTTTAACGGCAACAAAATACATTTATATTTTGCCTTATCATTATAATACCGTTCAAAAATATAAGATAAACTTCTAATCTTTCTTCTTCCAAATACTTTATTAATCCACTCATATACTTGTTCAGGCGATTTATTATTAAAGCATTTTATAATATCCTTTTTAGTCTTATTTTTTAGTTTTATTTCTCTAGATGATTCGTATTTTTTGATAACATCATGAAATACAATTTCCGGCATTTTATACATATTAAATGACTCATTTTGTTCTTTTAACCAATTAAGAAAATCTAATATTGATGATAAATCCTTACTTGAGTACCCCACCATAAAATGCATTAATGTTGGATTATCGGTTATTCCGTTTTGATCAAGATAGAAATATAATGAATCAACTAAAACATACGGTTCAATTTTCTTTAGTTCATATCTCGGTTCTTTTCTTAATTCTTTAAACCTATTATGCAAAAGGTATTCAAATTCATGATAACACTTATGTAAGCAATGATACATGCAGTAGTGAAAATCTTCATTACAATATCTGCATTCACAATATTTCTCTAGAAATTCATCAAATTCTTTGCTATCTATCACTTGATTAATATATCTCTTTAAATGTCTTTTACATTGTTTATAATCATAAACTTTACAACCTCTATATTCCCCATGCAAATATTCCTCAGCATATGACATTGCTAATTTCTTATCATTTAACAATGAATCTAGAAGCCCTTTATTTCTTGGATAATTTTGAGAAATCCATTCCAAAAAATCTAAAACAATATAATCCGGTAATGCAAGCATAGTATTCCTCCATCCTTTATCACATTTTGTAATATCTGCTACGTTTAAGAAGCTCCGTTATGGTAAAATCCTTTCTCTCTGAGTGCATAAATAAGGTATTGCTTCAAAAAAGCATATTTTGTGTTTCAAACGAGGTATTTAGACACTATGTAGCTTACTATAGCCCCCGATACAAAGAATACAAAATTAACTATAACTCCTTGCCAAAAACTTTTTCGCCCCTCTTTCTGCAATTCATTATTTAATGTGGTTCTAACTGCCTTAACCTGTTCTTCTGTTAAGCTTATTATTGTTTCTGCCTGTTCTGCCTCTTCCTTTAGTTTTTCTACCATCTTAACTCTTTCTTCTAATTCAGTTTGTAATTCACCTAACTCCTGTACTGAATTTTCAAGCACTGTTGACACATCTTTGATTCGTGATGTTATATCATCCTCTTTATTTATATTTTTCCTCTTCAAAATAGTAGAAATAACTTCATAAACAATAGATGAACTTACTCCTAATATCCCTGATAAAAGTGTTACTATTATTTCCAATATAATACCTCCTCGTATCTCTTATCAAAACTATCCACTTCTTCCTCTTTTGCAAAAAAGTATCCTTTCGCCAAAATGTATACTTCCCGTTCTCCAAAGCCTATCCCCTGGGGTAAACCTCTGCTTATATCATCACTCTACGGAAACAGAAACACACATCTATTTTATTCCCAAAATGGCGAAATCCTTTGATTTATTGGGCTTTTCTCGACAGAAGGCAGACTGTTTCTACATGCAACGGCATCTTTGTTGGAACACACATTTTCTGCCTCGTGTTCTTCAAAAGAACACACATCTTTATCATTCAACAAGTCATGATTATCGCTCATTTTTAAGCTCCTCCTTGTTGTCTACACAGCCTTTTCACAAAGATTCATATATCGGTCTCTGGCATATGGTATGCTTCTGTCATCCATACCCTTTAGCACAAATGTCAGCTTATACGGATCAGCTGTGCCATCCTCTTCCATATCACCGACAACGACTTTCTCCACAATACTTTCAAATACTACTCTGTCAAATTCATCAAGTACATCAGCCCCTTTAAGCTTCTGCCTGATGAGTTTCATCTTATCAGCAATATTCTTCTGTGATAATACGCAGTCAGAAAATAAATGCTTTTCTTCTTCACATTTATCCAACTTATTGCTAATCTCACTGTATTTATCGTCATAGGCTTCTTTAGAAATTTTATCATCCAGATACATATCAGTCAATTTTTTTCTCTTCTTTTCAAGCGAGGAAATCTCTTTCTCAATACGCTTCAATTTTTCTGTACTGTCGTCTTTGGATAATGTTTCTTCCACTGATGACAACACAGATTCAAGTACGTCATCAAAATTCTCTGCAAGCAACTTAAACATCTCAAGAAACGCATTTTCGATAACCACTTCATCTACGGCTTTGCTATGTGGGCAGTTTGCAATTCCCTTATTCGTTGCCGTCCGGCATTTCCATACCGGCTTTTTATGCTTTGTATCCTGATTATGGGAACGCCTGGTGAGATTAGTTCCACAAAAGCCACACTGACACATACTACTAAAAGCGTATTTTCTTGCAAACTTGATTCTCTCCGCATCTGATACATTTTCATTAGTACGATATCTGCTTTTTAAAATATCCTGAACTTTGTCCCACTCTTCCTCTGAAATAATGGCTTCATGATGATTCTTTGTATAATACTTGTTGGATTCACCATGATTATCCAGACGCCGCTTTGATATCGGGTCTACTGTGTAAGTTTTTCCCATAAGTAAATCGCCCTTGTACTTTTCATTCTTAAGAATTCCCCTGACCCCGCTGTCTGTCCACTTAACATTGCCCTTTTTATTGACCTTGCCAAGTCTCGTAAGCTCCTTCGCAATTCTATATGCACCATATCCCTGCAGATACAAATCATAAATCAGGCGGACTGTCTCTGCTTCTGCTTCATTGATAGTTATACTCTTATCCTCCGGGTTATAATCATATCCGAGACATCCGTTAAATCCCATCAGCTCTCCTCTGGACATTTTCATCTGCACACCCATTGTCACATTCTGGGATAAAGACTCAACCTCATTCTGTGCAAGCGCAGATAAAAGTGATAACTGCATCTCACTTTCCATCTTTGATGTGTCAATATTCTCTTTTTCAAAAATTACTGTAACTCCCTTTACCTTCAGCATTCTGGTATATTGCAGTGTATCAACAAGATTTCGTGAAAATCTTGATACTGACTTCGTAATTACAATATCTATAAGACCATTCATACAATCATCAATCATCTTAAGAAACTGCTCTCTTTTCGTTGTTTTGGTTCCTGTGATACCCTCATCAGCGTATATCCCAACCATAACCCACTCTTTATTGGAATCTATCTTATCCTGATAGTACTGCTTCTGTGAATTAAAGCTCTGTATCTGCTCTTCTCCATTCGTGCTGACACGGACATATGCTGCTACTCTTTTTCTTGTAATAGTAAGTGGTTTTCCCATCTTTCTGCGGTCTCTGATAACAGGACCATCCACTTTCTTTATTACTTCTACCTGTTTTTCATCCATAGAAAACGCTCCTTCCCTAAAATCTGTCTGTATAAAATAAATTGGCAGTAACATCATTTCTGCTACTGCCTACACTATAATTCAAAATATAAATGTTAACGAATGTGCGGCTATGCTGTCATAAAAGTTATAACATCATATTCACTCATAATATGAATTCTTGTTCTACTGTACTCATCTTCGGTAATCAGTCCCTTGCGGAAAATCCACCCAAGTACAGCCAGTTTCTTGGCTAATTCTAATTCTTTTGCCATGTGTAAACACCCCCTTCTTAAAATACTAAACATATCACCTTCTTTTACCGAAATCTCAATTGTGATAATCATACCGTTGAAAGATACTTCATTTGGCTTTCTGCATATCACATGTTGTCAGTCTCACAGCTGACCTTTAGTCCCCCGAATCGCTTCGTGACCTGTGGGCTACTCCTGTTCGAGTCCGTTTCCCACCCTTGACGGAAGTGTCTTCACCCGCTCCGTTTCCTACCGGAAACATCTTCGCTGGTTCTGTTGGCATATGATAAAGCTCATTTAGTTTTCAATGTGCAAAAAAGTTGTAGAACATATGTTTGTTCTATGTTATAATATTTATAGCCATTTCAGATATCTTCTGCTGTCTGCTGGCTATGTTTTGTTGTGATAATGATAGTAAATTTTGAGAATGAAACACATTGACGACATGTTGACTGGAAGTTGACATAGACATGGAGAAAGTATGAAAAATCAATTGACATTTGCACATGTGACAGGTGCATTACTTGACAATAAAATAAAGACTTACCCACAGCACCGGCTTGTGCGTGACCTGTTTTCGCTCTGCCTGTTGGATGAAGCCTCTGACTATGGTGAAGCTTCAGATGATAACATCACATTCAGCCGCTGGTGTAATGGAGCAAGACCTGTTCCTGTAGATATTCTGAATGAATACAAAAATGATACCGGGCGTAATCAGATGATTACGGACTTTAAGAACAAGATTATTCCTAATCTTATAAATGTTTCTAATACCAGATATTTGTTGGAAGATATGATTAATAACAGCCGAAAAATAATTGGCATTACCAAAGCTGATGAATTAATTGCCATTGATGATAATGCCACATTTTTTACAGATGTTATGCTTTACGCCATATTATCTGACCATAACAGAAAGAACCTGTATTCACCGGAGCTTACTGACATTCTGCTAAGTAATCGTTTGCCGGCTGTTGTAAAAGAATTCATCGGAAGAAATGATGAGATAAAAGAATGTGGCAGACTGCTTGCTTCTGAATCCGTTGTTTTCATAAATGGAATCGCAGGAATAGGAAAAAGTGAACTGGCAAAATATTATACCAGCAGGAATAAAAAGAAATATACCAATATCATCTACCTGTTTTATTCCGGCAGACTGCGAAAAGACATTGCAGCCATGGAATTTTCAGATGATACATCAGATATGGATGAGGATGCTCTATTTGACTCACATTACCGACTGCTACGCTCCCTGCATCAGGACAGCCTTGTGATACTGGATAACTTTAATGCACTTCCTAAGGATGATGCTTTTTTCAAAGAATTTGTAAAGAATGATTTTGAATTGCTTGTCACGACACGCTGTGAAGTAAAACAATATGCTTCGATTAAGATTAAAGAGATAGCATCTGAAAAAGACCTTTTACAGCTTTTTGCTTCGCATTGTCCTTATTCGGATGATGATACTGAAACAGTTAAACAGATAATAAGAGAAGTTCATTCCCACACCCTGACTGTCGTATTATCAGCTCTTTCACTTGCAGCAGGCGGTCTTGAGCCTGATGAATTACTGCATGAATTAAAGCAGTGTGGGCTTAATATCACAGATAGTGAAAATGTGGAATTATATAAAGATGGGGATTATTATGATGGGCTTATGATTGAACATTTGCGTATTCTTATGCAGATCAGCCGGCTTAATTCTTCTCAAACCGATATACTTAAGAACCTGTCAATCCTTCCGGTATCCGGCGTGTATAAGAATCATTTCAGGAACTGGCTGCAGCTCGCCTCTTTACATGATGTTAATTATCTTGCCCGATATGGTTTTATAACAGATGACATAGAGAATAAGAAAATAAACCTGCATCCTCTGATACAGGAAATCATATATGAGGAATTAAATCCTTGCATTTCCAATTGTCAGACACTTGTAAACAGTCTTCACTCAATCTGCTTGATGCATGGCTTAGAAGTCCGAAAGCCCAATAATACGATACAGGCTATGATAAGTGTTGTAGAAAACATCATCAATGATAATTCTGCCTGTTATCTGTTATTCCTTCAGGATATGTTTCCATATCTTGAAAAATACTCTGTCAGGGATTATATGTCAAAACTGGCTGACCGAATATCATACCTTATGGAACAGGAGCATATCGATTCTGTCTGTGACAGAGCATTACTTTTAGACTACAAAGCAGAGCTTTCATACATGAGAAAGGATTATGATGTGGCTGTAAAGAAACGTGAAAAAGCTATACACCTGCTTGAAAATGAAGATGACACTATGAACACCATGAATCAGAAGCGCTATATCAATCTACTCTCAAATCTTTATAACAATCTGTCCAATGTATATCTTGCACTTAAAAAAACTGATAAAGCAACCGAAGCCTTACACAAGGCATTTGAGATAAGGATTTCATATGCTGGCACCGGCATAATTGAAACGCACGATATGCTTCAGCAGATGCTTAACCTTGTAAATATGCTGATACTTGCCGATGATTTAGAATTTGCACAACTTGTCCTTAATCAATATGATACTCTTGTGACAGCTAATGAAGGCAACAATACTTTGGATTATGGCTGTTGCCGGCTTGCCGCCGGAATAATTGCATTAAGGGAAGGTAAACCAATAGATGCCGAAAAGAATCTACTGGCAGCAGAGAGTATTATCGGTTCTGCTATGGATACCGGTGATTCTGATTCAGCTTCGTCTGATACTGCTGTTTCATCATATGATAATTATGCTTCAGAGAATGACTATCTAAAATCTGTATACGGGTATCTGAATAATCTGTATGCCAGATGGCACAAGCCTGAGAAAGCACTGGAATATA
>OGZK01004194.1_pt1 | contig 10369 bp, 8 predicted proteins | sample 1576791 | NCBI WGS metagenome assembly OGZK01 (sample SAMEA3541556, study PRJEB24748) | human gut metagenome | biome: human gut; feature: human-associated habitat; material: faeces | place: China | collected 2012
TCCATGTATTCCGGCTTGGCAAAAGAAAGCCTCGCCGAGCCGATCTGCGCCGACAGATCCTTGGTATGGAACACCTTGGTATCCGGGATCATCAGCAGATAGAATGCGGTCTCCTGACGGTTGCACAGGAACAGATTCTTGCAGACCATGGACTGTAAGATTTCATCGACTTCCTTGCAATCCTCCATGGTCATCGCGGGCGCGTGATCCACGCGGTCATATTCCACGCCTAAGCCATCCAGCAGGTCATAGGTGCGTATCTCTTTGTCCAGTCTGCCGGTGGTATCGGCAGGGCTTCCTTTTTGCAATACTAATGTCATTGTCTTTTCCCCTTTGTTGTCTAGTAACCGATGGTGTCGTTTACGAGGATCACATGGATCCGGTCCGTATGTCTGGAATATCTCGTGATCAGGAACTGGCAGCAGATGGTATCCGGAGACTTACAATCGAAGCATTTTCCGGTTTCTTTGCAGGGAGTCTTGATGTCGAATCTCTGGGCGTTGATAGGTGCAGCCACGTTTCTCGCACGCTTCATGGCGCTGTCTAAGTCTGCGCAGACCTTGTTCATGCCGACGATAAAGATTACTTTCCTCGGTCCCTGGGCTATGCAGGAGACACGGTTGGAATTGCCGTCGATATTGACCATGACACCGTCGCTGGTGATGGCATTGGCACTGGAGAGGAAGATATCCGCATCGTAAGCTGCCATAAGTCCAGCTCTGGCATCCATCTTAGAGCGGTCGATATAGTGGTAATTGCCTGCTTCCAGAGCGGAGATCAGTCCGATCTCTCCGGCGCTCATGCATCCTCCCATGGCGATAGTGCTTCCCTCCGGGATCAGCTCCAGTGCCTGCTTTAGTGCAGCTTCCTTATCCTCTGCGTAATAACCTGACATGTTGCGGGACTGTAAACCCTTGATCACTGTTTTGGCCAGCTGTTCATTTCTTTTTCTGATCATTTCGTTCATCTCTTAACCTTCCTGCCTTTCCGTAATCTGCAAACTTTATTCCTGAGAACCAGACTCTTTTTGACCCTATTTTATCAAAAAAACAATTTCGTGTATAGCAACCAATAGAAATATTTGACAATACTTTTCGCATATGCTAGGATATTTCCAATATTAGGGAGTAGTTCACATCGGGTAACCGGTGTTGTGTTGGTCGTCATCACGTTAGTGAAGCCACAGGCGGTCGCTAACCGGGCAGTACACTTCTACAGAAATGGAACGAGACTTTTATTGTATGTTTATCATGCATTAAAAGTCTTTTTTTGCGTGATAAACAAAGGATCCGGGTACATTATTTAAGAAGGAGGATTTGTATATGACACAAAAAAACATCTGGAATATTTCTGTAAAAGAACTCATGGAAAAATATCAGGTGACAGAACAGGGGCTTACTACTGCCCGCGCGGAGGAGCTTCGCCTGGAAAAGGGTGAAAATATCCTGCAAGAGAGCAGGCGCAAAAGTATACCGGAAGTATTTATCAGTCAGTTTGCTGATCTGCTGGTAGTAATCCTGATCATTGCAGCTGCGATCTCCATGTTTTCCGGCAATACGGAGAGTACCATTGTAATCCTGCTGGTACTGGTGATCAACGCCATCCTGGGAACCCTGCAGCATGTAAAGGCCCAGCGTTCTCTGGATAGTCTCAGGCAGTTATCTTCGCCCGGTGCAAAAGTCATTCGAGACGGTGTGAAACGGGAAATTCCATCGAAGGATATTGTGCCGGGTGACATTGTCATATTGGAAGCGGGAGACATGATCGTGGCTGATGGCCGTATCCTGCACAGCTATTCGCTGCAGGTCAATGAAAGCTCTCTGACAGGCGAGTCTGCCAATGTAGAGAAAACAGATGCCATTATAGAGGGTGATGTGGCACTTGCTGACCGGGCAAATATGGTCTATTCCGGAAGTCTGGTCACCTACGGACGCGCTGAAATGCTGGTGACCGCTACCGGCATGGAGACGGAGCTGGGTAAGATTGCAGGGCTGATGAATGCAGCCAAAGAGCGCAAGACACCGCTGCAGGAGAGCTTGGACAAGTTCAGCAGCAGACTTGCCATACTGATCCTGATCATATGTGCTGTCGTATTCTGCCTGTGTATCTATCGCCGTATGACACTGTTGGACTCCATGATGTTTGCTGTGGCACTGGCTGTTGCTGCAATCCCTGAGGCACTGAGCTCCATTGTGACCATAGTGCAAGCCTTTGGTACACAGAAAATGGCAAAGGAAAATGCAATTATCAAGAATCTTAAGGCTGTGGAAAGTCTGGGCTGTGTCTCTGTTATCTGCTCTGATAAGACCGGAACACTGACACAGAATAAAATGACGGTGCAGCAGATTTATATAGAAGACCGGTTATACGAGCCGGACCAGCTTGACCTTTTGAATCAGACTCATCGTTATCTGCTCTACGACGCTGTCCTCAACAATGATTCGAGCATCGTCGATGACAAGGGCATCGGTGACCCTACAGAATACGCGCTTTTAGAAATGTTCCGAAGGATTGAAGCGGATACATCTTCTATTTTGAAAGAAGCAAATATGCATGAAGATATCCTCAGGCAGAACATGCAACGCCTTGAGGAAGTGCCTTTTGATTCCGACAGAAAGCTGATGAGTACGAAATATATGCTGCATGGTGTACCCACGATCCTCACCAAAGGTGCTGTGGATGTTCTCTTAGACCGCTGTGACTATGTGCGCTGCAGCGACGGTATCCGTCCTATGACGGAAGCTGAAAAAGACAAGATCCGTATGCAGAATCAGCTTTTTTCAGAAAATGGCCTGCGTGTATTGTCTTTTGCTTACAAGGAATCGGAGGAAAATCTCGACATCCATGCGGAGTATGGCTATACCTTCCTGGGTCTGATCTCTATGGTAGATCCTCCCAGAGAGGAATCTGCGGCTGCCGTTGCAGCTTCCAAGAGAGCCGGCATCCGTCCGGTCATGATCACCGGTGATCATAAGGTAACAGCAGTGGCAATTGCCCGCCGGATCGGAATATACGAAGAAGGAGACCTTGCACTGACAGGTGCGGAGCTGGATGCCATGAGCGACAGCGAACTGGAGGAACAGATCGCACAAATCTCCGTCTATGCCAGAGTATCTCCCGAGAACAAAATCCGGATTGTCGAGGCATGGCAGCGCAGAGGTAATATTGTCTCTATGACAGGAGACGGTGTGAATGATGCTCCTGCATTGAAAAAGGCAGACATCGGTGTCGCTATGGGAATTACCGGAACCGAGGTATCCAAGGATGCCGCAGACATGATTCTGTCAGATGATAATTTCGCAACGATCATCAAGGCAGTGGCAAACGGGCGTAATGTATACAGAAATATCAAAAATGCCATTTTGTTCCTGCTGTCCGGCAATACCGCCGGTATCTTAGCCGTATTATACACATCCCTGATGGGACTTCCTGTACCTTTTACACCTGTACATCTGCTGTTCATCAACCTGCTGACCGATTCTCTTCCGGCCCTGGCAATCGGCATGGAACCGGCAGATGACGACCTTCTGAAGGAAAAGCCCAGGAATCCACGGGAAGGAATCCTCACCAGAGGCTTTATGATTACGATGATAACACAGGGTCTGCTGATCGCAGCAGCCTCCATGACAGCTTATCACATCGGACTGACCGTCAGTTCGGCTATGGCCTCCACTATGGCTTTTGCCACACTGACACTGGCCAGATTGTTCCATGGTTTTAACTGTCGTGGCAGCGAATCCATCTTCTGGCTGGGACTGACCTCGAACCGCTACAGCCTCTATGCTTTCATCGCAGGAGTCTCTTTACTGGCACTGGTAATCTTCATTCCGGGACTGCACAGTGTATTCAGCATAGCCGATCTGCCTATGACAGCACTCGGTCAGATCGTGGGGCTCGCCCTCATGCCGACCGTGCTGATACAGATAATGAAAATCATCAGATATAAATAATTGATTTAATCAATATCTTCCACAGACTGCAATCTTTCCTTTTTTACCTTCAGATATTCTTCTGCATAATGTGTCTCTTCGTCGGTCGTCAGAATGACCTCCTGCCCCTGCGGCATATCAATATCTGTTGCCACAAGCAGGAGGGAATCCTCCTTCAGCCAGCTTTCCAGCCCTGTGAAAAACTGCGGGTCGTAGTGATCTGCCCCTTTCAGCTCATTATGATATCTGTCAAAGGAATAGTTCACGGGAGACAGTACATTATAGTCATAATAGCAGACACCCTGCCCCGACCAAAGGCTTGTCGTTACCAGATAATCGTAACCATCCTTTTGTGTGAGGAATATCTGTACGTTCCCCGCATGGGCAATGGCGAATTCCTGCGACCACAGAGGAATGATTCCATATTGTCCGTCTCCCAGATATTCGTAGACCGCTACCGTTCCCCAGTTTCCGGCCTTCCGCAATGCTTCTGTGAGATTTTCGTTTTCTTCCTCCAAATGAACCTTCGTTACAATCTTTTCCTTGTAACCGTTATGGGTCAGATCATAATATCCGGTATAGACTTCTGTCATATCCGGTTCTTCTTTGTCGATATTCTCCTCTTCCAAATAACGAGAATATGTTTTTTGTACCGAAAAATCTCCCAGAGAAAAATTACCATCTTTTTGCATGGATACCGGTGCCGTTATATTAAAGCCAGTCTCATAAACCAGGTCCGCCATCTCGTTCATATTTATGCCAACCCCTACATTTGCAAAGGGCTGTCCTCCACGAAAATCATACCGGATCTGCGCTCCCACACCGATGCTTTTATAAGTGTATCCTTCCAGTTTCTGCAACAGACGGGTCTGATCCAGATCAATACTCTTCTGAGCATCTATCTTTCCGTTTTTATCCAGAAAATCCACATGAAGTGTATGGAACTGTTCATCCAGCGTATCCGCCGCAAGGATCCGTCTGTCAAAATCTTCAACCACATTTGTATATTCGGAGACCTTCGGGGTTCCTTTCTGTACATCTACATAATACAGTCCTTCCACATAAATACCGGTTCCTGTCCCCTGTATGGTAGAAATGTAGTACTCCTTGTCGCCATCCCCATCATAATCTGCGGCTTCTATCGCAGGTGGTGCCGAATACATGTTTCGCCAGGGGATCTCCACCCGATATTCCTCGTCTCCGTCGTGGATCACCAGACAGTCTTCTGCACCGTTGCCCCAAACACTGACTGTCTCATCATAAGAGTATGACAGCACACCATACTCTCCTTCCGGCAGCTCCCGGGCAGCATCCACCGAGACTTGATCTGCCCGGGTTTTCTCCTGATATAGTCCGGTCTGGCAGGTAAGTTTCTCCGGCTCAGGTTCCGTTGTCGTCTCCGGGATTGTCTGTGAGGTGGCTGTAGCAGTTTCCTGACCGACTTCCTCTGCCTGAGCAGATTCGGTATCAGAGATTTCCAAAGCGTCCCTACTGCTGCCGCAGCCTGTCAGAGAAAATGCCACGATCAATACCAATAATCCGCTGCTTATTTCTTTGTGAAGCTTTCTTTTGTACATACGCCCTCCCCCTATAGCCGGTAAATGCATTTTCTATCTTTATCATATCTAACGAATCTGGCAAAGTAAAGCCAAAAAAAGCCCAAAAAGTGCCGACACCATGCTTTTCGGTATCGGCACCTTTTCTTTTTAAAATGCTGAAAGTCACTCTGAAGACATTGTAACACCTAAAGCCAGCTTTAGGTCAAGAATTATTGTTTTACATATCTCTGATTTTTACTATTTGGCTTTTCCGGCAATGTCATTTTTATTAGTCCCAACTCTATGGCAGGCTTGATATAATTTTTTCGAAATGTTTCCTTGGATTTCAAATGCAGTGCCTCCATGATCGCATTAGCGGTATAGGGAACGTCGTACTCCATTACTTCCAACATCCGTTTTACATATTCTGACATATTTTCATTTGTCTTATTTACCTGTATGATAACTTCATCTAATACCTGATCTATCATACTTAACATAAATTCTATAAAAACATCTGAATTTCCATTCACATGGCATTTTGCTATTGCATCATAATATTCTGCCTGGAATCTTTCAATCTGGCTTTCCAACGGAATATATTCAAACACATTTCTCCAACGGTATAGCATTACCGTATGCCATAATCTGGCCATTCTTCCATTTCCGTCTGCAAAAGGATGTATAAACACAAATTCGTAATGAAAAACAGCTGACACAATAAGCGGATGTATTGTCCCTTCACTGTTTTTAACCCATGAAAATAAATCCTTCATCAGTTCATTTACCATATTTGGCGGCGGTGCCACAAAAATACACTGATCTCCGGAAAAGACACCCTCTTCCCCTTTTCTGAATACGCCGGATTCCTCTACTGTTCTATAGGTCATTATTCCATGGATTTTTTTCAGATCTGACATGCTTTTGGGATTTATTTCCGAGATTTTTTCATATGCAGCATATGCATTTTTCACCTCTTGTATTTCCTTTTGATCTCCCAATACAAGATGACCATTGATGACATCTCTCACTTCAGCCAGAGACAAGGAATTTGCTTCTATTTTTAAGGAAGAATGAATGGATCGGATCCGGTTGTTTTTCCTTAAATGCGGCCTTGCCTCTAATTCTCCGTGACTGCTTATTTTACCTACTTTTTCAGATATAGAAGAAACAAGCTCCAACATTTTATTTGAGATCGTATATGGCGGTTCATATTTTCCCATTTATGTCACTCCATCTTGCTTATTATCTTGCTTACTATCTTACTCGTTTTGGATATCATTAGCAATCTTTTTATTTTTTGTGTGTAGCTCAAGATTATATTAGGTGATCTAATAATATAAATCTGCTAATTCCATTATGAAGAGAGCCACAAAGCACTATACTATCAAGATCAACACACGATAAGTGGTGATCTTTTAACTAAAAATGGGCGGCCGTTGGCTTTGGAAAGCGGCCGTTCTAAAACAAAATTGAGACCGTTGGGCACTGTAAACTGCAGGAAAGCTAGGAATCCAATGATAACCGGTCACTTGGGGAGCTTTTTTTATACTTTTCTGACGAAATGTCTGATATCACATGGATACAGGCTTTTCAAATGCTGCTCCAAATGTTCAGAACAATGCTTTCAGATAACACTGAACTTTCAGACGAAAAAATCGATGAATTGGCGAATGCATTTATGGATGCGCAAGAAAAGAACCTGAAAGATATGATTTTTCAGGTTCCTTCTTTATCATTACGAAACACTTATCTGTAAGCACTTACGATTGCCGTTACATATACTGCAATGATTACAATGCTCGCAACAAATACTGTTATTTTGAAGATGTTTATTCTTATCGGTTTCTGTCCATTGTCTCTCAAATATTGGTTACAGATATTAACACTTTCCATTGCCAGACCTGCCGTTTCCGCAGCGTATGCTGCTTCTGCTGTTTCCGCGCCTACGGCATGTGCGACACTTCGTCCAAGATTCACAGATCTTCCGCGATCTGATAACTCTTTGGCTCCCTTTAACCAGAATCCTAAATGCTGGCATACAATCTGTAGTCTCGCATATGCAATGGCACCCCAGAATAGTGGAACGAAACATAACACAAATGTAATTCCCATTGAATAGAGCCATTCTGATAGATATTCTGTTGGATCCAATATCTGAAATGTTGCTATTGTATATATAAATCCCATAACAATCGTTAATGCAAACGGAATGAGAAACCCAACACCAACCTGCAGCAATATAATTGATCTTCTTGCAATCTTATAACTATTATTCTGTACTTTCTTATATGTTTCGGTGTCGTAGTTTTTCGACTGAAACGCAGCGTCATGCCATCCCATGTATATTTCCCTCTGGTATACTTTCTGTAATATGGTAAATACGAGTCATTCTGAAACAAAATAATTATATCATGATGTGGAAGCTTGGACAACATTTTGTTATAAAAAATAGATTTCTCAAACTTCGCACATAGATTTTAGCTATGCACCTTGAAAATTCAATACCTGGCAGTTATTCAGTTGTCAATGTTCTGACCTTAAGATAGATTTAGAAATCTGCTTATCATTTTGAATCGCTTGTGTTATACTTTTATTCATAGCATGAGCCTCCGGTTTGTATTGTTTTTTAACAACTCAATTATACCAAAACCATTGGTTTCATGCTATTTTTATGCCAGTTATTATTGAATTTTCAAGGTGCATAGGCACATTTTAATGTGCGAAGTTTGAGATACTATTTAAAATTATCATTCTGAGAGAAAGGAATTCCGACTATGGGAATCAGATTAATCTGCAGTGACCTCGATGGTACACTTTTACAATATGGAAAAAAAGAATTAGAGGGGGAAATTTTTGACCAGATCCGTGCGCTGCATGACAAAGGAATCTTGTTCTGTCCGGCTTCGGGAAGACAGTATACCAGTCTGCGGAAGATGTTCGCTCCGGTGGCGGATTGCTGTATTTTCCTGTGTGAAAACGGTGGCGTGATCTATAAGGACGAGCAGTGTATTGCGAAAAATCCCATGCCCCGTGCCCTGGCAGAAGAGATTGCGGAGGATCTGTGGAATCGTAGTGACGGTCAGGGTGAAATCATGCTCTCCGGACAGAATACTGCGTATCTGATGGAACGTGGGCTTGGAATGCTGGACAGAATAAAGTTTATCGGCAACAACTATCAGGTCATTCAGGATCCTTCCGAAATTCCGGAAGACATCGTAAAGGTCTCTGTATATCTCCATGAAGGCGTAGCGGCTTATGCTGACCGCTTCGTCCCCCGCTGGGTGCAGGCGAACTGCGCAGTGGCAGGACCTTACTGGATCGATACCACCCTTGCCAACAAAGGCATCGGTGTCACCTCTATCTGCAGGATCCTTAACATTGACCTTGCGGATGTCATGGCATTCGGTGACAATTATAATGACGTATCCATGCTGGATATCGTGGGACATCCCTATATCATGGACGGAGCTGCCGGTCCGTTAAGAGAAAAATATCCACAGCACACTCCCCGACCCGAGGATGTACTGCGGAGCCTTCTCTAGTCCTGAGCATCTGCAGTATCCTCAATGATGCCCAGCTTTATTTTCATTTTCAAAATACGCAGAACCGATTCGTTGAGTCGTTCCTCGGTAATCTCACCGGTTTCGACCGCTTTGATGACTGCGGGTACCTGTACTTCAAAATCGGTGCAGCACAGCATATCGTTTCCCGCCTGTACCGCCCTTACGGCAATCTCCGCATCCCCGGCGAACTGCCGTACTCCTTCCATGACCAGATCATCGGTAATGATCACACCGTCAAACCCTAATTCATTACGCAAAATATTATGCACCGGTAGAGAAATAGATGCCGGTACCTGATCATCCATGCAGGAGACAACATTGTGGGCTACCAGCACCATATCCGCCCCTGCATCGATGCCTGCCTGAAACGGCAGAAAATCAGAATTTACAAACCTCTCTATGGGACGTTCATCATAAGCAATCCCTGTGTGCGTGTCCGAGTTGTTGCCATATCCCGGGAAATGCTTTAATACACTTCCCATCTGTTCCTGCGACATGGTCTGCACGACGGTCCTCACATATTCCGCTGTCTGTTCCGCATCCTGTCCAAAACTGCGGACATAAATAAAGTCCTGCGGATCCTGTGATACATCGCATACCGGAGCAAAATTCAGATTAATTCCCAGACTCTGCAGTAATTGACATTTTTCCTGTGTGTCGCTCCGAATAAGATCCCATCCGCCCTGCGCATACAGTTCCTGAGGAGAAGCAAAAGGCGTTTCCCGCAAGTTCGCATTTTTGCTGACACGGTTTACCGTGCCGCCTTCCTCATCCACACCGATCAGCAGAGGCACTTTTGCAGCATTCTGATAGCTTTGAATGGCTGCTGTTACTTCCTCTTTTGTTTTCCCGGTAAAATCCCGGGCAAATAAGATATATCCGCCGAGATGATACTGCGTCACTTTGGATGCTGCATCCGTCTCCGGGCACCGGGCGATGAACATCTGTCCGACTTTTTCCTCTAAGGTCATTCCTACCAGGAGTTCTTCTGCCCTCTGCTCTACAGGATCTTCCGTTTCCACCGGTTCGCTTTCTTCTGTCTCCGGCAATTCCGTAGGATCTGCACTGTTCTCCGCACCGTTGCCGCTCACATCAGAATCCGATACACTCTGTTCCGACATAGGTTCCGGCTGAACTTCCGGTATTATTTCCTGTGCAGACTCCTCTGTGCTTCTTAAATCCCACAATAAAAAAGCCAGAATTCCAACACATATGACAGATAACACAATCACTGCGATATTCCGCACCTTTTTCATTTCGCATTCTCCATAATATTATTAAGATGCCAGGGTCAAAAGGTCTAAGCCCACATGAGCTTGCTCATAAGTGGGTGAAA
>OGZK01004198.1_pt1 | contig 10364 bp, 9 predicted proteins | sample 1576791 | NCBI WGS metagenome assembly OGZK01 (sample SAMEA3541556, study PRJEB24748) | human gut metagenome | biome: human gut; feature: human-associated habitat; material: faeces | place: China | collected 2012
TCCTTTGCCAAATTCGAACTTATTCTTGTTTAGCTTCTCCTTCTTCTATTTTTCGCTGCCGCTTGATTCTGTCGGATGATTTGCAGGAAGTGGTAAGTTTGAAAAAGTATAACCATAGCGCTTTCCCTTCCGGTTATGATATATTTCTGACGCAGGTAAACAGTGAAACAGTTGCAGTGTCACATTACGGGTTGTGGCGCTACAATCAAGCCACGGATAGTCTGGAAGAATATCATGAGTTGGAAAATATGTTGGACGGGAAAGCCGCTTACAGTTATCTCACCATGGATATGGCCCATAATATATGGTACGTTTCAGGTGAAGCTCTCAAGTTGTTGCGCTACGATGCTGTGAAGAATACCTATTCAAAATTGCCTCATGACACATTCTTGAAGGGCTCTTTGATAGAGAACTATGAGCATGTAAATGTATATGACGGGCAAGCTGTGGTGGGAACGGAAGAAGGTTTTTCCCTGGTACGCTTTTCATCGACGGCTGTGGGTAAGGAAAAGCTATCTCTACAGATACGCCGTGTATATCTCACAGGACGACGCGACTCATTGATTTACGGGCGTAGCTATCATTACACAGATTCTCTTGTCACTATTCCCTATAAACACAACTCCCTCCGCATAGAGTATAATGTGAACAGTAACGATGCATCCCAATCGGCTCTTTTTTCCTATCGCTTGAGCGAGGGGAGCGAAAGGGGAGAATGGAACGAGTACAGTGAGAATACTATTAAAGAATTTACGGGTCTGCATGAAGGTAAGTATGTGTTTAGCGTAAAATTGATGACCGATAAAGACCAGGAGTTGGTAATGACTTCGTTCTCATTTGAAATCTTGCCCCCTTGGTATCGCACCTGGTGGAGCTACTTGATATATGCAGTCGCTGTGGGTTTACTACTATATTATATAGCCTATCGCATAGCTGTCAGCCGGAAGCATCTGTTGATGCAAAAAGAGCTGGAGCTCTACAGGCAGAAACAAGAATTCAAGAAAGAGAGTGAATTGAAAGACCAGAAGATTGACTCACTGAAAGAGGAGAACTTGCAGGCAGAGTTAAGCCATAAATCAGAAGAACTAATCCGTACTACCTTGAATATTGTGCGCAAGAATGAGATGCTGATGGGTATCAAGAAAGAAGTATTAGGCATTTCCCATTCCATCAGTGAAGAAAACTTGGTTTCCCTCCGGCGTAAAACACTTCGGTTACTGGGACAGATTGAAACGAATATTGAGCACGATGACGACTTGCAGGCTTTCCAAAGCACCTTTGACTCTGTGTACCACGACTTCTTCAGAAAACTCGAAGAGGCATATCCCGAATTGAACAACAAGGATAAACTGCTCTGTGCATATATCAAGATGAACCTGCTCTCCAAAGAGATAGCTCCCTTGCTGAACATCTCTCTGCGCGGAGTGGAAATCAGCCGTTATCGCCTTCGGAAAAAGCTGGGCCTGGAAGAAGGGGAGAACCTGGCGGAGTTCTTGCAGAGGTTCAATAAGTGATGCGAAGCAGGGGTTGAATACTCCCCGAATCCCCTAAAGGGGAGGTGGATACTTCGTACCTCTGTGTTCAATCCCGCTACGAAATGAGCACAATGATATTTTGATTTGTTGTAATTTATCAAGGTTTTGACTGTGCTTTTTGTAACTTCTTGATTATCAATATTATTCTGGTGTGCTGCATTCACTATACGACTGAATTAGGTTCAGTATGCTACTGTTTCTTGAATCTGTGTTGTTTGTAAATAATGCAGATTGCTATTCGGCTCTTTTCCCGGTTCATAACGGGGCAGAAATGAAGTAAATGATATACCGCAAGGCGCTTGTTGCCTTGTCAACTTGTCCCCTCGTGATACTAACATTTATCTCAAACCCGTTTAGAAATGAACTAATTCAACCCCTAATTCCCATAAGTAACCTACAACATCAACAAACTCTCCGGCCCCATATTGAACAGCAAATCTACAATGCTCAGGTTAGGCAGAAAGCCGTGCTTCTCCTGAAAGACCTGGTAATAGGGTTTGGGAGAGAACTCCGGGTCTTCCAGTCGGAAGTCTTTCTTCGGATGGATGCGTTCGCGGAAATCCGCTTCATTCGGAGTGAATTCAGTCCGGTATTCGGTGGTGCGTGCCATATCGGGCTGTATGTCTATCAGAGAACAGATAAGATGGCAAAGTTTTTCGTTGAAATCGACTAAAAACTCATACTTCTTTTCATAGAAAGGGCGGAAGTCGTCTTTATAATATTCAAAGAAAGGAGTGTGGTTGTATATAGCGGGTAGCAGATTCAAGCGCATTCCAGTGCAGATGCTGCCAGTTACCGTGGTCGGAGATACGGATATCGCGCATCGGGCATTTTAGGCTATCCGGCTTTACGGTAGGGATGGAAAGTGCCAACTCGCCGTCCGGTGCGGCAATGGTGCAGCGGTTGCGGTAAGTCTGCTTCATATAGTGGTCATGCTGTTCGATGAATACTTTATCGTATGCCAGCAATTTGGTATAATATTCTATGGGAGCCAAATAGGCGGAAGAAAGAAAAACTGTTTTCATCAGTATATTTACGATTAGATGATTTGCGATTTACGATTGAAGCTACTGTTCATTGTTTGTATTTTCATTTTTATTCTTTCATTTGTTTGTCATTCCACTCTTTTCCATATCCTGCCCCATCGGTAACCGCTGAAAGGTCCTGTTCCCTTTTCTTTGGAGAACCAGATGATAGATGCCTTGCCTATGATGTGGTCTTCGGGGACGAAACCGAAAAGGCGGGAGTCCGAAAGATTGATGGCATTGTTGGCACCTACCCAGTAGTAGTCTTTGGTAAAATAGCAGTGTTGCACGGGCTTGCCTTCCACATAAAGGGTGTCGTTCTTGATTTCGGCCTGTTTCTTTTCGTGAAGTACCAGGGTATTTCGCAACAAAGTCTTGTTCCACGGATATACGCGTATGGCTTTGCCTTTGCTGGGGATTATCAGAGGTTTCAGCATCTCCATGGAGTCTTCCTTGACAATCGGTTCTATCCAGCAATTCCCGTTCATGGCTTGTTCCAACAAGTAGTGTTCATAACGGCTGAAACTGCGTATATTCTTTATTGAGTCCTGCCCCAATAGTTTGTTGGGAGCGATGGAAAGGATGGAAAGCAATGAATCCAACTGTCGTTCCCGTTGCCTGGGGTAAGAATAAAGGAACTTCTGGTCGGGTGCATTCTTTTCGGAAGGAATCACTGAAAAAAGCGAATCTATCAGCAAGGTATCTCCGGGAGTACCGATGCAACGGCTGATAAAGACTTCCCGTCGGTCAATCACGGGTTCTGAAAGATTGGCAGGATTGTTGAATACAAGAATATCCTCTTTCTGCACCGGACTGTCCGCCCAGCGATGATATCCCCATAACTTCATAAAAGGAAGCCGTAGACCGTAGCTCCACTTGTTTACAAGAATACATTCACCCCGGTACAGTGAGTTCTCCATACCGGAAGAAGGGATAAGATAGGAAGTTGTCACACAACCCCGGAGCAGTACTACGACGAGCACTACTCCAACCATTGCAATTGCCATCTTCCATCCTTTCATCCTGTCGTTCGAAATTAAATAATTAAAGAGTGAAAGAAGGAAAGGCTTGAGGTCGTTTCCCCACCTCCCTCTTTAATTCTTTAACTCTTAATTCTTAATTCTTAATTCTTTAACTCTTTAATTCATTTAATGCCGTCCACCCACTTGAATATCCGGTTCCAGCGTATCTTGCCGTCAAACCAGTTGCGGTCTTTGTCCAGTGACAGCCATACTACAATCGGTTTTCCTACGACATGGTCTTCCGGCACAAAGCCCCAGTAACGGGAGTCGGCGGACTTGTCGCGGTTGTCGCCCATCATCCAGTAGTAGTCCATATTGAAGGTATAGGAGTCGGTCTTTTCACCGTTGATGTAGATGCCGTCTTCCTTGACTTCCAGTTTGTTGCCTTCGTAAGCAACGATGCAGCGTTCGTAGATGGGCAGGTTATCCTCGGTCAGCTTGATGGTGGCGCCTTTGGCAGGAATCCATATCGGGCCGTAGTTGTTGCGGTCCCATTTGGTGTAAAGGTTCAGCGGATACATCTGTCCCGAGAACTCTCCCGGCTCGATGATAATCTTGCTGATGAGTTTCTTGTTGCCCGTAAGGGTCTCGTACATCTTTTTGGTAAGCGGAAGATGATAGACCGGTGCCAGTCTTCCTTGGGCATCCCGGCGGTCCAGTCCCATTTCAATCAGATTCTCTTCCCAGCCCAGACCGTCGGTCATCAGTGTCTGGTCCTCTTTGCTGATGCCCAGTTCACGGAACATATCATCGGTGATATAAGGACCTGTAGTCTGTACAAAGTAGTTGAACTGCATTTCTGCAGGGCTCTCGATGGCCTTGCCGTCGATGTATACCTGTCCTTTCTTGATTTGCAACGTATCGCCGGGCAGGCCTACGCAACGTTTTACATAGTTTTCACGACGGTCAACGGGGCGTATGACAATGTCACCGTACATTCTAGGATTGGAACGGATAAGATTACGTCCGGCATTGTAGTACAGGTCGTAGACAGTACGTTGCTGCTTGCGTGTCAGGCTGTCCATATTCACCTTGTTGGGATACACGCGTTTTCCTTCTTCGTAAGCAAGGGTATAGAAGTCTGTCTGCTGGAAGTTGGTGGCTACCGTGTCGCCTGCCGGGAAGTTGAACACCACAATATCGTTCAGTTTCACTTTGCCGAAGCCCGGCACACGTTTGTATTCCCATTGAGGCCATTCGATGTACGACTTGGTGTTGAATACCGGTAGTGTATGTTGTGCCAGCGGCATGGAAAGCGGCGTATTCGGTACGCGCGGGCCATAGCTCATCTTGCTGACATAAAGGAAATCGCCTACCAACAAGGATTTCTCCAGTGAGGAAGACGGTATCTGGTAATTCTGGAACACATAGATATTTACGAAGTAGACGGCTACCAGCGCAAATACGATGGCATCCACCCAACTCATGATGCTGCGTACGGCAGGATTCTCCGATTTCTTCCAGAACCCCCAGGGTATCTTCTTACTGATGTAGATGTCAAAAATGAAGGGTAGTACAATCAGTCCCAGCCAGCTTTTTACCCAAACCAGAAAGGCAAGGTAGAGCAGGGTGACTATACTGAATTTAATCCATTGGGTGCGTGTTGCTTTTCTCATGATGTTTTAGTCTTTTAAAAATGGAAACAAGTCACTCATTCCCAAAGCACCTTCGTGCTTGGCGGTATATTCGGCAGCAAGGACAGCTCCCAAGGCAAATCCCCTGCGATTCTTGGCATCGTGGGTGATAGTGATGCTGTCGGCTTCGGAGTCGTAGCGGATGCTGTGGATGCCCGGTACTTCTCCTTCGCGGATAGAACTTATGGGTAGCTCATTGGCTGCACATTCCGTAGAGCCCGAAACGGTTCCGTCGGGAGCCTGGAAAGTTCCTTCTATCCATTTGTCCTTACGGTCGAGATTCTCCAGAATACCTTCGGCAAGCGTGATGGCCGTTCCGCTCGGAGCGTCCATCTTGTGGATGTGGTGCGTTTCGCTCATTGTCACATCATAGGCAGGGAATTGGTTCATTATCTTTGCGAGGTACTTGTTGACGGCAGAGAATATGCTTACTCCCAGACTGAAGTTGGACGACCAGAACAGTGTCTTGCCGCCTTCGGTACAAAGTCTCTTCACTTCGTCTCCATGTTCCGCCATCCAGCCCGTACTGCCGGATACCAGTTTGACCCCGGCGCGGAATGCCTTCATATAGTTATTGTATGCAACCATGGGGTTGGTGAACTCTATGGCAACGTCGGCGCTCTTGAAGGCTGCCGATTCAAAGTCTTCCTGATTGTCGACATCGATGATGCTTACAATTTCGTGTCCGCGGCCAAGGGCTATTTTCTCGATTTCCTTGCCCATTTTTCCGTAGCCGATTAATGCGATTTTCATTGTTTCTATCTGTTTTTATTTAGTTTATCAACAAACTATAGGTCGCAAAGATAATCTTTTTCTTACATTTGTGCTCAACATTAACGTCTTGTTAACATGGAACAACTACTGCATTATGTTTGGAAGCACAAAATATTTCCTTTGTCATTGCTCCAGACAACCTCCGGCCGGCCGGTAGAAGTGATAGATCCCGGTTTGCCGAACATGAATGCAGGCCCCGATTTTTTTAATGCCAAACTGAAAATAGACGGTACGCTCTGGGTGGGCAACGTCGAAGTGCATACGCAGGCATCAGACTGGCTGCTCCATAGGCACGACCGTGACAAGGCGTATGATACCGTCATCCTGCACGTGGTGGGCGAATCGAATTGTGATGTGTACCGCACGAACGGTGAGCTGGTTCCCCAGATGGTGCTCACTTGCCCCGACACTGTCCGCTTGCGCTATGAAGAGCTTCGGCAGACAGAGATTTATCCTCCCTGCTATTCCATCCTTGCCTCCCTCCCAAAGCTGACCGTCCATTCCTGGCTGTCCGCTTTGCAGGTAGAGCGTTTTGAGCAGAAAGCATGCGTCATATCCCAGCGGCTCGAACGCTGCAATCATCATTGGGAAGATGTTTTCTTCATTACTCTTGCTCGTAACTTCGGCTTCGGGCTGAATGGGGATGCTTTCGAGGCATGGGCAAACCGCCTTCCATTCCGCGCCGTAGACAAGCATCGGGACAGTCTGTTTCAAGTGGAGGCTTTCTTCCTGGGGCAGGCAGGCCTGCTGGAGGAGGTCTCGGCAGAGGCAGATGATTATTATTTGATACTTCAGAAAGAGTTCCGCTACCTGCAACACAAGTTCGAGCTGCCAGCTCCCATGTCTGTTGAGCAGTGGCGGTTTCTGCGTCTTCGTCCCGATAACTTTCCACATGTACGCCTCGCCCAGCTTGCCTGTCTGTATCACAAGGAGCAGTCGCTCTTCTCGCGTGTTATGGAGGCTGAAACGCTGGAGGCGGTGAAGAAGATACTGGCTGCCAAGACTTCCGCGTATTGGGAGGAGCACTTCAATTTCAGAAAGGTTTCACCCCGGAGGGAAAAGCGGGTAGGGGACGGTGCCTTGAATCTGATTGCCATCAATACGGTCATCCCGTTTCTTTATGCTTATGGCCTGCACAAGGCCGATGACGTTTTGTGTGACCGTGCCACCCGTTTCCTTGAATCCTTGAAGGCCGAAAACAATCACGTAACCCGACTTTGGGATGGTGTCGGTTTGCCGGTGTCCACCGCTGCCGATTCGCAGGCTCTGCTTCAACTTCAAAAGGAATATTGTGACAAGAAAGACTGCTTGCGTTGCCGGTTTGGTTACGAGTATCTGAAACATAGATGATAATAATTATCGCCCCATAGCCTTAGCATTTTATTACTTTTATATTATCTTTGCGCATTGAAAAATAATCCGAGTATATGAAGGCTATCCGCTTTGTTTTTTGTCTGTTTGCGGCACTCATGCTGACGACTCTCAATGGTCTGGCTGCCGAAGAGGAGGATTTCAAGACATTTCTCCAGAAATTCACGTCCAGTGCTTCATTCCAGTATTCCCGAATCAAGTTTCCTTTGAAGTCTCCCATCGCCCTCTTGAAGGATGACGGTGAGACGGAACAGACTTTTCCCTTCACCCGCGAGAAGTGGGCATTGCTAGACGAAGAAACGCTGAAGGAAGGACGTACTACCGAAGAGGAGGGAGGTACCTATATTTCTCACTTCACTGTCAATGAGCCTGCCCATAAAGAGTTCGAAGCAGGCTATGATGAATCAGAACCTTCCCTTCGTGTGGTCTTTGAACTGACGGATGGCAAGTGGTATGTCACCGACTGCTATAACGACTGGTACAACTTCGATCTCCCTATCAATGAACTGGAAGAAACTATTCAGGCGGTACAAGAGGAAAACAAGGCTTTCGAAGAACTTCATCCTTGATGAAGTGGGGGCAGAAATCCGCCTCAATCATTATTTTATCCTTCTTCTGTACGATTTATGCCCCTCTTTTTCCAAAAAGAGGGGTTTCTTTGTACCGTACTAATACATTGAAATATGCGGTTACAACTTCTTTTGATGCAACTTCTCTTATGTGTCCTCCCCGGTATGGAGATGGGCGCTTCCTGCCGGCTTACCGCCTGGGTCGTGGAGGATTCTTCCGGAAAAGTGGAAATTACATGTATCGGCGATACGATGGATATTGTATCTCCGGACGGGCTGTCCCTTTGGTATAAGGAACGGTTGACGGGAAACTATGAGATTACCTACCGGGTACAAGTGGTGGTTGAGAATGGTAGCTACGACCGTCTCAGCGACTTGAATTGTTTTTGGGGGGCCGATGACCCCCGGCATCCGGATGACTTCTTTGCCCGCAGTGCATGGCGCAACGGCGAGTTCAAGAATTACAATACGCTGGACCTTTACTATGTGGGCTACGGCGGTAATGATAATGGAACTACGCGTTTCCGTGAATACCATGGAGAGTATTATGGAGTGGACGATGCAAAGATTAAACCCATCTTGAAAGAGTATACCGATGCCGCCCACCTTTTGAAGCCCAACCATTGGTATGAAGTTAAAATCCGTGTGGAGAATGGAGCCACCACTTATGCCATGGATGGTGAAGAGCTTTTCAGCTTACCGGTTGCCGATGGCAAAGGAGACGGCTATTTCGCCTTACGGTTGTGGCAGAACCACGTACGTTTTGCAGATTTCCAAGTAGCAAATATCGATAACCTTAAATAAACAGACATGATGCAATTCAGTAAATGGAAAATAGGAGCGGTAGCGCTCGTTTGCATGTTGCTGCCGGGCAGTGTACATGCACAAATCGTGAAGAATGAGCGCTTGCTTTCTTTTGAGGAGAAGCAGGTTCCGGCGTTTGTCACTACGGCAGCTGGTTCGCAGTTGGGCATTAGCGACGAACATTATAGGGATGGCGACCACAGTTTGAGCTGGACTTTCGAGCCGGGTGCCGCACTGTCTATCAAAAAAGACTTGAAGTTTGAGAAGAAAGACCCGACGGGGAAAGACACCTATCTTTCGGCTTTCATCGTATGGGTGTACAATGAGCAGGCCCAGGACAAGCAGATTCGGTTCGAGTTCCTGAAGGATGGCAAGGTATGCACCTCTTTTCCTTTTGGCATCAACTTCACCGGTTGGCGCGGAGCATGGGTATGTTATGAACGCGATATGCAAGGCACCCCGGAAGAAGGGATGGACGAAATCCGCATTGTAGCCCCCGACGTGAAAGGGAAACTCTTTTTCGACCATCTGATTACTGCCAGCAAGGTAGATGCCCGCCAGCAGACTGCCGACTTGCAGGTACCGTTTGTAAATAAGGGAACCACCAACCACTGGCTGGTTATCTACGAACACTCCTTGTGGAAACCGGACATCCCTCTAACAGACGTGACCGAGGCGCAGAAGCAGGATATACGGGTTATGGAGAAGCGTTTCCGCGGCATGCTCTACACACCTTCCGCGCTTTCGGACAAGGAGATGCAGTCCATCCGTGAGAAGTATGATTTTTATCGGATTACCTACAAGAACGGCAAGGTAGCAGGACGTCCTATCTATTTCGTACGTCACTCCGAGGCATACGAACGTATGGTACCCGATTGGGACAAAGATATGTTCTCCAGACTGGGGATAGAGATAAGCGACTATTTCAACCTGATGAAACGCGTCGCCATCGCCTACAACAATGCGGAGGATGCGGCGCTGAAACACGAGTTGAAGCAGAAATTCATCGCCATGTACGATAACGCCACCGACCAGGGTATTGCCTACGGCAGTTGCTGGGGGAATATCCACCATTACGGATATAGTATGCGCGGTCTGTTTGTGGCTTATTTCTTGATGAAGGACGTGTTGCGTGAGGCAGGTAAGCTGGAAGAGGCGGTACGTACGCTCAACTGGTATGCCATCACCAATGAGGTATATCCCGAACCTGCCGTCAACGGTATTGATATAGATACGTTCAACACCAAGTTGCAAGGCCGCATAGCCAGCATTCTGATTATGGAGGATACACCGGAGAAACTGCAATACCTGCGTTCCTTCTCCCGTTGGCTGGACAATGGCTGCCTTCCTGCGCCGGGATTGGCCGGTTCTTTCAAGCCGGACGGTGCTTGCTTCCATCATTGCAACAATTATCCTGCCTATGCAGTGGGCGGTCTGGACGGTGCCACTAATATGATTTACTTGCTGAGTGGTACCGAGTTCCGTCTGTCCGAGCAGGCACACGAGACGGTGAAGAAAGTGCTTCTCACCATGCGTTTCTATTGCAATCTGAAGCAATGGTCTCTCTCCATGTCCGGACGCCATCCCAACGGGGGAGGAAGCCTGATACCTATCCAATATGCCACGATGG
>OGZK01004205.1_pt1 | contig 10338 bp, 8 predicted proteins | sample 1576791 | NCBI WGS metagenome assembly OGZK01 (sample SAMEA3541556, study PRJEB24748) | human gut metagenome | biome: human gut; feature: human-associated habitat; material: faeces | place: China | collected 2012
ACGAATTCCTGCGGGAAAAAGAAGCATTCCTGGCGGATTATGATGAATCTGTCAAAGCCTGGATAGACAAGCATTCCCAGTGGTCGGAAATCATCCGAGATTCCACGGTAAGTCCTGAATATGTTCGGGCTCGCATGGACTTTCGCTGGCAGCTGTACAAGGTATCCCCCCTGGAGCAGTATCCTGATGAAAAGGCAGTTCTGGAATCTGGTCTGGCGGAAGAAGTGGAAGGGCTCGGTAACACTCTTTTCGATGATCTGTCCCGGACTGCAAAGGATATCTGGAAGCGTGTTTATGAGGGAAGGACAGAAGTGACTCACAAGGCCCTGTCTCCTTTGCGCACTCTCCAATCCAAACTGGTAGGACTCAGCTTTGTGGAACCTCATGTGAGCCCTGTGGCTGATATCATCCAGTCCGCTCTGGATAGAATGCCCAAAAGAGGGAATATCACGGGAAGCGATTTGATCCTCCTGCAAGGTCTTGTCTGTCTTCTCAAGGACAGTCATGCGCTCATCCTTCATGCCCAGAAAGTCATCGAAGGAAATTCGACCGGTTCCGTTCTGGATGCGTTGCTCAAAAAGGATGAAAGCGTTCAGCCGGATGAGGACAATCCTTTCGGGACTGCTGAGTTGCCTGTGTTGCCGGAAGTCGTTTCTGCACCGGTACTTCCTGAGATTCCCAGCATGGGGTTGTGGTGATGCAACTGCGAGAGAAAGATATCCTGGGATGTTTGCCTCTTCTGGCTTCCGTACTTGGGAATACCTATGGTGTGCATGTGCGTATTGGTGGGTCTGATGCCTGTACGGATGGGAACATGATCCAGTTACCATCATTGCCCGTAGACTGTGGGGAAGAGCTGCTGCTTCTGGTCAGGGGCTTTATCGACCATGAATCCGCCCATATCCGGTATACGGATTTCAAGGCATTCAAGGAGGCTGCTCTGGATGCGGTGACGAAAAATCTGTTCAATGCCATCGAAGATTGGAGGGTGGAAAACAGACTGGCTGCGGTATTCCCGGGATGCAGGCACAATTTCCACGAGCTGATACGTCGGTTCTTCGTGGAAGATGCGACCAGAGAAAGAGCGGGGGAAATATCCCTCGCTCTTTCTGTTTTGAACTATGTGCTGCTGACAGTGCGTTCCTGGGATGTCCCTGAAGTGTCACAACCATTGGGAGAGGAAACAACCTCTCTGGATACTCACTTCCCCGGTATGCGACAGTCTCTGGATTTCATCCTTGCACAGATCAGGCAGGGATGCCCAGATACGTCCAGTGCCATCCATTATGCCCGCCAGTTGGCACATTGCCTCAAGTCTTGGAAATCCCCGTCACAGGAGGAACAACACCAGGAGAGTGGAACCCAGACGGAAAATACCTCCGCATCGGAAAAAGGCAGCGAAGCAAGCACACCCGAGGCTTCAGCTCATGGGACATCATCTGTGGGAAATTCATGTTCACCGGCAGGGAAAACAGGACAGGATATTCTTTCAGGTATCCCGTCAATCGTGGACACTTTGCCAGTAGACATGGGGAATTGGCTGGGGAAGCAACTGGAAGCACATGCAGCGGGAGAGTCTGGAAGAAAGGTCGAGATGGCTGTGGAAGGCTCTTGTGAGGTGCATCTGTTACCGGATCAGGACAGGGAAAAAGCTGTGCGCATGGCAACGGCTCTGAAAGCCAGAATGCTGGGTATGCTCCAGGCACATACTCTGCGTCATGCTATTTCCGGCAGGCAGGGTAAACTGGAGACAGGAAAGCTGTACCGACTGAGTACGGGAAGTACCAGGGTTTTCCAGAAAAGGGCCAGCGTACACAAACTTGATACCGCAGTGCATATCCTCCTGGACAGTAGTGGGAGTATGCACGGTGAATCCATCAAACTGGCAGTACAAGCCTGCTATGCTGTGGGTAAGGCATTGGAACATCTGTCCGGTATATCCCTTGGGATCACTTCCTTTCCAGCCTACAGAGATGGGAAGATCGGTGTGTTCCCTCTGGTCAGACATGGGCAGAAAATGACTGACAGGATGCAGATGCAGGCTCATGGAGGAACTCCTCTGGCGGAAGCCCTTTGGTGGGTCATGCGCCAGATGCTCATACTCAGGGAAACCAGAAAGGTCGTGCTGATCCTGACAGATGGTGTTCCTGATGACGTGACCCAATGTTTGCAGGCACTGGAAGCACTGAGGAAGACTGGTGTGGAGGTTTACGGCATAGGCATGAAATTCGACTGTATTTCAAGTCTTTTGCCAGATACCAGCAGCAAAGTCATCTCCAGATTCGAAGAACTTTCACCAGCCCTTTTCGAAGTGCTGCAACATGCTTTGCTCAGGGAGACGCGTTATGACTGAGGAAGTGAAATCTATCTCCGCAACAGGGTGGGTTCTTATCGCCATTGCTGTGCTGAGAGCTATCAAAGTCATCATGGACGAATGCAAGGATAGCGCCTAACTGTCTGGATAAATACCATTATAGCCTGCTTGGGGAGGGATATTCCCTGCTCCAAGCAGGCTTCTATTCTGTATTGTATTCATCCCTATATTCCTCCGTATCATCAATATAGTCATCCTCATTGAAAAGTCTATCGATTTCAACATCAATATATTTTTTCATGAAAATTATATTTGAGTCAAGAATATCGAAATAAGTATCCGTTTCATTTGTTTCAAGGAGTACAGAATGCTCTATTTCTATGGAAGCAGTATCCTCAATGCAAACTGTTGACTTGTTAGTGACAATCAAATCGTCATCAATATAGTCTTTTATGTATGTTTTATAATAAACATATGCCTGTATAGGTATTTCCAAGGAAAAAGTTATGTTTATTTTATTGTATTTTATAGAAGTGATATGAAATTGAATATCTTTAATATCAATATCAGGAAAAGTAATATCTTCAATTTCACCGTCACAGTAGTAAGCAGAAATTAAATTTAATTCAAAATTTGAGCTATCAGTCAATAGGTCGCGAATGCTGTTAAGAATGCTGGCAGAGTAATTAGTGTCTGTTAACGTGTAATTTTTAAATTTTTCTGTGAGAAAATTATATTTATCAAAAGATAGCGAATTAATCGTAGATAAAAAAAGATTTTTTGCATTTTTCGTTAAATCATCTAGTACAAAAATATTATCGGATTCCTTTGCATATTCTATGCAACCTTTATCGCAGGTTAGCAATAGCAATCCAGTTTGATGTTCTTCTGTAAAATGTTCGAGGCAAATAAGCATTGCTGCATCTGGAAATTCACATTTTTTATTTTTAGAATTCTCAAATGGGGGAGTACTATCGAAATATAAATTAAAAATTTCTTTTATATCAATTCCATCTTTGGGATAATAAATCAGGCAAGATGTATCGTTGAAAAATGAATCAAATACATCTTTTATGCTTTCGTATAAATCTAATTCTAGAATTTTATCTAGATTAGTACACATGCTTTGATTTAACAAATATTTTATATTGCTATAGTTTTTCTTGAAGCTGATAAGTTTGTCCGTGTTTTTTTCTATATATTTTTTTATTAGTTCATCTTTTATGATTGATGGAAGCACAAAACCTACTTTATTAGAAATTTTTTTGATATCTACTAAATTAGATCTTTTAATATCTTGCTCAAAGGCAATAAAAATATTGGTATCAAGAGATATCCACTGAATCTTTTGAGCCGCAACAAATTCTTGTAGTATACTTGTATTTATAATAGGCATGCTAACCTCAAATTTTATTAATATGGTATGTTTAATGTGTGTAAACGTCAACTATTTTTAAGAAATATTTCATTTTTTGCGTATATCCAAATGGCTGATTATCTCCTGATAGCATTGGCTGACAGAAAATTCGCTCCCGTATTGTCGTGTAGCTAGGTGGGTAATCTCGTGACCGAAGATCTGCCGAAACACATCTGTATGCAGGTTAAGGCGTTTGAAGAAGTCACTGAACGTATGGCGTAGAGAATGAAAACTCTTTTTTCCTGTGATTCCGCAACGCTCGATATATCGACTGAAGAAATTACTGACCATATGACCATACTTGGGACATTTCTCAGTTTTACGCAGCTCAGGGAAAAGGCGTTCCTGACCATTCAGCTTCATCCTATCAACATATTTGATAAAACCATAGGCTAGCAGATCATTATGTACAGGTATCTTGCGGAATGCATTTCTGTTCTTGAGACGCTTGTCGTGATGGTCGGTGTTGATATCGATATACCAGATGTTCTGCTCCTGTCGGATATCTGAACAGTGAAGTTGGCATATCTCCTCAAGACGCATACCGGTATAGAGCCCAATAAGTGGAGCCCAATAAAAGGAAGGATGCTTGACGCTGCTTTCCGTGAATGTCTGGGGAGAGAAGAGCAGGGTGATGTCCTCTTGTGTGAAAGCTTCCCGTAAATCGATATCTCGTCGTGTATCCTTGATTTGCAATGATTTCGCAGGGTTGGCATCGAGCAGCCCCTCACGGATGCCCCATTCAAACATGCTGGCGACAGCTTCCACAGTCACATTGACGGTTTTGATGCTCAAAGTGGTTGCAGGAGACATGGCCAGTATTTGCGAGATGCTTTTCCCCTTGTACAGCGGAGATTTTTTCCTATTGGGAGGAAGTTTGCGTAGCGTATCCCGATAATATCGCAGGTCATCTCGTTGCAGCTGAAGAATATCCCTGTCTCCCAGGATCTCTATCAAGGTTTCCAGCCGTCCTTGCTGAGTAGTCAAATTATCCGCCGTCCAACGCTTATCCGCCAGTTTGCTCTCTGTATAGCGCCGGATGAAAGTGGAAAGTCGAATCCCCCGTTTTTTACGGGAAACGTGTACCGGTGAAGTTTCAGGTTCCGCAGCTACAGTGACAGGAGCATAGTTATTCAAGTATCGCTTGAAGATTTCACGGATGGTATCCGGGTTCAGGTCATTTCGGGACAAAAGTTCTTCACGCAATAACAGCAAGGTATCAGGGCAGAGTATCCCGTGAGGATGGTCTGTCCTGATACTGTTTTCAGCGGAGCAGGAAGTCACCGAAGAGGAAGCCAAAGCCTCAGCAGATGATAGGGCAGCTACGTGTTTTCCAAGAAATCTTGCTGTGGAAAGCGGGGAAATTTTTGCTGTAACCGGTTGGGATAGTGGATGAAGACAGGTGTCCTGACAAACAGATTTCCTGACAGATGGAGTGAACCCTGTGGCCGGATATGCTGGTTGCCGATCACAAGCAAAAGAAGGAGCCGTGAAGCCTCTTGTATCTCCTGCATCCATACTATTTGTGACCGTCATTGCTGGTGCTTGGGAAAAAGAGCAGGGCAGAGCCGTTTTTCGGGGACCACGTTTCCCGTATTCACTGACATCCTTTCCCTGCATGAAAGACAGATGCCGGACAAGGATATGCCGAAGCGTGGAAAGATCAGGTACGCCAGGCAATGAAGCATGCAGCAAGGCAAAAAGCTGACAAGCAAGCAGTTTGGCTTCCTGACGGAAACATGTTCCCAGGCTCAGGCGTATCTCGGCATTCCCCAGACGTTTTTTGGCAGCAGCAGGCAGAGTACAACGAAAATAGAAGATGCGGCCCACGCAAAGAAGATGCTGGCCGGAACGGCGGGTTGCTGGGTGGGAGTGGAAAGCGCTGTGCGGGTGAGCGGAAGAAGCGGCAGCGGATGGCATTTGAGGCACCTTTTGTACCACCTGTTTGACCCAAATTCGTAAAGGCAGGAAAAACAGGGGACGGGCTGGGCTTGCTCGCTGCTCGAAACAACAAAAAAAGAAAGGGTTGCGGCTAGTTGCCACAACCCTTGATGTCTTGCTGGTGCCGAGGGCGGGAATCGAACCCGCACGGCGGTTGCCACTACCACCTCAAGATAGCGTGTCTACCAATTCCACCACCTCGGCACGAGTGGAGTGATACAGAAAACCGGGTGGCTTGGCAAGAACTTTTTTGCATTTTGGAAAAAATTTTTTTGGGCAGCCCTGCCGGAAAGGCTGGGGGCTTGCCTTGGGCCCGGCTAACCGGTACACCAAGAAACGGCAAACTTTGCTATTGTTTGGCCTGGAGAAAAACCATGGATGACGGTGTTCGTACTTTTTTACAAAAAACAGGTCCTGTCCTTTGTGTCGATATCGGCAGCGGCACCCAGGACGTCCTTTTGGCCCGTCCGGGACTGGAAGTCCACAACTGGCCACGCTTCGTCCTGCCTTCACCGGCCCGTCTGGCCGCGCAGCGCATTCGTGAGCTGACCCTGCTCAAGCAGCCGGTATGGCTGTATGGTGAAAATATCGGTGGCGGCTTTGGTCTTGCCGTGCGTGACCACATCAAGGCGGGGTTTGCTGTCCACAGTACAGCCAGTGCTGCCAGCGCCCTGCACGACAACCCCGAAGTCGTCCGCAGCATGGGCGTCCAGATAGCGGAGCAGTGTCCGGCCGGTGCCGTGCCGGTGCCTCTTTCCGATTATTCCCCGGAATTTTTTGCCGGACTGCTGCGGCAGGCCGGGCTCCCGTTGCCGCATCTGGTACTGGCGGGCTGTCAGGATCATGGTTTTCATCCCAACGGCAACCGCATGGGACGCATGCAGGCCTGGACGGCCCTGCTGCAGGCGTCCGCCCTGCCGGCCAACTGGATTTACGAACAGCCGCCGGCGGAATGCACCCGCCTGCTGGCCCTGCAGAAAAAGACTGGCGGCCCGGTGGCGGATACCGGGACTTGTGCCCTGCTGGGCGCCTTGTGCGTGCCGGAAGTCATGAAGCGGAGCTGGCGCGAAGGGATCACCATCATCAATGTGGGCAACAGCCATACGGTGGCGGCGCTGGTCTATCAGGGGCAGGTCCGCGGCATCTACGAACACCATACCGGCATGCGTACCCTGCAGGAATACCTTGCGGATCTTGAGCAGTTCCGGCGTTCCTGGCTGCCGTGCGAGGAAGTCCTTGCACACGGAGGGCACGGGACGGCGTTCGGGCCTTACTGTGAGGAGGCCGGAGGCTACGAGCCCACCTATATACTGGGGCCGAAGCGGGAATTTTTGCAGGGACAGGGACAGTTCCTGGCCCCGTATGGCGATATGATGCTGGCAGGCTGTTTTGGCCTGCTCTGGGGATGGGCGCACAGGGGCGACGCCGCCGGGCGTTTGTAATTCAAGATGGACAAGCAGCAATAAGGTTTTGACATGGAAGTTTTCGATGCAGCGGAATTGTGGAACAGGGACCAGATCGAACACACCCAGCTGACGCGCCTCAAGGCCACCGTGGCCCATGTGCGCAAGAGCGAGTTCTATCGCCGCCGTCTGGATGAAGCCGGTGTGACGCCCGAGAGCATCACGTCGCTGGACGACATCCGGCGCATCCCCTTCACCACCAAGCAGGATCTGCGGGACCAGTATCCCACGGGCCTCCTGTGCGTACCGCGCAGCGAGATCGTGCGCATGCACTGCTCCAGTGGTACCACGGGCAGTCCGGTGGCCATCTGCCATACGCAGAACGACATCAACTGCTGGGCCGATCTGATGGCCCGCTGCCTCTATATGGTAGGCGTACGCCGTGACGATGTGTTCCAGAACATGTCCGGTTACGGCCTGTTCACCGGGGGCCTGGGGATCCATTTCGGTGCCGAGCGCCTAGGCTGCATGACCATTCCGGCCGGTCCCGGCAACTCGCGCCGTCAGATCAAGCTGGCCAAGGACTTCAAGACAACGGTCGCCCATATCCTGCCGTCCTATGCGCTCATCCTTGGCGAACATCTGCGCAATATGGGTGAGGACCCGCGCGACTTCCCCCTGCGCATCGCCGTGGTGGGGGCCGAGCCTTATACGGTGGAATTCCGGCGCCGTATCGAAGAACTCTTCGACATGAAGGCCTACAACTCCTATGGCCTCTCCGAGATGAACGGCCCCGGCGTGGCCTTTGAATGCCAGAACCAGAACGGCCTGCATGTCTGGGAAGACGCCTACCTGCCGGAGATCGTGGATCCCAAGACCGGCGAGCCCGTGCCCGACGGCGAGATCGGCGAACTTGTCATGACCTGCCTGTGCCGTCAGGGCATGCCCATCCTGCGTTACCGCACCCGCGACCTGACCCGCTTCCTGCCCGGGGAATGCTCCTGCGGCCGTCATCATCGTCGCATCGACCGCATCCTGGGCCGCGCGGACGACATGTTCATCATCAAGGGCGTCAACGTCTATCCCATGCAGATCGAACAGGTCATCATGACCTTCCCCGAAGTGGGGCAGAACTACTGCATCCTGCTGGAGAACGACGGTATCGGCGATGTCATGCGCGTGCAGGTGGAGATCCGCGACGAATACTTCGTGGAAGACATGCGCTGTCTGCAGGGCCTGCAGAAGACCATTGCCCAGCGGCTGCGTGACGAGATCCTGGTGACGCCGCGCGTGGAACTGGTGCAGAGCAACAGCCTGCCCAGCAGCGAAGGCAAGGCCGTGCGCGTGTACGACAACCGCGTCAAGAAGTAGCCCGTATGGAAGGATTCATCGCGCTGGCCTCGTTCAGTCTGGCCTATGCGTTCATCGTCCTGCTGGGGCTGATCCTGCTGCTCAACATCCTTGGCCTGCCCGCCAACTGGGTGGTGGTGCTGCTGGTGGTGCTGTGGAAGTTCCTGCACCCGGCCGCCGGGGCCCTGGATGTCTGGTTCTGGATCATGTTCCTGGGCCTGGCTGTCCTGGGCGAGGTGCTGGAAATGGGCGTGCAGGTCATGAATGCCAAACGGCACGGCTCCAGCACGTCCGGCACCGTGGCCGGTATGGTGGGGGCCATCGCCGGAGCCATCTTCCTGGCACCGCTCTTTTTCGGACTGGGGGCGTTCATCGGGGCTCTGGTGGGCGCCTGGCTGGGCTGCCTGGTCATGGAACTGCTGCGTGGCCGTCCCGGCAAGGAGGCCTTTGATGCGGCCTTCGGCACCATGATGGGGCGTTTTCTGGGAACGGTCTGCAAACTGGGCACGGGCAGCGCCATGGTCGTGCTGACGGCCCACCGCATCTGGCCGGATATGGCCCCGGTACCGCCGCCGTTGCGTCCTGTGGTGCCGGAACCCGGGCAGGTCGTGATGCTGCTGAAGAACTGGCTGTGTTGAGGTGATCATGTCACTGGATTTGTTGCAAGTTGTTTTGGTACAGACGCGCTTTCCCGAGAATATCGGCATGGCTGCCCGCGCCTGCGTGAATATGGGTAGCCACAGCATCCGTCTGGTGGCGCCGGAACGCTGGGACAGGGAAAAAGCCCGCCCTCTGGCCACTCCCAAAGGGCAGGGCGTGCTGGATGACGTCCAGGTCCTGCCGGACGTGTCGGCTGCCGTGGCGGATTGCTCGCTGGTCATCGGGACGACGGCCCGGACAGGTGGCTGGCGGCGTTCCCTGCTTTCCCCCGAGCAGGCCGCGGGAGAAGTGGCCCAGGCCCTGGAGCGGGGAGAAAAGGTAGCCATCGTGTTTGGCCCTGAGGATCGGGGGCTGGATAATGATGCCATCCAGCATTGCCAGCGGCTGATGACCATCCCCACCAATCCCGAGGCCAGCTCCCTCAATCTGGCGCAGTCGGTATTGCTGCTGCTGTATGAGTGCGCCAAGGCCGTACGGGCCCGCCAGCATGAGGCTGCCGGGGAAAAGGCTCCGGCGGAGGGAGGCTCCGGCCGCGTCATCTCCTCTGCCGACTACGAGCGTCTGCTGGACAATCTGAAGGACATGCTGCTGCGTCTGGATTGCCTGCATGGGGACAACCCGGATTATTTCCTGATGCCGTGGCGGCGTCTGCTGGCCCGGGCCCAGGTGCGGCGGCATGAATACGACGCGCTGATGGGATTGTGCCGTCAGGTCCGTAACAAGCTGGATGGCGGCAACAAAGCCTAGTCGCCCGACAGCTGTAATCATGCTCCATGAACAGCCCCTGAGAAGGGGCTGTTTTTGTATCCTGCATCCTTACAGGATGCTCCGCGCGGCGAGCAAAGCCAGCAAAGGATATGACTGCCGGGCTCCCCGGCTCCCGGAGATTACGGAGCAGGGGCGGGAGAGTCTTTGATCCGGCCCGGAAAGGACAGAAGGGGAGAGGAGGGCACGGCGGTCGTCCCCGGAACTTTTTATGAAAAACGGTTGACGAACGGGCCTTCAAAGAAGACCGTCTGCCCGTTCACGTGGCCGGCCGCTGTCATCTGTCTGTGTCCCGGTCAGAGCCAAAAGGAGAAAGATCCATGAGTGGGAAAAAAGTCCTCGTCATTTCTTCCAGCCCTCGCCGGATGGGCAATTCTGATCTGCTGGCCGATGCCTTTATCGAGGGAGCGCGGGAAGCCGGTCATACCGTGGAAAAGATAAACCTGCATGATAAAAAGATCGGTTTTTGCAAGGGCTGTCTCGGGTGT
>OGZK01004208.1_pt1 | contig 10334 bp, 7 predicted proteins | sample 1576791 | NCBI WGS metagenome assembly OGZK01 (sample SAMEA3541556, study PRJEB24748) | human gut metagenome | biome: human gut; feature: human-associated habitat; material: faeces | place: China | collected 2012
GCTTATAGCGGCATTGCCACCTGCTTCGTGCTTGTCAGCGGCAGCGGCTGCATCTCCTACAAACTGATTCTTACCCTTTTCTCGGCCGCCTTTGCCGCGTCCCTGATCGCCTGCTTCTTCCGCTTCCCGGCTACGGCCGGCGGCATTGAGGGAGTCGCGGTCTGGCTGCTTTATCTTCTCTACATGGTGATCGCGGTCGCCCGCCAGGCAAACCGCCTGATCATCCGCACGCTGCTCGTTCTGATGACCGCGAACGTGGCGCTGGCCGCGGTGCTTCTCATCTATCTCGCGCTCCGTCCCGCCGCCAACCCCTGCCCTCTTGTACTGGGACCGCTCGGTCTCCTCACGCTCGCCGCGGACTTCACCTTCCATATCTGCCTCTATAAATTCTTCAGTTTCCACGAGGCGCTTCGGAACGGCAAACGCGAAATCTGACACGGAAATCATTTCCTCACATATCGTTACTTCGTACGCTATTTAAGAACTTCTTATTTTCGGTTAATACTCGAAAAAGCCCTCGTCTGACAGGATGCAGGGCTTTTTTCATGGTGTGATCCAGTACCTGGATAAGAGCACCGGAAAGACTTTTTGCCTACTCACACGAACTGACTCTTCACTCTTTATCTCCTTCTATTTCTTTCTTTTCTGCTCTCAGAATGGGTTATTTTGGTTTAAATCTATTAGACTGATCTCAGTCATAGTTGGAGAGTTCTGACCCACGCGCTGTCACGAGCCTGCGCGCCGACAGAAAAAAGAAGGATCAAATGATGAAGCTCAACCGTCTTTCCAAGGTTGCAATCGGCGTCGCCGCGGCCTGCGGCGTTTATTCTGCGATCGGTTTCTGGGGTGTTCCCGCGGGACTCAAATGGGCGGCTTCTAGTCCGGTGTCCGACATTCTTGGGCGCAAGGTTTCGATCCAGGAAGTGAAGTTCAACCCGTGGACTCTGGAGCTCTCGGCTAAGGGAGTGGAGATGGCGGGGCGTGACGCCTCGGATCAGCCCGTCTCAATCGGAAGTCTCTACACGAATATGGCGGGCTTCTCTTCACTCACGCGCTTCGGCGTCGTGCTCGATGAGCTGAAGGTTGATCACGTGAGCGGGCTGCTCTCGATTGATGAAAACGGAAAGACGAATTTCCAGGACATCATCGATAACATCAACCGCCGCTTCCCGCCGACGGAAGAAAAAAGCAAGGAACCCTTCCGCTTCAGTCTCAACAATATTTCTCTCACGAATTCAGACTTCCACATCGTGGTTCCGTCGCATCACGTGGATGAGAAACTGACTGAAATCAATCTCGGTCTTCCCTTCATCGGGTCTATCGGCACGGACCGCGATATCTACGTGAAGCCCGAACTCACGCTGAAAGACAATGGGACGCCGTTTGAGCTGCATGGCGAATCTCTTCCCTTCAAGAACACGAAGGCGACCCGGGTGCATCTCGCGCTCGACGGCTACGATCTGCCGCACCTCGGTGCCATGCTGCCGCTGGATATGGATGTCACCTCCGGCACTCTGAAACTGAATGCCGACATTACGTTTGCCCAGGGCGTGGATGGAGGAAAGAACACGATCCTCGTCGACTTCACGGGAAACGCGGATGACTTCGCAGCCGCTATGCGGGGTTCTGAAGCCAAGACGAACGCGATTGCCTTCAAGAGCCTCAAGATCGATCAGGGATCGGTCGATGTGATCGGCCGCACGGCAACCGTAAACGGCATCACGCTTGAAAGCCCCACGATCGCGCTTGAGCGGCTTGCTGACGGATCAATCGCCTGGGCGAAGGTAGCGGGAACGTCAGATAAAGCGGAGCCGCCCAAGACGGATGACGCAAAGGCGGATGAAAAGAAGCCTGAGGACACCACGCCCGCTTTCGCCTGGACCGTGAAGAACGCCGCCATCACTGACGGTACGCTCCGGTTCATTGACCACGCGGCGCATGACGCCCGGATCGACGCCTCAGCTCTCAATGCCACCGCTGAAAATGTCACGATGATCCCGGGGCAGACCACGAACTTTGATCTCTCTGCGAAGATTCTCGACGGCAGCCTGAAGACGAACGGCAGCCTCGATATCAGCGCTCTGAAGGGAAAGGCCTCGGTTGACGCCCAGAACCTGAACCTCGACCGGATCTCAGGCTACGCGGAACTCGCCGGTCTCACGATCGCGAGCCGAGCGACCGCGAAGGTCGATGCCGAGTATTCGCTGATGGAAGAAAAGCCCTCGGTGAGTGCCGGCGGCACACTGAATCTGAAGAATTTCGCGCTGACGAAGAAGGGGGAGAGCCCGCTCTCCGTCAAGGCGGATAACGCCCGGGCTGAAAGCTTCAAAGCACTCTACGACGGTGATGTATCGCTTGACCTTGGGAAGCTCGCGCTCGCGAAACCCGCGGTGGAACTCCCGAAGAGCTCCTTCAGCGCGGGTTTCGGCGGAATCGACGCGCAGAATTTCTCGCTTGGCTGGAAGGGCAAAGATGAGGCGCTCAGCCTCGGTGCCCGGACGCTCGCGCTCGCCACTCCGGAAATTCACGCCGGCAGCTTCTCCGGCAAAGCGGGCCGCCTCTCCGGAAACACGGTAAAGGTCGGCTGGAACGGCAAACAGGATACCGTGACATTTGACGGCGGCAAGGTCCGTGCGGAAAAGACTGACCTCACGGCCGGAAACTTCAAGAGCACCATCACGGATTCGAACGCTGCGAAACTCGCGGTCAACTGGAACGGAAAGAAAGAACTGCTTGGTGTGACATCTCAGACCACTGGACTCGCCGGGCTCGACTTCAAGGCTGATCCGGTGACAGGCGGTTCCACCGCTGTGAACGCCCAGGCACTGTCGCTCAGCGTTGCCACCCGTGAGGACGGCGGCGTCTCCGTGAAAGCGGCTGACGTGAATTCCAAAGGCACCCGGCTTCAGGTCGCCGGCGGCACTCCTGTGAAACTCGCCGTCGGCACGCTTGACGTTAAGAAGAGCGCGCTGGATATCAAGAAAGCGCTTGCCTTCACGGGATCCAGCGTTTCTGCGGGGGACATTCAAAGCACGGTCGACCTTCTTAACTTCAATACGGGCCACGCTGACATCAACTCCATCAGCTTCACGCGTGACTCCGACATGAGTCTCAAGGTCGCGAGCGCGAACCTCAGCAAGGCGCAGGTGATTTCGCCTGTGAACGCCGCAAAGGTGTCGACGCTTTCGGACACCGTCTCCGCGTCGAATCTCGACTGGAAGAGCGGCGCGTCCGGCCACGCCAATCTCGCCTCCCTCAATATCAACTCCACCGCCTTTGAAATCTCAGGCGGCAAGTCGAAGTTCGGCCGCGTGGACCGCACGACGGTAACAGGCGTCGAAGCACCGGCTACCGGCACCATCCGGGTCTCCGCAGTTGAGATCGCAAAGCCCCGCATGATGCTCTCGCGTGACGCGAAGGGGAACCTGGATATCGATCCGCTCCTCGGAAAGCGGAAGGCTGCCACTGAAGCGAAGAAAGTACAGGCTGTGGTGAAGCAGAAGGTGGAGGAAGCAAAGAAGAAGGCCGGTGTTTCCGCCTCGCAGCCGATCCGTATCGGCGAATTCCGCGTGACCGACGGGGGCTTCTCCTTTGTCGACAATTCGATCAAGCCTGCCGGCCAGTTCCGGTTCGCCGATCTCAATACCACAGTGAAACCGGTCGCGATCGGAGGCGAAAACACGCCTTCCTCACTCACGATGACCGGCGTCGTGAATGGGGTTTCCAAGATCAACGTCACAGGCAGCGGCTCGCCTTTCGTGGATAAGGGGAAACTCACCGCCAAGGGGACAATCTCCGCGGTCTCGATGCCGTTCTTCTCGCCCTACACCGTTCACTATGTGTCCTACCCGATTCAGAAGGGCAACCTCACGATCAAGTCGGATATCACACTGAAGGATAAGACGTTCCTCGATGTTGACAACCACATCCTGATTGAGCAGCTCGCCTGGGGCGACTACATTCCGAATGACACTTCGACCAGCCTCCCTGTGACGCTTGCCACCGCGCTCCTCACGGACGGTCAGGGAAATATCGAATTTGATCTGCCGATCTCGGGCAACCTCGCGGATCCTGAGTTCTCGTTCTCGAGCCTCATTCTCACAGGGCTTGAAAACCTGATCATCAAGGTCGTGGCAGCGCCTGTAAATCTGCTCGCCTCGATCGGAAACCTCGCGCTCGGCGGTTCTTCCTCCAGCGCCGCGGCTTTCGTCCCGTACATGTCCGGCAGCGGCCACATGACGGCCGATCAGCAGAAGAGCACGCTCGCCCAGATCACGAAGGCGCTGAAAGATAACCCCAAGATGAAGGTCGAAATCACGCCGGTGGTCAGTGTGAAGGGTGACGACAACGCGCTCCATCAGAACACGTACCGCGGCCTTCTGAAGATCGTTCAGTCGACGCTTCCTGAAGCTGAACGGAGCCGTGAGAAGGCGGTCGACGCGCTCTATGCCCTCCAGTTCCCCAACGACAAGGCAAGCCATACGCTTGAAGAGAAGGAGGCGAAGCTTTACACCGCTGTGCAGCCTGACGAGAGCAACCTGCATAACCTCGCTGACTGGCGCTCGAGGAACCTCTCGAAAGCGCTTGCCGAAGCGGGTATTGCGGATAAGCGGATCTTCATCACCGCCCCTGAAATGGATAAAAAGGGGAACCTCGGCGGCGTGAAGATCAAGTTCATCAAGTAATCGGCGTAACAAAAAAGGATCCCCGCGATGGGGATCCTTCTTCGGTCTGCAGGCCCGGCAGCAGTGCCGGGCCGCTCTTTTTTATCAGAGCGTATCCTTCTTCGACGTGAAGGAGTCGCTGTAGGTGCAGTCCTTATCGAGACCGGCTGCCGTCAGCGCGTTCACGGCATCCGTCACGAGACGCGGCGTACCGCAGATGTAAGCGTCATACTGGGACGCATCCGGGTGATCCGCGAGGAACTGATCCTGCACGTGACCCACGCGGCCAGTCCAGCCTTCGGACTCGTCCGGGCGGCTGAGCACCGGGCAGTAGTGGAACCACTCGTGCTCGGCGTCCCACTTGCGGCAGAGCTCATCCATGTAGAGGTCGACCTTATGGCGGCCGCCCCAGTAGAGATAAACCTGGTGAGGCTTGGCGCTCGGGAGCTTGATGAAGTTTTCAATCATCGCCTTCGCTGGAGCGAAGCCCGTGCCCGTCACGAGGATCAGGATATCGTGCGGGGTGCGCTTATGCAGGCGGAAGTCGCCCGCGGGAGCGGCGATTTCAAGCTTCGTGCCAACCTGGATCGGCTCACCCTTGACGCCAAAGAGACGGTCCGTGAAGAGACCGCCCGGGACGTGGCGGATGTGAAGCTCAAGGCCATTCTCAGCCGGCGTATCGCAGGCGATCGAATAGCTGCGGCGTTCCTTGTTTTCCAGAAGAATGTCGACAAACTGTCCGGGGATGAATTCGATCGGCTTGCCGGAATCGGCCTTCAGCACGAGGCGGATCACATCGGGGGCCACACGGTCCATCGCGGCAACCGTAACGGGGATGTTGCGCACGAGCTTCTTGATCTGCACGGCGATTTCCACGTCACTCGCGGCTTCCGTGCTGCAGGTCAGAATCTTCGGACCGTGGGACGGCACGCCTTCCTTGCTGCCCGGGGCATACGTGATGAAGTCGCCAGAGACAACGTTAGCGGAGCAGGAGCCGCAGAAACCGCTGCGACAGGCGTGAGGGATGTCATAGCCAGCGCGCTCGGCGGCATCCAGAATCCGCTCGCCCTTCTCAGCCGGAAAAGACACATCGGTTCCGGAAATTTTCACCAGAAAAGCCATTCTTTGATTTTCCTTATCGTTTTTCCCGCGGGGGGTCGTTCCCGAAGGAAAGGTATCCATGTAATTCTGAAAAGAATACCAGTACTCCACTGAATCAGCACGGCTTATTCCGGTGACACTATCCCACTTTCGGGGTAAAGTGCGATACACAGTAAATGCTCTTTCCAAAAGCTTTTTTCGGAGACGAAATGACGGATTCATCTATTGAGGCGATTTCCCCAAAGGCAGTGGCGGCGGCCCTCTCGCGGGTCCGCGCCCAGAGACCGCTCGTGCAGTGCATCACAAATGACGTCGTACAGGAAATCACGGCCAATGTGCTTCTGGCAGCCGGAATGTCCCCGGCCATGGTGCCGGCTCCGGAAGAAGCCGCAGCCTTCGCTCAGTTCGCTGCGGACGCTCTGCTCTGCAATGTCGGAACACCTTCCGAAGAAAACAGCCGGGGCATGAAGCTCGCCGCGGCGACGATGTCTGAAGCCGGAAAGCCCTGGACACTCGACCCCGTGGGCGCGGGCGGCACCGCCTGGAGAGATGATCTGATTTCCGATCTGATTGACCTCAGGCCCACCGTGATCCGGGGAAATGGTTCTGAAATTCTCGCCTGCGCCGGGTTTGCCCATCAGTACAAGGGCGTCGACTCACTCGACTCCAGCCGCTCGGCGCTCGACGCCGCCAAGGCGCTCGCCCAAAGATCAGGCGGCATCGTCTGCGTGTCAGGCGAAACGGACTACGCGACTGACGGTACCCGCGTGCTCGCGGCGGTGGGCGGCAACGTCATGGCGACGCTCGTGGTGGGCACCGGATGCTCGCTCTCCGCGCTGACCGCGGGTTTCGCCGCGAAGGCGGAGGATCCGCTGGTCGCCACCATCGCCTGCTGTCAGTTCGTGAAACGGGCCGCGGAAATCGCCGGGAACGCCTCCCGGGGCCCGGGTTCCTTCCACGACGCTTACCTCGACGCGCTCTATACGCTGCAGCCCGAAAACTTTCTTGAAGAGGCCGTCTGATGGCGCTCCCTGATCTGTCGCTTTACCTGGTGCTGGACCCCGTACTCTGCGGAGGCGCGGACGGCATGGTGTCCACCGCGGTCGCTGCTGCCCAGGGAGGGGCCGGCATTATCCAGCTCCGGGCTCCGGACTGGAAGAAGCGGGAGCTCGCGGCCTGCGGACGAGCTCTGATCCGCGCACTTGCGCCCTATGGCGTGCCGCTCGTCGTAGATGATCAGGTGGATGTGGCGATGGCAATCGGCGCGGCCGGCGCTCATGTCGGACAGAAGGACCTCCCGGCAGAAGACGCGCGGCGCCTCATGGGGCCGGAAGCGATCATCGGGCTCTCGGTCTCAAACGCGGCGGAGCTTGAGGCAAGCCGCAGCCTCGCCGCGGCCGGCGTGGTCGACTATCTCGGTATCGGTCCGATCGAAAGCACCTCCACGAAACCCGACGCAGCCGCGCCTCTCGGGCTCCCGGGGTTTGCCGCTCTCGCTGCCGTGAAACCCTGCCCGGTTGTCGCGATCGGCTCCGTGAAGATCCATAACGCCGCGGCTCTCGCCGCGGCCGGAGCGGACGGCATCGCGGTCGTTTCGGCAATCTGCGGCACCGCGGACCCCCGCGCCGCATCAGAAGCGCTTCTCGCGGCTTTCCGTTCAGGATTGAAAAAATAACCTGAGGTGCCAGGAAGAGCCCCGTTTCCCTGGATTGATTCCGCCGCTAAAAGAAGGCAGAACCGCGGGGCAATCCTGATAAAATCGAGCTGCTGACCATACGGTCTGAGGCTCACGCCCGGACCGTACGGAACCTTATTTCTTTTGAGGCAACCGAAGAATGGCTTTGTTCTCTGAAAGCAAACTGAAAAAACTCCGCTATCCCTACAACACAGCAAGGATGGTGAGTCTCGTGAAGGCAATCGAAACCTCGGATGCGGGCGGCAAGTACTGGTCCAAAACCGAGGCTGAAGAGATCACCGCGGAGCTGAGCCGGGAAACCACTCCGGGCTCCAAGGCGTCGGATTTCATCCAGAAGCGCGCCGCGCTCGCCTTCTCCCGGATGTCGAAACGTTCCCCGACGCTTCTCACGATGAAGCTGAACTACGGCTCCCGATCGCTTGTCGCGCTCTGCCTCATTCTCGGTTCCTACCTGCTCGGCGCTTTCGGTGAACGGTTCCTCTCAACCGGCGCGGAGATCAATCTCTTTTCACCGATCTATCTCTTTATCTTCGGGTGGAGCCTCTTCCTCTACGCGGCGCTCATCATCCTGGGGCTCGTAAGCATTGTCCGGCGCCGTCATATCGAATTCCCGCTCCGCACGACACTCGCAAAACTTTCCGATGGACTCTTCGCCCCGAAGATCATCACCTCCGGTATCCGTCAGGCGTTCCTGAAAATCTGGACTCCGACCGTTCTGAGACTCTCCCAGTTCCGCATCGCCCGCATTCTGCACTGGGCGTTCCTCGCCTTCACGGCCGGCGTGATTTCCAGCATCATCGTCCGGGGTCTCGGCCACAACTATCTGATCGGCTGGGATATCGTCGGGCTGCATAATTCGCCGGATAACGTCTGCGATATCTTCAATACCCTCTTTGGCTGGATCCCCGCGGCACTGAATCTCGGCCCGCTGCCGGACGTGAACACGGTGGCCGCGATGCGTCTCGACCGTCTGCAGGACGCCGCTACAACCTCAGCCGCCGCGGCTGCCGCTTTCGCGCCCGCTGCCTCCTGGCTCCCGCGTCTCTTCATTCTCTACGGCGTTGTCGTGCTGATCCCGCGTCTCCTTCTGATCCTCTGGGATACGATCGGGATCCGGATCCGCTCCGAACGCCTCCCGTTTGAGATGGATGGGTATTTCGCGGATATCCTCCGCATCTTCCTTTACTCTCTCACCCTCTAATATAGCTCCCCCAGTTTCCGTAACTTGCGTTTTTATTCGATACACCCTACAATCCACATTCACACCATCCAAAATACTTTTTTCTAATGTATAATTAACAATGCGGTTGTTATTAAAGAACGCCATTGTTTCCGGTACAGGTGTGGCGGTGAGACCAAGCAAGCGAGCCGTATCAAAATACTCTAATACTTTACGCCAGTTACCATAAATGGAACGGTGACACTCGTCTATGATAATCAAATCAAAAAAATCATGTGGTAAATTGGGATGTCCGGGCAATACAATCTCCTGCTCTTCATCATATTCTTCATCCTCTTCATTATCAGAGATTTCTTCTCCTTTCAAAAGAGAGAATAGACGTTGGATCGTAGAAATGACTACATTGCTATCTATAGGTATTTTAGCAGATTTAAGCCTATTAACGGTATAAATCATATTGAACGCTTCTCCATTATCTGTCAAACGGAATGTACCAAACTCTGTTTCTGCCTGTTTGCCGAGATTATTACGGTCAACAAGAAAAAGTACTCTACGCATCGGAGTATAAGCAAGCATACGATAAGCCGTAAGACAAGCTGTATAAGTTTTTCCTGCTCCTGTAGCCAATACCATTAAAGCACGGTTCTGACCTATACGAAAGCTTTTCTCCAATTCTGTGACTGCTTCATACTGGCAATCACGCAATCTTTTCGACCGAAGCGTTGGAAGACCGGCAAAAGGATCATCTATACCAAGTACCTTGACAATCTCCCACGGTGTATGAATACGGTTGATTTCTTCAAAATCAGAGTCATTATCCCTATAATCCTTAAATAGTACGATTTTACCATTGGATTTATATAGCAAAGGCAATGGCCGTTGGTAGGCTTGATAATATTGCGGTATATTTTTTGCGTATGTCACAACCTGATCGCTTACTATTCCTGAAGATACATCCACTTCTTCACGTTTGGCTTCAAGTACACCAACAGCTTTTCCATTGATAAAAAGAAAATAATCCGCTTCAAGATTACCTTTAAGTAACCCTTCACGAATAGCAACAGCCGTTGATGTAGGAGTATATTGGTCACGATTAACAACTTCCCATCCGGCATCATAGAACCATTGGTCTATCTTTATTCTTGCTTTTTCTTCCGGTAACATATTTTTCTTCTTTGCGACTATCTATTCTTCCGATATGATATAATTATCAGAAGTTGCAAATTTAATATTTAAAAGAGACAATCTTGCATTATTTACTTAATAAATATTTATGTGCATAGAGGATTATAAATATGTTTGTAATAAGAGCAGTGATGCAAGAAGTGTTTTAGAAGAAAAAATGCTACAAGGTATCTTTGTTATAATGAAAAACTTATGCCTAAAGTTACAAATGCTTTGGGAAATAGCAAAACATAGAATACACAGCCCTTTGCTACTTAAGAATTCCGAGATAAAGGTTGATTTTCCTACTACCGACTATGTAGGTAATCAACATTATTATTCAATATTAAAGGTAACAACTATCGATTGATAGTAGTTGTAAAATTTACAATGGGATACATCTTTATTCGTAAGGTGTGTACCCATAAAGAATATGATAAAATTGATTGTTCAACCATTTAGGATACAGTATATGAATAAAGTAACGAAAGAACAATATGAATTTGCTTTGGCGAGAGTGGAAGAACTT
>OGZK01004214.1_pt1 | contig 10322 bp, 12 predicted proteins | sample 1576791 | NCBI WGS metagenome assembly OGZK01 (sample SAMEA3541556, study PRJEB24748) | human gut metagenome | biome: human gut; feature: human-associated habitat; material: faeces | place: China | collected 2012
CACGGCGTTTTGGCAGGCCACGGCCAGCGCGCGGCCGGACACCGCATTCGCTGGCAATGTGACCTTTCTATTCGGAAATTATGCAAATGTCTCAACCACCCCACCATCTCTATCTGCTTTACCCGGGTATATGGATAAACAGCCTTAAAAATATTTCTTGAGTTCAGCAAATACCGGTTTCAGACGATCAGCGCGAAGGTCGAAGTCCATCTCCTTGTATGACCATGCCGCACGGCCGATACCATATTTTGCAAATACTTCATGGATGGCTTTATACCATAATACAGTGTTTGCCGGATCTGCGTTTTCGATCACACCATATTCACCACAATAAAGTGCTACATTTCGCTCCTTTGCAACAGCGATCGCATCGGCAAACAGGTCTTCAAAATATGCTGAATCAAGATTGCCCTTATAATCAAGGATCGACAGCGTTCCCGCAAGTTTTGCAGGCAGGTGTGCTTTTGCATATGCACAAAAATCTTCCATGCTGCCTTTGAATTCCATATGATAATCCGCCGGCATATCATCTACCCACTGTGCGCCCTGATGTGTAAAAAGAAGAGGGTCATAGCTGTGGAAATTATATATGATATGTTCATCCATCGGCATCGGAATATCTCTGACTGCCTGCACGCTGTTATGCCAGTAACCACCGATCAGAATATCAGTTGCCGGTGCATATGCACGGATACGTTCGACACACTTTGGTGCGATCTCTGCCCATACGGCACCATCTTCTTTATCTACTACCTCATTTAATAATTCAAATGCAACTTTATCTCCATATCCGCCAAAGCGCTTTGCAAATTCTTCCCATAATCTGTAGAAGCGTTCCTGAAGAGCTTCGTTTCCAAAAAATCCACTCTGTTTTTCTCCCGGATCAAAAGAATAACCGGCGGTCTTATGCAGGTCAAGAATCATATTGAAACCATATTTATGTCCGAGTTCCAGTGCACGTTTGATCCGTGCAAAACCTTCTTCCTTATACTGTCCGTCTTCTGTCTCTACCAGATTATAATCCACCGGCAGTCTGAGATGATCCAGTCCCCAGCTTGTAAGCTCTTTAAAATCATCTTCCGTAATAAAATTATTGAATCTGTCCTCGGAATAATCACACTGGGAAAACCAGCCTCCCAGATTAACACCCTTCTGATACCCTTTCCATGTCTTCATATGCATGATCTCCTTTTCATTTAGCAAATAATAAATTTGTAATTGTTATTTTCTGAATTTATGATACTATAAATGCATATGTAGGGAATATAATATATCCGATTTTTATATCGCATAGCTGACCTTCATTGTTCTGATTGTATTTTTAGAGATGGACAATCCGTTCATTTGATAAAATAATGCCTATATGCAAATATTTTTATAGCTGTATATTATATGAAAGGAGTATTTCCATGAATAAAGAATTACAGAAACTGTTATTAGCGCAGCAGGAGGAACAGTCTTATCACCTGCCGATGGAGGCAGAGTATTCATTTTACCGGCGGATCGCAAATGGGGATATGGAGCTGCTGAAGCTAAATATGAATGCAGATACCATGGAAGGCATGGGAAAGCTGTCTTCATCCCCACTGCAGAACAAAAAGTACCATCTGGTCATTCTGACTGCCATGATCACACGTTTCTGTATCGAGGCCGGGTTGGATCCGGAACAGGCCTATACTTTAAGTGATATGCATATCCGAAAAATCGACGCATGTCTGACACCGGAACAACTGAATCCGCGAAAAGGAGCTGTTGTGAAGGATTTTGTACTTGCCATGCACGAGCTTCATAACAGTCCCGGACTGTCTTATCATGTCATGCAGGCCGTCTCCTACATCAACAACCATATCACAGAACCGATCCGGGTATCGGATGTCGCCGATGCAGTGAAGCTCCACCCGGACTATATGACCCGTCTGTTCAAAAAAGATATGAACTGCAGTCTCTCACAATATATCATAAAAGAAAAATGCAGGACGGCTCGCTACATGCTGTTAAACAGCCAGGCGAGCTGTACAGAAATCAGTTCATTTCTGTATTTTGCGTCCTGCAGTCATTTTGTAAATTGTTTTAAAAAAGAATATGGTCTGACACCGAATGCCTACCGCAAACAGATGGGTGGTCTGTCAAATGAGCGAAGCGATGCGTTCTAATACAACAGCAACGCCGTCTTCATTATTTGACAGAGTCTCATTCATGGGAATACCAAGCATCACCGCAAGTGTCTGAAGTCCTGCTGCTTTAGTTGCATCTGACCGGTTAAATTCAAGGTTATCACAGCCACCATCTACAGCATGGACACCCGGCCTTGTATTCAGATATTCTCTGGTTTCATCCCAACCGATCAGAATGCCATCCTCAGAGGAAGAAAAGAGAATGGCTCCTTTCTGAACATCGCGGGATTCTTTTCTAACATATCCTGCCAGATCATCCACCAGATGCATAATAGATATCTAACGCTTCCAGATCTCTGTATTCGCTGATCTCTGTGAAATCTGCATTTGTCATACCGAGTTCTTCACCTTCATATACATAAGGAGTTCCCTGCATCATATGAAGACAGGTTCCAAGCATCTTGGCTGAGATCACACGGTATTTCTCAGAATCATTTCCGAATCTGGAAACGGCTCTTGCCTGATCGTGGTTACTCCAGTACAGACTGTTCCAGCCGTCATTTTCATACATCTTATCCTGCCATTCGGTCATGACACGTTTCAGAACATCAAAATCGGATAAGACTTTCCTATTCATCTCATGTAAAAATTCATGCACTCTCGGACCGTTTGCACAGCCTGCATAATAGCTTCCATACTGCTTGTTCTGGATGACCGGGCCATCCGGGAAAGACTGATCCTTTGAAATCAGGAAAATAACATTCATACGGAATCCATCAACACCCTTTTCAAACCAGAATCGCATCATCTCATATACAGAATTACGAACCTCAGGATTCTCCCAGTTCAGATCCGGCTGCTCTTTTGCGAAACAGTGCAGATAATACTGGTCAACTTCTTCTACATATTCCCATGCAGGGTCGCCGAAGGATGATCCCCAGTTATTTGGAAGCTCATCACCGTTTCTGTCTTTCCAGATATAGTAATCATGATATTTATTGTCTCTGGATTTCTTTGCCTCTTTAAACCATTCATGCTGATCGGATGTATGATTTACAACCAGATCTAGTAGGATCTTCAAGCCCAGTTCATGTGCTCTTGCAAGCAGGGGTTCAAAATCTGCCATTGTTCCAAGGCTTGGATCTATATCTTTGTAATCTGCGATATCATATCCGTTATCCACCTGTGGAGATACTCATCGAAATCATCTCCCTCTGCTTCATATGTTCCTGCTCCGGCAACTGCTGTAGCTGCAGGGGCATTTGCTTTTTCAGTTCACTTGTGAAATACCAAAATGCTGCTGCAAATCCTACGATCGCAATACCGAGCACCGGTACGGAAAGGTATGCGGAAAGGACAAATCCGATCAGCACGAATGGAAGAAATTTCTTGATCGGCATGTAACGCATCAGCATACCGATACCGACAACAGGAAGGATACCTGCTGCGATGGAAAGACCATCCGTTACCCATTCCGGAATTACCTTTAAAATGAAGTTGACTACATTTGCACCAAAGATTACAACAATAAGCGTCGGAAGTGCTGTCTGTAAGGAACAGAGCAGCGGCCCGCACCATGCAAGGCGGTTCATGCTCTTCCATTTGCCTGCATTGTTATCATTCTGCATACGATGAGCAACAAAGTTGTCATCAATAAATATATATTTTGTACCAGGTCCACTTCCTATTTTTCTCAAAATATCATTCTGAATCATTTTATCTAGCAACTTACATGCACCTGCTCGTGTTTTATATTCACACAGTTCCATTGCCTGTTGTGTTGAAATACTATCATGGTTTTTAAGATAATGCATTACTCGTTGCTCTTTATTCATATTGCGTATTTCATCTGCTTCTGTTGCTGCACATGGAGAAAAAGCAAAAAAAACAAGCAGAACTTGCCGGCAGAGAATCAGGTTATACACTGACTTGGAATGACAATAAAGGACGATTTATCTGTAAAAAAAACGGCTCCAAATTGAATAATGGCTGGAGTTTCGATTCATCGAAAAGAATCGCCTATTGCACCGGAAAAATGGTTATTTGTATGCCAAAATCAAAGACGGCAAATACTACACATATACTGCTAACAATAAAAAACCATCTTCAAAAGTATTCAAAAACAAGAAAAATACCATCATTCGGCTACATAAGAAAAATTTCTATGTAGGGGCTAACGGTCTTATTAACCTAAACAAAGGCTGGAAATTAAATAATAACGGATTATATACTTACTATGTTAAAAAAAACGGTACTGTTTCTGTAAAAATAACAAATGGTAAATTTAGAGTCTGGAACGGAAATAACACTAGATGGGATAAGAAAGATTTAAAGAAATATAAGGGAAAAATTTATACCTATAATGAAAAATCTTTTTTCGTGAATACGAACGGAAACATTTCAAGAGCAATGGGTTGGCAGGGGTCTTATTTCATCGACAATGATGGATGTGTAAAGTATTATGATGACGGAAGCACTTCTTACCGGATCACAAAAAATGGTGACATCAAGGCGTTGAAAGATGGCTGGAACGATGATGTTTATGTAAAAAATGGAAAGATACAGCGGTCAACAATCGTTAAATCAAGTGGCTGCAATTATTTTGTAGATAAAAATGGTAGCAGACAGGATTTTAAAGTGAAGAATAATCAGATTGTAAGGCCCGATAATAGTATGGCGGTTTCATCCGGGATCTATGCTGCAGCCGGAAAAAAATATCCGGTTGATAACAAGGGGAAGATCCAGAAAAACAGCACTGTGTTTATCAAGAATAAGGCTTATGAAACTGTGAGTGACGGATCTTTGTCTAAACAGCCGGCGAATCATGTTCATTTATGGAAGGCGGGTTCTGTAACAGAACAGATTGATCATAAAGCCAAGACAAAGGAAGTTCAGATCCCGGTCAAAGAGTGGGACAAAGAAGTGTGGTCAGAGGATATAAAATATATTTGCAAAAAGTGTGGGAAGTATTACGATACACCAGAGGAATGGAATAAGCACTCCAGCGAAACCAATCATGGAAATTATGAACCTGCCAAGGTCCTCCTTGATACCATCCATCATCCAACCGCAGATGAACCAAAGTATGAAAATACGACTGTTATAACGGAGAAAGCCTGGTCTGAATATTATCAGGATTATACCTGTCGGGTTTGTGGAGAAAAAATGAAAGAAAGAAATATACGAGGGAACCCTACAAAGGGAGAATATAATGGATTATTGATTCCGAGCAAGAGTGGATATATAATCAATGCGTATGGAGAAAAAAATGAGCGTTTCTGCTAATATGGCTTATCCTGCTAGTATATATAATGGAAAACAGATAACAAGCGAACAATCATTATCAAAATACGGATTTTGTTATCTTGGAGAAGAAAGTAAATCAGACAATATCCTTCTCCCAGATACTTACCTGCAGTTGCTTAAAGACCATAATATTCAGTAAACTATTTACTAGATAATAAGAAATAGAAAAACTAACTTGACAAATTCTTAATTAAGGTATTATCCTAAAGATACCCTAATCCGTATGCTACAAGTATACGAAATCCTTGGTCAAGAATCCAGAAAAGAGCAAGGAATCAAACAAACGGGGCGGAATCTTCAATTTCCGCCTCGTTCTTTACCTATTTATGTAAATATTCCACTATTGGAAAATAAAATCATTAGAAAAATTTGAATTGCAGGATTCATAAGCAATAATATATCATTAATAATTATAAAAAATTATTACATATAATATTAAATAATTAATAATAACGCATTGACAGTCTGACTTCACTAGATAAGATATGGTAAAGAAAGATGGATCAGGAGATTGGGTTCATTGACATTACTATCTGGATATTTTATAATAAATATGTTAATAAATTCATTTGATCCTATTATAGGATGGGCGGAGAGTATATCTTTCCGCCTTTTTTTTACCAAAGTTAAAGCCCGAATCAAATACCGTAATCTTTTGGTTTTCAATATCCCGTAAATGGGGAAAGTGAGATAGGGAGAAAATTGGAGTAAAAAATCATTATTTATAATATTAAATGATTAATAATAATGCATTGTGTCAAGTATAAGTATACTCCCCTACAAACCAACGCATAGGCACATAAATTTATATATTTCTTAACCAGCAACGAATTGACTGTCCAAAATACAAATGTTTATAATAAAGTATGTCCTTTGAATACCACCCTGGTACGCATTCCTCGCGACCGGGGTGTTGTTATTTTATTAACGACGCGGACTGCGGCTGCGATCAGCTTCTTATAGCCGCCGCTTAAAAATTCGGTTGGCATTTTCTTCAGGCAGTATACGGCCAGCACTGCCATGATGGCTGCCGGGAGGATCCGTCCGAGATACCGGATCTTCTCATAGATCTGTTTTCTCTTTTATATTAATTTTAGAATATATATTCTACTGGCACTTTACCGAAAACCATAAGTAAAATTTTGAGATTTTTTCAAAATATTTACCGGAAAAATATTTACAGATTGTCTTTATAAGCATCCACTTACCAAAAGTTACATCAAACCATACAAGTTATTACATCAACGGTTTTTATACCATTATTTCTGGTATGGTGGTTTTGTTGACAAATCAGGTACCGGAAATTGAGAGGAATAACCAATGTATAATCATACGGAAGGCAACAATAATGTCACACCTACCACTCCATGTAAATCCACGTCAGTAGATATTCGTCAAATTTTCCCAATTCGGAAAAAAGATGACTTTCTAAAAGATTTGCAAAAAGATGTCAATACCTTTAGCAAATATCTGGATTTGAACAATGAATGGCGAAATCGATTTGAAGATTTTATGGAAGGAAATAAATCTCTTCCTTTAACCTATGATCCATTCTTTAAAGCAATGTTTAACCCTGATATCTATCCTGGACGACTATCTCATTTGCTTAGCAGCATCATAGGAATTAATGTTACAGTTCAAAGCGTTCTATCGCAGGAAAACCGTTTACTGCCAACTTCACCATTATTAATTATGGATATCATCGTACAGTTGGAAGATGGCTCTATTGCAAATGTGGAGATTCAGAAAATACATTATGCATTTTCAGGCGAGCGCATGTCTTGTTATTCGTCCGATCTTCTTCTCCGTCAATATACACGAGTCAAGGGAGAAAAAGGAGATCAATTCACCTATCACGATATCAAGACTGTATATACGATCGTCATGTTTGAAGACAGTCCACCTGAATGCAAATCTTCTGATATTTTTATACATCATGGAAAAACAATTTTTAATACAGGCATTGATCTTCATCTCTTACAGGAATACTATGTTATCGCCCTTGACGTATTTAAGAATAACAAGTATGCTAAAGAAAAGACAGAACTTAATGCATGGTTATCTCTGCTAACAGCTAATTCTATAGATGACCTTGCTACACTAATATCCGACTATCCCTGGATGGAAAAGATCTGTTGGGATATGTCCGAATACTTATATCGTCCAAAGGAGGTTATCGGTATGTATTCACAAGCCTTAGCAAAAGCAGATGAAAATACTGTTAATTTTATGATTGAACAGATGAAGAAAGCGTTGGAAGAAAAAGATGCTGCTTTGTCTGAAAAAGACGCTGCTTTGTCTGAAAAAGACGCCGCTTTGTCTGAAAAGGACGCCGAAATTGCTACATTACAGGCTAAGCTTGCTGCACTAGAACACTAACGCATAAGTCGCGTTTTTAAATTTTCTGTTTTAATAAATTTGTAATCATTACATGGCTTAAAGTGTCAGATTAAATTGAATTTTTTATCTGACACTTTCATGCCAGCTTTTTATACAAATATGCACATCAAATCCTATGCTTTTTCTACGACAATTAATCTTGAATCTCTCAATTTCATTCCATATGACCACTTTGTCTTTTCCAATATCCCGGCGAAACAAAGATAATACTTTGCTGCATCCTTTTTTTCTATCGGAACATCTGCCAAATCATTTATCAAATAATTATATACATATGGCGATATAATTATTTCACAAATTTGTTTTTTATTATTCGGACTAAGCACCTTCAGATAATACATTTTCACTTCATTTTTATTTTTGGGGATATATTTAACAATATACAAATAACATTGACCGTAATAAATTTTCTGTTCATCCAAATCAATTTCCAGATTCCCACAATTAAAATTTTTGTGTGGTAAATATTTATTTTTTCCTTCTTTTCCTGTTATGTCACAAAAATTTCTTCTCGTTCCATTTCCTTTATAATCAATATTTTTTCTATTGTTTATTTTAGTTCTTTCCTTTTTTAACATTTTATTTATACAGCTCACTAAGCGATTATTTATGTCATCGTTATTTAAATCACTATAAAAACTACATACCTCTTTTTTTGTTGCTTTATCATATCGATACGAACAATCGGCGGTATGCTTTTCCATATTCGATCCAGAAACCTTAAAATATCTTAATTTGTTGCCATGCGCAACTGTCAGTGGTGCTGATTTACATAATGGACAAAATATGTGCCCATCATATGTTCTCATCGCCGCATTCTTATTTTCATCATATAAGTTCCAATAGGTATCTGCGGGGTAATTTCTGTCATTTTCAAAATAAAATTCTTCGTATTTTGTTTTCATTTGCTTTCTTCCTTTTCTTAATTATTTTTAAATCTCTAGAGATTCCATATATATTCTACTGTTGATTTGATTTAAATTATAAGGAGAAAATTAATTTTTTTGATTTTCCGACCAAAATATCTACATGTCATACTTCTTTCTATATTCCTATCTGTTAGCTTTATCTAACAATTTTCCACATGTGGAAAATTTAGGCACTTATTATTTCATTTCTCTTGATTGTCAATATTATATTTATATTTCTTAACCAAATCCTAACCGTCCTAGAATTGACAGGTCAAAGCTCTATAAGCTATAACAAATTGAGTCCTTTAATCACCCCTTCTGGTTTACGTTTTATCTAACCAGAAGGGATTTTTAATTTATTCTTTTATAGTCTTTATAATCATCCACTTACCAAAATTTACATCAAACAGTACCATTTATTACATTTATGAACTTTTCTCTTTTATTTCTGATATGGTAATTTTGTCGACAAATCAGGTACCGGAAATTAAGAGGAATTTTTATGCATAATAAGGACACAAACACCACTTCACAGAACTCAAATACCAAACATTCAACGTTCAATATTTATCAGCTTTTTCCACAACGAACGGAAGATGAATGCCTTGCAGAGTTAAAACAATACCCAGAACTTTATTGGACATATAAGAACTGGCCTGATGACTGGAAAAACGTTTTATGGAATTTATGGAAGGCAAAAAAAGTCTGCCACTAACCTATGATCCATTTTTCAAAAAAATCCATACACATTTCCCGGTGAGCGAATGTCATGCTATTCCGCCGATCTACTACTTCGCCAATATACACGCGTAAAAAGCAAACTTGGGAAAGATTTCACATATAAGGATATGAGAACTGTTTATACAATTGTTATGTATGAAAAGAGTCCAAACGAATGTCTGAAAGACCGTTTCGCAAATATCTATCTGCATCATGGAAAAACCATTTTTGATACTGATGTAAATCTGAATCTTTTACAGGAATACTATATCGTTAACCTTGACGTATTTAAAAATAGCAAGTATGCTAAAGATATCAACGAGCTAAATGCATGGTTGTCTCTACTAACCACGGACTCTACAGACAACCTTGCCACACTGATATCCAACTATCCATGGATGGAATCTATATGCCAGGATATATCTGAATATCTGTATCGCCCTGAGGAGGTTATTAGTATGTTTTCAAAAGCATTAAAAAAGATGGATGAAAATACTGTTAATTTTATGATTGAACAGATGAAGAAAGCATTGGAAGAAAAAGATGCCACAATATCTGAGAAGGATGCTGAAATTGCTGCATTACAGGCTAAACTTGCTGCGTTAGAACACTAACGCACGGTTCTTTAGCATAATTATTTTCCAACAATGTGATCATATAAAATAAAGTAATTTCGTTACAACGGATACTATAAAAAAGGGCTGCCGCACTAAGTGATTGGTGCGACAGCCCTTTTTTTCGGCGTCATTGCTCATAATACCATATACACAGCCGTACTGCCTATAATACTGACAAATGTATTCTTTTTCCACACATGAAGGGCGACACAAACTGCGGCCAAATGCCGAAAGTATTATCGGACATACACTTG
>OGZK01004225.1_pt1 | contig 10299 bp, 9 predicted proteins | sample 1576791 | NCBI WGS metagenome assembly OGZK01 (sample SAMEA3541556, study PRJEB24748) | human gut metagenome | biome: human gut; feature: human-associated habitat; material: faeces | place: China | collected 2012
CTGTTGCTCAGACTTTCTTCATGGATGAAGAAGTTGCCCAGTTCTACATGGTTGACGGCGTCATCACAGTGGTAGACGCGGTGAACGGTCCGAGAACTCTGGACGAGCAGGCTCCTGCACAGGCTCAGGTCGGATTCGCCGACCGAATCCTCCTCTCCAAGGTTGATTTGGTTCCGCCTTCCGTCATTGAAGATTTATCTGATCGACTTCATCACATGAACCCGCGTGCTCCGATCGTGGAGTGCAACATGGGCAACGTCGACATCAAGGAAGTTCTCGACATTCGCGGCTTCAATCTCGACTCCGTTCTTGAGTTGGATCCCGACTTCTTAAAAGAAGCTCATGAAGAGGGAGAACACCATCACCATCATGAAGACGGCTGCACCTGCGGCTGCCACGACCATGATCATCATGATCACGATGATCACTGCGAGTGCGGAGATCATGATCACGATCATTGCGAATGCGGTCACCACCATCATCATGCACGCCATGATGACGAAATCGCCGCTTTCGTATTCGAGTCCGACAGACCGTTTGACCCGGCCCGACTCGACAACTATATGAGAACGCTCACCCAAGTTTACGGACCTGATATGTTGCGCTATAAAGGGGTGCTTTATATGACAGGTACGGATAGGAAAATGATTTTCCAGGGTGTGCATATGCTGATGGCGGCTGACCTGGGCAACCCCTGGGGCGACACGAAGCCGTCTACAAAAATGGTATTTATCGGCCGCCGCCTCCCAAAGAAGGCGATTATGCAAGGCTTGGAAACTTGCTTGGCTTAACCAAACCTGACTGCCTATAGGAGATGTATTCAATGGCGACAAAAAAGAAAACAACTGTCGAAACTGATAAACCGGCCAAGACAGTTAAGGCTGTAAAAACAACGGCGAAAACAACCGCCGCTAAACCTGCTGCAAAGGCTGTTAAGGAAACTAAGGCTCCGAAGACTGCCGTATCAAGGAGAGGGATTGATACGGATCGATCGCATCTTGATTACCGGTCACGCCATATCCGGCTCTCACTTTCAAGTTATCGATAAAAGTCAACATCCTATTTCGAAATTCATTATGATTCTTCGTTAGTCCTAATTATGAACGCTACTGCTTCCGCAAGCTTTTGATGTCCCGCTTCCGTAAAATGGATTCCATCACAGCCAATACACTCTGCCCCAAGCACCTCGCGTGCACTCAAAAATTCTGCATGATGAAGCGCGGCAATGCTCCTATATTCTTCTGTCAGCCCGCCTGCCTTTTGTGCAGACTCTGCGGTAAATTCTATCCAGTCTTTTTTAGGATATAAATCTGCCGGTGCGATAACTATTTTTTCAGGAGTCTGACTTTTCCGTCTGCATGTTTCCTCTATCTTCAGCAGTACTTCATCCAATCCATATCCAATCTCTACTGTATTCACTCCATAGCGTGTCTTTGTATCATTTGTTCCTAACATAACAATGATATAATCCAAAGGAAATTGTGAGATCAGACATGGATACAGATAATCCAAGGCAGCTGTTCCCGGTTCAATTTTATCTGTAAATGCAGTTGTCCTTCCATTCATTCCTTCTTCGATCACTTCATAGTTTTCCCCAAGTGTCTGTGCAAGCTTTCCAGTCCAGCGCACATTTTTCTCATATCGTTCCCCACTGCCTGGTATATATCCCCAGGTATTTGAATCTCCAATACAAAGTATTCTTTTTCCCATTTTGATCATTCCTTCTTCGATAACCAAACTATTTTAATATCATTCTTTCTATCATGCATTTCATCATTACCAGTAAACACACAGTCTTCCCATTCTTAAACTCTATGTACCTGCATGGTTCGGATAAAGATTAAAGAAACTGCGAAACTCACGTCTGAATAAATGATTTATAACGCTTTTTGTTCCGCAGTTTCTTTCTCATATTTCTTTATTGTTTATTCATATTTTTTGCCGTATCCAAAAGCACCATTCATTCCACATACTTTGGAAGCAAATTCTGCAGCAGCTGCCAGACTTTCTCTGATTGCAGTTTCTCCTGTAATTCCTTTTTTCAGGTGATCTGTATAAGCAACCATAAACGATGTGATCAGAGAATCTCCTGCACCCATGGTGTCAACAACTTCCTTGATTGGTACCGCTTTCTGCACATAATATTCCTGTCCATCATATAAAATACAGCCATCTGCACCTCTGGACGCAACAGCAAGCTTTGGTCCATAGGAAACGATCTTTTTCAGATGTTCTCTGGCTTCTTCATCTGTTCCGTCAAAAGAACAGAATGCATAATCAACCGTAGGTGCTACCTCCGCATAATAAGAATCTTCTGAGTCATCTGAAAAATCAAATGAAATCGGCACGCCCGCCTCATGGATTTTTGGAAGTTCTTTCTCCATAAAACAATAATTTCCAGAATGTACAAAATCAAACTGTCTGATATACTCAAGATCAAATCGATCCAATACATATGGTGTTTTTCCGCGGATACCACCTTCATTAGATCCTAAGAACACTCTGTCCCCATCAACTAAAGTTGCACGCGCACAACCATTTTCTCCTTCTAACTGTTTGCACTTTACTGTCTCAATCCCAATATCATCTAAAGCATACATAACATGTTCTGCTTCAGCATCATTGCCGAAATATCCCATATATGCACTTCTTTTTGCGCCAAACATTTTGGCATATACTGCAAAGTTTACACAGTTTCCACCCGGATACATTGTTTTAATATGCTCATATTTATCTACAACATTATCACCAAAACCTAATGCGCTTACATCATACATTTTCTCATTCTCCTTTTCGCCTGCCATAAATTTCAGGTCATTGCGAAATTCCAGTTTTCTGATCTCTTATTGTATTTTTAGAATTCCGCAATGATCCGTCTCTGTGATTAATATTCAACAACACCCATGTATCTTCTCATGTCAGTTGGATGACATCTCTTATCCTGAAGAGCATTTCTGTATGCTACACTCATTGCATAAAATACCATTGCGTTAAAGTACTCTACGCAGCTGTCGTCAATTGCGTCAAGTCCAAGGTCATTTGCATCGATCACTTCATATTTCTTTGCATATTTGTTCAGGAATACTTCTGCTCTTTCGTCCATAACACGGTTTCTTCCGCGGCTCTTTAATAAAATATAAAGATGATCTTCATCTGTTACTTCAAATGGTCCATGGAAGTATTCTGCTGAATTTAAATAGCAGCAATCCATCCACTGCATCTCCTGAAGTGAGCAGATAGCAAATCCATATGCAGCTGCATAAGCTGCTCCTGAACCCATGATATATAAGAACGGTTCTTTTGCATATTTTTCAGCAAAAAGCCATGTTCTGTTTTTTACGCTCTTGACAGCAGCTCTTACGATACCATCTACTTTTTCAAGTCCGTCTGCAACTGCATCGTATAATTTATAGTCTGGCTCCTGTGCTTTCATTAACTCATTCAAAATGTTTAATACAATACCCTGTGGTTTATCCTTTTCATTTGTATCATCTTCCCATGAATATACAATTGGATTTAATGAACTGTCATCACAGGCTGATCCAGGTGTATGTGTCATTGCTACAACTGCTGCACCAAGATCTTTTGCTAAATGTGCTGCATCTACGGTCTCTTTTGTATTTCCACCATGAGAGCAGATAAATACAAGACTTGTTTTTCCAAGGTGTGTCGGAGGTGTTACAACAAATTCTTTACTTGTGATCCAGTCAGCATGCATTGTCTTGGATTCGGTACGTACGAAATAATATCCTGGATAAAGATCTACTAAAGATCCTCCGCATGCTACAAAATATACATCTTCGATTTTTTCTCTTCCGTTTAAAATTTTGTTTACTAATTCTTTCATTGTTTTATTCTCCTTCTATTATAAAAATTTTATATTTAAAGCATTGCTGAAATAGTACAGAATACCAATGCCATTACTGTTACTAAAATAAAGAACTTCCAGATTGTCTTCCACCACTGACCAAAAGTAATCTTACATACAGCAAGTCCTGCAACGGTCATACCGGCTGTCGGGCTTAACATATTGGTCAGCTGATTTGCAAATTGAAGTACTGTTACACTTGCTTCCGGATTCACACCCTGTAAATCACATAATGGAGCCATAATTGGCATTGTCAGGGATGCTAATGCAGAAGATGATGGAACAAGAAGTGACAATAATGACTGAACCAGATACATTACTGCAACAAATGCTGCACTTCCTACACCTGCAAGTGCTCCTGATAAGTAATTCAGGATCGTATCAATGATCATTCCGTTTTCTGCAACAACCAGAATGCCTCGGCATACACCAATTACAACTGCTGCAAACGCAAGATCTTTTACACCGATCACGAACTGTTCTGCGATCTCTTTCTCAGAAAGTCCGCCAACAATACCCATTAAAATACCCATTGCAAGGAACACACCGGAAATCTCATCCATATACCATCCATGTGCAAGAATACCGTACACGATAATTCCCATTCCTACTGCAAATACAAGTAATACCAATTTATCTCTTAAAGTAAATCCTGTATCCTTTTCATCCATCATAAATTCCTGTTTTTTCAGAAGGTCATCCTGATAAGTGATGGATCCGGTTGGATTTTTCTTTACTTTCATTGCATATCGCATAACATAAGCAATGGTAACTGTCATCATAATTGCCCACCAGATATATCTGTATACAAGCTGTGGGTTACCATGGATTCCAGCAACACCCTGTGCGATCAAAACGTTGAACGGGTTTGTTGTAGATGCTGCATATCCAATCTGTGGTCCTAAGAATACGATCATGAAGGTCGTCATGGAGTCATATCCCATTGCAAAGAAAATAGGGATCAACATAACATAGAATGGAATAACCTCTTCTGACATACCAAATGTCGTTCCACCAATTCCTAACAGGATCATCAGAATTGGGATCAGTAAAACTTCTTTGCCTTTTAATCTTAAAATAACCTTCCGGATTCCGCGGTTCATCGCATTTGTCTTTGTTAAAATCTGGAATGTACCGCCGATCAGTAAAACGAATGCAACAACATCTGCTGCTGCCTGAATACCTCTTGTAGGTGCCATTAAAATTTCATGCAGTCCTTGTCTTAAATCACCGGATTCACTCACTTTATCTATCACATGATAGGTTCCGGCTACAGCAACTTCACGTTCTCCTGCTGCTGTATCAATTAATTGTCTGTCAAACTGTCCACTTGGCAAAATCCATGTCAGGATTGCAAATACTATAATCAATATAAATGCCAGCGTATATACATGCGGCAGTTGAAGTTTAAATTTTTTCTTATTTTCCATTTTCAAATCCCCCGTAATCAGCCTATTAAGTAAGGCTTATAAGCTTCCATATTCCGTTTGTCATGTGATGCCGGATCTTCGAAATAATCAAAATCTGTAATTTCCTGACCGAAGTATCCCTTGTATCCACGTCTGACAACCGTATCGATCCATTCTCCAAGTGGATGATTGCCATCTCCCCAGATCAGATGTCCGTATGGATTTCCATCGATGAAATGCATATGAATAATCTCATCGCCAAATGTATCAAACCACTCGTCTATGGTCTCACCGGCAACTCCCATTGCAGTTGTATCGATCATTACTTTCAAATTCGGATGATTCACTTCATCGTGCATTCTTTTGGCATCTGCAAGTGTTACAACAAGTTGGGATTCCTGCGGTCTTAATGATTCCATTGCCAGATTAATATTGTGTTTTGCTGCCTCATCTGCCAGTCTTGAAAGCATTTCTCTTGAACGCTTCCATGCTTCTTCACGGTCTTCATTCCAATAACCCCAGCCGGAGTTAATTGCCATTGTTTCTATACCAAGTTCTTCTCCAGCCTTCAATGCATTTGCAAAATATGCAAAGCTTTTTTCATAAAGCTCCGGCTCCTGGGCTGCGAACTGATATTGATAAGTACAATTTTCCGGAGTCAGGATCTTTACCTGCATTCCTCTTGACTCTACTTCATGCCGGACTCTTGTGCAATCAGAGTAAGACATACTGTCCAAAAAGAAATGCGGTGCACCGGCCCATAACTCAATCGTCTTCACACCAAGCTTCTGCTGTGCATCCAGAAAATACGGGAGTGAATAATATAAATAATGAATGTTCATTCCTGCAATTCTGTCTCTGTTAATCTGTGCCATGTTTCTTCCCCTTTCTATCATCATAATTTTTTATTGTTCTTTTGTATATACCGGTTTTCCATTTACCATTGTCATGGAAACTTTTACATCTCTCATCTCGCTCATCGGTACCTCAAAGACATTCCGATCAAGAACTGCTATATCTGCCAGTTTTCCTGCTTCTAACGTTCCAATCTTATCTTCCATTCCTATGTTATAAGCCCCACCATACGTCCATGCTTTTAACATTTCAGCAATCGTAATTGTGTTCTGCACATTGTACTGTTCTTTTCCATCCGGGAAATATCCACCGCAGCCATGGAAAATTGCTTCCGGAATGTCAGTGATCATCAGTGGCAGATCTGTTGCTCCTGATAATGTCATTCCTCCATCAAGCATGCCTCTTCGATTCCAGAAATACTTGCCTCGCTCTGTTCCGATCGTCTCTTCAATCGATTTTTTCACATCATCCGCTGGATCCAATGACATAATCTGGAAATAGATTTCTCCAGTTACACCAATTTCACCCATCTTTTTCAAATCCGCCGGATTAGAAAATTCCATATCTGTCACAGCATGACGGTTCACAAGCTTTCCATCTTTCTTCTGACATTTATCAAAAATACCAGCCACTTTATGTACTGCTCCATCCCCCTGTGCATGCAGGGAATAACGAAATCCATTTTCATCAGCAAGCTGCACTTCTTTTTCAATCATTGGATAATCCACCTGGATACTGCAATGCATATTCGTTCCCTCATAAGGCTCTAACAGATCACCCTTTGTACTTGCCACTGTTCCATCTGTCATCCGGTTATATCCGGAGAACCGGACGAAATCACCCTGGAACTTCTCTCTCATTCTTTTTCCATGTTCAATGTTGATTCCTTCACCAACCGGCTGCGACATAAAAATGTTCGAAGTGACAATTCCTTCTTTTCTTCTTTTTCTTTCAGAAATGAGTCAAATCCGTAAAAATCATCAAATCCCATTTCTTTTACCGTTGTAACTCCACGGCTGTTCATCAGCTTCATATAATCTTTAAATTCCGGTTCTATGAAATCCCGATCATTTAAATACTCCGGCATAATCTTGTGATAGGCTTCCGGATAGCATTCTTTCGGATTAAATCCATATGCTTCTTCCGCTTTCCGGTTCATCATGCATGTGCTACGGTCTGCTGCAAATACGATAACTGCCCGATCCGAATATGCTTCATTCAGCTTTTCTTCCAGACCTTCCGTTTCGAATCCGTTTGGATTCCATCCATGTCCAAATACAGTGGAAGGTTCTTTCTCTTTTTCAACCTGCTCCTTTATCTTCTGTAAAAACTCTTCCTGCGATGTTATGCCAGACATATCAATTCCAATATGGAAAATCGCATAACCCGTAAAAAAAGTATGTACATCAATAAATCCCGGTGTCACCAACTGATCTCCCAATTCCAGAACCTCTGTCTGTTCGTCAATCCAATCACTTCCATCATCTGTTCCAACCGCCAGGATATTCTGTCCGCTTACTGCAACATATCCTGCAAATGGGTTCTCAACAGTAGATGTAAAAATATGATCTGATCTTAACAGATAATCTGCTTTTTGCTTTCCCATGTTCTCCCTCCGTTCTTATTTCTTCATTTGATGATTATGTTATATCATATCATAACGTTATATGCAATCATTATATAACGTTATATGTTCACTTTCTATATATTCACCAAAATTAGCTTCCTGTTTTTATAATATATGCACAATTTCCTGTTCCTATCCTGTGGTTTATCTTTTACTTTTTTTGTTATGAAACAGATGGATTTTGTTGTTATTTAAGTCTGTTTCCGCTATAATGTATCTGTGAATCGTATAGCTATAAATAATATACGTTGTATGTTTAGAGGAGAATTATAATGAAACTTGATATGAATGCAGAAACTCCATTATATATGCAGCTAAAAGAAGCGATCAAAGCTGCAATCAAAGATGGCACTTATCCGGACAACGAAAAAATACCTACTGAAATAGAATTAAGCGAACACTACAAAGTCAGCCGCATCACCGTAAGACGTGCTGTTGAAGAATTATGTCAGGAAAATTATCTTGTAAAACGTCAGGGAAAGGGAACTTTTGTAAAATCCCGCAAGATCCAACGCAAAATGGAACATCTTCTTGGCTTTGCTGATGCATGTAAAGCAAATGGATGTATTCCATCCCGCCTTTTGATCAAACGCTCCGTAACCGAGTTATCTGAGGAAGAAGCCAAAACAATGAATGTTCCAACTGGCTCAAAGGCAGTCTTGATCGAACGTGTCGATCTTGCCGATGGTATCCCAATGATTTATGAAAGCAATCTGTTTCCTTATCCAAAATATGAATTTCTTTTAGATGAATCGTTGGATGGTTCCCTTTATCAGCTTCTAAAAGATTCCTACCATATTCAGGTTAAGGGTTCCCGTAATTCGTACCTTGAACTCGTACGCGCTTCCGGTTCGCTTGCCAAACATTTGCGTGTCACCAACGGAGAACCTTTATTTTATTTATACTCCGAGATTTTTGACACAGACTATAATCTTGTTCATATTTGCCGTGATTATATCCGCGGAGAACAATATCGATTTTATATGGACGATTATACAAGACCTTAACTTTAATAACCGTTCGCTCTGTAAATATTCTATGCCACAAATAAAAGAAGCAGTTACTTCACGAAAACTCGTGAAGCAACTGCTTCTTTTATTTATAATGCTATATAGCGTCTGTTGATTAAGCAGCTATTTGCAGCTTCCAACTTTCATATCTGTTCTAATCATGCAAAAATCGGAACTGATACAAAAAATTGCAAAGTATTCGTCTCAGAATCCTGAACAGTTTCGTTACGAATGCAGATAATGCGATAGATGTCATCTGTCTTTCCCTATCACAGCATCTTCTTTTTCCGCAAAAACAGCATGGTAATGATACAGATCAATAATGTGATAATACAAATGATCAGAAATCCGTGCGGTGTATTTGCAAACGGCATCCAGTTTTCATTGACATTCATACCGTAGATACCGGAAATGACCGTTGGGATTGCCATTACAATTGTAATAGATGTCAGATATTTCATAACGTTATTCAAGCGGTTATCCAACAAAGAGGACATCAGCTCTCTTGTTCCGTTGATGATATCTCGGTAGATGGTTGTCATTTCGATCGCCTGACGGTTCTCCACTATCACATCATCCAAAAGTTCCTTATCTTCCGGGTACTGCTCCAGCCGTTTATAGCGCGTCAGCCGGTCAAGCACTACCCCATTTGCCCGGAGCGATGTTGCAAAGTAGACTAATGTGGATTCCAGTTCGTGCAGGTTGATCAGATCAGAATCGTCTGTATCGCTTCCGACACGTTCTTCTATCTCAGTACGTCTTTTATCGATGATCCGGAGATTTGCCTGATAAATTGCTGCTGTCCGGTACAGGATCTGATACACAAAACGAAGCTTCTTCTTTGTGCTGAATTCTTTCACACGGCTTCGCACAAAGTTCTGCAATACCGGTGTATCCTCCGTGCAAATTGTGACAATGATATCCTGCGTCAGGATGATACCAAGCGGAATTGTCGTATATGTTCTCTGATCATGACGTATCTCAATGGCCGGAATATCCACCAGTATCAGCGTATAGCCGTCCTGCAGTTCAATACGGGAACTTTCTTCAACGTCGAGTGCAGCCTTCACGTCATCAATATCTACCATTAATTTCTCAGCAATTTCCTCACACTCATCATGTGTTGGGTTGATCATCTGCACCCATACACCATCACTTAATTTTTCTTCTTCATGTATGACCTGATCGTCCGTCCTATAATAAGTCATCATAATTGTCACCTGTTCCTGTATTTCGTCGCGTTTTCTCTAATAAATATCATAACACAGTTTTTTTGATGTTACTACGATATTTTTGTAAAATGCCTTTTCATTTTTTGCGGTCAGGAAGCTGTACCAGAATGATCGCAGCAAACATTAATACACAGCCGATCAGTTCCCTGAGAGAAAGCGTCTGATGCAGGATAAGGAATCCTGCAATTACTGAAACCACTGATTCCAGGCTCAAAATTAACGATGCAACCGTTGGATTCATTCCTTTCTGCCCGATGATCTGCAGGGTATATGCAACGACACAGGACATGACACCTGC
>OGZK01004232.1_pt1 | contig 10282 bp, 8 predicted proteins | sample 1576791 | NCBI WGS metagenome assembly OGZK01 (sample SAMEA3541556, study PRJEB24748) | human gut metagenome | biome: human gut; feature: human-associated habitat; material: faeces | place: China | collected 2012
CTGTTTACGCTTTTTGGCTGGGCATTGTTCGTCGCAGGAACGGTCGTTGCCGTATGCTTTTTCAGGCGTTTTGGATCAGCAGCTCCGCGATCTGCACGCAGTTGGTGGCCGCGCCCTTGCGCACCTGATCGCCGCAGCACCAGAGGCACAGGCCGTTGGGGTCGGTCAGGTCGGGGCGGATGCGGCCGACGAACACGAGATCCTGATCCGACGTGTCGAGCGGCATGGGATACTGCAGCGCGTCGAGATCATCCACAAGGCGGCAGCCGGGGGCGGCGGCGATGGCCGCGCGCGCCTCGTCGACGGAGATGTGGTGCACGAAGTGCACGGCGGCGGAGATGGAGTGGCTGCGCACGACGGGCACGCGCACGCAGGTGCACGAGACGTTCATGTCCGGCAGGTGCAGGATCTTGCGGCCCTCGTTCTGGAGCTTCATCTCCTCGGAGGTGTAGCCGTCGCACTGCTCGCCGCCGATCTGCGGGATGACGTTGTAGGCGATCTGGTGCGCGAACACCTTCGGCGCGTAGCTCTTGCCAGCACGCAGGGCGTCGACCTCGTTTTGCAGCTCGATCGGGCCGCCCGCGCCCGCGCCGGATACGGCCTGATACGTCGACACGACCATGTCGCGGATGGGTGAGAGCTTGCGCAGCGCGTTGATGGCGGTCAGCGTGATGATGGTCGAGCAGTTGGGGTTCGAGATGATGCCGTGGTGCAGCTTCACGTCTCCGGCGTTGATCTCCGGCACGACGAGCGGTACGTTTGGGTCCAAGCGAAAGGCCGAGGAGTTATCCACGAACACGGCGCCGGAGCGCACGATCGCAGGGGCGAAGCGCTCGGCAATGTCGTTTTCCGCCGCGCCGAGGACGATGTCCATGCCGGAGAAGGCGGCGTCCGTCGCCTCCTCGAGGGCAATATTCTGTCCCTGCCACGACACGACCTTGCCGGCCGAGCGGGCGCTTGCGAGCAGGTGCAGCTCCCCGACGGGGAACTTGCGCTCGGCGAGGATCTTCATCATTTCCTGCCCGACGGCGCCGCTGGCGCCGAGAATGGCTACGCGATACTGCTTCATATTTGAAAACTTCCTTTCTTATTTCACAAAGCTGTTGTACAGGACCTGGATGGCGGGCGCGAAATCCTTCGTGTCCACGCCGACGATGATGTTGAGCTCATCCGGCCCCTGCGAGATCATGCGGATGTTGATGCCGTGCTCGCCGAGCGCGGCGAAGATGCGGCCCGACGTGCCGGGGCGGAAGGCCATCTTCCGGCCGACGGCCGCGACGATGGAGATGTTCTCCGTCACGTGCAGATTGTCCGGGTGCAACTGCTTTTCCAGCTCGCCGAGGATGGAGTACAGGCAGGGGGCGACCTTTTCGCTCGAGACGACGAGCGACAGGCAGTCGATGCCGCTGGGGGCGTACTCGATGCTCACGCCGTGGCGCTCGAACACTTCGAACACCTGCCGGAACGTGCCCACGCTCGAGGACATACCGGACTTGGCGATCGTGATGATGGAGTAGTTTTTCTTGCCCGCGATGCCGGTGATGAGCCGACCGTCGTCCACGTCGTCGAACGACTCCATGATGAGCGTGCCGGGGTGGTCGGGGTCGTTGGTGTTGCGGATGTTGAGCGGGATATTCTTCTCGCGCACGGGGAAGACCGTGCCCTCGTGCAGCACCTGCGCGCCGACGAAGCTCAGCTCACGCAGCTCGTTATAGGTGATGCGCTCGATGGGCAGCGGGTCGGGTACGATGCGGGGGTCGGCCATAAGGATGCCGGACACGTCCGTCCAGTTTTCGTATACGTCGGCATCGAGCGCCGCGGCCGCGAGCGCGCCGGTGATGTCGCTGCCGCCGCGGGAAAAGGTGCGGATCTTGCGGTCGGGCGTCACGCCGTAAAAGCCGGGGATGACAACGCTGCGCCCATCGGCCAGCCGCCGGAGCGCGGCGTAGGACGCCTCCTTGTCGATCGAGCCGTCAAACTGAAAGCGCACCCACAGCTCCGCGTCCAGAAACGAGTAGCCGAGGTAGTCCGCCATGAGCAGGGCGGAGAAATATTCGCCGCGCGACACGAGCTCCTCTTCCGAGATGCCGGCGCGCATCTGCCGGCGCAGCACGTCGAGTTCGGCCTCGATATCGACGTTCAGGCCGCATTCGTCGCGGATGGCGATGTAGCGATCGCAGATCATCTGAAAGACGGCGTCGCAGTTCACGCCGTACTGCAGGTGCGCGTAGCACAGGTACAGCAGGTCTGTGAGCTTGTGGTCGTCCGCGCTGCGCTTGCCGGCGGCGGACACGACGATCACCTTCCGCGCGGGGTCGGCGCGCACGATGTCGCGCACTTTTTCAAACTGCTTGGCGTCCGCCATCGACGAGCCGCCGAATTTTGCAACCTTCAGCATGGGGCCCTCCTTACTGCAGCGCGGCAAAGAAGCTCTCGCTGTCCTGCACCAGCGCCTGCGCCATGAGCGCGTGCATCCGGCTCACGGGCACGGGCTGCGTGATGACCGCGCCGTCCCAGTCGCCCTCGGCGAGGGCGGCCAGCTCCGGCAGCGCGGCGCGTGTGCGCACGTAGTAGCGGTGCTGCACGCCGGAATTGTCCGGCACGGCCGGAACGAACGAGTCGGTGTAAAACGCATGCACGCCGCGGCGGATGTCCACGAGATCCTGCACGACGTTGTAGGCCGTCGGGTAGCGGCCCGCGCCCTGACCGAAGAAGCTCTGCACGCCCATGCGGTCGCCCTCCATGCTGATGAGGTTGAAGTTCGCGGGCACGGCCGCCTCGAGCGCGTCATGGCCCAGCAGCGTCGGCTCGACGTAGGCGCGGATGCTGCCGCCTTTCTGCTCGGCCGCTGCGATCAACTTGCACGTGCAGCCATGCGCCTGAAAGCGGGCGATGTCCGCCTTGCGCACATTGCGGATGCCGAACACCGGCACGTCCGCCTCGCGCAGCGACACGCCGAAGGCCACGTTGGCGGACAGGATCAGCTTGCGCTGAATGTCCAGCCCGTCGATGTCGGCCGAGGGGTCTGCCTCGGCGTAGCCGAGCGCCTGCGCCTGCGCGAGCACGTCGGCAAAGTCGACATCGCTGCCGTGCATCGCGTCCATGATGTAGTTGGTCGTGCCGTTGAGGATGCCCCAGACGCGGGAGATGTGGTTGGCGCGCGCAGCCTTTTCGAGGTTCGTCAGCCACGGGATGCCGCCGCCGACCGCTGCCGTGCACCGCAGTGCTGCGCCGTGCTCTTTGGCGAGCGCGGTGAGTTCGTCGTAGTACCGGCACATGAGGTATTTGTTCGAGGACACCACGTTCTTCCCGGCGCGCAGCGCGGCCGCCACGTATTCATACGCCGGGTGCAGGCCGCTCATGACCTCCACGACGGTGTCGACCGCCGGGTCATCGAGAATGTCCTGCATCTCGTAGGTGGTTCGGGCCGTCAGCTCGCCGAGATCGCGCCGGCACAGCACCCACGCTGCGCGGATATCGTCCCGGTCGGCGAGCATATCGTAAACGCCCCTGCCGACAACGCCAAAGCCCAGAAGTCCGATGTTCATGATGTTCCCTCACTTTTGTCTTGATGAAAATTGCCCGCGTATAGCGGACAGATGTTTTTCGAGCGAGAACAATATACCACGTCTGCCCCCGGATTGCAAGGGCGCGCGGGCACATTTTCCCGAAACCGGCAAAAAACCGGCAGAAGCGTGCTTCTGCCGGTTGCCTTTGTGCAGTTTTACGGCCCGGCGTCCGGCTGCGTCAGCCAGAGCAGCGCGCCGAGGAGGAAAAACAGCGCTGCCGTGGCGGCACGGCCGCCATACAGCCGCGGCAATATCACGCCGGACGCGGGCAGAACAACGCTGGCGAGCAGAGTAGCCAGACACAGGCCGAACAGTGCCCGGACGAGCGGCTGCACCCAGGGCGCGCCGCGCCGCGGCCGCAGGCGCGTGACCATGCACAGCGCCTGCAGCAGCGTCCACGCCAGCGCGCACAGCAGCAGCGGTTCGGTTATGAGCATGGCCGCCAACGGCGTCATGTCCCCGTGCTGGTACTGCCGGAGGCAGACCGCGTGCAGGTACGCCCACAGCCCGGCCAGCACGAGCGTGATGGCCCCCATGATGCACAGCCTGCGCAGCGCCGCCCGGCGGGCATCGGCGGACGGCGCCCCGTCCAGCAGCTCCGTGAGCTCGACGCCGAGCGCGTCCGCGAGCCGCTGCAGCGTCTCTACGTCCGGGCGAGAGCGGCCGGTTTCGTAATTCGATATGGTCTGCCGCGTCGTGTGCACGGTCTGCGCCAGATCGTCCTGCGTCAGACGCCGGCGCGTGCGGGCGCGGCGGATGTTGGCTCCAATGTCGCGCATGGCGTTCACCTCGCCCAAAGCATACCATGCGCGGCGGCGATTTGTCACGCAAAGGTTCTTTGCGCAATGAAAAAACCGGCGGGTTTGTGTCCCGCCGGTTGCCTTTGTGCAGTTTTACTGTCCACGGTTTTGCAGCGCGGTCAGGTAGGGGTTGAAGCGGCGCTCGGTCTCGAGCGTGGAGCAATCCATGTGGCCGGGGTAGACCTCGTAATCGCCGGGCAGAGCCGCGATCTTGGCCAGCGACTGCAGCTCGACCTCCATGCTGCCGCCGGCGAAATCCGTGCGGCCGCACGAACCGGCGAAGAGCGTGTCGCCGGTGAAGAGCGCGTCGCCGCAGATGAGCGTCACGCCGCCGGGCGTGTGGCCGGGCGTCTCCATGACGCGGAAGGTCAGATTGCCGACCTTGACCTCGTCGCCCTCCTTATAAAAGATCGTGCCCTCGGGCGGGGTGAACGTGTAGCTGTCGAAGGCGACGGCCGTGCCTGCGTCGAGCGCGTTCATGTACACGGGCGCACCGGTCTCCTCGTGCACGGCGTAGACGGCGCCGGTGTGGTCATAGTGGCCGTGCGTGAGCAGGATGGCGCGGCAGGTGAGGTGGTTGTCCTCGAGGTAGTAGAGGATGGTGTTGGACTCGTCGCCGGGGTCGATGACGGCGCACTCGAGCGTGGTCTCGTCCGTGACGATGTAGCAGTTGGTCATGAGGTGCCCGACGGGCAGACATTTGATGAGCATGGGGTGGCCTCCTTTATAAATGATCGGTATCGAGCAGGATGGTGACAGGGCCGTCGTTGACGGACGCAACTTTCATGTCCGCGCCGAACACGCCCGTGCGCACCGGGAAGCCGCGGGCCTCGCAGCCCGCAATCACGCGCTCGTAGAGCGGCACGGCGGTCTCCGGCCGGGCGGCGGCCGTGAAGCCGGGGCGGCGGGAGCGGCAGTCGGCAAAGAGGGTGAACTGGCTCACGATGAGCAGCTCTGCCCCGGCGTCGGCGGGGCTGACGTTCATTTTGCCATTGGCGTCCTCAAACACGCGCAGGCCGCAGATGCGGTCGACGATGCGGTCGGCCTCCGCCGCCGTATCGGACACGTGCACGCCCAGCAGGACAAGGAAGCCCCTGCCGATGCGGCTGTATTCGGCGCCGTCGATCGTGACGGACGCCTCGGTAACGCGGGTGACGACGGCTCTCATGCTTTGCCCTCCTGTTTGGCCTTCTTTTCCTGTTCCGCCTGCAGCTCGGCGGTGTGCGCGGCGGCTTTTGCGGGGTCGGACGCGCCGCTGCGCGAGATGCGGATGACGCCGCGGATGGCGCTCAGGCGGCTGATGATCGTGCGCAGCTCAGCCAGGTCGTGCACCTCGACGGTGATCGTGATGGTCGAGCGGCCGCTGTCCACGTCGCGCGCGGTGAGCGTGCGCACCTTGGCGTTGAGCGTGTTGAGCGCCGTGGCCACGTCCATGACGAGGCCCGAGCGCTGCGCGCTGAGCAGCATGAGCGTTGTGCTGTAGGAATCAGTGGTGCGCTCGGCCCAGCTCACGCGGATCCAGCGGCCGGCGGTCTCCGGATTGTCGCGGCTGGCGAGATAGTTTTCGCAGTCCGTGCGGTGGATGGACACGCCCGCGCCGCGCGTGATGAAGCCGATGATGCCGTCGCCGGGCACCGGCGTGCAGCAGCGGGAGAATTTGATGAGGCAGTTGTCCAGCCCCTCGACGAGGATGCCGTGCACGGCGTGGCGCGGACGCTTGTTGCGGCGCTCGGCTGCCTCGTTGATGCGGTCGATGGCGTTTTTCTGGTTGGCCTTCTGGTTGCGCAGGATCTCGTCGCGGATGCGGTTGACGGTGCGCGTGGCGGTCACGCCGCCGTAGCCGATGGCGGCGTACAGATCGTCGAGCGAGGTGAAGGCCAGCCGCTTGAGGATCAGCGGCAGGATCTCGTCGCCCATGATGTCGGCCGGGGCGATGCCGTTGGCGCGCAGCTCGCGCTCAAACTGCTCCTTGCCGTGGACGATGTTCTCCTCGCGGCGCTCTTTTTTGAACCACTGCTTGATCTTCGTGCGCGCGGCGCCGCTCTTGGCGAGGTTCAGCCAGTCGCGGCTCGGGCCGGGCGCGTTTTTCGACGTGCGGATGTCGACAATGTCGCCGTTTTGCAGCACGTAGTCGAAGTTCACGATGCGGCCGTTGACCGTCGCACCGACCATGCTGTTGCCGATCGCGGAGTGGATGCTGTAGGCAAAGTCGATCGGTGTCGCGCCGGCGGGCAGATTGATGACATCGCCCTTCGGCGAGAACACGAACACCTCGTCGGCGAACATGTCCACCTTCAGGTTGTGGAAAAAGTCCTGTGCGTCGGACTCCTGCTGCGTCTCGAGCAGGCGGCGGATCCAGGCGAACTTCTCCTCGTCGCCGGGCTTCGTGCCCTCGCCGCTGCCGGTCTTGTATTTCCAGTGTGCCGCAACGCCGTACTCCGCCGTCATGTGCATCTCCCAGGTGCGGATCTGCACCTCGAACGGGATGCCCTCCGAGCCGATGACCGTCGTGTGCACACTCTGGTACATGTTCGGTTTCGGCGTGCTGATGTAGTCCTTGAAGCGGCCGGGCAGCGGCTTATACATATCGTGTATGATGCCGAGCACGTTGTAGCAGTCGGGGATCGTGTCCACGATGACGCGAAACGCGCACAGGTCGAAAATGCCGTTGATGTCGAGCTTTTGCGCGTACATTTTGCGGTAGATGCTGTAGATGTGCTTGATGCGGCTCGAGATCGTCGCGTGCACGCCCTCTGCCTCCAGACGCTCGCGGATCTGCGTGCGCATCTCGCCCATGAATTTTTCGAGCGTCGGCATGCGCTGATCGAGCGCGTCCGTGATGGCCTTGTAGCCCGTGGGGTCGAGATACAGCAGCGAGAGGTCTTCGAGCTCCCACTTGATCTTCTGCATGCCGAGGCGGTGCGCGATGGGGGCGTAGATCTCCATCGTCTCGAGGGACTTGATGCGCTGCTTTTCCTCGCTCTGGTAGGCCATCGTGCGCATGTTGTGCAGGCGGTCGGCCATCTTGATGAGGATGACGCGGATGTCCTTGGCCATGGCCAGGAGCATCTTGCGCATGTTCTCCATCTGCTGCTCTTCGACGCTCGTGTACTGCACGCGCGTGAGCTTCGTGACGCCCTCGACGATGTCGGCCACCGAGGTGCCGAAGCTGCGCGCAATGTCCTCGTGCGTGAGCGAGGTGTCCTCGATCGTGTCGTGCAGCAGCGCGGCGATGATCGAGTCCTCGTCGAGCCCCATCTCCGCCGTGATGATGGCGGCGGCGATGCAGTGCGACACATAGGGCGAGCCGTCGCGGCGCTTCTGGCCGGAGTGGGCCCGGTCGGCGCACTCGAAGGCCGCGCGCACGCGGCCAAGATCGGCCGGGATGCCGGCGGCGGTGATCTTCTGTTCCAGCTCCTGATAGTGGGCCTCAAGGTCGTAGGGCTTCGGGGCCACGTTTTCGGCGCGGGTCGCTTCAGACATAGGGACAGCTCCTTTCCGGAACGGAATGGGGATTTCTTGAAAGTGTTTCATAGCAGGCTCTGGCGGCGCTCGCGCAGGGTCTGCAGCAGCTTCGACGCGCCGAGGTCCACCTTGCCGCTCGTCGGCAGGGGGCGCAGGCGCAGCGTTTCGCCGTCAAAGTCCACGGCGGCGAGACCCATCTCGGCCATGACGCGCAGGCACACGCAGAACTTCTCCGGCCGCATGGGCGCGCGCGCGGGCAGCTCCTCGAGCGGGAAGGCCACCGGCGCGTTCAGCCACCGCCACGCCACGGCAAAGTCCGCGCGCAGGGGATAGAGATCCACCGTGTCCCACGCAGGGATGCACTGATTTTTCAGCAGCGCGCGGCACAGGGGCAGCGGGTCACTCGGGCGCACGTCGGTCACGAGCAGCTGCACGCTGCGGCGGCCGCGGAATTCGTTGATCTGCGGCGTGAAGGCCACGTCCACCCACTGGCCGATGCGCACGCCCAGCTGCGCCGGGGTGCACGAGAAGAAGATGCCGGCATAATTATACCCGCCCTTGGCAAAATGCAGCCGCAGGTGGCGGCCGCCGCCGATGGGCACGGCGTTGACGAGCCGTGCGCCCGTGATGCACAGCAGGGGCTTGGGGTTGCCGTTGCCGCACGGCTCGAGCGCGTCGAGCGACTCGATGCACGGCATGGTCAGCAGGTGCGGATCGTTCACGCGCAGGTCGCACGTGAGCTCCGGCAGGTCGTCGGCCGGGTTCTGGCGGTAATACTCGCCGAGCGCGCGGCGGAAGCGGTCGATGTTCTCGCGCCGGATCGTCAGCCCGGCTGCCAGCGCGTGGCCGCCGAAGCCCTCGAGATACTCCGAGCAGGCGCTCAGGGCATTGTACAGGTTGAAGCCGCCGAAGCTGCGGCACGAGCCCTTGCCGCGCTCGCCGTCGCAGCAGATCATGATCGTCGGCAGGTGGAACTCCTCGCTCAGGCGCGAGGCGGCGATGCCGATCACGCCCTGGTGCCACGAGTCGCTCGCAAGCACGAGCGGCGCGCGCGGCGGATAGCGGCACGCGATGGCCGAGGCCTCCTCCCAGATCTGCTGTTCGAGCGCCTGCCGCTCGCGGTTGAGCTGGCAGAGCCCGGCGGCGTAGCGGTCGGCCTCGCCATCGTCATTCGTCAGCAGCAGCAGCGCTGCAACGGCCGTCTTGCCCAGTCGGCCGGCCGCGTTGATGCGCGGCGCGAGCGTGAAGCCGATGGTCGTGGCCGTGACGGGGCGGCCCTCCGCGCCGCACTCGTGCAGCAGCGCGCGGATGCCCGGCCGAGGGCGGGCGTTGATCTGCGCCAGCCCCTGCGCCACGAGATAGCGGTTCTCGCCCGTGAGGGGCATCACGTCCGCCACCGTGCCGATGGCGACGAGGTCGCCGTATTCGCGCAGCACCCGGTCGCTGCCGTCCTCGAGCGCGCACAAAAGCTTATATGCCACGCCCACGCCCGCGAGCCCGCTGTTCGGGTACTGCGAGCCGGGGCGCTTCGGGTCGACGACGGCCACGGCGTTCGGGATCGCCTGCCCGCTGCACTCGTGGTGGTCGGTGATGACCATGTCGATGCCGCGCTGCAGGGCGTAGTTCGTCTCGTCGATGGCGGTGATGCCGCAGTCAACGGTGATGATGAGCGTGATGTCGCTCGTGCGCTGGAGATTTGTGATCGCGTCCATGTTCAGGCCGTAGCCCTCTTCGATGCGGTCGGGGATGTACGGATGCACGGGCACGCCCTGCCGGCGCAGATAGTCCGTGAGCACGCACGTGGATGTGATGCCGTCAACGTCATAGTCGCCGAACACGGCCACGTTTTCCTTGCGCTCGATGGCGGTGCGGATGCGTGCGACGGCCTTGTCCATGTCCTGCAGGAGCATGGGGTCGAACGCGCTCTGGTCGCCGCCGCTGAGAAAGGTGCGCGCCTGCACGGGGTCAGCGTACCCGCGCAGGGCCAGCAGCACCGCCAGCAGCGGCGAGTAGCCCGCGCGCAGCAATGCCTCCGGCGGCTGCGGCGCCGTGTATGGAATTTGCCAGTTGCGGTATTTCATAAGTGCAATGTGCCTCGAATCCAAAAACGATACCTATAGAAATAATTTATTATTTTATCAAATTTTCTGGCCGGATGCAAGAGGCGTGTGTCGGGTATCGGCGGCTGCCGCGCAGATTTGTCGAACAGATCGGGCGATGTGCGCGCGGCGGCCGTCCGGGTTTCCTGTGCTTGACAGGTGTTGGCTGCGGTGGTACGATGTGACGGAGCGTGCCGGCGTGGCGAAACAGGCAGACGCAAGGGACTTAAAATCCCTCGGTGGCAGCACCGTGCGGGTTCGAGCCCCGCCGCCGGCACCACGTCGGAGCGGACTGCATATCGTTCGCTCCGACCTTTCAGCAAGGCCGGAGCTCATTCATTTCGTCGCT
>OGZK01004234.1_pt1 | contig 10275 bp, 9 predicted proteins | sample 1576791 | NCBI WGS metagenome assembly OGZK01 (sample SAMEA3541556, study PRJEB24748) | human gut metagenome | biome: human gut; feature: human-associated habitat; material: faeces | place: China | collected 2012
GCGACACCATGAACGACGGTAAGGTGCAGACCAGCTTCACCCTGCCCATCAAGGACGATGAGCGCGGCGAGGAGGCTGCCCGCCAGATCGCCAAGAAGATGGGCCTCGAGGAACCCAACGTGGCGTACCACACCCCGCTGGATAAAGAGTTCACCTTCTACGTGGTCTACGGCAGCTGCGTCCACTCCGTCAACTACGAGGATATCCACGTTATCACCGTGGAATCCGATGTCATGAGCATGGAGGACACCAACGACTACATCCGTGAGCACATCGGCCGCAAGGTCGTGATGGTCGGCGCCTCCACCGGCACCGACGCCCACACCGTTGGTATCGACGCCATCATGAACCGCAAGGGCTTCGCCGGCCACTACGGTCTGGAGCGCTACGAGATGATCGAGGCATACAACCTGGGCTCTCAGGTCCCCAACGAGGAATTCATCAAGAAGGCGCTGGAGCTGCATGCCGATGTGCTGCTGGTCTCTCAGACCGTTACTCAGAAGGACGTTCACATCCAGAACCTGACCAACCTCATCGAGCTGCTGGAGGCCGAGGGCCTGCGCGACAAGTTCGTTGTCTGCTGCGGCGGTCCCCGTATCACCCACGAGCTGGCCAAGGAGCTGGGCTACGATGCCGGCTTCGGCGCCGGCAAGTACGCCGATGACGTGGCTTCCTTCGCTGTGACCGAGATGGTCAAGCGCGGCATGAAATAAGATCCTCAGCAAAGCGGAGAGCCGCCTGTACGACTCTCCGCTTTTCGCGCTGACCCATTTTGCTATCGATTGGCAGAATGCGTCCGGTCCCGCCATGGCCCGGCATGGTCAATTTGCGCAGCAATCCCATGTCCATCCCTTGCGTTTTCACGCAAAGGATGGTATGATGCTATTGTTAGAAACGTTGCGAAGCGGGAGTCTTCGTGACCGAATACCGTCTGCGGCAGGAACTGTTCTGACCGCGGGCGGGATAAAACAAGGAGGAACAGAAATGGCAAAGAAACCTGTACTGACTGCCAAAGAGGCAGCGGCAATGATCCCTGATGGCGCCACCATTATGTGCGGCGGCTTTCTGGCCTGCGGCCAGGCCCGTGCCATCGTTAAGGAGCTGGTAGCCCGCGGTACCAAGGACCTGACCCTGATCGCCAACGACATGGGCCGCGCCACCGGTCCCAAGGGCGAGGAGTTTTTCGGTATTGCGGAGCTGATCCACAATCATCAGGTCAAGCGCGTCATTGCCACCCACGTGGGAATGACCCCCGAGGTGGGCCAGCAGAACACCGAGGGCGCGCTGGAGGTCAACCTGCTGCCTCAGGGTACGCTGGCTGAGTGCATCCGCGCCGGCGGCGCCGGTCTGGGCGGTGTCCTGACCCCCGTGGGCATCGACACCCTGGTGGAGGACAGCCCCTTCTGCCTGGGCCGTCAGACCATCGACGGCAAGGACTACCTGCTGATGCAGCCCATCCACGCTGATTTCGCCCTGCTGGGCGCCTACAAGTGCGATGAGTTCGGCAACTGCTGGTACAAGGGTACCATGCGCAACTTCAACGTTGTCATGGCCACCGCCGCTGACACCGTTATCGCCGAGTGCGAGTACATCGTTCCCGTGGGTGACTTTGAGCCCGAGAACATCCATACCTACGGTATGTGCGTTGACTACATCGTGGAAGGAGACAGAAAGTAATGGAAAAGTCCGAGATCAAAGGCTTTATCGCCAAGCGCTGCGCCAAGGAGCTGAAGGACGGCGACGTCGTGAACCTGGGCATTGGCCTGCCCACCCTGATCCCCAACTATCTGCCCGAGGGCGTTGAGGTGATCATCCACGCTGAGCTGGGTATCGTCTCCGCCGGTGTGTCCCCCAAGGAGGGCGACGCCAATTACGATCCCTATCACGTGGTGGATGCCGGCGGCACCCCCTCCTCCGTGGCTTACGGCGGCGGCTTCATTGATTCTGCCACCAACTTCGGCCTGATCCGCGGCGGCCACGTGGACGCCTGCTTCCTGGGCGCTCTGGAAGTCGACGCCGAGGGCAACCTGGCCAACTGGATCATCCCCGGCAAGAAGATGCCCGGCATGGGCGGCGCGATGGACCTGTGCGTGGGCGCCAAGCACTGCATCGTCTGCATGGAGCACACCGCTAAGGGCAACCCCAAGATCTTCGAGAAGTGCCGTCTGCCCCTGACCGCTTCCCACTGCGTGAACAAGATCATCACCGAGATGTGCGTGCTGGAAGTCACCCCCGAGGGCCTGCTGATGACCGAGATCAACCCCGAGTTCACCGTGGAGCAGGTGAAGGCCGCTACCGCAGCCCCCATCACCGTTTCCGCTGACCTCAAGAGCATGATCGGCTGATCTGCCTGCAAAGCAAAAAAAAGAGACGCCCGCGGGCGTCTCTTTTTTTGACCGGGACAGACCTACCCCGAAAGAGCGCAAAAAGGAAGGACCCGCAAGGGTCCTTCCTTTTTGCTTTCATTTTTTCAGGCGCTTGTCGCACTTCTTGCTGAGCCATGTGCCGATGCTCTGGAACAGCTGCACCAGGATCACCAGGATCACCACGGCCACCAGCATTACCAGGTACTTGTACCGATAGTAGCCATAGTCGATGGCGATCTTGCCCAGACCGCCGCCGCCAATGATACCGCTCATAGCGGAGTAGCCCAGAATGGTAGTCAGCGCGATGGTCACGTTCTGGATCAGAGAGGGTACGCTCTCGGGGATCATTACCTTGCAGATGATCTGCATCGGCGTAGCGCCCATGCTCTGGGCGGCCTCGATGATGTTGCCGTCCACCTCGCGGAGACTGCTCTCCACCAGACGCGCCACAAAGGGGAACGCCGCCGCCACCAGCGGAACGATAGTGGCCGTGGTGCCCACGGCGGTGCCGATGAGCAGACGGGACAGAGGGAATACCATGATCATCAGGATCAGGAACGGGATGGAGCGCAGCAGGTTGATGATGACGTTCAGCACCTGCATCAGCCAGCGGGGGAGGGGCAGCACGCCGTTTTTCTCGCCTACCACCAGCAGCACGCCCAAGGGCAGGCCGATGACCAGCGACAGCGCCGTGCTCACCACGGTGACATAGAACGTCTCCCACACGGCAAGGGGCAGGGTAGGCAGCGCACGTACCAGGTCCTGAATAGACTCCGGGGAAAACAGATTGCTGTACATGCTCACTCCACCTCCTCAACTTCCACGTTGGCTACGCTGCGAATAAAGGATACAGCCTTGTCGAACTGGCTGCTGGGGATGCCCAGCATCATGCTGCCGTAGACCTCCTCGGACAGCTTTTGGGTGCTGGCGGAGATGACGTTGCAGAAGATATTCTCCTCCGCCGCCAGCCGTGCGATCAGGGGAATGCTGGTGGTCTTGCTGTCCTTGAACACCAGCCGCACCAGCTTCTCCTCCGACGGATCGTACACCTGGGCGTCCGCGCCGCCGGGGAACACCAGCCGACGGCCCGCCGCGGACTTGGGGGCGGCGAACACCGTGCCTACCAATCCGGACTCGGCCACGCGGCCCTCGTCCAGAATGGCCACGTGGCTGCAGATCTCCTTCACCACGCTCATCTGGTGAGTGATAACCACCACCGTGATGTTCAGCTTCTGGTTGATGTCACGGATCAGCTCCAGGATCTGCCGCGTGGTGTTGGGGTCCAGGGCGCTGGTGGCCTCGTCGCACAGCAGCACCTTGGGATGGGTGGCCAGCGCACGGGCGATGGCCACGCGCTGCTGCTGTCCGCCGGACAGCTGGGCGGGGTAGGAGTCCGCCTTGTCGGGCAGACCCACCAGCTCCAGCAGCTCACGGGCGCGCTGCTCGGCCTCAGCCTTCTTCGCGCCCGCCAGCTCCATGGGAAAGCACACGTTCCGCAGGCAGGTGCGCTGCATCAGCAGGTTGAACCGCTGGAAGATCATGGTGATCTCTCGCCGCGCCGCCCGCAGCTGGGCGGGGGTCATGGTGTCCAGCCGCTGGCCGTTGACGATGATCTCACCGCTGGTAGGCTTCTCCAGCAGGTTGATGCACCGCACCAGCGTACTTTTTCCGGCGCCGGACATACCGATGATGCCGTAAATGTCGCCGTCCTCGATGGTGAGGGAGACGTCCTTGAGAGCGTCTACCCCACCGGCCGTACCGGTATCAAATGTCTTGCTGACATGCTTGAGTTCGATCATGGACGTCTCCCTCCTTTCTTCGTTACTTGGTGGTCAGAGCGTCCAGCGTAGTCTGCTTACCGCCGTACAGGCCCATGGGCTCCACGTGGATGGCAGCGATGGAGGCGATGTGGGTGCCGTTCTGGGCATTGAAGTCCTCCAGATAGGGCAGGTGCTGGAAGTAGTTGGCGTCCACGGTACCGTCATCCACAACGGTGTTGGGCACCACATAATCGTTGAAGGACTGGATATCCAGAGTGATCTCCTTGGCAGCCAGGATCTCCTTGGCGACCTCCAGGATCTCGGCGTGAGGCGTGGGGGAGGCGGCAATGGAGATGGTCTGACCCTTCAGAGCGTCGTAATCCACGGAGGCGTCATAGCCGTCGGTGGGATTCTCCACCACAGACACCACGGAGCCGGCGTACTTCTCTGCGATGTAGTCGGCCACCTGCTTGCTCTCCAGAGCGGCCTTCAGGGCCAGGATCTTGGGCTCGTTCTCGTTGCCCGCCTTCACCGCCAGAATATTGGCGTAGGCGGAAGCGCTGCCCTCGATGAGCAGGGAGTCATTGACGGGGTTCAGACCGGCATTGATGGCGTAGTTGCTGTTGATGACGGCGTAGTCCACGTCGGGCAGCAGGTTGGGCAGCTGGGCAGCCTCAGCCTCCACGATCTCCACATTGTACGGATTCTCCACGATGTCGTTCTTGGTGGCGGTGATGCCCACGCCGTCAGCCAGCTTGATGATGCCGTTCTCCTGCAGCAGCAGCAGAGCGCGGGCCTCGTTGGTGGTGTCGTTGGGTACACCGATCTTCACGGTGGTGGCAGCGGTGGCATCCTTGTCGCCAGTAGTGTCATTGGTGTTGTTGTCCTTGCTGCCGCAGGCTGCCAGACTCAGGGCCAGCACCAGGGACAGGGCCAGAGCGGCCAAACGGGTGAAAGTGTTGTGTTTCATGGGTTTATGTCTCCTTTTCGAATGTGTTTTGAAGGAATTGTATGATCTTGCTGACGGCGAGCCGCAGGACTGTGCACGTGCCCAGCTGCCCACCGGAACAAACAAAAAAACAGCGGCAGGTCGATCGACCTTCCGCTGCTTGTTCACACACCGGCTTTTTCAAGCCGACAAACAGTTTTTGGAAAGCAACCGATCATTTTGGGCGCGCAGAAACATGCACATGGACATCATACCCATGCACATCTCGCACATCATCATAGCGGTGCCGCGACGCTTCATGTTGCTTTCCTCCTCACTGTACTTTGCCGAAGCTGGGCGTAGCATACCGCTTTTGGCGGCAAATGTCAACCCCTTTTTTCTCTTTCTGCATTTTTTCTAAAAAACCCACAAAGGATATAGGCGTTTTCGTGCCATCTGCCATGGAGAGAAGATTTTTCTTGCCAAAACCACAAGATAGTGTATAATAGGAATCACATTACCACAATAGGGAAGGGGAGAGGTCTATGGCGTCCCGCGTATTTGACCTGATCGGTCAGGAGGAACTGCGCCAGGCTACCACGGTGGAGCTCATCGCCAGCGAAAATTTCGTCAGCGGCGATGTGCTCCGCGCGGTGGGCAGCTGCCTGACGAATAAATATTCAGAGGGGTATCCGGCCCACCGGGCCATGGGCAATCAGGGCAGGTACTACGGCGGCTGCCATATCGTGGATGAGCTGGAGGAGTACTGCGTCTCCAAGTGGAAGGAGGTCTTTTCCACCGACTACCACGTCAACGTCCAGCCCCACAGCGGCTCGTCGGCCAATCTGGCGGCCTACATGGCTCTGCTGCAGCCCGGCGACACCGTGCTGTCCATGAGCCTCTCCAACGGCGGTCATCTGACCCACGGCTCGCCGGTGAACTTCTCCGGCAAACTCTACGACCTGCACTTTTACGATGTGGACGATGACGGCTTCATCGACTACGACGGTATGGAGCAGCTGGCCCGCCGGCTGCATCCCAAGCTGATTTTGGCCGGTGCCTCGGCGTACAGCCGCACCATCGACTTTGCCCGCTTCGCCGCTGCGGCGCAGGAGGTGGGCGCCTGCTTCATGGTGGACATGGCCCACATTGCGGGGCTTGTGGCGGCAGGGGAACACCCCAGTCCCTTCGGTCTGGCGGATGTCATCACCACCACCACCCACAAGACCCTGCGGGGGCCACGCGGCGGCCTGATCTTCTGCCGTCCGGAGCTGGCCAAGAAGGTGGACAGCGCCGTATTCCCCGGCACGCAGGGCGGCCCGCTGCAGCACGTCATCGCCGGCAAGGCCGTAGCGGCGGAGGAGGCCCTGACGCCGGCCTTCCGCGCCTACGCCCGCAGCGTGGTGGCCAACTGCAGGGCCATGGCGGCGGAGTTCATGGCCATGGGCTACCGCGTGGTCACCGGCGGCACCGATAACCACCTGTTCCTGCTGGACCTGACGGACACCGGTCTCACCGGCAAGGAGGTGCAGGAGGAGCTGGACCGCTGCGGCATCACGCTTAACAAGAACTGCGTCCCCGGAGACCGGCGCTCCCCGTTCCAGACCAGCGGCGTCCGTATCGGCACCGCCGCCATGACCACCAGGGGCTACACGGCGGAGGATTTCTGCCGCATTGCCCGCCGCATCGACGAGGTGATACGGGGCATGATGGCGGAAAAGGCCGCGCAGGCGTAAGGCACACATCCCATAGAGCGCAAAAGTATCCCACGGCTGTGCCGTGGGATACTTTTTGTATGCTCGTTATGCCGCGGTTTTCCGCAGGAACCGGCGGAGGAACCATACCGCCATCACCGCACACAGCGCCTCGGAGATCACCGGCGCGAACCAGATGCCCGTGCCGCCCACGGCTGCTGCCAACAGCAGCAGCGCACCGGCCTGGAACACAAGTCCGCGGCCCACGGAGATGGAGATGGCAGCTTTGGGCCGCTCTACCGCCGTCAGGAAGCCGCCCATAAGGATGTTGCTTCCCAGCAGTATGTAGCACAGACCGTACCGCCGCAGCGCACCGGCCGCGCTGCCCAGCAGCTCCGGCTTTTCCGCGCCCAGGAAGATCCCGGCGATCTGGGGGGCAAAGATCATCACACCGGCGAAGATCACCGCCGTCATGATGCCCACCGCCGTAAAACCGTACCGCAGCAGCTTCCTGCAGCCTGCCGCGTCCTCCTTGCCGTAGTGGTAGCTGACCAGCGGCTGGCTGCCCTGCGAGATACCCAGCATAGTGTTGATGATGAGGGTGTTCACATAGGCGATGATGGTGTAGCACACCAGTCCGTCGTCGCCGAGGCACCGGAGGATGACCCGGTTGAACAGGAAGATCATCACGCCGTTGCACAGCTCCGTCACGCCGTCGGCAAAGCCCAGCGGGATCAGACGCTTGTAGATGCTCCAGTCCATCCTGAACTTTACGAAGTGGAAGGTGTTGTGTCCGCCCAGGAAGTGCCGCAGATAGATGATGCACGTCAGAAGCTGGGAAAGGCCCGTGGCGAAGGCCGCGCCCCAAACGCCCCAGTCCAGAACGAAGATGGCCACGTAGTCCAGCACACAGTTGGCCAGACAGCCGGTGATGACCGTCAGAATGGCCAGACGGGGAAAGCCGTCGGTCTTGATCAGCACCTCCATGTTATAGGAGATAATGAAGCACACGGCGAAGGGCGCAAGGCCCTTGAGATAATCGATAGTATATTGATACGTTACGCCCTTTGCGCCCAGCAGTACGGCGAACGGCTCCAGAAATACGAAGACGAGGACAGTGATGGTCAGGCCGATACAGGTCAGCAGCACGATGTTCTGGGAAAACAGGCTGTTGGCCTTCTCGCCCTGGTTCTGTCCCAGATAGATGGCGATGATGGTGCTGGTGCCGACGGCGAAGATGACGCCGATGGAGAACAGCACGTTGGTGAACGGCACCGCCAGATTCACCGCCGCCATGGCGTATTCGCCTACGCCCTTGGCCACCATCAGCCCGTCTACGATGGAATACAGGCTGAAAACCATGAGGGATGCCACCGTAGCGGCTGCGAAATGCAGGAATTGCGATAACAGACTGCGCTCATTGAGCATTTTGGATGAGATTCCTTTCTTTTTTGATTTCCATTTCGGATATATAATTCTATTCTAACGAAAAAGAGCTGTTCTGTCAAATACTCTTGTCACGAATGGCGAGACAGTTTATAATTATCTTCATTAAAAAAACTGGGAGGTACACCCTATGGAAGCCTATGTCATGGACGCTTTTTCCGCCAGCCTGTTCGGCGGAAATCAAGCCGGCGTGGTGCTGCCGGACCGCCCGCTGACCGACGCGGAGATGCAGCAGATCGCCGCCGAGTTCAAGCACTCCGAGACCGCTTTCGTCACCCGAAGCCCTGATGGCAGCGTGATCCTGCGCTACTTCACACCGGCGGGGGAGGTGGAGCTCTGCGGCCACGCCACCATCGCCTCCTTCGCGCTGCTGCGGGCGCTGGGGCGCATCGGTGACGGCGATATCACCGCCCACACCAAGGCCGCGGATCTGACCATCGGCGTTCGGGGCGATACGGTGTGGATGGATATGGCGCCGCCCCACTGGATACGGGAACTGACGGAGCCGGAGCTGCTAGAGCTGTACGAAGCCTACGGCCTGACTCCGGCGGATCGCCCCGACAGCCTGCTGCCCGCCATCGTGTCCACCGGCTTGGCCGATATCATGATGCCCGTCCGCGACCGTGATACGCTGCTGCGCGCCGTCCAGAATGAACCGGCGGTGACGGCGCTGTCCAAGAAGTATGATGTCACCGGCGTCCACATGTTCTGCCTCGGCGACGACTGCACCGCCTATTGCAGCAACTATGCGCCGCTGTACGACATTCCCGAGGAGTGCGCCACCGGCACCAGCAACGGCGCCCTGACCTACTATCTCTACCGCCATGGGCTGGTGCAGCCCTTACAGGAGAATGTGTTCCTGCAGGGCGAGCATATGCACCGCCCCTCGGAGATCCGCAGCCGTCTGTATGCGGACGGCGATACCGTCACCGTCCGCGTGGGCGGCCGCGCTGTCATGAGTATGTCCTGCGACATCAAGCTGTAAAAACAGGGGAGCGGCACACGGGCCGCTCCCCTGTTTTCTATCCCTGACAACCTGAAGTTGCGCCGTTTTGGCCCAAAAACCACCAACGCAACGCAGAGTTGCTGGACACCAACCGCCGCGCCCTGCTATACTGACCCTGACCGTACCCGGACCTGATCTGTGAGAAAGGAGACTGTATGGAACACCGACACCCCTATACCGCCAGAGGCGTGCTGACCGCGCTGGGGAAATCCGCGTTGTACGTGCTGTTCTTTCTGGGAGTGCAGCTGTTGACCGGCGCGATCTACGCCGCCATCGCCATCGCCGGCTCCGCGCTGCGTCCCGGCGGCTTCGATCCCCAGAGCATCCTGGACGGCGCGGACACCGCCACGTTGCTGGCCGATTTCTTCATCGCGGCGGGACTGCTGCTGTGGTTCAAAATACGCCAGACGCCGCTGTCAGAGGCCGTGTGCCTGCGCCGCTGCTCCGGTTGGACTGTCGGCTTCTGTTCCTTTGCCGGCATCGTGCTGTACGTCCTGACGGATCTGGCGCTGTCCCTCCTGCCGGAGGCGTGGATGGCCGCGTACAACGCGGATATGTCCGTCCTGACCTCCACCGGCCTGAACACGTTCCTGACCATGGCGGTGCTGGGCCCGCTGGCGGAGGAACTGACGTTTCGCGGCGTCATCCAGACCCGTCTGGAGCGTGCCATGCCGCCCTGGCTGGCTCTGGTATTACAGGCCGCCATCTTCGGCCTGGTCCATGGGACGCCCATCCAGATGGTCTACGCCTTCCTGATGGGTCTGGCCTTCGGCTTCCTCCGCCGCCGCACCGGCAGTATCCTGCCCGGCTTCGCCGCCCACGCCGCCTTCAACGCCATGAACGATCCGCTGGGACTGTTCGGAGGCACCGGCGGCGTCGGAGCCGCGCTGGCCGCCATGGCGGCGGTGGGCGTGGCGGGCTGCGTGGTGTGCCGCAAGGGCCTGTTGGACTTCGCACCCCAGGACCCCGACCGCCGCGGCCCCATCCTGTGACCGCCCACATACGCAAAAAAGAGAACGGTTCCGCTACTCCTGATAGGGGTACCTTGAAGCGTGTCCTCGGATTAGGCAGGCAG
>OGZK01004235.1_pt1 | contig 10275 bp, 9 predicted proteins | sample 1576791 | NCBI WGS metagenome assembly OGZK01 (sample SAMEA3541556, study PRJEB24748) | human gut metagenome | biome: human gut; feature: human-associated habitat; material: faeces | place: China | collected 2012
TTTTTCTCATACTAGAATTATATGTATAAGAAAAATAAAAGTGCCTGTTCATTATATTTTTGCATGTCCAAAATTATATGTTACAATAATAGATTGGTAACTTACATTATCCAATATTCTTTCTCCCATTGTATAGTCTTCTAGTTTCTTTAATTCTTTTCCATTTTAAATTTTCTTTAAGTATATTACTTTAAGAAAATTATCACATTTTTTAATAAATATTTATATAAAAAAACAAGAAATGATTTTTAACTCTAATCTTTTCTTGTTTTTTTATATATTAAAATTTAAACCTTATATAATTCAATATTTCCATTTCTATACTCTTCTAATATTTTCAAATATAGTTCATCCTGTACATTTCTAGCCTTTTTAGGATGTACTAAATATCTAAGGTATAGTTCTACATGAGAGTCTACAATTTTAGTATAAATAATTGGTTCTAAATAGTTGTAATAAATTCTATATTCTGCAGTAACATCTGCAACCGCATCTTCCATTTTTTTAGGCGTTGTTTTTAATATCTCATTTTCACCAACAATATCATACAAAATATCTTTTGTTTTCTCGACATCTGCATCTAATGGGATTTCAACTGTAATTTCATCCCATACATATTTAAAAGCTTTTGTATAATTTTTTAATGGATACAAAAATACAAATGAGTTAGGAATATGTATTATTCTTCCTGTGCTTTGTTCTCCGTTAATTCTATCACCAACTTCTAGCACTTCAAATCCAAGTGATCTAATATTTACTACATCACCCTTGATTCCATTCACTTCAACTCTATCTTCTAATTCAAATGTTTTCTTAGTGTTGATGTAAATTCCTGCAAAAAAGTCAAATATTATTTCTTTAACAGCAATCGCAATACCAGCTGATAAGAAACTAATTACTGTTACCATTCCTGAAATTCTATGTCCCCATAGCAATACAACTAATACAATAGATATAATATCTAATGTTATTTTTATCATTCTGTTTCTAAAATATTTCTTTTTATTGCTTACGTCAGCTCTTGAGTAAAAAAATCTTACTAATCTTTTTAAAATTCCGAAAACTACAAATATCAAAATTGTTAATATTACTAATTCAACGTAATCACTATAAAATCCAAATGTTTTTCCTAAATATTGTGATATATCTGTTATAAAACCCATTTTCATCACCTCTTATATACATTCTTAATTAATATTTTAGCACAAAATAACATATTATTCAACTTCATCAATACAATCTTGGAATTGACTATTATATAATTTATAATAAAATCCACTTTCTCCTTTTTCAAGAAGTTGTTCATGTGTACCTTGTTCAACAATATCTCCATGGTCCATAACTAAAATTAAATCTGCATTTTTTATTGTTGATAATCTATGTGCAATTATAAAAGATGTCCTACCTTTCATTAAATTATCCATAGCTTTTTGAATTTCTATTTCTGTTCTTGTATCAATACTTGATGTAGCTTCATCTAAAATCAGTATTTTAGGATCTGCTAAAATTACTCTAGCTATTGTAAGTAATTGTTTTTGACCCGCTGAAACTCCACTTGTCTCATCTCCTAATAACGAATTATATCCATTAGGTAATGTTTTTATAAAATGATGTACTCTGGCAGCTTTTGCAGCTTGAATAACTTCATCATCTGTTGCAGTTTCTCTACCATATTTTATATTTTCTTTTACAGTTCCGTCAAATAGCCATGTATCTTGCAATACCATTCCAAACATTTGACGTAATTCGCCTCTCTTGAAATCTTTGATGTTGTGTCCATCAAGTAATATTGCACCATCTGTTACATCATAAAATCTCATAAGAAGTTTTACCATTGTTGATTTTCCAGCTCCTGTTGGTCCTACAATTGCAATTTTTTGTCCTTCATGTACATCTGCATTAAAGTCTTTTATCACAATATTTTCTGGGTTATAACCAAATTTTACATGTTCGAATTTTACATTTCCTTTTAAACCTTCTGTTGTTGTTCCTTCTACATATGTTTCAACTTCTTCGCCTTCTTCTAAGAATTCGAATATTCTTTCAGTTGCAGCAACCATTGCTTGTAACATACTTGATACTTGTGCAATTTGATTTATAGGTTGTGTAAATTGTTTGTTATATTGTATAAAACTTTGTATATCTCCTACTGTAATATTTCCATTTATAGCTAAATACCCTCCTGCTATTGCTACACCTACATATCCAATATTTGATATAAAATTCATTATTGGATGCATTAATCCTGATAAGAATTGTGATTTCCATGCTGAACTGTATAGTTCTGAATTTGCTTTTTCAAATTCTTTTTGTGCATCTTTTTCTCCATTAAATGCTTTTACAATTGTTAATCCTGAAAATACTTCTTCTACTTGACCATTTACATGACCTAAATAATCTTGTTGCTTTTTAAAGTATTTTTGTGATTTTCCTACTATTATTTTTACAAGGAATGCTCCAATTGGCATAACTATTAATGATATTAATGTCATTTGCCAACTAATTGAAAGCATCATTATCAATATTCCAAAAAATGTACATACTGATGTTATTATTTGTGTAATACTTTGATTCAAATTTGTTCCTAATGTATCTATATCATTTGTTACTATTGATAGTACTTCTCCATTTGTCTTTTTGTCAAAATAGTTCATTGGAAGTGAATTTATCTTATGTGCTAAGTCTTTTCTTAATTTATATGTTAAATTTTGGGCAATTTGTGTCATTGCAAAACTTTGGATGAAAGAAAATAATGCACTGACTATATATAGTCCTAATAGTGTTAATAGGATTGTTCCAACTTTTCCAAAGTTTATTCCACCATTTCCTGATATTTTATTTACTAAACCATTAAATATTTCTGTTGTTGCATTTCCTAATATTTTAGGTCCTATTATAGAAAATATAGTACTTCCTACTGCAAATATAAATACTATTATTAATCCAATTTTGTATTTTGATAAATAGTTTTTTATTAATTTTTTTGTTGTTCCTTTAAAATCTTTAGCCTTTTCTGTTGTATGGCCTGGTCTTGGCCCCATTGGTCCTGGCATATTATTTTCCTCCTTCCTTTTTATTTAATTCTTCTTCTGATAATTGTGATAATGCAATCTCTCTGTAGGTTTCATTATTTTTAAGTAATTCATCATGTGTTCCTTGACCTACTATTTTTCCATCATCTAAAACAATTATTTTGTCTGCATTTAAAATAGTACTAATTCTTTGTGCTACAATTATGTTTGTTTTATTATTTGTTCTTTTTGCTAAGGCTTCTCTTAATGCAGCATCTGTTTTAAAGTCTAGTGCAGAAAAACTGTCATCAAATACAAATATTTCTGGGTCTTTTGCTACAGCTCTTGCTATTGATAATCTTTGCTTTTGTCCTCCTGATACATTGCTTCCACCTTGTGCTATTTCTGATTTATATTTGTCATCTTTTCCTTCAATAAATTCTGTTGCTTGTGCTATTTCTGCTGCCTCTATCATTTTTTCATCTGACATACTTTCATCAGAATATTTTATATTACTTTCTATTGTTCCAGAGAATAATACTCCTTTTTGTGGTACAAATCCAATTGCATCTCTTAGTTCTTTTTGTGATAAGTCTTTTACATTTACACCATCAACTAAAAGTTCTCCTCCTGTTACATCATAAAATCTTGGTATTAAATTTACAACTGTTGATTTTCCACTTCCTGTACTTCCTATTATTGCTGTTGTTTTTCCTGTCTCTGCTGTAAAGTTGATATCTTCAAGTATTTCTGTGTCTGCGTCAGGATATCTAAATGATACATTTTTAAATTCTACCAATCCTTTTTTGCTTGGATCTAATTTTTTTGTTGTTTCTTTATCTTTAACACTTGGTTCTGTTTCTAAAATTTCTGTAATTCTGTTAGCTGATACAGATGCTCTTGGAAGCATTATAGAAATCATAGATATCATTAAGAAACTCATTACTATTTGCATTGCATATTGGATAAATGCCAACATATCTCCAACTTGCATTATACCTTGATCTATATTGTGTCCTCCAACCCATATAATTAAGATTGATACTCCATTCATTATAAGCATTAACATTGGCATCATTACTGACATTGTTCTGTTTACAAATATATTTGCTTTTGTTAAGTCTGTATTTGCACCATCAAATCTTTTTTCTTCTCTCTCTTCTGTATTAAATGCTCTAATTACAGATTTTCCTGTTAATATTTCTCTTGCTACACCATTCAACTTGTCTATTAAGTCTTGCAATTTTTTGAATTTTGGCATTGCTACTGCAAATAATATCGCAACAACTAATAATATTGTAATTACTGCTGCTCCTATTATCCATGCCATTGATGTGTTACTTTGATGTATTACTTTTATTACTCCACCTATTCCTATTATTGGAGCATATACTACTGTTCTAAATAGCATTGCTAATAATTGTTGAATTTGTTGCACGTCATTTGTACTACGAGTAATTAAAGAAGCGGTTGAGAATTCTCTTAATTCTTTAGTAGAGAATTTTAATACTTTATTAAATATCTCTTCTCTTAGTGTTTTTGCCATTTTAGCACCAACTCTTGATGATAACATCATTATTGTAATTCCTGATGCCATACTGATTGCAGCTAATATTAACATTTTAAATCCTGCGACCATTATGTAATTCATCTGAATTTTGTCTGTATCAACACCTGCATCTTTGTATATTTCTTTTACATATGCAACTGCTGCTTGACTTTTTATTGAATCTTGCATTTCATCTATTTGTTTTGTAGATTCACTTAACATTTGATTTATTTGCTCCTCTGGCATTGTTTTTAATATATCAATAATAGACATATTTTGAAGCATTTCTTTTTGTTCTTCTGGCACATTTATTAGTATTTGTTCTTTTATTTTGTTTGCCATTTCTTCTTTTTGTACTGTTCTTGATATAATAATTGGTTTTGTCATTATTTGCTCAAGTTCTTCTTTTTCATTTTCTTTTAAGTCTTTTATAACATAATTTCCATCTGATTCTTCAGTTGTGTAATTTTCTAATATTTTGTCATCATCATTTGAAAATAATAATATTGCCTCCATGTCTTTTGAACTTATTGTTTCTGGTACTGCATATTCAATTCCTCCTGCTTGTATACCTGTATTTACTATCTTGGAAGTATAATTAGGTAATTCCAAGTCTACTGCTGCTTGAACACATAATAATGCTACAATTGTAAGTACAGATAACCATGATTGTTTTAAGTTTTTTAATATTTTAAGCATCTTTTTCCTCCTTTTTTTCTATTCCATATTTTAAATATTCTATTTCTTTTAAAAACATTTTTCTACAATCCTCTTTTGATTTGTTTTTGAAATTTTTTATTAAAGCTCTCCTTGTAATCACATTTAACATATCACAGATTATCACCAAATCTTCATGATTTTCTATTTTTAAATTGTTTTTATCTATTTGCTCATAATATTCTATAATATCTTGTGGTTTAGTTTTTCTTACTAAATCAAATACATTTTCATCTGACGATTTTAAGTTTATAAATATTTGTTTAAATAATTCTTGGTCCGGATTATTCGTGAATTCTTCTATCATTGAATCATATAAGAATATATACAATTTGAATATATCTCCATTTGTCTCTTTTACTTTGTCTTTCAGTTTTGTATTTAATTTTTCAGAATTTTCTCTTAATATATATATAAGCAAATCTTCTTTACTTTCAAAATATTGATAAAAACTTCCTCTCGCAATATCTGCTTCTTCTACAATATTTTTTATCGAAACATTTTCTATTGGTGCTCTTGCAAATTCTTTTTTGGCAGCATTTATTACTTTTTGTTGCTTTTCTTTTGAAAGTTTTAAAAATGTTTCTTTTGGCATCTCATCACTTCCTTTCGACAAAAAAAATAACACTATGTCATATATTATAATGACACAGTGTCACTTTTGTCAATACTTTTATTGTGAATTTTATGTGAATTATTTAGTCACCCAAGCAAATTCCAATATCTCTAGCAGTTTTTACTAAGTCATCATCCATTGTAACTTTTCTTAGGTTACTTTCTGCAGTGTTTCCTGAAACAGCCCCAATTTTTGTATTTCTTCCAACAACATCTTCTAATGAAACACTATCTAATTTTCCATTTTTTAATACTGCTAACACTCCAAATTGTCCATTTAACGCAAGCTCCATAGCTTTAGCTCCATATTTTGTTGATAGTACTCTATCAAATGCAGTTGGGGTTCCACCTCTTTGCATATATCCTAATGTTGTATTTCTTGCTTCTAAACCTGTTAATTGTTCAAGTTGTTTCGCTACTACTTGACCTACTCCTCCAAGTTTGTTATTATCAACTCCTGCTCCATTGTTTCTTTGGCTTGCAACTGTGATTTCTCCACCTTTTGGAGCAGCACCTTCTGCAACTACAACTATACTGAATTCTTTTCCTTTTGCTCTTCTTTCATTTATTTTGTCAACAGCTTTATTAATATCATAAGGAATTTCTGGTATTAATGCAACATCTGCTCCTCCTGCAATTGCTGATTCTAATGCTATCCATCCTGCATATCTTCCCATTACTTCTAGTACCATTATTCTATGATGTGTCTCTCCTGTTGTATGTAGTCTATCTAATGCTTCTGCCGCAACTGATACAGCTGTATTATATCCAAAAGTTATATCTGTACATGCAACATCATTGTCTATAGTTTTTGGAACTCCTATTACATTTACACCTTTTGTAGAAAAATCCCTTGCTGATTTTTGTGTTCCATCTCCTCCTAGTGTAAATATACAATCAAATCCATCTTTTTTAATATTTTCTACACAGACATCTGATAAATCTTTATATTCAACTTCTCCATTTTCTCCAACTACTTTGTAATTGAATACATTTGCATTTGTTGATGAACCTATTATTGACCCTCCCTTTGGTAATATTCCAGATGCACTTTGGTCATTTGCTGTACTTAGTCTTACATAATTGTTTTTTAATAATCCATTATATCCATCTATAAAACCATAACATTCTACATTATTGTGTTCTGCTGTTTTTATTATAGCTCTTATTACAGCATTAAATCCTGATACGTCTCCTCCATTTGCAAGTATCGCTACTTTTTTTAACATACTAATTCCTCCTATTTGTTTTTTACCTAATCGTAAAAACTTTACCATAACTGGTAAAATTTGTTTCTTCTTTATTATATCAATATTTTATTTTTTTACAATAGTTTTTTGGCATTTTAATATATTTTGTTTTTATTCTTGTATAATCAAACAGGCCTTTGTAACATTTATTGTGTTACAAAGACCTGCTTTAAGCTTATTGCTCAATTTCATTCAAATACCCGTAATAACAACTTTCTTCAATTAGGAAATATACTTTTCCATTTTTCTCTTCGAACTCTACATCTTTCACGGTTGCATATCTTGAAACTTTTGCCATATTTCGTGGTTTGTTTTCTGAATCCAGTGTCTTCATTTCGGTTAAATCGAAATATTCATCGCCTTTCTTATACACCACCGTTGGTTTTTCTTCCGCCATTTCTGATAAGATAGCCGTTTTAAGTTCTTTAGTCAGTTCTGGAACTTTCTCGGCAGAAACTAAGCCAGCTTCTGTTACCATATCAATTGACAGATACAATACCTTACTTGGTGACATGTCACTTGGATAATCTAGTGATTCTCCTATTTTTATTGAACCCACTTCTTCCCATGCCGGTTTCTTTTTGATTATTGCAAAGAACAGTTCATTTAACCGTGCCTTTTTTACTTCCTCTACTTTTATCATGTTTTTTCCTCCTAAAGTTATTTGAATGAGTCTTTTGCCTTTATTGTAAAGCAAAAATATTAATTTTGACTCATTTATTATATCACGCATTATGTTAATTTGTCAATTTTTCGTGTAATTCTTCTAGCACTTCATCTTTAACTATTTCTTTAAAAACGATAGAAATTTTAGTTCTACTTATATCAATGTTAAAAATCTCTAAACTATTTTTATTGGCAATTTCTAATACTTTATCAAGTATTTCATCTCTTGAACTAATTCCAAAACCAACAACAGAAATTCTAGAAACATCTTTTTTTACAATACTTTTTACTCCAGATGCCTCCATTTTATGTGATATTATAGTTCCAGGATTATTATTGAAAGTAGAACCAGTTATTATTGGAATGTTATTTTTTTCAGCCATTTCTACACATCTGTCATGTAAAACTTTTGCCCCCTCACTTGATAATGAATGCATTTCTTCATATGATATATTTTTTAATTTTTGTGCCATTTTTACTTTGTTTGGGTCTGCCGTATAAATTCCATCAACATCAGAATATATATAACATTTCTTTGCTTCTAATGCCGCTGCTAATGCTACAGCCGTTGTATCTGATCCTCCTCTTCCTAATGTTGTTATATTATTATTTTCGTCTATTCCTTGAAAACCTGCAACTACTACAATCTTCCTGTCCATCAGTTCTTTTTCTATTCTTTCAGTGTTTATATATTCAATTTTAGCATTCTGATTTTCTTTATTTGTGTGTATTCCAACTTGCCATCCCATAAGAGATATTGCTTCATATCCTAAATAATTTAATAATATTGCTAATTTACTTGCACTTATTTGTTCTCCTGCACTTAGTAAAACATCCATTTCTCTTTCATTTGGTTTTAATGATAATTCTTCTGCTTCTTTTATTAATCTATCTGTTGTCTTTCCTTGAGCAGAAACAACTACAACTATATTGTTATCCTCTTCATACAACTTTATTGTTTTATTGGCTACTGTTTGTAGTTTTTCATTGTCTGCAACAGAACTTCCTCCAAATTTAATTACTATTGTATCCATAATTTACCTCAATAAAAAATAATAGTAATGATACTTAATTAAATACCATTACTATTATTATATTTTATATGTATTTTTTTGGTTCTTTTCATTTTTTATATTTTATGTAATATTCATTTTTAAATATGCTTCTATGAAGCCATCTATATTTCCATCCATAACACTCTCAACATTTCCAACTTCATAATTAGTTCTGTGGTCTTTTACCAATGTATATGGGCAAAAAACGTATGAACGAATTTGACTTCCCCATGCAATATCTTTTTGAACACCTTTTAATTCATTAATAGTTTCTTTTTGCTCTTTTTCTTTTAAATTTAAAAGTTTAGATTTTAACATCTTCATTGCTGTTTCTCTATTCTGAATTTGTGAACGCTCTGACTGACAGGCAACTACTGTATTTGTTGGAATATGTGTAATTCTTACTGCTGATGATGTTTTATTAATATGCTGTCCACCTGCGCCAGAAGCTCTGTATGTATCTATTCTTAGGTCATCTGGATTTATATCAATTGAAATATCATCAGTAATTTCTGGTAATACTTCTAATGATGCAAATGAGGTATGCCTTCTTCCCCCTGCATCAAATGGCGAAATTCTTACTAGTCTATGTACTCCCATCTCGCCTTTCATATATCCATATGCATTTTCTCCAATAATTTCAAATGTAACACTTTTTACTCCTGCTTCTTCTCCTTCAAGATAATCTAGTTCTTTTACTTCATATCCATTTTTTACAGCCCATCTTGTATACATTCTATATAACATCTCTGCCCAGTCTTGTGACTCTGTTCCACCAGCTCCTGGATGTAATGTTAATATTGCATTGTTTTTATCATACTTTCCTGATAATAATGTTTGTAATTCAAGTTTTTCGACTTCATTTTCTAGTTTAGCAGTAGATTTGATTATATCTTTAGCAACATCTTCGTCATTATCTAGATTTGCAAGTTCTGTTAGTTCTATAAGATTTTCTGTTTCTTGTTCTGTTTTTCTGTATTGAACAACTTTGTTTTTTATTTGCTTTATTTCTGCTAATATTTTTCCTGTTTCTTTAGAATCTTTTTGCCAAAATTCTTCTTTTACTGTTTCTGCTTCTAGTTCTTGTAATCTATTTTCTAGTTTTTCAATGTCAAAGAGACTCACCTAAACTTTGTATCTTATTTTTTAATATTTCTATTTTCTTTAAATTTTCTTCTAATTCTAACATTTTTTTCACCCTTTCTATGTATTATTCATAGTCTTCCACACTTAATGTTGGATATGTAAATGTTTGTCCTCCATCAGTAAATTTTCCTGATATAAAATGATTTTCATTCATAGTTTTTGAACCTTTTAGAAAATATTTGTATTTTGATTTTTCAGGTATTATGCCATCTCCAATTAACATGGGATCATCCCATGTTACATCAACTGCATACCATTTTTTATCT
>OGZK01004241.1_pt1 | contig 10271 bp, 10 predicted proteins | sample 1576791 | NCBI WGS metagenome assembly OGZK01 (sample SAMEA3541556, study PRJEB24748) | human gut metagenome | biome: human gut; feature: human-associated habitat; material: faeces | place: China | collected 2012
CTTTCAAAAGCATCGAAGCTATCATCTATTCCATGACTCCGGCAGAACGTTCCAATCCGGAAATATTGAATGGCTCACGCCGTACACGTATCGCTAAAGGTAGCGGAACAACTATTCAGGAAGTAAACCGTTTGCTGAAACAGTTCGACCAAACTCGCAAAATGATGAAGATGGTAACCAGCAGCAAAATGGGCAAGATGATGCCGAAAATGAAAAAATAAAAAGAATTTTATTCTGTTTCAGATAGAAGGAGGAGGCTTAGGCTTCCTCCTTTATTTTTGGTATTACAGATTTCACTTTCCTATATCAATCAGCTTTTTACCTGGCAACTTCAACTTTTCAAGTTTTCACTTTTCACAGGCTCTTGTAGTGATTACTCCCGCCATGATAAACCCAATATAAAACACTGCATTTTACAAGGTATAAAGCTATGCTTTAGGGAGTGAAAAGCATAGCTTTATACCTTGTAAAGCGCAGCTTTAGCTTCCATATCCCCTCTCTTTTCGCCAACAACTACACTGAAAGATTATCCTAAAACCATATTAATATCACTATTCACTTGTAATGATTACAATTTTATAAAGGTTTTATATGAATATTCATTTTTATTTCTTTACTTTGCAAAAGATAACAAAACAGAAGCACGAATATGTACTATGTATATGTAGCAGGTTACATTTTATTAGCAGCAGCCATGCAGCTGTTCACAGGAAACTTTCCTGTTTCTTTTCTCGCCTTTCCGCTGAATATCATCTTTGCGGCGATCTGGCTTTTCCTGTTATGGATACTATATAAAGAATATAATAATCTAAGAATCACCCGTTTTCTCGGTTCATCCAAAGCCAGTGTTTTATCTATCAGTCTGTTTATCGGTGGTTGCCTGATCATAGGACTTTTCCCCCAGCTATCTGAACCGGAAGCCGAAATGCGCAATGGAATATCAGCCTCATTGGGATGTTACAATTTCATGACTTCATGGATATTCATTTCTATACTCTTATTATTATTAAGCAATCTGGCGATGATCACCATCCACGCCTGTCGGCATCGCAAACAAGCACGCTGGCGCTTTATTCTGAATCATGCAGGTTTATGGCTGGCTCTGTTTGCCGGATTTCTAGGTAGCAGTGACACACGGACATTACGCGTACCTTTATATAAAAATGAACCAACGCATGAGGCATTCGACATGAATGGTGCATCTTACTATTTAGATTATGATATGGAACTCAATTCGTTCGCTGTAGAATATTACCCGAACGGACGTCCTTCCCGCTTTTCCGCCAATGTACGTTTGGGGAATGAGAACGTTCTGCTGGAAGTAAACCATCCCTATTCCTACCGACTGGGGGAAGACGTCTACCTCACCGGATACGACGTAACAAAAGGCAACGAAAGCAATTACTGCATTCTACAGGTCGTAAAACAGCCCTGGAAATATGTGATGGTAGCGGGTATTCTGATGATGCTTGCAGGAGCAGTTCTTTTATTTATAAACGGAGCTAAAGCGTATGATAAACTGGGATAACTTCTATGTATTTGCAGCAGTATCCATCTGCTTATGGTTGGCAGGAGCTGTATTTGCCCTTCGTTCATCATCGAAGAGTAAGGTGGCAATCGTTTTTACTTCCGGCGGCATTATTATATTGGGAATATTTATTGCCGGATTATGGATATTCCTCCAGCGCCCTCCATTACGCACTATGGGAGAAACCCGATTGTGGTATTCATTCTTTATGGGAATAGCAGGATTGCTAACCTATATCAGATGGAAGTATCGCTGGATTCTCTCTTTCTCGACGTTACTTTCTACAGTTTTTGTGATCATTAATTTGATGAAGCCCGAGATACACGATCAGTCATTGATGCCGGCGCTGCAAAGTGTATGGTTCATCCCGCATGTAACCGTATATATGTTCTCTTATTCCGTTCTGGGATGTGCTTTCATCATCGCCCTGACCGGACTGTTCCGTCATAAAGAAGAATACCTGCATACAGCAGACAATCTGGTCTACGCAGGCGTCGCTTTTCTTTCCATCGGTATGCTGCTAGGTTCTCTCTGGGCAAAGGAGGCTTGGGGAAACTACTGGAGTTGGGACCCCAAAGAAACTTGGGCAGCCATCACCTGGATGGGATATTTGCTCTACATCCACCTCCGCCTGTTCAGAAGAACCGGACGGAAAACACTCTATGCCCTGCTCATAGTCTCCTTCCTTGCTTTACAAATGTGCTGGTATGGAGTCAATTACCTGCCGGCGGCCCAACAAAGCGTACATTTATATAATCGTAATAACTAACCTCAAAAAACAAATGTGAAATGAAGAGAAGTACAAAACTAATCGTAGCATTATTGGTAGTCGTGGCAGCATTGGCAGTCATTTACCGACTGATGCATCGGGTGCCTTCTGCCGATTTGGAAGCAAACGTGCAGATGCAACAGATTATTACGGATGCAGGATGCCTGAGATGCCATACCTCGACGCCGGAACTACCGTTCTATGCAAATATGCCTGTAGCCGGAAAAATTGTAATGGAAGACGTGAGCAAAGCCTATCGCGCTTTCGACATGACTCAGATGGAGAAAGACATGAAGGAAGGACGCCCTCTCAATCCGGTTGATCTGGCTAAAGTAGAAAAAGTAATCCTCGACGGAAAGATGCCGCAGGCAAAGTATTACCTTGTACATTGGGGAGCTTCTTTCAATGATGCAAAGAAAGAGGTAGCACTGAGCTGGGTAAAACATCACCGCATGGGACTGTATACCGATGTGGCAGTAGCACCTGATTTCATTAACGAACCGATTCGTCCTATTGCCGACTCGATCTCAGTCGATGTACGCAAAGTGGTCTTAGGAAATCTGTTGTATCACGACACCCGCTTATCGGCAGACAACACCGTTTCATGTGCCAGCTGTCATGGTCTGGATACCGGTGGCGTTGACAACAAGCAGTATTCTGAAGGAGTAGGCGGTCAGTTGGGCGGCGTCAATGCCCCGACCGTATACAATGCTGCCTATAACTTTGTTCAATTCTGGGACGGACGTGCCGGAACTCTGGCAGAACAAGCTGCCGGCCCTCCATTGAATCCGGTAGAAATGGCTTGCGAGTCATTCGATCAGATCATCAGCAAACTGACAGAAGACAAGAATTTCGTAGTGGCATTCAACGAAGTATATCCCGACGGATTGAACGAAAAGAATATCACAAATGCTATTCAGGAGTTCGAAAAGACATTGCTGACTCCTAATTCACGTTTCGACCGTTATCTGAAAGGACAGAAAGATGCCATCACCGCAGATGAAATCGCCGGATACGACCTTTTCAAGAAATATGACTGTGCGACTTGTCATGTGGGAGAAATCCTCGGAGGACAATCTTATGAACTGATCGGTGTACAGCATGATTATTTCGCAGACCGTCAGGCAGAAATGACTGAAGAAGACAACGGACGATTCAAGCAGACAAAAGCAGAGCGTGACCGTCACCGCTTCAAAGTGCCGGGATTGAGAAATATTGAACTGACCGCTCCTTATTTCCACGACGGCAGCATGGCTACTATGGATGATGCGGTTCGCGCCATGGCCAAATATCAGTTAGGCATCGACCTGCCACAACCGGAAGTAGATAAGATTGTCGCCTTCCTCCGTACATTGACCGGAGAGTATAAAGGCAAATTGCTGACAAATAAGAACATGATCTGACAAGACCAAACAGAGGCTCCATTTCACCCGAACAGAGCCTCTGATTGATGTAAACAGAGCCTCCGTTTCACCTAAACAGAGGCTCTGTTTTTCTTGCCTGAAAATCAGAGCTTTCCCTTGTACTTTTTACCTTCTTTCCTACTCGCATTCCAATATGTTCCGCTGTCCCCTCTCCACAAAAAGTCCATTCCTTTTGGAGAGTTCAGTTATTTATTTTACTTTTGTCCATCACCAATAAATACTCTGAAAATATGACTCTGATAGACGGAAAAGCCATTTCCGAACAAGTGAAACAAGAGATTGCAGCCGAAGTAGCCGAAATTGTTGCTCGTGGCGGCAAACGCCCGCATCTGGCAGCAATCCTTGTAGGACATGATGGTGGCAGCGAAACGTATGTAGCCGCCAAAGTAAAAGCCTGCGAAGTATGTGGATTCAAATCCTCCCTCATCCGTTACGAAAGTGACGTGACCGAAGAAGAACTACTCGCCAAAGTACGCGAACTAAACAATGACGACGACGTAGATGGATTTATCGTACAGCTCCCGTTACCCAAACATATCTCCGAACAGAAAGTTATCGAAACGATCGACTATCGTAAAGATGTAGACGGATTCCACCCTATCAATGTGGGGCGTATGTCTATCGGACTTCCCTGCTATGTATCTGCCACCCCGAACGGTATTCTTGAACTGCTGAAACGCTATGAGATAGAGACGTCGGGAAAGAAATGTGTTGTACTCGGCCGCAGCAATATTGTCGGCAAACCGATGGCTTCACTGATGATGCAGAAAGCGTACCCGGGAGATGCAACCGTCACTGTATGCCATAGCCGCAGCAAAGACCTGGTAAAAGAATGTCAGGAAGCAGATATTATTATCGCTGCTTTGGGACAACCCAACTTCGTGAAAGAAGAAATGGTAAAAGAAGGTGCAGTAGTAATCGACGTAGGTACTACCCGTGTTCCGGACGCCAGCAAAAAATCCGGCTTCAAGCTGACAGGCGATGTGAAGTTTGATGAGGTAGCGCCTAAGTGCTCATTCATCACTCCCGTACCGGGCGGCGTGGGTCCGATGACGATTGTATCATTAATGAAAAATACACTTTTAGCCGGTAAAAAAGCTATTTACAAGTAGAATATTGAAGGACAGTGAAATGTGTTTCACTGTCCTTTTCCTTCCCTTAATCTGACAGTTATGAAAACAATTACGACTCTCCCTCTCTTATTATGTCCGTTTCCTGCCTAAGTAACAATCATTCTCGAAAAGACATTATAATCCTCTTGAACGTATGAAAGAACTATTAGTATCCCTTCTTCTGGTTACACAATTCTCTTGTATCAGCAAAGCGCAAGAAAATGATACTACCACACAGATACTGACAACTGACAGCCTGCAAACAGACACCCTTTCGCTTCTTTTTGCAGGGGATCTTATGCAGCATCAAGGACAAATTAACGCTGCACGTACTGCGACAGGAGGCTACGATTATTCCAGCTATTTTGAATATGTCAAAGACGAAATTCAAAGTGCTGACTTTGCCATAGCTAATCTGGAAGTTACTCTCGGAGGAAAACCGTACAAAGGCTATCCCGCTTTCAGCGCTCCCGATGAATATCTGACCGCTATCCATAATGCCGGATTCAATGTACTGATAACCGCCAATAACCATAGTCTCGACCGTGGCAGAAAAGGCTTGGAACGCACTATACAGTTAATAGACTCCTTAAAAATTCCACACGCCGGAACGTACCTCAACGCTGAAGAGCGTGAAAATAAATACCCTCTTTTATTAGAAAAAAAAGGCTTCCGCATTGCCATACTCAACTATACATACGGAACAAACGGAATCCCTGTCACTCCGCCCAACATCGTCAATTATACTGATACGACCATTATATCCAAAGATATCGAAGCAAGTAAAACAATGAATCCCGATGCAATTATTGCTTGTATGCATTGGGGAATCGAATACCAGTCACTCCCTGACAAAGAACAGAAGTTTCTGACCGATTGGCTGCTTCGAAAAGGAGTAAATCACATAATCGGTTGTCATCCTCATGTTGTGCAGCCTATCGAAATTCGCAAAGACAGTCTGACAAACGGGAAGCATCTAGTAGTATATTCACTAGGGAATTATATTTCCAATATGTCCGCCCGTCGCACGGATGGCGGCCTGATGGTAAAAATGGAATTAGTAAAAGATAGTACCACCCGACTCAACCATTGCGAATATAGCCTGGTATGGACAGCCCGTCCCGCTCAATCAGGAAAAAAGAATCATCAATTACTACCAATTAATTTCCCCACTGACTCCATTTCCGTAAATGCACGTAACTCTCTGAGAATCTTTGCAAATGATGCGCGATCCCTCTTCAGCAAGCATAATCGGGGAATAAAAGAATATCTTTTTTATAAAAAAAAGTAGCAGAATCTTTTGGAGATTTAAAGATAATATCTATCTTTGCACCGCGTTAGAGAAACGCAGACATGGTGGATGTAGTTCAGTTGGTTAGAGCGTCAGATTGTGGTTCTGAATGTCGCCGGTTCGAGTCCGGTCTTCCACCCCAAAGAAATTTTAAAAGACAAGTCCTGTAAAGCGAAAGATTTACAGGACTTATTTTTTATTAATACAATCGCTTTATGGAAAACAACAAAAAACTAACTCGTTCCAGAAAGGAACGAATGATAGCCGGAGTATGCGGAGGTTTAGCCGAATACTTCGGATGGGACCCTACTTTAGTAAGAATAGTCTATGCACTAGCCACCATCTTCACTGCTTTTGCAGGAATTATTATTTATCTTATTCTATGGATCATTATGCCGGAAGAAAGGTATAGCGACGGATACGGTGACAGAATGAATCAACGTTTGCATTAGTATTGCTTTCATAGCCATCCGGAGCATTTACTTTAAAGATCCGGATGGAAATCTTATAGAAATCAGTACATTAATATAATTCGAGTCCGAACTCATCTTTCAGTTGCATCAGCGCCTGATTCTTCTGTGCCATCATCTGGAACTTCTCGACACGACCAACCGCCCGAACAGTTTCTGCAGGTTCACTTACCCGCACTGTCATCACCACTTTGCTGTTCTTCAATCTTCCACGAAGATAAGTCTGTAATTCCGGAATCAAAGCTGTAAAATCTTTAGCAGCAATCTCATTATCGACCACTACTTCAAAAGTAGTCGAATTATTCAACAATACCGGACGTATCACTTGCATACGCTTTGCAATGGCCACCTGTTCTTTGGGTAACTGTCCCGCATATTCCTGCCAGTAATAATTCAAATCTCTGTCATTGAAAATAAAGTCTTCTTCCGGCTGTGTTTGCACCTGAGCAACATTGGTTTTGGCTGTATTCTGAGCAGCCTGATCACGTTGCGGATTTTTGATAGATACTCCCAAACTAGACATCTTCATCACAGGAATCTTCCGTTCCTCTTTGGAAATCGAAGAGATTCCAACACTCTGTGACGGCGCGGAAGCAGTATTTGCCGGAGCAGCAGCCCCCGAAGCAACAGATACCTGCGGTTGACGCACAGCAGTATTAGCGGCAGACGGCGCAATAGCCGGAGACGGAGCAGTATGAACAGTAGTCTGTTGAGCAGACGGTGCAGAAGCGACCTGCGGCTGCTGAGCTGCGGCAGGTTGGGTGAATACGGGTTTTATGGTCTGCTTAGGGCCACGCCCACCACTTACGTCATCCCCCTCGGTGGTAAGCTGGGCAACCTGTATCAAGGTCAGTTCCACCAGTAAGCGCTTGTTCTTGCTGGCACGGTAATTCAAATCACAATCATTGCAAAGCTTCATCGCACGGTAAAGGAACTGCAACGGGCATTTCTGCGCCTGTTCCTGATAACGCTGACGTATGCTCGCCCCTACTTCCAGTAATGGCAAGGTAGCTGCATCCTTACTGACCAGCAAATCCCGGCAATGAGAAGATAATCCGGTGATGAAGTGACTACCGTCAAATCCTTTATTCAGCACATCATTGAAAAGCAACAAGGCATCACTTACCCTGTTTTCTAGAAAACAATCCGTCAGACGGAAATAATATTCGTAATCGAGAACGTTCAAGTTCTCAATAACACTCTTATAAGTAATATTCCCTCCCGTAAAACTCACTACCTGATCGAAGATAGACAAAGCGTCACGCATACCTCCATCCGCTTTCATTGCAATGACATTCAGCGCTTCGGGTTCTGCCGTAATATTTTCTTTTGCAGCAACGTACGACAAATGATTCACCGTATCTTCGACACTGATCCGGTTAAAATCATAAATCTGGCAACGGGAAAGGATAGTCGGAAGAATCTTATGCTTCTCCGTCGTAGCCAGAATAAAGATAGCGTGGCGGGGAGGTTCTTCCAATGTTTTCAGGAATGCGTTGAAAGCGGAAGCCGAGAGCATGTGCACCTCATCGATAATATATACCTTATATTTACCGATCTGTGGCGGGATGCGCACCTGTTCCACCAATTGACGGATATCATCCACCGAATTGTTGGAAGCGGCATCAAGTTCATGGATATTATACGACCGCTGTTCGTTGAAAGCCACACACGATTCGCATTCGTTACAGGCTTCACCATCGGCAGTAGGCGTCATACAGTTGATGGTTTTGGCGAAGATACGTGCACAAGTAGTCTTTCCCACCCCGCGCGGTCCGCAAAACAAATAAGCATGAGCCAATTTCTGGGTAGCGATTGCATTCTTTAATGTAGTAGTCAGCGCTCGTTGTCCCACCACCGATTCGAATGTGGACGGACGGTACTTACGAGCTGATACAATATAGTTCTCCATATCCGGGATTCTCTCTGTTTTTTTTGATTTTTCGCTTTCAGTGCAAATGTACACAAAAAAGTGATAAGTAATAAAGGATAGAGAAAGAAGTTTTGAACCTAAAGCGGTAAGTTTTTAAGTTATTAGTTTTATCTTTGCGGATATAAAAAAGAGAAGTTATGGATAAACTGATCACTATCTGGAGTTTCATATGCCGACGTAAGTATCTTATCACCGTCGTTGCATTTGCTGTTATCATTGGTTTTCTGGACGAGAACAGCCTGTTCCGCCGTCTGGGATACGAACGCGAAATCAGCCAGCTGAAAGAAGAGATAGAAAAATACCGGGCGGACTACGAAGAGAACACCAAACGTCTCAACGAGTTGAACAGCAATCCGGATGCTATCGAACAGGTGGCACGTGAAAAGTATCTGATGAAGAAGCCCAACGAAGATATTTACGTTTTTGAAGATAATAAATGAAACAATTAGTACCCGCACTTTTCGCCGTAGGCGCAATCATGGCTCTCACAGGGGCTGCTGTATATATCACCGGATGGAACTATGCTCCTTATATTTATACCATCGGAGCCGGATTCATTGCTCTGGCACAAGTAAACACACCGGTTAAAGGAAAAAGCAAAATTTTAAAACGTCTGCGCATCCAGCAGATATTCGGAGCACTTGCGCTAATACTGACGGGAGCTTTCATGTTTACCACCCGTGGAAATGAATGGATTGCCTGTCTGACTATCGCTGCCGTACTTGAACTTTACACCGCTTTCCGCATTCCACAGGAAGAAGCAAAAGAAGAGAAATAAAAAAACCTGTTCAAAGCTTCTCAGTCTTGAACAGGCATCAATTTATTAAAATCATGAATGCCCTTAGGAAACCTAAGGGCCTAAAAAAGATGTTTTTTATTTCTTAGCAGATGAATATCTGGCATTCAATCCATCTACAATTTCTTTTGTGATATTATATGCACTATCAGCATAAAGCAGATTATCGAAACCTGTGTTGCTGAAGATCAGGCTATATCCACGAGTCTTATTATATTCTTTCAGGAAAGCGTTGATAGAATCACGGAAAAGCAAACTGTTAGCATTATTGTCTTCCATCAGACCATTTTGAAGTTTATTGCTCAATTCCTGCAAATCCTGTTCCATTTTAGCCAAACGATTGTATTCCTGCTGAGCTCTTTCCGGTGACAGGAAAGCATTGCTTTCATATTTCTTTTGGAATTCCTGTTTTTCTTTGTTCAAAGCTGTCATCTTCTGATTCAGCGTCATGCGAACATTTTCGCTCTTCTTTACCATAGCCTCATTCAAGTCAATACAGAAATTGTATTTAGCCAACAAGGTATCTATTTCAACATAAGCTATTTTCATTCCAGACAATTCTGCATTAGCCGAAGCCGGAGTAGTTGCAACTTGATTATCAGCTTTGCCGGCGCATTGTGAGAATAAAACGATAAACGCAAGTGCAGCTAAACCGTTCATGAGGTAGTTTATTCTATTCATAACTCTAAAATATTGTTTTTAATTAATTAGTTCATACTATCGTTCAAGGCTTTTTCCAACTCATCAATAGAAAAACGTGATTTCTTTTGTGCTTCACGATCCTGCGACTGCGCACAACCGATTCCTTTCTTACGCAACTCTTTATTACCGCTCACATGACCATTCGGGAACTTTCCCCCCTTCGTAAAGAATACTTTCACCCCCAATAATAGCAGGGAAATAGCAACTATTAACAAAGTTATCAGTATAGTCTCAACCATTTCTATT
>OGZK01004255.1_pt1 | contig 10234 bp, 9 predicted proteins | sample 1576791 | NCBI WGS metagenome assembly OGZK01 (sample SAMEA3541556, study PRJEB24748) | human gut metagenome | biome: human gut; feature: human-associated habitat; material: faeces | place: China | collected 2012
CGGCAGTTTTACACCCAGCACGATACCTGTCCGCACCGTCTGGTCGGAAACGGCAAGAAAGAGAATGATGTTGTGGAGATCCGCGGCATCAAGATTGACAAGACGGCACGCCGCGTGTGGGTGAATGGCGAGGAGAAGCAGTTTACGACAAAAGAATTCGATTTGCTGACCTTCCTTGCGGAGAATCCGAACCGCGTTTTCACGAAAGAAGAGCTGTTCCGTGAGATCTGGGATATGGACTCCATCGGTGATATCGCTACGGTTACCGTGCATATCAAGAAGATCCGTGAGAAAATTGAAAAAGATACTGCAAAGCCTCAATATATCGAGACCATCTGGGGTGTTGGATATCGTTTTAAGGTATAAGGGAAGAAAAATAAGATCAGAAGAGAACTCCTATGATGGATTCGGCAACAAACTGTCTCCAATAGGAGTTTTTTATCTAAAAGTGTGTTATAATCATAACATTGCGGATTGCACCCGTGAAATTTGATTAGCGATTCCACTGATGAGATAAAGCATCGGCGGAATGGAGTGTGTTATGAACAGTAAAAAAATAATACAGTTGTCTACGACACAGAAGATCATGCTTAGCTTTCTGTGTGCCATATTAGTGGGTAGCTTCCTGCTGGCATTACCCATCAGTTCAGCTACCGGAGAAGCGGTTCCTTATATAGATGCTTTATTTACGGCTACCACATCCATATGTGTGACCGGTCTGGTGACGGTTCCCACATATTCCACATGGAGCGTCTGGGGACAGATCGTGATCCTGTTTCTGATCCAGTTGGGAGGTCTGGGAGTCATTACGGTCATGTACGGTGTGATGATGGGACTGCACAGACGACTGGGACTGGGTAACCGGTGGATGCTGCAGGATGTATTTAATCTGAATAATATCTCCGGAATCGTGAAATTCCTCCGCAAGGTTCTCATAGGTACTCTGGTGGTGGAGGGATGCGGCGCTCTTTTGTATATGACAGTATTTGTGCCGGAATACGGACTCAGAGGCATATGGATTTCGATTTTTAATGCCGTATCTGCCTTCTGCAACGCAGGAATGGATATTATGGCGGAAGACAGTCTGTGTGGCTATGTATTTCAGCCAATGGTCAATCTGGTCACGATGCTGTTGATCATATTGGGAGGCTTAGGCTATATCGTCTGGTGGGATGTACTGCGGGTTTTGAAAAATATCCGGAGCCAGAAGCTGAAATGTTTCCGACTGCTGACGCTTCACAGTAAAATAGCACTCACGGTGACAGGAATACTTATTGTAGTGGGAGCGACGGCATTTTATATTTTTGAATACAATAATCCTCTGACGATGCAGGATTACACGGTGCCGCAACGGATCTGGGCATCCCTGTTCCAGGCAGTAACTACGCGAACCGCAGGTTTTGCCACGATTCCACAAGAGGATCTGACCAATACCTCTGCGATCATTTCGGTGCTTTTGATGCTGATCGGCGGCTCTCCGGTGGGAACCGCAGGAGGAATGAAGACAGTTACGATCGCAGTGCTGCTGGTATCTATGTTTGCCACCATAGGTAATAAGGAGGATGCAGAGCTTTTTGGGAGAAATATTCCGAAGCAGGCGGTGAATAAATCGGTAGCAGTTGTTGGTATGTTTTTTATCATTGCGTCGTTGTCTGCGATTCTTTTATCTGCAGTGACAGACGCGGCTGTGATCGATATTGTGTATGAAACAGTGAGTGCCACAGCTACTGTGGGATTAAGCAGGAACCTGACTTCCATGCTGAATCTTTGGGGAAAACTGATTATTATCGTGACCATGTATCTGGGAAGAGTCGGCCCCATATCTCTGGTAGTGGCATTCAGCACGCAGAAAAAGAACAAAAATATTGTGAAGAACCCGACAGAAGAGATCAGCGTCGGATAAAGCAGATCGAAGCAACAGGAAGGAAGAGACTATGGGAATCAATCAGACCTATGCAGTATTTGGACTTGGAAGATATGGAAGAAGTGTGGCGAAGGAGTTGGCAGAGAACGGCGCAGAGGTGGTGGCGGTAGACAATAGAGAGGCAGTTGTCAATGCGGCAATCTCAGAGATTCCATACTGTAAATGTGCAGATGTTACAGATCCGGAAGCGTTGAGACAGATCGGTATTGCAAATATTGATGTGGTCATTGTGACTATGGCAAATCATCTGGAAGCCAGTGTTATGGCAACCATGCTGTGTAAAGAACTGGGCGTAAAGACCGTTATCGCCAAATGCGCCACTGAGATAAACTGCAAGATCCTTACGAAAGTAGGAGCAGACCGTGTAGTATTCCCCGAGAGTGAGTCAGGGATCCACCTGGCCAAAAATCTGTTAAGCTCCGGTTTCATGGACATTATCGAATTGTCCCAGGATGTGTCTATGGTGGAAATGGAAGTCAAACAGCAGTGGATCGGCAAGAATCTGATCGAGCTGAATCTGCGGAAAAAATATTCCATTAACGTGGTGGCGATCATCGAAGGAAAAAATGTAAATACCAATATCGATCCGGAAGTACCTCTGACACAGGATATGCGTCTGATCGTTATTGCCAACCGGGCAAAATTAAATAAACTGAAATAGAATAGCTGCGAGCTATAAAAAAGTGAAACATCTGACGGTGCACTTGAGCACAAGACAGAATGTTTCACTTTTTTTATACAGTGCAGCCATCTGGAAAGCTGTAAACAGGTGATCAGTTATCTGCCTGGAAAGTCTTTTCGTTAAAGGCTCCCTGCTGCTTGGCAACGATGGTGGTACATACAGCATCACCAGTGATATTTACGGCAGTACGCAGCATGTCCAGAATACGGTCGATACCCATAATCAGTGCGATTCCCTCGGTGGGAAGGCCCACGGAAGTCAGTACCATGGACAGGGTGACCAGACCGACACTGGGGACACCGGCAGTACCGATGGAAGCGATCGTCGCGGTGGCAATGACAGTAGCAATGGCAGCCGGGGTCAGAGGAATACCGTAAGCCTGTGCGATGAAAACAACTGCTACGCCCTGCATAATGGAAGTACCGTCCATGTTAATGGTGGCACCCAGAGGAATCGTAAAGGACGAAATCTGTTTGGAGACACCGATTTTTTTATACAGGGTGTCGATAGACAGAGGGATCGTCGCATTACTGGTGGAAGTGGAGAAGGCAAAGGTCATAACCGGGAAGAACTTTTTAATGAACTTGAAAGGATTCAACCGGGTGAACACAAACAGCATGACCTGATATACCACGAAACACTGTACTGCCAGCGCCAGAATGACGCTTCCCATATATTTCAGCATAGGTACAAAAGCGTCGAAGCCGATGCCTGCGAAGGTCTTGGCAATCAGGCAGAAGACACCGACAGGGGCAGCTTTCATGACTGCAATCGTCATTTCCATCATAATGTCATTGAACTGACTGAAAAAGTTCGCCACAGTGGAGACCCGGTTGCCCATGGCAGCCAGAAGAATGCCGACAAATAAAGCAAAGAAGATGATCGGCAGCATATCTCCGGCGGACAGAGAGGTAAAAATATTTTTCGGAATAATATTCAACAACGTCTCCGCAAAATCTACCTGGGTGGTCGCAACTTCGGTGGCATCCTCCGGCAACGCAATATTTAAGCCAACGCCGGGATTGATCAGACTGGCAATACCCAGTGCCACGCAGATCGCCAAAGCAGTGGTGCACAGATAGAACAGGATCGTTTTCACACCCACAGTTCCCAACGTTTTCGTATCACCGATGGCCATGGCGCCGCAGACGAGGGAGCAGAATACCAGAGGGACCACCAGCATCTGCATCAGGCGGATAAAACCATTTCCCAGTACATAGAGAATACCGTTGATCAGAATCGTATCTCTGAAGTACCCTTCCGGCATATAATAATGGATCAGCACACCACATACCGCACCGGTTAAAAGGGCGATAAAGATTTTGGTGGACAGCCCGAGTTTTTTCTTTTCTTTTTCGTGTTTTTCCACTATTCCAGTCCTCCGGTTTCTTTCATGTAGGAAGCCAATGTCTCTCTCCAGCCACTGGGTTCTTTGATGCCGGTGAGACGCAGCATCATATTATCCAGTACGGAATATTTCTCCGGGGTGCCGTCTTTTACTGTGACGGTAAGCCGGTCCTCTTTTCCGGCAAGACGCAGGATCTCTTTCGCAAATTCCAGGCGTGTGCAGGAACCGCCGCTGCATACGGCGTGATAGATACCGTAGTGGTCGTTGTCGATGAAGAATTTCACCACCCGGGCAAGCTCAGCGGCAGAAGTGGGAACGGCGCGGTCATTGTTCCATAATTCCATGGTGGATACTTTGGGATCTGCGGCAGCTTCCAGTACTTCATTCAAAAAGTCTTTGCCGATGCCGTAGATCCAGGAACTGCGGATAATGACATAGCGGGTCATCAGCTGGATGACGAATTTCTCTCCGGCATATTTGGATTTCGCAAACAGCCCCACGGGATTTACATCATCGAACTCATTATAGGGTGTGTCGGATGCGCTGGAAAATACATCATCCGTAGAGATCTGTATGAGTTTTGCCTGAATGCTCTCCGCAGACTGCGCCAGATTCCTCGCACCTACGGCGTTTACCTTGTAAGCCATATCTGTCTCCGACTGTGCTGCACCGGCGGAAGGATGATATCCTGCACAGTTGATGACGACATCGGGACGATTCCGGTGCATGAACAGGGAAACTGCATGTTCATCCGTGATATCCAGCTCGTCCTTATCGGTCTCGTATAATTCATATTCCATCATGTCTAACAACCTGATCAACGCCTGCCCCATGTGACCGAGGGAACCGACGATCCATATTTTTTTCATTGTGATATAACCTCCTGCAATTTGTGTGTAACTGAGAACAGTATAACAAGTATATCATAGGAAAGATTCCCGGGAAAAGGGAAAATTAAAAAGTGAGAGAAACTCCATAAAAATTGATATTAACAGGGAGAAAAGGATTTGCTATACTAACCACAGAGAGCAGAATCCGAAGGAAAAGCTCGGGATATATTTGACAGGCAAAATCTGGAAAGGCAGGGAGTTTATATGGAAAAATTACGTCTGGGTGCATTGGAAGCCGGCGGTACAAAAATGGTCTGCGCTATTGGCGATGAGAATGGTGAAATTTATGAACAGGTATCGCTTCCTACAACTACGCCTAAGGAGACGATTCCTAAGATGATCGCTTATTTTAGGGACAAGGGGATCGATGCATTGGGAATTGCCTGTTTCGGGCCCATTGAGCTGGACAGAGATTCCGAAAAATACGGTTATATCACAACCACGCCAAAGCTGGCCTGGAGGGACTGCGATATTGTGGGGCAGATGCAGGAGGCACTTCATTGCCCCGTGGGATTCGATACAGATGTGAATGGTTCTGTCCTCGGCGAAGTGACCTTCGGACAGGCACAAGGGAAAAAGTGCGTCATGTATCTGACCATCGGCACCGGTGTCGGCGGTGGTATCTATAGTAATGGAGAACTGCATCACGGAATGCTCCATCCGGAGACCGGACATGTGCTGATCACGAAGCGGACCGCAGATACTTATGCCGGAAGATGTCCTTATCATATGAATTGTCTGGAAGGTCTGGCGGCAGGCCCTGCCATCGAAGAACGCTGGGGCAGGAAAGCAGTGGACCTGGCAGATTGCCCGGAAGTATGGGAGTTGGAGGCAGATTACATTGCTCAGGCACTGACCGGTTATGTCATGACGGTATCACCGGAAATGATCATTTTAGGCGGCGGTGTCATGCACCAGGAGCAGTTGTTCCCGCTTATCCGCAAGAAGCTTAAGGAATACATCAATGGCTATATTGTAACGGATGAACTTGCAGACATGGAGCATTATGTGGTGCCGGCCTCTCTTCATGATGATCAGGGCATTATGGGATGCCTGGAGCTTGCAAGAAGAGCTCTTGAAAACGATCATTGATAGGGCAGCTGCTTACGATATTGCAGCGGAGACATCTGATATGTCCTGTGAAAGCAGCGGATAAAATGACTCACGTTGGGGAAGCCGGACTGCAGGGCAACCTCTGTAACCGGCAGAGAGGTGCTCTCTAACAGATGGCAGGCATGGGTCAGTCTCAGATGCATCAGGTATTGCGTCAGAGTCAGATGAAAGTGCTGCTTAAAATAGCGGGACAAATATTTTTCGGATAAATGAAATTGCTCTGCCAGGGTTTCCAACCGAAGGGGTTCTGTGTAGTTATACTGCAGATAAGTCAGTATCTCACGCTGCATTGGATCGTTCCTTTTGGAGCCCATCGGGTTAATGGTTCCGCAGGAAGCAATTTTTTGGATAAGTGACAACAATAAAATACGTAATCGGAAATACCCACTCAATGTATTTGGAAGCTGTCTGACAGACAGGATCTCACGGATGAGAGAAATGATGTCAGGACAGCTTTTTTCGTGGGAAAGATTATGATGCAAAAGCAATTCATGGTTACGCAGGGGAAGGAGAAACTCCGTTTCCAACAGATCGTCCGTCTGAAAGGAAATAAATTCCAGTGGAAACAACAGGGTATGATAGTCTACGCCCGGAATTGCGGAACCCATAAAATGAAGCTCACCGGGATTCACAAAGAATACGGAGCCGCCGGCCGCTTCGTATTCTTCCCCTTCAATGATGACATTAAGAGAGCCGGAGCGGACATATATGATCTCTACCTCCGGATGCCAGTGGACAGGAATCTGAAAAAAAGCAGGCATATCATGCAGGTGGTAACAGCTAAAAGGAAATTCTTTTGTTCCGTGAATGCGTTCTTCTCTTAATTCAGGGTACATAGGCAGGCCTTTCTGTGAAGTGGATCAGAGGATATTATGGTCAGATTACTATAAAAGTAGAAATAAGTCAATTTTCTGTGGTAAAAATGCAAGCTTTAGGAAAGATAAAGTAGTAATATGTAAAAATTAAAGGTACTATTCAGAATAGTATTCTGAATGGTTACAAAATGAAAATGCAAATTTATAGGAACCGCAGAAAGGATATAAAACATACGATGGAAGGACAGAATAAGTCATTATTTCAATTATTTGTACCACTGTGTCTGGAGACAATCTTTTACATGTTGTCCGGAATGGTGGATACTTTAATGCTTTCTTCTGTGGGAGATCAGGCAGTCGGAGCAGTCGGAACAGCAAATACTTATATTGGTGTATTTATTATTATGTATTCGGTAGTTTCTATGGGAATGCTGGCTGTGATGACACAGAATATCGGTGCGGGCAGACCGGGGATCGCCTGTCAGGCAAAGACTCTGGGATTATGGTTTAATGGGATCCTGGGTGTTGTGATGTCTGTGTTTTTGTTTTTCTGTTCCGATGGGATTCTGTATGTGGTAGGTATTGCACCGGCATTGAAGGAGCCTGCCGTACAATACCTGCGGATCGTCGGAGGCGGAAGCATACTGAACGCGATGATTCCCATACTGGCAGGATATCTGCGTGCATTTGGATATACGAAACAGCCTCTGATCGCAACTGTGACAGGTAATATTTTGAACTTTATATTAAATGCCGTGTTTCTGTTTCGTTTCCACCTCGGCGTTCAGGGGGTTGCATCCGCAACAGTGATCTCTAAAGTAGTGAATCTGATATTGATAGTGATCTTTGTACGGCGGCTGATCCCTGCAAAAAAATATTCGGAGAGGGTAAATTCCGGAGAGATTTTGCGGAAGATCATCCGGATCGGATTACCTTCCGCTTTGGAGAATATTATTTATAATATAGCGATGACACTGGTGATCCGTTTTCTGAACCAGATGGATACAGAAGGAATCAATGTGGCTGCCCGCTCCTATACGGCACAGATCACGAATTTATCCTTCTGTGTGGGAAGTGCACTTGCCCAGGCGAATGCCATTATGACCGGATGGTACATGGGTGCGGGAAAATATGAAATATGTGATAAGCAGACTAAAAAATCTGCGGCGATCGGAGCGGTACTGGCGATGGGAACAGAATTTCTGTTTGCAGTCAGTGCCCCGGTACTGATCTCTTTTTTCACGCAGGATAAGAGTATGGTAGAACTAGTGCAGAAGCTGATGTTTATTGATATTGCCCTGGAAGCCGGACGAGTCACAAATCTGGTATACGGGAATGCTCTGAAAACCAGTGGAGATGCTGTATTTCCGGTGATCCTCGGAGCTGTTTTCATGTTTTTGTGTGCAGCGGGAGGAACGTATCTGTTGGGGATACAGCTGCATCTGGCAGTAGTGGGTGCTTATATCGGTCTGACAGCAGATGAATGCTGCCGTGCAGTCGGCATGCTGCTGCGCTGGCGGAGCGGAGCATGGATGAAAAAAGGATTGATCGAAGATTGATGGAAGTGATCCGGGAGTACTATAAGACGGTATACCGGCTGGCTTTTGCCCAGATGGGCATTCTCTTGCTTTTCGTAGCTTATCATAGCATAGCGCATTTTTTATAATTAAAATATTGACAATATGAAAAAATGTGTTATAGTTCTAAATGCAAATGCAACTCATTTGCATTTAGAACAAATATATGATTAAGTATTCATTTGATAAAGAAAGTATGGAAAGGTAAGAGTTATGTCGGAAGTTATTTTAGATACTTTAATAGATAGTATAAAGCTGGTGCCATTTTTGTTCCTGACCTATCTGGCTATGGAATATCTGGAGCATAAGGCCGGCGAGAAGACCACGCATATGGTGCGTAAGGCAGGTAAAATGGGACCGTTGATCGGTGGTGTGGCAGGTGTGTTGCCTCAGTGTGGATTCTCAGCAGCGGCATCCAACTTATATGCAGGCAGGGTGATCACCCTGGGAACACTGATAGCCATTTATCTGTCCACTTCTGATGAGATGCTGCCGATCCTGATTTCGGAGAAAATGGATATCCGCTTTGTTCTGGGCGTGCTGGGAGCGAAAGCGGCCATTGGTGCGGTAGCCGGATTTGTGATCGATCTGTTGGTCCGGGAGAGGAAGATGCATCCTCATGACCATGTTCACGGGCATGAGGAAAATGATCATGAAGAGGAAGAGCACATTCATGAAATCTGTGAGCATGAGAACTGCCATTGTGAAGAGGATGGCATTTTTCTATCTGCGGTAAAGCATACGCTTCACATTACCTTTTTCATTATAGTCATTGGATTTGTTCTGAACACAGCACTGCATTTTGTGGGAGAAGATGTTCTGGCCGGCCTGATCCTGAATCGTCCCGTACTGGGACCTGTGCTGGCAGGATTGGTGGGACTGATCCCCAACTGTGCAGCATCTGTGACCATAACGCAATTGTATATCAGTGGTGTGATCAGCCTTGGAGCCATGATGTCCGGATTGCTGGTGGGCGCGGGAGTAGGACTGCTGGTGTTGTTCCGCGTGAATCCGGATAAAAAGGAAAATCTGAAAATCGTGGGAATTTTATATGTAATTGGCGTTTTAGCAGGAATTGTGATAAACTGGCTGTAGGCACAAGCAGTGCCAAAATTGAGAGCTGACTCTTTGACTGCTTGCAGGCATAAGAGGCAGATCCAATTTTGATAGGGCGATGCCCGTCCAGTGAGGGAACGCAGGGCGTTACCGAGCTGAGCAGCACTGCGGATGCCCCGGATCGCGATATAAAAGGACAGATATCTATGGAAGAACATAAATGTGAACACAATGATATTTCCTACCCTAAGGGATTGAAATGGACCAAACAGAGAAAATGCGTGTATCAGGTGCTGGAGGAAGCGACCGAACCCCTCAGCGCCGTGCAGATTTACAATCGTATTGAGAAAGAACACGAAGGCAGCGATTATGCTGTATCCACAATCTACCGGATCCTGGCAACATTTGAAGAACATGGAATGGTAGAGAAGACAACGTTCATGGGAGACGGTACCGTAGTATACGAACTGAACCGCGGGGAACATACCCATTATGCGGTCTGCCTGGAATGTCATAAGCGGATTCCGCTGCCCAGCTGCCCCTTTGCACATGTGCATTTAGAGCAGGATACCGGAGATTTCACTGTCACCGGACACAAATTAGAGCTTTATGGCTATTGCAAAAAGTGTCAGGAAGCCCGCGAAAATCACTAATTTCACCTATTATATAAAAAAATCGAAAAAAATATTTAATTTTTTTTGAAAAAGTACTTGCATTATTTAAAATCATGTGATAACATATGTCTTGTCGTTGCGGGAGACACAACAACGACACAGAAAATGCACCGCTAGCTCAGTTGGTAGAGCACCTGACTCTTAATCAGGGTGTC
>OGZK01004256.1_pt1 | contig 10231 bp, 5 predicted proteins | sample 1576791 | NCBI WGS metagenome assembly OGZK01 (sample SAMEA3541556, study PRJEB24748) | human gut metagenome | biome: human gut; feature: human-associated habitat; material: faeces | place: China | collected 2012
TGAGTGATCTGGATCTTTCCTCGCCTCTCGGTCATGCCTTTACGGTGACGCGTTTTACCGTGGTGTCGCAGGTGTCGGGACATCTTTCGGCCATCCACAAAGCGATCCAGAAAGCCAGAATTGATTCCTCGGTAGATTGTCGTGGCGCTGATCCTTAGATTCGGCAGCTCCTTTCTGAGACGGTATTGAATCTGCTCCGGAGACCAGAATTTCTTAACCAGCAGATTTGAGACAATCCTTGTCAGCAACGAGTCAGACTTCAGAATGTTTCTCTTTCCGCAATGCTTTCTCTGTCTCTGATATCGGGCCTGCGCGGCACAGGGATCATAGGCAGCTGAAGCCCCATCCTGGGCCGATACAGCCTTGTTTCGCTTCAGTTCGCGGGAGATCGTAGAAACATTTTTCCCAATCGCACATGCAATTTCAGACAGGGATTTGCCTGAAATCGTTAAAGCCGAAATAAATACTCTGTCCCGAAGAGTAAGATGATGATAGTGGCTCATGAGCTCCCTCTATAGTTATCTTGACAATCTCTATTATGGAAGCTTTATGGGCCACTATTCTTTTCTCAGGCTTTGCACTTGAAGTGATAATTCGCCTAGAATGTTTTTCATATTGGGGTTAGCAAGAAGGGAGTGAAAATGGATATAGTTAAGGGCGGTGCCAAAATTGAAGTCTCTGTGGATAAAAGCCCAAGAAATGTCTCCCACACGAAAAACATCAAACTTTATCCCTCTATTTCACCGTTTCCACCATTGGAAAGTGATGAAATAATCAAAGGACTTGATCTCGTTTATGTGGCTAAAAATTTAGCGTGGAAAGAAGAGCCATCCTCGGATTCTAAATTAAGGTCTGTCCAGGAATTGCAAATTGACAATTACTATCCTGATGCAGTTGCTAAATACAATCAGATTTTGAAAGCTGGGATAGACAATAAAACAAAAGAAATTGAGAAGCTTGCTGATGATGTTAAACAAAATGACAATAATGCCAGAAATATTCCAAAAATGTTTGATATTGAAGGCCAAAAGATATTAGATCAGTATGAACACTTCTTTGAAAAGGAAAAAAAAGAACTTGAAGCTGCTGAAAAGCAATTCTATGATTTCAGAGAAAAAAATCATATTACAAGGCCTGCTGGAAAACCTCGAAATAAATATGACAAATTATATACCGTCTTTATGTTTTTATTTCTTGTAGGATTAGAATCTATTTTTAATGCGGGCCTTTTTTCAACGAACTTGGAAGGCGGTCTGATTGCCGGCGCAGCCATGGCTGGTTTTTTTTCCGTATTTAATGTTACGATTTCATTTTTCTTTGGGAAGTTTATTATTCCGCATTTTTATATAAAGGCCGGTCCTTGGAAATATATAACTCCACTGTGCACGTTTGCGTGGATCGTAGCTTTGTTTTTTTATTCATTGATAGTTGGGCATTATAGAGATTGCCTCCAGATGGATATAGACAGGCCGGAAGTGGTGGCGTTAAACACGCTGGCTTCGTCTCCATTTCAATTGTCAGATATATTTAGCTGGCTTTTGTGCGTCCTTACAATTGTTGTGGGAATTGGTGCGGCATATCATGGATTTAAGTCAAACGCGGATCCTTTCCCAGGGTATTCAGAGTTGTCTGAAAAGAGAAATAGGGCCTTGCATAATTGGAATAAATTTGCCTCAAAGCGGCATAATCTCATAGAAAATAAATTTAATGAATACTCAAGCAAACTTCAAAATTATTGTTCAACAGTGTCCGGGGCGGCCGGGAATCTTCGCTTGTGCATTCAAGATAAGGAATTAATATTTACTCAATATCAGTCTGCTTTAGCCTCTGCAAGGGCTGCTGTCATCGCATTGATTCAAAAATTCAGATCTGTTAATGCAAGTGAACGAAAAACAAAACCACCCGCTTATTTTTCTTCAACAGAAGGAATCTTTTTAAAGGCTGATGAAGTGCAAGCTCCCGACATGAATTTGGATTACAAAATCTATGCGGAATGCCAAGCAATATCGAAATCTTTGGATGATGATTTGCCGGCTATAAAGCAGGAACTTTTGGATAAGTATCAGCTTTTGCTTAAATAAAACAAATTAGCATCGAAAGAGGCTTGAATACCATGAACGAGGAAAATGATCCTTTTGAATCAGTTGACGATAGCCAATCCAATAACAAAACTTTTGCCATTGTCACACTATTTATAATCATATGCATTTTAATAGGCATTGCAGCATATTTTTATTTTTCTCATAAAACAGTTGATTCCAAGTTTGGCTGCCCTTTAGTCAATGGAGAACCTACGCCGGTTGGACATACGATTGTCCTCGTAGATGAAACAGATCCTTTGAGCCCAATACAGGCAGATTTTTTTAAAGTCCAAATGGAGCAAGTTGTCAGGAAACAAATGAAGGCAGGGGAACTGTTGAGTCTTTATAGCATCAGCGGAGACCCAAACACCAATCGCCGACCTTTGATCGAAGTATGCAAGCCGCGCGACGGTTCTGATGCCAACCGTCTAAATGAAAACGAAAAATTGATGAAAAAACGGTTTTACGAAAGATTTGCCAAGCCAATCAACCAACTTATTGAGAAATTGACCAACAAAAAAGAACCAGAAAAAATTTCTCCCATTATGGAAACGATACAGTTTGCTTCGGTTAATTCTCTAAGGAAATGGAATGTGAGGGGTGAACGCAGGCTTTTGGTTTTCTCAGATATGCTGCAAAATACTGAAGGATTTTCACTCTACCGGGGGACCCCATCTTTTACGGTTTTTGAAGGAAGTCCCTATGCTTCGGAAACAAAAGCCTATCTCCCAAATGTAGAAGTTCAGCTTTATTACTTTGTCAATGAACCTAAATTGCAGACGAAAAGCAATCTAGCTTTTTGGGAGCAGTATTTTTTAAAAGATGGCGCTACTGTTGATTCTGTCATTCCTGTTGGAAAATAAAAATGGAAATGAAATTCCTAAAAAAATCAGAAGATAATCATCCGGACCTATTGCCTCCATTTTTAAAATGGATTTTTATGGTCATCCTTGCCCTGAAAATAGGCTCGGCCATACTTGCCTGGTTTTTAAATGAACCTTGGAGCCTGGGTTTCTGGGTTCCTTTGGGATTCATGTCTGTTTATTTGACCTATGGTGCTTTGGCAGTCAGGAACAAAAGCTACCAGGTCAAGACAGTTTTTGGCGACAGCTGTTACTACCTGGGCTTTGTGTTCACCATAGCTTCCATTATTCTTGCCATGGCTGATTTCGATTCAGTTCATGTCGACATAGGGAGCATTGCCATACGTTTTGCGGCAGCTATGGTTACCACTGGCGTGGGCATGGCTTTTAGGATCTATTACGTCACTTTTGGTCAAGAAGAGGATAAGCTCGCCGGATTTTTATCTGAAAACCTAGGGGAGAAGGCGGAATTCAGGAAACCTGAACCTGTGGAAGTTTCATCCTCTGATCCCACAACAATAGTGATACAGGCGACCGCCCATAATCTGAGGGAACTCAATGCTGTGCTTGTGGAATCGGTAAATGCGTTCAACAGGACAAGGGCAGACATGCTTTCCCTGGCCGGGAACATCCAGGGTAGCCTCAAGCAGTCAAACGCCGAAACCTTGGCTGCTCTCAAAAGCATGAAGGAGCAGGTTGAAAATTTGATGGGTGAGGCTTCGCAGGCTTTTCAAGATAATCTTGATAGCCAATTTAAGGCAAGCAGTGAAAATAACAAAAAGTTGATGGAACAACAGCAAGTGTTTTCTTTAGGCGTTAAAAAAACTATGGAAAGCAGCGCGGCAGGGATGGTAGAGTCCTTCGCAGAAACTCGGACGGCTCTTTCTGCTCAGATTTCTCAACTGGTCAGACAAGTGAAGAGAAGTGATGAAAACATGGGAAAGGCAGCAGATAGTCTGTTGAATGCGGTTGATGGCTTAGCTCAGAAAATGAACTCTGACGCCGTTTCAGAGGCCATTTCAAAACTGACTTCTGCGCTGGGACAGGGAACTCTCGAAGCATCGAACGCTGCCAAGGCATTTTCAACGGAATTTTCCAACACCAGGGTGGATCTGAGCCCAATTGAAAAATCCGCTCAGGCGGCCGGCATGTCTATCCGCGCAAGCACGCAGGGCCTGGCGGACGCCATAGATAAATTTACCGCTTCACTGGAAAGGGTAAAGTCGCTGGAACAGCTGTCCAACTACTCCGAAGACATCAAACATTCCTTGCAGGCGGTTACCCAAGAGGCACAAGCCCTTAAGGATCAGACAAGGACGATCAATGAAAGCCTGAATGGTTTTGAAGATAAGGCACAGGCGATAGCCTCCAGTGCAGACAAAGTTGTCGAAGAACTTCACAAACCGTTTTTTCACAGATTCTTTAACTAAAAGATGGATATCCGAAAGAAAGATTCAACTTTTTCTCTATCCCTGACGGAAATAGCTTTTACTCTTTTGCTTTTGCTGGTCATGCTGCTGGGGGTGCTGCTTTTAAATAAGTCAGCGCAGCTTGATAGATGCGTAGGCAGCACTTTTTCCTGTGTCTGCCCAACCAAACCAGGGGATGAAGCTATTGATCCATTGAGTCACTGCGAGAAATGTGTATCAGTAGTACTAGGCACGTCTCCGGAAGAATCGCATCAGGTTATTGATTTAGGGAAAAATATTCTAGCGATTTGGCAAAGTACGCATAAAGAAGGTGCCGACAGCCCCGAATTTAAAAGCTTTATCACAGACGTAACCAGCTATGCTAAAACTCGAGCCAAAACTATTCAAAATGGTTCAACTCCCTCTCCTCAGGATGATTCGAAGGCTCCCCAATCGCTAAGTGAATGCAAAAAGACTCTGGAGGGGGTTAACACCAAACTGAAATACTGCAAGCGGGCAGGGCTGGATGTTCCTCCCTGCTGGCTTACCCAAGAGGGACGGCCACAGTATTTATTTGAAGTCACCTTGCTGCCTGAAAACAAGGTGGTCATTAACAAGGCCTGGCCGGAAGAAAGACAGCAGCAGGTTGATCGGATTCCTTCAATTGATGTGTTGAAACCCCTATTTGGCGAACCGATCCCGATGGGCAGGTTCCTGCCTATCGAAGAACGCATACTCCAATATTCCAAAACGGCGGATGAAGGCCAGGCCTGTCGGTATTTTGTGCGGTTGCGAAATCGAATTCCTGACTCGGACTCGGCTGTAAAGGCCAGACACCAGATAGAGCATGGCTTTTATAAATATGAAATTCGCTGATTGGGGTTAGCATTAGAAATTTCAAGGAATCTTTGAAATGTGTAACAAAGAGCCAACCATTCAAGAAAAAAGACAGGCTGTCAAGTCCTTTTTGTCTTTTGCCGGCGAATTTTCAAAATTACGGGAACATGAGGTTTTACGGATAGATAAATATGAATGGTCACTTTATCCCGACAGCATTGATCATTCTTTGCAGGGGATAAAGTTATGGTCTGGCAGGGTAGATGACGATGTGCTTCTGTCTGTTGAACGGCAGCTATTTCCCAAGCCTCCTTATCCGCCTGCTGAACTTGAACACTGGATATATGGTGACTGGCGCAACCCGCATTGGAAGAAGACTTTTGTACCCTCACTGGATGAAGTATCTTTTGAGGAAGACCCTTCTCGTGTCGAAGAACGGGATAAATGGTTGAAGGTCTATTCTGTATGGCAGGCTAATTACCTGAGGGTTTCCGAAACTAATAAGTATTTCGATCGACTTTATTCTGTTGCCCAACTCATAGAATCCAGCGGCATGAGGCTGATGGCCTGTGCCGGTTCGATTCTATTTATATCTGATGACAACCATGGTTCAATTTACCACCCGCTTGATGTGCAGGCGGTGAAGTTTCATCTCGATACGGGCGGGAAAAATCCACTCATATATTTAACTTGGAGCACAGAGGAAAAGCCGGTACTTAGGACCGATATTTTCAGCGCCATAGAGAATACAGGTTTCCGACTGAATGGCTGCATCGAACTGAGGAAGATTCTCCAAGAAGGCTTTATTCATCCTTTTGATCCCGGAGAATTCCTCCAGAATTTTAAGGAATTGGCTAACTCTTTTTCCAAAAACAGCAGTTGGATGGATAAAGGCCAGGATTTCTCGCCAAATATTTTCTATGGTTTGATGCACCGACCTGTCATTTGGCTCCAAAACCGTCCCACTGGAGTGGACGAAGCCGTCCGGGGTATGGTTGAAGGAATTGATGAAGGGTGGGCGGAGATCCCGCAATTTTTAATCGATTTGACTTCTGGTTTAGGCGATCACAAACCGTTAGAGCAAGCCGAAGTTTCCGGCGATGATAAGACATGGTGTGCCGACTCTGGATTCGACGAAAAAATATTCTTAACCAAACCGGCCAACGCTGAGCAGCTGAGAATTGCCAAGTTGCTAGAGCGCAGCCCTGGCGTACTTGTCCAAGGACCTCCGGGAACAGGGAAAACTCACACCATTGCCAATTTGATTGGACATCTTTTGGCAACGGGGAAAAAAGTTCTTGTCACAAGCCAGAAACCTCAGGCCCTTGCTGTACTGAAAAGCAAATTGTCTGAAACCTTGCGGCCTCTGTGTGTTTCTGATACTGGAGACAAAAACGACATACAAGATACAGTTCGCGATTTTACGAATAAAGTTTCTGAACTGGAAAATGATTCGTCGCTATTGAAAAAGGTTCAGCACGACCTGTCCGCCCGGCACGATTTAATACAGGAACTGAAGGAAAAACAAAAAAAACTATTCGCATTAGCTCACCAGGAAGTAGGCACTCAGGTCTTTGATGGCGAGACCTGGTCTATTTCAGACTTGGGTAAATGGCTTCATAACAATGAGAGTCTGGCCGATAAAATTCCTTTTCAGACCGTCGGTACATCGGAGCATTTTCCGCTCACGGATAAAGAGTTAAAAGAACTGTACGAGACTGCCTCCGCTTTACCGATAGAAGCCGAAAAAATATTGTGCAGGCCGCTGCCTCAAGAGACGGATCTTCCCGCCACGCAACTTATTTTTACCTTGCACCAACGTCTGAAGGGCATAGATGAAAAAATAAAAAGCTTAAATGTCAGTGTGTCTACGGAAGAAAGCGATGTCCTGAGCGAGGAAGCAGTTAACAAATATGACTTCCCAGGCTTCTCTGTTTGCGTACCTTCGAAGGCACTTCAGTCTCTTATTCAGCTAAAGCCGGTAATTTCAAACCCTGCTTTACATCTGCCTCCTGACCATTGGGCTAGAGAAGCTGCTGCTGCTGGAATTATGGGTGGTGGTTTAGCTGCACAATGGGAAAGTCTATTGGATGCTTTGAAGAAGGCATGCGAAGCCGCAACCCAATATAGTCTGGCCGCCAACACGCTGCCTGTTCAAATCCAAGACTCTGCCCAGTTGACTTTAATCCTGAAAGCCATGGACGAACTGTCTCAAGCTGGGTTGGAAGGTGAGCCCAATTTTCTGAATAAGCTGCTGCATAAGAGCGCCTACGCAGCTCTTGATGCAGTCAAGGTGAACAAAAAGTCTCCAAGGACGAATCGGGAGTTTGAGGCGGTCCGTCTTTATGCAGATTTCATGAGCAAAAGGGAATCTGCCAGGAGGCAGTGGTCTTTGCTGATAGAAAAGGAAGGGGGCGGCCCCGCTTATGGTAATTTTGGCGCTCAATATCCTGAATTTGTTATTTACTCCCAAATTATCCCTCTGTTGAGCCAAGCCATAAAATGGTGGCCTGACCAGGTTGTTCCCCTGGCAAAACAATTGCTTTCTTTAGGCCTTCAGGCAGATATTCTGTCCGAATCGCAGAGTCTAATTAGGGACCCAGACAGATTCGTTGTCCAGTTTGATGATTTCGTATTCAAATCTTTGGCCGTCATTGTTGAGATAGAAGAGTGTCGTGCTAAAGAACGAGAATATCGCAATCAATTATTGCATTACGCAGAAGGTGTTTTAAAAAACTCCTCACAAAGTCCTCTACTGCCTATCTTGGCCGATGGCATCCTCCATGATGCCAATGCCTATCAGAAAACGTTTGACCGTGTTGGTGACCTTGCTCGGCTAGTTCCTCTAGCGGAAAGGAGGAAATCTCTGCTAGCCAGGCTCGAGCAATGTGTTCCCGAATGGGCATCAGCGCTACGCGAACGCCGCCCCGGTTTTGACGAAAATAGTGAATCCCCCGAGCAAATCCAGGATTCTTGGAAATGGTTGAAGCTTAATAAAATTTTTAAACAGTACCTGCTTCAAAATCCCGGCATGCTCCAGCGGGACATAGAAACTTTGTCGGATCGGCTCAGGCAACTGACTTCTAAATTAGTTGGAGAGATGGCTTGGTCCCATTGTGTCAAAGAAGTGAGTGGGACCAGAAAAATGCAGGAACTGATCGCTTGGCTGCTGCTTGTTAAAAAAATAGGGAAGGGCACGGGGAAAAACGCTGAGAAGTACCGGTCCAACGCAAGAGCGGCTATCAAGGGATGTGGGGATGCAGTTCCTGTCTGGATCATGCCGCTTAGTAAGGCATTGAATGCCTTTACATTAAAAAATCAGTTCGATGTAGTTATAGTGGACGAAGCCAGCCAAAGTGATATCGCTACTGCTCCCATACTCGCCTTAGGGAAAAAAGTTCTTATTGTCGGTGACGATGAGCAGGTTTCGCCTCTATCTATTGGAATGAAGGACCAATCGTTTTCTGGGTTGGTGGATCAGTTCCTCAAAGGTCAGGTTATTAACTGGACCAGTTATTTCCCACAGACCTCTTTGTACGATTTGGCTAAGACTACTTGTAAACCTTTGATGTTGAGAGAGCATTTTCGTTGTGTTCCTGAAATCATCGGTTTCTGCAATCAACTTTCATATGGCGGGAATATCCTTCCGTTGCGCGATGCCTCAATGTCCATGCTCAAACCGGCCATTGTCCCCTGGCGCGTGGATGGAGAGCGACGCTCGGACGACTCCAATATTGAAGAAGCGCGCGCAATTTCGAAAATCATCCAGGCTTGCATTCAGCAACCTGAATATGCCGGGAAAACGTTTGGCGTTATAGTCATGGTCTCGGGAACTCGCCCATCCAAAGGTCAGGTTGCCTGCATTAACGAATGCCTGCTTGCAACTGTGGGCGCTGGGGTTATGAAAGAGCGTCAAATTCGTGTGGGCTTGTCCGCAGACTTCCAAGGTGATGAGAGAGACGTTATTTTGCTGTCTTTGGTGGATAGCCCTGCTAGTGACGGTGCGGCCTTAAGGACTCAAGGTTTTGGAGCTAACAACTCCCAGAAGCAGCGTTGGAATGTGGCTGTCTCGCGGGCCCGAGATCAGCTTTGGCTAGTGCATTCCTTTGACCCCAGTACGCAATTAGGTCCACGCGATATCCGAAGAAGATTATTTGAGTGGGCCTCTGCGCCCTGGGATGAAAAGATTTCCTCCCGCATTGAGAAAAAAGCAGATTCTCAATTTGAAATTGATGTTGTCAAAGCCCTGTTAAAGCGTGGTTACTCTGTCGAGCAGCAGCATCATGCAGGGAATTTTTTCATAGATATTGTTGTTAGCAACGGAGAGAAAAAAATTGCGCTGGAATGTGATGGTGACGAGTGGCATTCGGATGAGGACCAAATAGAAAATGACCTGAAGCGTCAGGCAATTTTGGAACGTATGGGTTGGAAATTTATTCGCCTGAGGGGGGGCGAATTTTATAGAAATCCTGATGCAGCTATTGACCGAGTATGCAGTCGGTTAAACGAACAGGAAATTTTTCCGTTTCACGAGATCAAGCAGCCGGCAAATACGACTGAACTTTTAGACCGCATTAAGGCTGCAGTAGGTCTCCTGGACACAAAGGATAAAAGCACAGATACTCTTGCTGATTCCCTCATTGAAGAAAATGAGGCTTCAGAAGAGGGAAGAGATTAATAAAAATAAAAAAAACAATTATTTTAATATGTTTTATCACGAGAGAAATATTAAGTAATGATATAGAAGAAGATTTAAATGAAAAGTTGACTTCTGTTCAAAAGACTGAGGAACTGAAGGAAAAAGAGAGTGAAAAGATAATTGGTGTGTGGCCACCTACCACGCGGTATAGTAAAAAATATAATTAAATAAAAAATAAATATCAGAGTAAAAATTAAAAAATTTCTTTAATGTAGATGATGCAACGGTTATAAAAAATATTTACGATGCTAACCTTATGTAAAATGTATCTAGATTCCTTAGGGGGTGAATTATCACTTCAAGTGCAAAGCCTGAGAAAAGAATAGTGGCCCATAAAGCTTC
>OGZK01004258.1_pt1 | contig 10229 bp, 8 predicted proteins | sample 1576791 | NCBI WGS metagenome assembly OGZK01 (sample SAMEA3541556, study PRJEB24748) | human gut metagenome | biome: human gut; feature: human-associated habitat; material: faeces | place: China | collected 2012
AGGAGAAAGGGTTTATCTCCAGCACCACCATCCCGGTGTTCAAATACCTGGTCGATCCGCAGATGCTCGGGGTGTCTAACTCACTTATTTACCAGCTGACGGACTATATCGGCTACGACATCCTGCTGCAGTACATTCAGGAACTTATCCAGCAGGCCCGGGCGATGATCTCAACCGGTAATTATCCCCAGTCGACAATGGATATGATCATGGAAAATCTCAACCAGGCGAGTGTGCAGATTGCCGCTTTCCAGTCCCGTGTTCAGGTCCAGCAGGACGCCTTGCTCGTGGTGGACAGACAAATGAGTTACATGCGCCAGCAGGTTTCTGCCCGCATGATGACCCGCTACCAGAATAACTATCATTTTGGGGGGAATCAGTAATGCTTGAGGTATATGCCATTGCTGGCGGCGACTGGTTACGGGGCAACCTGAACGCGATTGCGGCTTTTATGGGGACCGGCACATGGTCGACTATAGAAAAGATGTGTATCGCCATCTCGGTACTCATTGTGGCGGGGAGCTGGGTAAAAAAACACAACGTGATGGACCTTATTGGCTGGGTCTTTTCCCTCGCCCTGGTCTCTATGCTGGTTGTCATTCGTACCCCTGTGCAGATCATCGATTACAGTAACGTTGCGCAGGTCTATGAAGTCGATAATGTACCTATTGGTCTGGCCATTCCTGCGTCGCTGACAACGCGGGTGGGAAACGCGCTTATCCAGAGTTATGAGATGGTCTTCGCGCTGCCGGACAGCGTCACGTACAGTAAAACGGGGATGTTATTTGGCAGTAATCTGGTCGCGAAAAGTACGGATTTTTTGTCACAAAATCCTCAGATTACGACGCTGTTTTCCGATTACGTACAAAACTGTGTGATGGGCGATATTTTCCTCAATCATAAGTACTCTTTTGAGGAATTACTGAATTCACCTGATCCGTATACACTGATTTTTGCAAACCCAAGCCCACTGCGTGGCGTGTTTGATAAAAACAACCAGTTCCAGAGATGCGAGGAGGCCTCACGGGATCTGAAATCGGCTCTCGCGCTGGATACTCAGACAGGCGGTAAAACCTGGAACTACTATGTTCGTCAGCTGTTTGGTGGCAAACCTAATCCCGATCTGCTTTTCAGCCAGATGATTGGCGACAGCTACAATTACTTCTACAGCTCGGGACAGATAAAACAACAGAGAAGTTAAAAAAAAATTACACAAACAGAAAAAACAAATGATTCCAATTAAACACTTTGACCAGAAGCCTTTAATCTCCGAACAGTCTCTTTCAACAGCTCTATCACAGCCGGCTGATTCTCGAAAATCGCTCGATTTTCAATCCTCAATACGGTTATCCCTCGTGCAGATAACCTGTTATCCCGGCTCCCGTCTCTAAGACTCCCTTCGATTGTATAATGGCCTTGCCCGTCCAATTCTATTCCCAACTTCAATTCGGGACAGTAAAAATCCAATATATACTCACCCACCGAAAATTGCCGGCGGAATCTCACTCCATCGATTTGTCGGTTTTTCAATATCAGCCAAAGAGTCGCTTCGTATTTTGTCCCGTTGGAACGAAGCTCTTTCCGTTGGACCTTTTTCTCCTTTCTGTTGAAACTTCGTTTCATAACTCATTTAGAATGATTTACAAATATAATTTCCTAGAATGGTAAATCCAACTACTTCCCCTCTTATTTTTTCAAAGCTCCTCTATAATATTTATTTACCTCTACCGATATTTCTACCCCCTACAAATAAAAATTACCTTGTAATATTTCTCAACCCCTCTCCTCCGGAACTGCCGTTCCTTCGGTCTCTCCCCTATATTTCCCTACGAAAACACAGGGGAGAAGGTTGAATACTTCTTATCCAACCGACAAAATCACATAATAAAAGAGTGCCTCAAAACACCTCCCCCCCGCCGTACCCCGTAACATTACAGGGTATCACGTATAAAATCGGAGCAGAAGCGAAAGGAAAAATCTCACCCTCTCCCCTGTGTTTTGCGCAGCAAAATATAGGGGAGGTGTCCGAAGGACGGAGGGGTTGAAAAAACATCGGCAGCGACAAACCGGGTATCACACTCTCCCCCTGTGTTTTGCACAGCAAAATATAGGGGAGGTGGCCGAAGGACGGAGGGGTTAAAAAACAGCGACAACAACAAACCGAGTATCACACTCCTCCCCTGTGTTTTGCACAGCAAAATATAGGGGAGGTGGCACGCAGTGACGGAGGGGTTAATAAACAGCGGCAGCGACAAACCGGGTATCACACTCTCCCCCTCTGCCGTGCCCCGTAGCATTACGGGGTGTTTTGCGCAGCAAAATATAGGGGGAGTGCCCATAGGGCGAGGGGGTTAGAATACAAGCAAGAGCACAATCCCCGATTCCGCCTTTATCGGGCGGCGAAGCCGCAAGGAAGACGGAGGAAAAAGGGCGAGGACTGTCCGAGCAAAGCGAGTTCCGCAGACCCCGACGGCGACCGTAGCGACAAGCCAAAAGGCTCGATAACTGTGGCGGTGCTTCTGGGTTCGTTCTTCTCGCTGCTGAGAAGAATGAACAAAGAAAGCGAATTAGTGTAACAAGGACTTTCTTTGACAGGGAAAGAAAATCCTTTGTATCCCCCTGCCCAGCCTCACCGAGCAGAAAAAAAACAGCTCCACTCCGAAAACACAAGCGTATAAAAAGGGAGTTGAAAAATAGAAGAAAATAGACAAAATCGCCCCATTAGTATAAATCTGAGAAAAAAAAGAACCGTTCATGCATGCATACACATTCTCTTTTGTACTTTTGTCTAAAATTTTAAGCTGTGAATCTTATCATCGATCAAGGAAACTCGATAACCAAAATGGCACTCTTTCGGGCAGGACGATTGCAAAATGTCTATTTCTACCCGAAATGGGACTCAACGACCGTTATCGACTTCTTGGACGCTCACGAAGTCGATGCCGCCATATTCTCGACAGTGACCGAGTACGATCCCCAAGCCATAGCGATACTGCGACAGCGACTACCCTACTTTTTAAAATTCGACCATTCATCGGAACTCCCCGTTAAAATAGGATATGCCACCCCCGAAACATTAGGTCTGGACAGAATCGCCGCAGTAGTGGGAGCCGTCATGCAATGCCCCGACAAAGCAGTGCTCATCGTCGATGCAGGCACATGCGTCACCTACGATCTACTCACCGCCGACGGCACGTTTGCCGGCGGAAACATAGCTCCGGGCATCCGATTGAGATTACGGGCTATGCACGAACACACAGGAAAACTCCCCCTCATCGACGATGCAGGAGAGACACCCGAAATAGGATTCAGTACCGAAACCGCCATGCGGGCAGGAGCTGTGCTCGGCGTCGCTTATGAAATAGAAGGATATATAGCCCGGTTAAACAAGGTTTATCCCGACCTTTTTGTTTTTTTAACAGGGGGAGATGCCTTAAAATTGGCTGCAAAAATAAAAAGTCGCATCTTTGTGGACGAAAACTTGGTACTAACCGGCTTAAACAGAATCTTACAAGAAAATGCTAAAATATAAAATTCTCTTTATCTGCTTGTCGATAGGGCTCGTCGCCTTTGCCCAAAACGGGACAAGCTCACCCTATTCCAGATTCGGATATGGTATTTTGGGTGACAACGCCATAGGCGCTCAACGAGCTATGGGTGGCGTAGGATATGCCTTGCACAACAATCGGCAAATCAATGTAATGAACCCGGCTTCCTATGCAAGCATGGATTCGCTCACTTTTCTTTTCGATATAGGACTCACCTATCAAAATACGATCACCAGAGAAGGCTCGCTAAAAGAAAACAGCCAAAGCGGGTCGCTCGACTACATCGTCATGCAGTTTCCATTGGGACGATACATGGCCGGTAGCGTGGGGCTCCTGCCCTATTCCAATGTAGGCTACTCTTTCATAACCGGCATAGACAACGGCTCGGATAGCCGGTCGGGCGATGGCAACATCTCACAAGCCTATGTGGGAGTAAGCGGTAGACCCTTCAAAGGATTCTCGATAGGAGCCAACATCAGCTACCTCTTCGGGAACCTCTCCAATACCAACACCGGAATACCGGGTAACGGCGGCAGCAGCGTCGTTTTCGAAACCATGCTCAAAGTACGCGACTACCATTTATCGTTCGGCGCCCAATACGCCATAGAATGGAACAAAAAGCATACCATCACGCTCGGTGCGGTTTATTCCCCCGGGAAAGCCCTATTGGGTAGAGCATACCGCAGTACCTACGATGTAAGCTCCAACACGGCGACCACCGCCGATACCCTGAAAATGAAAAATAATTATTCATTGGCCTCGACATACGGCGGCGGTATCAGTTACAACTACGACAAACGCCTTACCATAGCGGCCGACGTAACCTACCAGAATTGGGCCGACGCCAAATTTACGAATCTCACCGCCGGACAATTACAATCTTCCAAAGGACAATTCAATAACCGATTAAAAATAGCGTTAGGAGCCGAATTCCGTCCGAAAAACATGGGAGGAAACTATTTCGAACACGTCAACTACCGGGCAGGTATCTTCTACAATCGCTCTTATCTGAAAATAAACGGGAACGATATGGACGAAATCGGAGCCACTTGCGGTTTCGGTTTTCCCCTTGCCACAGACAAATCGGTAGTCAACGTATCGTTCGAGTACATCAATCGCCAATGCACCCCCGTTAAACTCATTACCGAAGACCATTTCAGAATATCGGTAAGCCTCACTTTTAACGAAATGTGGTTCTGGCAACGCAAGTTCGAATAAAATTCTACTACCCATAAAAACGACGAAGCGATTGCGTCAAAACGAAGAAGCTGTTTTAAATTTATTCCGAGACAGATTGAGCCCTATGTTGAAGCGGATTGGAGTCCGAGATATGCAGTCAATAGCGGGCTATTGACAAAAATCAAGGGATTCAAGATGCGAGACAGGGGCTCAATATGGCCGGAACATACCTGCTTGCAATGATAATATTATTTCTCAATAAATTTAAAACAGCTTCTAAATGACCCTTCTGAAAAGTCACAGATTGTAACCGCTAAACCCCAAAGAGCCGTATCAAAACTCTGTTTCGAGCAATGATACGGCTCTTCCTTCGTAAAATTGTTTTTACCTCCTTCTTACCTTTTTAGGCTGCCCGAATTTTCATCTAATCTCTCCCCCTGTTCATCTGGACTACCCCAAAAACTGAAATACAAAAAACTATTATCCTCCTCCCCTGCCGTGTCCCGTAGCATTTCGGAGCATCTCAGTTATCATTTTATCGGAGATATTTTAAAACTCCTCCCCTGTGTTTTGCATCGCAAAATATAGGGGAGGTGGCACGCAGTGACGGAGGGGTTAGAAAACATCGGCAGTAACAGTAACAAATCAGGTATCACCCTCTCCCCTGCCGTGCCCCGTAGCATTGCGGGGTGTCACGTATAAAATCGGAGCAGAAGCGAAAGGAAAATACATCTCACCCTCCTCCTCTGTGTTTTGCGCAGCAAAATATAGGGGAGGTGTCCGAAGGACGGAGGGGTTAGAAAACATCGGCAGTAACAAATCAGGTATCACCCTCTCCCCTGCCGTGTCCCGTGGCATTACGGGGTGTTTCCGTTAGGGAATATAAGGGGAGGCCCGCAGGGCGAGGGGGTTAAACCCTACAATCAAAAACTCTTATGGAATCTTACAACTATTTCCCTAAAAGAGGAGAAATATATTCAAGAACCTTTTGCAAATGATCGACCTTACTCCACTTGATCTTATTCGCTTTAAGAAATACATTGAACTCTTTTCTATTCGATTCGGGCAAGAGCTTCGAAACAGTTTTTTTATTGGCATTGACAATTTCACCACCGACAATGAAACACAACCGAGTAGACACCGGTAATGTCTGCCCGTTTTCACGCTCCACGCGAATCATATCGTAATTGAGATTGGCGATACCGCCGAGTTGCAAACTCGACAAATTATCGACCGCCGAAGTAGACGACGATGTACCATAAGCCCCCGTCCCTTGTAGCAAACGGTCGAAATCGCCCGTCGTCCTACGACCGAGAATCGCTTGCGGTGTCTCGCCCAATACCTCGATAAAAAAATTCTCGCAACGTACGAATTCGGTACTGTCGGCAAAAACAACCCGACCGATATCGTTTTGATTATCGGGACAGTATATCTGCGAACCATTCAAATAGTGCAAATCGTTACGCAATAAATGAATGTTTACTTTCGCCTCCCCTTTATTCCCCGATTTGGAATAAATAGAAGCCTCCATAAAATCATCGAATAAATACGGCCACATAGTTGTAGGCTCTCCCGCCCGAAGCCCAAGAGAGGTAATCACCCCCAGTAATCCGGCAAATAACAATCTTTTCATAAGAATAAATTTATAAACATTCAAAATTAAATTTGTCAAAAACGACTACAAGTTAGTAATTTTATGTTATTTTTGCTCCTAAGAATAGGAATATTTTGCAAACACAATCACACAAATACTTAACAATATGAAAATCAAACATCTATTGTGCTTTATCGCGCTATGTCTGTTTTTTACTCCGGGTAAAGCCCAACAACTTAGCGTAATGACTCTACGTAATGGAGCAACGGTTTACATTTGGGAAGACAAAAGTAAACCCGATGTATTCGGTATGATCGCTTTCAAAGTAGGCTCGGTCGACGATCCCGAACAATACACCGGACTGGCTCATTACTTGGAGCATGTCATGTTCAAAGGGACCCAAACCATCGATGCACTGGATTGGGAAAAAGAGAAACCCATCTATGAAAAAATTATCGCCAAGTATGACGAACGAGCAGCATTAAGCGACCCCGCTGCCCGCGAAGCCGTAGACAAGGAAATTAACGACCTGACCCGTGAAGCAGCCCAATATGCCGCAGGAAATGAATTTTCCCTTTTGGTAGACCACATGGGAGGACAAGGACTAAACGCCAGCACAGGCTACGACCAAACGGAATACCACAATTCTTTCCCGCCTTCGCAACTCGAAAAATGGCTCGAAATCTATTCCGAACGTCTTATAGACCCCGTATTCCGGGGCTTCCAGACCGAATTGGAAGCCGTATACGAAGAGTACAACATGTATAACGACGACCGCGGATCGAGAATGAGAGAGTTCATCTATGAACAAGCATTCGGAGATCACCCGTATGCCCGTCCCATTATCGGTCTCCCCGAACACTTGAAAAATCCCCAGTTGAGTAAACTGATCGATTTCTATAATACATGGTATGGCCCTCAGAATATGTCTATCATTCTGGTAGGTAACATCGACGCCAAAGAGGCAATACCGATGATTCGCGATAAATTCGAAAGAGTTCCCCGCCGAGCCGAGATACATCGGGAAAAGAAACCCGTCCGCCAATTCAAAGGTCGCACGGAAAAGAGCGCGAAAATTTTCTATTATCCTATGCTGGCCCTCATTTACAATGGAGTTCCTTCGAACGACAAAGAAGAAATCGCATTGGAAATCTGTTGCCAACTTCTCTCCAATTCACAAAAAACCGGTATCCTCGACAAGCTGCAACTCGACGGCGACATCATGAGCGTAGGCGCATCTCAAAATGCCATGCGAGATGCAGGGATTCTCATGATCAATGCCATTCCCTCTTTCGATGCGAACCAAAATCGTTGGGACAGTCACAAATCGGTAGAAAAAATCGTATTATCCTCTTTGCGTCAACTGCAAAACGGGGAGTTCGACGAAGCGACTCTCGAAGCTATCAAACAAAACCTGATACGCGAATACGACCTGCAAATGGAATCGAACGAAATGAAAGCCTATATATTAGCCTCTCTTTTCAATACAGGAGCCGATCCGTCGGACATCGTCAACTTCAAAGAAAAAGTCAAAGCCGTCACCATTGACGAGGTGAAAGCCGTAGCAAAGAAATACTTTAACGACAATTACCTCGCTTTGAACATTCAAGAAGCGAAAAACCTCGACAGCAAAGGACAAAAACTGAAAAAGCCCGATTACAAACCCATCGAGACGAAAAAAGGAGCCAAATCGGAATATGCTAAATGGGTAGAAAGTATACCGGTCAACATGCCCGAAGTAAAATACTGCGACTTCAACTCTATCCAACAAAAGCAAATCAACACTCGCAGCAAACTGTTCTACAATCTCAACCCCGAGAACGACGTATTCACGATGACTTTGAAATACGGCATCGGAACGAAAAAGATGCCTAAACTCGAATATGCCGTCGCCCTGATGAACAACGCAGGTATGCTGCCCGATATCGAACCGTTGGCATTCAAACGGGCTATGGGCGAATTAAATGCAAATTGCACATACGCTGTGGACGACAACTACATGTATGTCATGATGAGCGGATACGAAAAAGATTTGGTAAAAGCCTGCCAGCTTCTTTCCAAACAAATCCTTTTCCCCAAACTCGACGACAAGCAGTTGCAAAGCCTCATCGGTAGCGCGTTCGGTTCTCGCCAGATGGAAAAAAGCAGTATCGGGACATTGGAAAGTGCCCTCACGTCTTATGTACTATACAAGGATAGTTCAGACTATCTGCAACGCATCCCCACTCGTGATTTAATAGACCTTTCGATTACAGATCTGACGACCCAATTCCAAGCCGCCACGAATTACGAATGTGAAATCTATTACGTAGGCACAGCGCCGTTCGACGATGTATATCAAGTATTGAGCCAAAACTTGCCGTTGAAAGCGCAAGAAATGCCCTCTACCTCTCCCGAGTTACGTCCTCGACAACAATATACCGAAAATACGATTTTCTTCCTGCCCAACAGCAAAGCGACTCAAAGTAAAATATACTTCTTTATAGAAGGAAAACCATTCGATGTAAAAGACGATATATTCATCGAAGCCTTTTCAAGCTACTTTGGAGCCGGATTCGGAAGCCTCGTCGTAGATGAAATTCGCGAAAAACGAGCTATGGCATATACCTCCTACGGTATCGTGGGGACTCCCTCCGTTGCCGGTCGAAACACGCTATTTCAAGGATTTGTCGGTACTCAGGGAGACAAAACGCTCGACGCTATCGAAATTTACATGAATTTGTTGAAAGATATGCCGTCCACACCCGAACGTTTCGACGTAGTAAAAACCAATATCAAAGAATCTATCCTCAGTGCGAAACCGGGATTCCGTTCTGCAAGTGCCGTATATGAGGCATGGAAACGAATGGGCTATACACAAGATCCGGCCATCGACAAAATGAAAAAGATCGAAACGCTCAAATTCGAGGACATCATCGATTTCTACAACGAAAACATCAAGGGAAAACCGGTTGTTATCGCCATCGTAGGAAATCCGAAAGATTTCGATACTAAGGCTCTCGAAAAATACGGAAAAGTAGTCAAAGTTTCCGAATCGAAACTATTCTCCGATAGCTTCTGATAAGCCAACAATCAGAGAAAATAAAATCTTAAAAAGCGAGGGTCTCGAATGGCATTTCGAGACCCTCGCTTTTTAGCCATAACGCACCCGCCAACCCCACTCGCTATTCTTAGAAGCTGTTTTAAATTTATTCCGAGACAGATTGAGCCCTATGTTGAAGCAGATTGGAGTCCGAGATATGCAGTCAATAGCGGGCTATTGACAAAAATCAAGGGATTCAAGATGCCAGACCGGAGCTCAACATGGCTGGAACATACCTGCTTGAAATGATAATATTATTTCCCAATAAATTTAAAACAGCTTCTTAAATAAACCTAAGAATCTGTTTAATGTTCCTTTTAAACCGATAATAATCGCCCATCGATTGTTCTTAAAAAAACAACCTCTATAATGAAAGTAAATATGAACATAATGAAAAAAAGTATGACAGGAGCATTTTTAGCGTTGGCAGCCGTTTCAACCGGGAACATAGAGCCTATGGAAGCCTGTACACGCGCCGTGTATATCGGCCCCGAACAAATGGTAATAACAGGCCGTACGATGGACTGGAAAGAAGACATTATGTCGAACATCTACGTCTTTCCTCGTGGAATGAAACGAGCCGGATACAACAAGGGCGAAACCGTGAATTGGACCTCTAAATACGGAAGTGTAATTGCGACAGGATACGATATAGGAACCTGTGACGGAATAAACGAAAAAGGATTGGTGGCAAGCCTGCTATTTTTACCCGAGTCCGTCTATTCACTGCCGGGCGATACCCGTCCGGTAATGGGAATCAGCATATGGACCCAATATGTACTCGACAATTTTGCAACTGTGCACGAAGCTGTCGAAGAACTGAAAA
>OGZK01004259.1_pt1 | contig 10229 bp, 11 predicted proteins | sample 1576791 | NCBI WGS metagenome assembly OGZK01 (sample SAMEA3541556, study PRJEB24748) | human gut metagenome | biome: human gut; feature: human-associated habitat; material: faeces | place: China | collected 2012
GTTTCCAACATCGAGATCACCGACAGCAATATCAATCACAAAGGCAGCGACCTCGGGCAGCTCGTCAGGCAGGTCGTCGCCATAGCGCGACGGCACACAGCCGCACATGACGATGGGGCAAGAACGAACGCCGTCCTGAACCTCGTTGGCGAGTTCGAGCGTGGTCTCGATGCTCTCGGACGTTGCGGAGGCGAGGAACGATCGCCGAGTTTTTTACCGGTACCAAGAGGGACCTGGCCAACACGGCCGAAAATGGCCTGCCCTACACCGGCGCCCTGCCCCTGATCGTCACCTCGTTTGCGGTCATGGTGCTCTCCACGCTCATCGCACTGCCCATCGCCATCGGCTCTGCCATCTTTGCGGTCGAGATCCAGCCTAAGTTTGGTTCCAAGGTCTTTCAGCCGCTTATTGAGCTTTTGACTGGCATTCCTTCGGTCGTCTTTGGCCTGATCAGCTTTCACGTGGTCGTCGGCCTTATGAAGAGCGTTTTCCATGTGAGCACGGGTCTGGGTATCTTGCCCGGCGCTATCGTGCTGGCAGTCATGATTCTGCCGACGATGACCACGCTTTCGGTCGATGGCCTGCGCGCTGTGCCCGACAGCTACCGTCAGGGTTCGCTCGCGCTGGGCTACACCCGCTGGCAGACCATCTGGCACGTGGTGCTCAAGTCCGCCATGCCGTCGCTCATGACCGCGGTCATCCTTGGCATGACCCGCGCCTTTGGCGAAACGCTCGCCGTGCGCATGGTTATCGGCGGCATCGAGGCCATGCCGACGTCGCTGCTGTCGCCCGCCTCGACCATTACCACCACGCTCACCACGTCCATGGCGGTCTATGCCGAGGGCTCGGCCCAGGACGACGTTCTGTGGGCGCTCGGTCTGCTGCTGATGGGCATGAGCCTCATCTTCATCCTGATCATCCACCTTATAGGCCGCAAGGGGGCGAAGGCTCGTGGCTAGCACGCGCATCCATATCGACGAGGCGAGACTCGGGCGTGTCCAAAGGCAAGACCGTATCGCCACGGGCGTGCTGACGGCGATCGTCGCCATCGTCATGCTCATCGTCGTCTCCATGGTGGCCTACATCCTGTTCGAGGGTATCTCGACGCTGTTCCAGCCGGGATTTCTCACGCAGCCCGCGCGCGCTAACGGTACCCAGGGCGGCGTGCTCTACCAGCTGTTCGACTCGTTCTATCTGCTGCTGATCACCCTGGTCATCTCGGTGCCCATCAGTCTGGGCGGCGCGGTCTTTTTGGTTGAGTACGCGCCCGATGGGCCCATCCGCGACATCGCCTCCACCGCCATCGAGACGCTGTCCTCGCTGCCCTCCATTGTCGTGGGCATGTTCGGCTTTCTGGTGTTCTCGGTGCAGCTGGGCTGGAAGTACTCCATCATCTCCGGCGCCGTCGCGCTCACCATGTTCAACATCCCCATCCTGGTGCGCGTGATTCAGCAGGCGCTCGAGGACGTGCCGCAGGCCCAGCGCGATGCGTGTCTGGCTATGGGCCTCACCCGCTGGGATGCCAGCCCCACGACGCCGGAATAGTACGGCAAAATGCCCGTTGCCACAAAGGCGTGCTGGGAACCGTTGCCGCCGAAGTCCACCCCGATGTGGACGCGCCACGGTTTGCAGGGCGTCCCGGCAGGCCAGAGGAACCGGCGGTCGCCGCCCTCGGCAAGGCTGTCGGCGAAGGGCTGGTAGATGATGCCGCCCGCCGCAGCCCACTGCCCCAGAATGAACCGGCTGTAGTACACCGTGCCGGTGTACTCCTTTTTCAGCTGGGCCACGAACTCCGGCGGCAGGGTGGGGTTGTCGTCGATGGTGTAGGCCTGACAATAGATGTCGGCGTCCGAGTCGAGGAATTTCTTGAACCAGTGCTGGGGGTTATCCGGGTTGCAGGTGCCGTCAAAATGGGAGTGCGGGCAGGACAGACGGCTTTTCAGCATCTGGAACACGCCCTCGTCCCAGGTGGTGATCTCGTCGCCGTAGGCGTACTCGAAGGCCGCGCCCTGGATGCGGGCAATGTGCTTTTTGTTGTCGGCACCGAGGACATACACCTTGCGGCCGAACAGCTGCACGATGTTGCCGGACGCCGAGGTGCGCACGATGCCCACCAGATCCGGCCCCCAGAGCGCCCGCATGGGCTCCAGCACGTTGCGTTCCAGCGTGCCGAGGGTGTTGCCCAGCATGACCAGCAGGCCCTCGTCCCGGGCCGCAAGGATGCGCTGCGGGATGGTGACGGCACAGTCCAGATAGGTCTTGCCGCTTCGGGTGGCCCCGGTCTTGATGTTCCAGCGGTGGGAGCAGTTGCGGAGAAACGCCTGCTGATACTCAGTCAATGGCACTGTCGATTCCTCCCAGCAGTTTGCGGGCATTTTCCAGTGCGTCTGCACCGGGGTCCTCCTGCGGGGCTTCCTCGCCCAGCATCTTCAGCAGCACCCCGGCGGCGCGGGCATCGCCGCGCTTGGCGGCCTCGGCCATGCCCATGACCACGCTCATCTGGTTATCCACGTCCTCCGGGTCCACCTCATCCCGCAGCAGGGCATTCACCCGGCGGCGGTCGGTCTCCGGCAGGCTGAGGTAATAGTCGGCGGCTTCCTTCATGCTGCGTTTGCGGCGGCGTGCCTTGCCTGACGCAATGCCGCCCTGCTGGGCTATCTCTCTCTGTTCGCTCTCCGTTCGCTTGTTGAACGGGATAAGATTCTTTTCGTTGGACACGTCACCACCTCTCATGGTTCAGGTAAAACAAAAGCCGCCCCGGAGGACGGCAGAAATATGCAAAGGATGCCCGGCTGGTACATTCAGGCTGTTGGTCGGTAAAGGTTGTTCCCCTGTCGCAGCCGGGCAGCACAAAGCCCGCAGGGGGAAGGGAGTAAGGGACCTTTCCTGCGGGCTTCGGCAGTTTAAATTTTAGCAGGGGTTGACCGTATTATCAAGTCTGGTCTGCTCCGGTTTGCTCCGGACTTTTGATGTCCAGCTGTCGGACGGCGGCGCTGTGATGCTGGAACATCTGGCTGCGGGACAACCGGACGTAAACGGCGATCTTGTCCCAGTCCTCCAGCAGGACGTACCGGCGGAACAGGATCATGAAATCCACCTCGTTGTCCAGCTGGCTGAACACGTCCATCAGCTCGGCACGGATGGCATCGCACACGGCGGATTGTGCTTCGGCAGCTTGCCGGGCTTCCTCGATGCGCTCCACCGCGCGGGGCAGTGCCTGACCGTCCCCGCCGCCGCCCGGCATGGCGGAATAGCGCTGGGTGGTGTGCATGGCTTCGGCCTCCAGCGTGGCCAGCTCGTCCAGCCGCAGCCGCTCGAACCGCTTGGCCGACCGGTACCGCCAGAGCCAGGCCTTTTTCTCTTCGTAGGTCATCAAACTTCCTCCACCCGGACGAACACCCCGCAGGGGTCCGACCAGAACTTCTCCACGATCTCGCTGCACACCTGGGCGTCATCGTCCCAGAAGTGCAGGCGGGTCATCTCATCCTTGAGGGCCTTTTCCAGGTTGTCAGTGTCCGGCTTGCTGGTGCGCCACGCACCGTTCCTGCGCCCCTCGGAGGGGAAGCACCACTTGACCAGCAGGCGCACCGGTCTGCCGGCAGGGATGGGCTTTGCCGGGGCGTGGGGTGCCAGATGGGCATGGAGCTTGGCACGGGTCTGTTTCAGCTCCGGGCTGTCATGCAGCACGGCACAGGGCTTGCCGCCCTTCATGTAAGCGTGCAGCTGCTTTGCGTTGTGGGTGGTGGTGGGCGGCTGCATGGGGATAAAGAATTGCGTGTACATGGGGTTCACCTCGTTTTTCTTTTTTCAGTTCGCCAACGTGATGGGGAGGGTCTCCGAATGGATGGGGGCTGTGGTCGCCCCATCCTTCGGGAAACCCCATCACAATTGCAGTTGCAGTTTTAGCTATTATATATAGGCTATTTTGCACTGCAAAATCTGCAGTCATAGCGGCTATAACTGCAAAATTGCAGTTTTTCGTGTCGTGCAAAATAGCGGCTATAACTGCATTTTTACAACAAACTGTAATTGCAAAAATTACAAATCGTTTAACCGTTGCTGCCGGGTTCCTTCCGTCCAACTTTCTCACCGTCGATCCAGAACCGCCCGTCATCCTTCAGGCGGGTCTTGACGGTGCGGGGCTTTAGGTCCATGTATTCGGCCAGAGCATAGACGGTCACCTCGCCGTCCATGGTGCAGGCTTCAAAGGCGGTGTCCAGCTCAGCTTTTTTGTCCTTGGTCACCTTGCCTTTGTCGCCCCAGCGCTTGGCGGCACCGCGGTTGCCCAGGGTGCGGAAGTCGCTGTCCGGCTGCAGATCCTCCAGCAGACCGCTGTCCGGCTTGTGCACCGGGTAGTCAAACCAGAGGTTCACCGGGTCAAAGCGGGCGAACTCGCGGAGCGTGCCCTCGATGCGCCAGGCAGTCATGCCGTCGGCCTGCTTCTGGGCGGCGGCGACTTCGGCGTCAATGGCCCGCAGGTCGGCCAGGCCCAGGCACTCCTTGGCCACAGCCAGCATCCGGCTCTTGCTGAGGGTATCGTCCGGGCCGTAGGCGTCCGCATGGCCGCGCTTGTCCAGCATGGCCTTGATGCACCGACAAGCTGCCTTGTTGCGCAGCTGCTCCCGGATGGCGTCGGTGGGCGTCAGCTCGGTCATGTCCAGCATGGCGTCCGGGTCACGGGCGAACACGCCGGAACCGGACGCACGGTCCATGCTGCGCTTGCCGCCCTGGGCACCTTTGCTGTGGTGATGGCAGTAGATCACGGCGCAGTCCAGTGCGCGGCACACAAGGTCAAACTGGTTGCAGAACTTGGCCATCTGGTCGGCGCTGTTCTCGTCGCCGGTGATTACCTTATAAATGGGGTCGAGGATGACGGCGGTATAGCCCTTTTTCTTTGCCCGGCGGATGAGCTTGGGGGCCAGCTTGTCCATGGGCACGGACGCACCGCGCAGGTTCCAGATGTCGATGTTTGCAAGGTTCTCCGGCGCAAGGCCGAGGGCCGCATACACATCCTTGAAGCGGTGCAGGCAGGAGGCCCGATCCAGCTCCAGATTGATGTACAGCACCTTGCCCTGGGCGCAGGAGAACTGGCCCAGCCACGGCTTGCCCTCGGCAATGGCGATGCACAGCTCGATGAGGGCAAAGCTCTTGCCGGCCTTGCTGGGGCCCGCCAGAAGCATCTTGTGCCCTTTGCGCAGCACCCCGAAGATGAGCGGGTCTGCCAGCGGGGGCAGGTGCTCCCAGTCGGCGGCGAGGTTCTCGGTGTCCGGTAGGTCGTCGGTCTCGGCTTCCAGCCAGTCCACCCACTCGTCCCAGCAGCTCTTGCCGAAATTGGTCTCCAGAAGCACCTGCCGCTTGTCGCCGCGCAGGATGCCGGGCATCCGGCTCAGGCGGCTGGGGTTGCGGTTCTGCTGGTCGAGGGTCAGGCCGTTTTTCTGGCAGGCAGCGTAGAGGTAATCCACCCGCTTGCGGTACTCGGCATAGTCCGGGGCGTCCACCTTGACGATGGCGTGGACGCTCTTGCCGCCGGAGTACACCAGCGCGGCGCAGGGCAGCTCCAGCTGCTTGATGATGGCCTGCTGCTTGCCCAGCTCCATGTTATCGCACTCCACAAGGGCGTAGCGGTAGGCGGTGACGTTGGCGTCCTTGCGGCCTGTGCCGTCCACGGGGTTGAAGCAGATCCAGGCACCCACCTCCGGGTCCCAGTCGCCCAGCACCTTGCCGAGATCCCCGCCGCAGGTGCCCAGTTCGGCAAGGAGCTGCCCGGCGGTGCGGGTCCAGCTGCCCTTGGCCGGGCGGCGTTTGTCGTCGGCCATGAAACTCTTGGTGACATAGGCCACATACTCGTCCTCTTCAAACAGGGCCTGCAGGTAGCGCCTGAGCTGGTCCACAGGGTCCCACTGTTCCGGCAGGGCGAGATCGTGGGCTTCCACCCAACGGGGGTCTACCAGCTGGCCGTCTGTGTGGTTCGTCCCGGCGGAGATGTCGTCGTTCCAGTCCAGCGCGTGACCGGCGGGGCCGCTCCACCCGTGGGAGTAGGCCATCTGGAAGATGCTGCTCACCGTGACGGGGCTGCCCCCGCCGCCGTGGAAGCTCTCCCATTTTTTGACGCACTCGCCCTTGTGGTAGCGGCCGGCGTCCCGCGTGCTCCACTGCTCCCAGACGGTGACCGGCAGGCCGCCGTCCTTGAGGGCCATGCCCACCGCGACCCACTCGTCATAGGTCAGGGCGGACGGGCTGAGAAATTCCAGCGCTTCTTTGAGATCGTTTTCATGTTCCATGTGCGTTACCATCCAAAGTCCGTCGGCACGGCGGGCTGTGCGTCAGGCGTGAAGGTTTTGGGGTCCACACCCTTGGGCACGCCGCGCCAGCCGCCGGCTGCAATGCGGTTGATCATGCGGCTGGCCGCGTCAAAGCTCCAGCTGCCCACATGCCGGAAGCCGTAGCGTTCCAGCAGGCGGATCTGCTTGGGCGTGGTCAGGCCCTCGGTCTGGCGCTTGTGCAGCCGGTCCAGCAGCAGGGCTGCCTTGCCGGCGGATTCCACCGCATCCGGCAGGATGCCCAGCTTTTCCAGCGCGGCGGTCTGCTTGTCGCTGGGCGGCCCGGCTTCCCACCCGAAAGCGGGCACATAGCCGGACAAGTCCTCGGCCTGGATGCTCATCTCGTACTGCAGCGGGTCCACCAGCTTTGCCTTTTTGCGGCGCTGCTCGGCCAATTGCTTTGCAAGGGCTTCTTCCCGCTGGGCCACCACGTCCTCGCCGGCCTGTACGGCGGCCTGCTCGATGTCCTCCGGGCAGCCGCTCTCGGCAAGGGTCTCGGTCATCTGCCGGGCCACGGCGCGGTCCTCGCAGACCAGGTCCGCCGGGCGGCACAGCTCGTGCCGGTCGGTCATCCACAGGAAATCCAGCAACAGCAGGTCGGTCTTGCCCGGGGAAAGGCGGGTGCCGCGCCCCACCATCTGGCTGTACAGGCTGCGCACCTTGGTGGGCCGCAGCACCACCACGCAGTCCACGGAGGGGCAGTCCCAGCCCTCGGTGAGCAGCATGGAGTTGCACAGCACATTGTATTTGCCGGCGTCGAAGTCGGCCAGCACCTGCCTGCGGTCGTCGCTCTGGCCGTTGACCTCGGCAGCCCGGAAGCCGTAGGTGTTCAGCAGGTCCCGGAACTTCTGGCTGGTCTTGATCAGCGGCAGGAACACCACCGTTTTGCGGCTCTTGCAGCGCCGAGCCATTTCGGCGGCGATCTGCTCCAAATACGGATCAAGGGCTGTGCCCAGGTCGCCCACGGCGTAGTCGCCGCCGCTCATGGTCACGGATGTAATATCCAGCTGCAGCGGGATGGTCTGGGCCATGATCTTGCACAGATAGCCCTCCTTGATGGCGTCGGTCAGCTTGTACTCAAAGGCCAGGCTGTCGAACACCTCGCCCAGATTGCGCATGTCGCCGCGGTCCGGCGTGGCGGTGACGCCAAGCACCTTGGCCCCGCTGAAGTAGTCCAGGATGCGGCGGTAACCGTCGGTGATGGCGTGGTGGGCCTCGTCGATGATGATGGTGCCGAAATAATCCTGCGGGAAGCGTTCCAGCCGGGCGGTGCGCTGCAGGGTCTGCACGCTGCCCACCACCACCCGGAACCAGCTGTCCAGGCAGGTGGATTCGGCCTTTTCCACGGCGCTGACAAGGCCGGTGGAACGCTGCAGCTTGTCGGCAGCCTGTTCCAGCAGCTCGCCCCGGTGCGCCAGAATGAGCACCCGGTCCCCGGCACGCACCTGATCGGCGGCCACCGACGCGAACACGATGGTCTTGCCGGTGCCGGTGGGCAGCACCAGCAGGGTGCGGGCATGGCCGTTCTCCCACTCGGTGTGGATGGCATCCCGTGCGGCCTGCTGGTAGGGGCGCAGGGCTTGCGTCTTTGCCATTTAAAACGCCCCCTGTGTCCAGCCGTGGGCAGGCGCGGCCGTGGGCTCCGGCGGCGGCAGGAAGCGGGTCACCTCGTTGCTCTGGCCGGTCTCGCCTGCGTGGGGGCCGCTCTGCTTGGTGTACTCCCGGATGCCGAGGCGGCACAGGCCCTTGCTGCCCACCACCTCGTTCCAGCGGGGGCGGAAGGTCTCGCCGCGCTTGCACTGGCCGATGCTCTCAAAGAACGCGCCCAGCAGGCCCTGGGTCTTGGTGTGCAGGTACAGGCGGTGGGTGACGGTGGCGTCGCCCTTGGCCCCGCCGAACACCTTGATGGTCAGCTTTGCCATGGAGCAGGGCGGCAGCTTGGCACCGCCCTCGTAGCGGGCACGCTCCATGCCGGTGACCTCAAAGGCATAATCCCCCTCCGGCAGCAGGACGAACTCCTGCTGTTCGTTGGTAAATTCGTCATCCCAGCCGAATGCGCGGCCTTCAGTGTTCATGTCATTCATAAGTAAATTCTCCCTTCAAAAAAACTCCTTCAGTCAACACCTGACGGTGCTGCCAGCTCCCTCTGAGAGGGAGCCTTATCAAAACGGCAGGTCACGGCTGTCCAGCACCATCTGGAGCACCTGGGACCATGCGGCCACCAGACAGCCCTCCACGAAATCGGCGGGGTAATCCCGGATGGGCATGTCCTCCGGGAAATACCCGCGCTGGCCCACAACGGCCTGCAGTTCTTCCGGGGTGACGTTGTTGGCGCTCATGAGCGGGGCCAGCTTTTCCGGCACGCCAAGTTCCTGTGGTGTTAATAATGGTTTTTTATACATTTGAGAATCATCAATAGCTATTCTTGGACAGGCTGAAACAACAAAAGCATCTAATTCCATGTATGGCAGTAATATGTCGGGATTTATATTGTCCGCCATTATGATATATGCCTCCATTTTGTTATCTTCTAGAATTTTTTTGATTTCTTTAGCTAGTTTCATTCTGTATTGTCCCTCTTTAGAAGAAACTATTATTCCCCATTTTTCAGCTTCTCTTGCTTTTGTAATTCTTGCAAATCTGATTCTCAATATTCTGTCTGCAAAAGCACTGATATCTCTTATTTCACTGTTATATGGGTCTAAAGCCAATACTGGTGATTTGGTAAATAAATAAATTCCTAATGGATGGAAATTTCCGCTACCTATAAATAAGTAAACTTCAGCGTCCAAATTTTTGATTGATGAAAAATTGCATCCTAAAACTTGTCCTTTTTTAGTATTTTTAGAAGATCCAAGAACTACTTCTTTTCCATTGTCTTCCAAATAATCTTTAATTTCATTTAACAAATGTAAGTGTTGTGTTGTAGTTACAAGAGCTATTTTTGAATAGTCTTCTAGTTTTTCAAGACATTTTTCAAGGTCTTTTTTGACATCAATATTAGAAAAAGCTTCTATGAACAGTGTCGGCACTTCATATTTTAATGGAAGTGGGGTGTGGCCATAATGAACGATTAAATCAACGGAACCTTTCATTTTGTAATCACTTACATCACAGGCTCCAAAACAAGGGTCTCCAGATATTATCACGGTAGCAGGAGTTTGTGATTCAATAGCCTTTGCTATTTTAACTGCCTGCATTTTAAGACCTTCCGGAAATTGAAGACCTACAGTTCTAGCTCCTTTTTTATTAATCTTTCTTATGACTTTGTCTAAGTCCATGTTATACATTGACATTTTAATCTTCAATGGTTTTTTCGATAACTACTTTGCCGTCAATTACATCTAATTTTACAACTGAAAATATTGGAATGCCAGTTTCTTTTTCAACTAATTTTTTGCCTTCTCCTTTTTCAATAACAGCTACTGCAGCTTTTATGTCAATATTTAATTCTTTTAGTGCATTTAAAGTTGAAATTAATGTTCCTCCAGTACTTACAACATCATCTATTAAAAGGATTTTTTCTCCTTCTTTTAAATCATTTATATATAATTTAGAAGACCCGTAGCCTGTTTTTTGACTTATTTCTTTTTCTCCTTCAAGTCCATATTGTCTTTTACGGATAATTACAAATGGGATGTCGGTAGCTAAGGATAAAGCTGTAGCTAAATGTATTCCCATAGCTTCAATAGCGACTATTTTATCAATATCCATATCAACATGTTCTTTTACAACATTTGCTAATTCACGAAGCATTGAAGGTTTCATAGTTGGAACTCCATCACTTATAGGATTAACAAAATAATTATAATCTCCTTTTTTAACAATAGGAGAAGCTTCTAAAGATTTTTTAACTTCTTCTAACATTTATCTCACACAAAAATTTAAAAATTAAATCAAATATAATAT
>OGZK01004269.1_pt1 | contig 10200 bp, 15 predicted proteins | sample 1576791 | NCBI WGS metagenome assembly OGZK01 (sample SAMEA3541556, study PRJEB24748) | human gut metagenome | biome: human gut; feature: human-associated habitat; material: faeces | place: China | collected 2012
CCGCCGCCGGGGTGGATGCCAGCCAAAGCGCCGCCAAGCTGAAAGCCGCCCGGCAGCAGCTGAGTGCGTTCCTTGAGGAAGCCGGGGAGCGGCTGGACGGCGCAAGGGCGGAGGTGCCGGGCTTTGGGCAAAGGGAAGCGAAACAGGCGGATGCGGCGGCAAAGCATTTTACGGCTGAAAACACATTGACAAATGCTGCCGGACAGCCGATAATCAAAACAGAACGCAGCTCTGTTACCGGCCCTGCCAACGGCATTACCCAGCGCCAAAACACCAAGGGCGGCATCGACCGCAACTACTATGGGCCGGATGGAAAACAAACCAAGCAGATCAGCAATAACGATCACGGCCACAAGAAAGAATCCGCCTTCGGTCTGCATACCGATGTAGAGCGCGGCGAGCGCGGCAGTACCGAAGAACACCTGACCGTCACCCAGTTCAAAGTCCAGCGGGAGCAGAAGCGTCTGGACAGCCTGACCGCACAAGCCGATGAACAAGCACAGGCGCTTGCCAAAACCTGTCAGACTCTCTCCAAAAAAGAGAAGGAGCTTGCCGCTGTGCAGAAAAAGACCACTCTCACGAAAGAAGCCCTCATTCATGCGCGCGATCTGGAATATATCGGCAAGCGCACCTTTCTCGGCAACTACTCGCTGACCGAAGAAGAATTTTCCAAGCTGAAAGAGCAGGAAGCTCTGCAAGCCTTGCCTGTTGCAGCATAAAAACAGCAGGACGCTCCCAAAGAAGGGAACGCCCTGCCTTACATAACTATGCATTAGTTACTCGTCTTCATTAGATTTTTTGCCATAACCATAACCGCCAAAAGCACCTGCAACCAATCCGCCCAGCGTATAAAGTATCTTTTCCAATATTGCCTCATTATCTTTCAACATCCATGTTAAGACAATAATAAAGACCAACGCTACTATAAGAATCAGAAGATTGAAAATCTTACGTTCATGCTTTTCCTTATATGATTCCTGCAGTTCAAGTTTAGTCCCATCAAGATACTTATCAATATGTTCTGGTGTGATTTTCTTGACAATTGGATTCTCTTGTCTCGCAACCCCCATCATCATTTGAGTTATTTCGCGCGTGACAGTATGTCTCTCATGGTTTGGGAGATTTTCAAACTCACCAATTACTTCGTCGGCATCTAAAGTGTCATCTTTTCTAGCAATTTCATTTTTGCCAGTTTTCTCATTGTCTAAGTTTACTGGTTTTGCGGATGCATCACCCATAGATTTTCTCCTTTCCCTTATGTTTCGGCTTTTTAAACAAGTCTCGTTCCAATGTTTCAACCATTCCGATTAAAGAATTTTCGATTGTTTCGCTTAGGGCACTCTCGAATGGCAAAATGCACTGCCACATGATTTCTTCTGAAATCAAAATCTTATATATCTCATCTTTATCGGACTTCTTAACTCTATGAGAGTTTACATTATTATGAAGCGGAGCTGAATTTTTGTATATGTTTCTATATAGTGTCATCATATTGAAAACACCATCCTTCATAGTATTACCGCACATATTCAATTCATATGATTCCCTTATTAAACAGTATACACCAAATCATGTGGATTTCAATACATTTTTTAGAACAACTCATGAAATCCACATAAAAATTCTTCAAATAGGGGAGCCTTCATTGTCGTACCCGAAGAAAACGAAAAATCCGAACCCTTCTCCAATCGGAAACAGGTTCGGATTTTTCTTGTTTGGTGGACCATTTCCCACCCCAATCGAACACATTTTCACTCCTACATTCGTCAAAAAATTCATCTACGTCCCCGTTTTCTATGCTGGTGATCGGGATATCAGCCGGGGTCTTTTGGCCGAGGGGATTGAACCAAATCAGGAAGTGATCATCGTACAGATCTACCCGCACCAGGAACGTTTCAAACAGGCTTGCCAGGTACTTGCTGTCATTGATGTCACCATCCCGGTAGATGTGCAGCAGTGAAACAAAATTATCCCGTGTAATGGGTACCAGTTCGGCGCGGGCGTTTTCAATCTGGGCGTTCAACCGCCCCTGTTCCTGTTCCAGCTCCACCATGCGGGCCTTGGTGGTTTCGGTGATGACCCCCATCTCAATGGCTTTGAGCAGGTTGGCTGCGGAGGTTTTGACCGCGGCCAGCTGGCCTTGCAGGTCCTGCAGGTGCAGGTCTTTTTCCTGGCGGGCATTGTAGGCCATGGTTGCATCGGCCATGTGCTGGATCATCTCGTCCGTCAGCATATACTGCTTGATGGCCTGTGCCACACTCTTCTCGATCTGCTCGCGGATCACGTTCTTTTTATCACAGGCGTGTTCCCGGCGGCGCTTTTGGCAGGTGTAATAGTAGTGCATTTCGCCGGAGCGGCTGGTGCCGGAAACGCCCGTCATGGGCCTGCCGCATTTGCCGCAGAACAGCTTGCCTGTCAACAGGTAATCCTCTGCCCCGGTATGATGCCGGGCGGATTGTGGGGTCTTTTTCACTTTCAGCACCTCCTGCACACGATAAAACAGGCCGTCCGAAACAATACGCGGAACGCCGCCTTCCACCCGGACGTCATCGTAAATATAAATGCCGCGGTAGCGCTCATTGCGGCAGATAGTATAAAAGCTGCTTTTGGTCCACGGGCCGCCGCGCTTGGTTTTGATGCCGCGCCGGTTCAGATCCGCCGCAATATCCACAAAAGGCTCCCGGCAGGCCACCCGCGTGTAAATTTCCTGAACCACGGCAGCCTGCGCCTTATCCAGCACAATGCGGCCGTTCTCCCCTGCCTTGTACCCCAATGGCAGCGCGCCGTTGCTCAGGCACTTGCTGGCATTATCCATCATGCCGCGGGTGATGTCCTCTGCCATATTCTCGCTGTAGAACTGGTTGACGTTCATCATATTGCGCAACGCAAAGCGGCCGGCAGCGGTATCGTCAAAATCTTCCTCCGCGTAAAAGGTCCTTACGCCCCACTCTTTCAGGCGGGCTTCATTGGTCATGGCCTGCAGCATATTGCGGCCCATACGGTTGGACTTCCACGCCAGCACGCAGTCAAAATAACCTTTTTCCGCATCCCGCAGCAGGCGCTGAAAGCTGGGGCGGCGGTCGGATTTGCCGCTGATGGCTTTATCCTCGTAAGTTTCCACCACATCCAGCCCCAGCCGCACGGCCAGTTCCCGGCAGGCTTTGACCTGCTGTTCAATGGATGCTTCCCGCTGGTTGTGCGAAGAATAGCGCGCATAGATCGCAGCCCGGCCATGGCGGGCACCGGTTTGTTTCTTTTTCATAATATCACCTGTTCAGCTTGCAAAGCCTGCCCGGTGGTGCTACAATTACAGATACTTGGTCTGGTAATTGCCCTTTGGGCAAGCCGGTCTATCCAAACGCCCTGCGGTTGCCGCCGCAGGGCGTTTTTTATTTTAGTTCATTGCCTCAAATATCGAAAACCAATTTTCTGGTAGCCCTAAATACTGAGGTTTTGCAAAGGGATACTTTTTAAACGCGCGGTTCAATGCTCGGAGCATTGGATATTTATCAGAATCCGGCAACAATGCAAAAATAGCATACAAGTAGGCAGCCGGTTTATCGTTATCAATAACAGATTTCAACTGTTTGGGCAAATTTACAGATGGCCGCATCTTAATGCGGTTATAAAGTCGCGCTCCATGCGCAGAAATATTTCTTGCAACGCTTGCACATTGGGTAAAGTTTTCCACATACTCACGGCTTAATCCATAATAGGTTTTAGCAATAGCATTTCTGTCTTCTGCCAGCATATTCTTGTACATTTTGGAAAGAGACCCAAACGTTGTTTCTTCTATCGCAACCCAAACTGGATAAATGGCTTGCCTGTTTTCCTTGTGATGAATAACAAATACATCTGATGAACGCTGAATGTTCCCAAAAAGTTCTGATAGAAATTTCCCATGGTTAAGTTCATTATCAAAATTCTGATTATTCAGATACCCAAGCGGTCCATACTTTTGAGCATGATAATATGCAATATAAGCTCTGAGTGATGTTTCAACTTTTGAGCTGTATTCAAAAATGATGTTTCTGAGCAGCGCATCAAAATCATAAAGAGCCATAATATCTTCAATACTGACATCAGGGTAGAATCTATCATCTTTTCTCAGCGTAAGCGAATAAGCGCTTAGCCTGTAATAGTTCATTTTTCTTAAAATTGCTTCTGCCACAGTATCATTGCTAATAATAAGGCCGCGAGATTTTAATAATTCTATCTGCTCTTTATAAGTCTTGAACGGTTTTACATTTTCCGGGGTAGGCATAAAAACCTCCGTATAAAACAAAACACCCGCCATGTTACGCATAGGTACAAATAGTACCCATAGGCTCGGCGGGTTTCATTGATAATATTATATGCGAAATACCGCCATTTTGTCAACGTCATATGTAGTTTTTTTCAGCGCGTCAAGTACAACATCTTGTTTTCTGCTCTTCACAGCTTCCTGCACAGCCCCACGGCCAGGCCTTCAATGCGCACGTCGTTCATGGCTTCAGCCATGCGGATTATGGAGGGAAAGGCGGGGTTTTCGGCGCGGAGTTCTATATGGTCGGCAAACAGAAAAACCCGTTTCAGGGTAGCTTCGCCGTCGATCAGGACGGCAGCAACCTTTTGGGTTTGCAATCCTGCCCGCAAGGTGGTACAATACGATTGTCGGGTCGGTTGTATCCACTTTTGTGGGCAAGCTGATCTATGGAAACGCTCTCGGTGTTGGCGCACCGGGGGCGTTTTTTATTTTTATCTTCTTCTCCGCCTCTTTTTCGGGCAGAAGAAAACCAGGATGGGTGCAAGCACCAGAATGGCGGCAAACACCATGGCATATGCGCTAATAACCACGATTCCCGCCGCGACAACCACCAGGGCAACTGCGGCGGCTCCAATGGCATACAGGGTAATTTTCAGGACGACCTTTAATACTTTCAGGATCATCCGCTTTCTTCTCTGCTCTGTCGATTCATACACGCGCAGCAAGTCGTCCAGTTCACTGCGCCCCCAAAGCTTTACGCCCAGGGAGGCCGCCATTTCCCTGGCGGCTGGGGTAAAGTCCTGATTTGTCAGAACCACCGGCACGCTGCTGCCATAATAGGCGGCACCTGCATAGGCTTCCTGCACCGCATGGTTGCCAACGGGCGAATTGTACCGCTTGCACTGGATGGCATAGGATACCCCATTGTTTTGTGCCAGAACATCAATGCCATAATCGCCGCTGGCCTGCGTAACTTGCACCTGTTTATAACCATTGGCCCGCAGGGCATCCGCACACAGGTGCTCAAAATCATGGCCTTCCATGTCATCGCACCCCTGCACAGTGGAGACCTGGCGTTGAACCTCCGGCTGCGTTTCGACAATTTCCGGTACCAGTGGCTGCGCCGGCGTTTCTTCTGCCTGGGGCGGCGCAGGTTCCGTCACCGGGGCGCTTACCGGCGGTGCCGTGCTGCGATTGATCTTAATGCCTTTGGCTGTAGGGGCAGCTTTGGGCTTTGCATATGGCGGCAGCACCACCCGCGGTTGGGCCCCCTCATAAGGGCCAACAACTTTTGCCTGTTCCAGCTGGTCCAAAATGCGGGCCGCGCGGGCATAACCCAGATTGCAGCGCCGCTGCAAAAGGCTGGTGGAGGCATAACCTGCTTCAATCACGCACTGCCGTGCGTACTCATACATGGGGTCCGGCCATTCGTCGCTCTCCACCCTGCTGGCTTCCCGCACAAAATCGTCATCATAGTGGTGCCCAGTTGCCACAGGAGCGATCAGGGTTTCAATTTCTTCGTCGGTCAGTTCTTTGGTCTGCACCCGCACAGGGTTTGCATAGTTAATGGGAGAGAATAATGCCGTTCCGGGGATCGGCAGCAGTTCCGCCCCGAGGGCTCCCATCCGGTTTGCCGCGTTCTTTGTTGCCACGCGGAATGCAAGGCGGCTGGCAAATCCGGCAATAATCTCTTCCTCCGGAACCTGGCGGGCCGCCGCAATTATGTGGATGCCCACCAGGCGGCCCTTCTGGCAGATCTGCTGTATCTGACCCACACATTCTTTCTGCGCAAGCAGATCTTCCAGGCCGTCTATTACGGCAACAATGTGGGGCAGCGGCGTTTCAGCCTGCTGGTTATAATCCTCCAGTTCCCGCGCACCGCACTTGGCAAACACAGAGTAGCGCCACTGCAGTTCCATGCACAGTGCAAGCATGGCGCCAGCCTTTCTCTCCGGGGCAGAAACCGGCGGCATTAACAGGTGCGGAAGTTCCTTGAACTGCACAAACTCCACACCGGTCTCGTCCAACAGCACCAGCCGCAGCTGCTCTGCCGGGGCCCCATGTGCCAAAATTGCCGCCTGCGCCCGCAGAAAGCTGGAGCGCCCACACCCGTTCATTCCGCAAACCAACAAATGCGGCAGCTGGTCCAGCGGGTATACCACTGCGTTTTGTGCTTCACTTGTCCCGATATACAATTCAAGAGGTTTTAGTTCCGGAATCGAACACATGGTACTTCCCTCCTGGTTGGTTTGATTTACTGATTAAAGTTTATCCCCCTGCACTGCGTCCAGTAGCGCAGGGCTTTTTTTATGTAGTCTTCGTCCAGGTCAAAATATTCTGCCAACTGCCAGGGTTCTGTGTAGCCTGCCCGCATTGCCGTGCGGATCTCGTCCGGCGGCAGGCTGCGGCGGAACGCGTCCGCATCCGCGCGGTATTCGTTCTGCTCCACCAGCTGGAACGGGCTGTTTACCTTATGCAGTGCGCCTGTGTGCAGGTGGCCTGATTCATGCAGCATGGCGGTACGCATCTGGCGCACGGTATGCAGACGCTTGAAGTTCAGCACAACAGCGTAGTTCTGCCCGTCCCGCACCGTACAGGCCGCCCTCGGCAGCATTGCGAACGGCATTACATCCACATCATTTTGTTTGCAATATCCGTAAAAGTCGGACAACTGAAACACTGAATCTATTCCTCCTGCTTTTTCTTGGCCCGGCGATCTCGCATCACCCTGACCATATCGCGCAGCACTGCTTTGTCATCTTCGGAAAGCTCTTTATATTCACCGTAAAAAGCAATATCCACATCGTCCAGGATGTCGTGGGCAGGCATTTCTGTCTCCGCTTCCTGGCTTTCAGCTGCCCCTTCCAGACGTTTGCGGTCAACGCCCAGCGCCTCTGCCAGCTTTATTAAGGTAGCTGGTTTGGGCGGCTTATCGGTCGCTTTCCAGCGCGCGATATTCCCGCGGCTCATCCCGACCTGATCAAGCAGTGCTGACATTGCGATGCCTTTTTCATCGCAGAGTGCTTGCAGCATATCAAAAAACACTAAAATGCACCTCCGGAATTTGTGCAAAACGCAGAAGTGCAGAAAAGTGCATTAAATCACTTGCAAAGTGCACTTAAATGCCCTATAATGCACTTATGACATGAGGGCACCGCGTTAATACTGATGTTTAGCAACTCTATAGTACTACAAAAGTGCACTTACGTCAATACAAAATGGAAAGAGAGGTGCATTTTTTTGAACTTTTGGAACACTTTCACAAATTTATGCGTGCAGCATGGTGAAAGTGCTACCACCGTTCTTAAAACGCTTGGCCTGAGTAAAGGCAATGCCCAGCGCTGGAAGAACGGCGGCGGCCCTACCCTGGCAACAGCTGCTAAGATTGCCGAACACTTTGGCGTCCGCATTGATGACCTTGTGGAGCATTCCTAACAGCTATCACCATTCTACCACAACCCCTGTCCCATAGTCCGGACTTTGAACCGGAAGGGCTGGATTTTTTAGGAGGTGAAACAAACCCTTACAAATGTCTTTCCCATTGGTGTAAGCCTGACCAATCCCCTTTGAAAATCCACTCGCTTATACATTGATTGAGAACGCACTATTTTCTGCATCTCCTCCATAACCAATGTGTGTTTAAAGGGCTCATATACAGCATTATCGCTAAAGTGTTCTGAATAACTAATTTCCGTCAAACCCAATCGATTCAACGATGTCATAGATGCTGCTTGCAACTCAAAGTCCTGGAAGCTTTGCATGTTTGCGTTTCCAAGGAAAAAGTTTTTGAACCCATCAGCGTATCCACCATCTTCTGAAGTTATAAGTCGATAGCTAACAATAGGGTACGTATCCCTATTTCTAAGTAATGCCAAATTTTCAGCATCTAATGGCGACATTTGAGCAATCATCGTTGGGAATGACGGGTGGACCTGTGACTGATATCTTTTGTCAGCTGCATTAACGATAAGATTTTCAAACATTTTTCGAATTTCTTCTTCATTCAAGCAGTATTTAGCACTATCCATCGCTTGCCCGACAACTTGGAGATGCGGCTCAATCAGACAATCCTCAGGCTTCTCTTCAAGCTTTTTTGTTAGACCAGCCTTGAACACTTCCAAGTCATGCTCTTGCTGAATACGTGCTTTCTCCGCCTTAAAATGAATGCCATTCGTTGCCATGCTCAGCAAATCCCCCAGAAGGGTTCCGATTCCCTTGGCTGCTGGCTTTAGTGCTTCTTTCACTGTATCATCCACACAACTTGGCAAGGGACTAATGTTAATCGTTTTCGATTCTTTTTCATCGCTCATTATTCTCATTCCTTTCTTAGGAGGTTTTATGGACAAACTTGCCCTTATGTTAAAGATACTCATTACTGAACAGAAAGTCAATTTTTTTGACAATATCTGTCACATCTGCGAAAAAATCGAACGCTGGCTTATGCAGCATCGCTAAAAAGGAGGTATCCTATTGACCCCTTCCTCTCTCCCCGCCACTATCAAAATCACCACCACCGCGGAGCCGGACCCCTATGCTACCGAGCGGCTGGCGGCGGCAACGCTGGATTTTTACCACCGCTTTATGCAGCGTCCCGATGCCAAGGAGCTACTGGAACGCAAAAAGGCCGAGCTACGCGCCCGCGGCGTGCGGCTAAACTGAAAGGAGAACGACAATGCCCCAAACAAAAACAGCCGCCCCGGTGTTGCAGCACCGTGACGGCCAGACGAAAAATATCATCACCTGTATTCTACCCCACCTTGCCCGCGTTTGCAAGGTCTGCGCCAATTTTGCTTTGCTTGGCTGCGGGCTGGGCGCGCTGTGCGCCGTGGCCGCCCTGGCCCAGGGCTGCGGGGCGGCTGCAATGGCGGGGCTGGCTGGCTGCCTGCTGGGTGGCTGGGCCGCCATCACGCTGCGGGAGGTGGCGACATGCGCGGAATCGTGATTGACCCCGGCGCAAAGCCGGAACTTTACCGCCTGCCGGATACCCTGCAGGAGCTGCAGCGCTTTATGGGCGGGTACGCGCAGCGCTGCCCGATCAGCAACCGGTTTGCCGCGCTGTTTTATCTGCCGCAGGCCGGGCAAAGCCTGCCGACCCGGCATTACAAAGGCCGCTGGTTTTATGGGCGGCTCTGCCTTGTGGGCTGGCGCAACGCCCGCATGACGGACCTTCCCAAGCCGCTGGCCGAAGAACTTCTGCAAAAATTCACACCTGTGGAGGTAACGCCATGAACGAGTATGACGCCATCCGCGCTGCTTTTGCCCACAACCGCAAGGATGCCGAACTGCTGCTGCACGAAACCGTGCGCGGCATTCTGGCCGAGGCAACGAGCAGCAAGGTCAAACAACTGGAAAAGATCAGCCTGTGCTACAGCGCCGCAGACACCGGCGCCGCCCAGCGCAAAGCGTTGATCAACATGGAGGTAGAAGGTTGATAGACTACATGATCTGCCAGAACCAGGACAACCACCTGCTGTACGCCTTAAAGCACGGCAGGTTCTGGTTCTGGGACAAACACCAAAACAAATGGGTGCCCAGCGATTTTGCCGCCCAGCAGTACGCCAAGGCCCAGACCAAAGAGCCTGACCTGACGCAGGAAGACTGGCTGGGGTACTGCTTCGGCATCCTGATGGATGACTACGAGGTGCCGGACGCTGTGGTAAAAGCCCTGCGCGCACTGCCCAACAAGGAGGAACCACCATGCAAAGTGAACACGACTGCCCCGAATGCGGATGCTGCTGTGACTATGGCCGCCCCTGCTGCCACGTTGGCGGAGGAAACATCGACCACCCAGGCGGATGCAAACAGCTGCCCGCCGGCCCCCTGCTCCCCTGCGGATTCTTCCGGTGCAATGTCAAACCCGTCCGATGCGAAAACTGCCTGTTCGGCTCCGGCGTTTGATTACAGCGGGCTGGATGAGCAAACGGTCAACGACCTGCACCTTGCAGCACGAGAAT
>OGZK01004274.1_pt1 | contig 10183 bp, 10 predicted proteins | sample 1576791 | NCBI WGS metagenome assembly OGZK01 (sample SAMEA3541556, study PRJEB24748) | human gut metagenome | biome: human gut; feature: human-associated habitat; material: faeces | place: China | collected 2012
CCCCCTACTGCATCACCGTGGACTTCGACACCGTGGGCGACGAGGCCAAGGGCATCGCAGCCGACAACTGCGTCACCGTCCGCGACCGCGACACCATGGAGCAGGTTCGTATGCCTATCTCCGAGCTGAAGAGATACATCGAGAGCAAGATCGAGTTCTGATAAAAACTCACTTTTGTGAGTGAAAAAACAGCCCCGCCGTTGCATTTTCGGCGGGGCTGTGGTATAATATAACTAAAGAAAGTGCTGTCTGGCAAACGGTCAGCACCTTTCCGGCAAGTCAATTACAAGAAATGACCGCACGAGTTTGGTAGGCACGGCGGTCATTTTTTGTTGTTGAAGATTTTCCAGGCGACATCGAAAACGCCGAAGCTCACAGTTGCAAGCAGCGTGAGCAGAGCTAAGGTTTCCAAAAGCGTCATAGAACATCACCCCTTTCGCTGTGGAGCGTCGGGGGCATAACAAAAATGTTCGCCTTCCCGACGTAAGGCCGGAAAGGTGCAGACCGCCTGCCGTTATGTAGACAGCACTCTCGAATGATAGTATAACAGACGTTTCGTGGTTTTTCAACCGGAAGAGGCGTCTGTTTTGTTTTTATCGGGTGGACAATTCGCCCGGGAACGGTTATACTGTCAGATAGAAAATGCACCGCCGTGGTTTGCACGGCAGAAAGGATATTCCGTGGAAAACTTTACTATTCTTCTGAAAAAATATGCCGACTTCATCGTCCGGGTGGGCGTCAACCCCCAGCCGGGCCAGACCCTTATCATCAACTGCTGCCTCGAGGCCGCCCCGCTGGCCCGCCTGTGCGTGCGCAGTGCCTACGAGGCCGGCGCCCGTGACGTGCTGGTGAATTGGAGCGACAACGACGTTTCCCGCAGCCGGATGGAGCTGGGCAGCGAGGAAGCCCTGAGCGATTTCAAGTCCTGGCAGCTGCGCCGCTATCTCGACTACGCCGAGAGTGAGGGCGGCGTCTGCGTGCTGCATATCCTCGCCGATGACCCGGAAGTCTACGCCGGTCTGGACGGCGCGAAAATCAGCCGGGTGAACGCTGCGCAGCGCAAGTTCATGGCTCCGTGGCGGGAGTACACCATGAACGACCGCGTCCAGTGGTCCATCGCCGCCATGCCCAGCGCCCCCTGGGCAAAAAAGATGTTCCCGGAGCTGGACGAGGCTGCGGCCATCGAGAAGCTCTGGCAGCTCATTTTCGATGTCTGCCGCGTGACGGGCGGCGACCCCGTCAACGAGTGGAAGGCCCACCTCGACCGTCTGACCGGCCTGAAGGACAAGATGAACGCCCTCGACCTCGAGAGCGTCCATTTCGAGAGCAGCAACGGCACGGATCTGACCGTCGGCATCGCCGACAAGGCCACCTGGGAGAGTGCCGCCAGCGTCAGCGAAAAGGGCGTGGTCTTCCTGCCCAACATCCCCACCGAAGAGGTCTTCACCGCGCCCCACAAGGACAAGGTGAACGGCATCGTCTACGGCACGAAACCCTACGTCTTCAACGGCCAGCTCATCAAGGGCTTCCATGTCACCTTCAAGGATGGCCGCGTCGTGGAGCACGGTGCAGACGAGGGCGCGGAGCTTCTGGGCCGGCTGCTGGACACCGACGAGGGCGCACGGAGCATCGGCGAAGTGGCGCTGGTGCCGGCGTCCAGCCCCATCAACCGCAGCGGCGCGCTGTTCTACAGCACCCTCTTCGACGAGAACGCCGCCTGCCACATCGCCTTTGGTGCCAGCTATCCCGGCACCACCGAGAACGGCACCCGCCTGTCGAAGGAGGAGCTGCTGGCCCGGGGCATGAACCAGTCCGCCATCCACGAGGACGTCATGGTGGGTGCCGAGGACAGCCATATCACCGGCAAGTGCCGCGACGGCCGCACCGTGGAGCTGTTCCGCGACGGCGTCTGGGTGCTGTGAGAAGAGGATTTTTCACGAAAAAGCTTGCATAATCCGCAAGAGTATGCTATATTCTAGTAGTACGCTATAGTTTTATTGGAAAGTGGGCCGCAAGGTCCGCTTTTCTTGTTTGTTTGGAGGTTTTTTATGGCGAAGCAGTCTGGCGGCAACACCGCCCAGAGAGTCGAAGCGCTTGTCCGCCCCGTCGTGGAGGGCATGGGCCTGCGCCTGTGGGATGTGGTCTTTGAGAAGGAAGGGCCGGACTGGTATCTCCGCGTGCTCATCGACAAGGACGGCACCATGGACACCGACACCTGTGCCGAAGTGTCCCACGCGCTGGACCCCATCCTCGATGAGGCAGACCCCATCGACCAGAGCTATTATCTCGAGGTGGGCAGCCCCGGCCTTGGCCGCAAGCTGACCCGCCCGGAGCACTACGAGGCACTCAAGGGCGAGAAGGTCGGCGTCAAGCTCATCCGCCCCACCGCCGACGGCGTGCGCGAGTTTGCCGGCATCCTGAAAGGCCGCGAGGGCAGCACCGTCACGGTCGAGACGGAGAACGGCCCGGTGAGCTTTGAGGTGAACGCCGCATCCGGCGTCCATCTCTGTGATGACGAACATCTGTTTGATTAAGAACAGCCCTCTCAGGCGCGTTCCGCGCCAGCTCTCCCAGAGGGAGAGCCAAAGATGAATCGAGAAAAGATACCATTATAAACTAGGAGGAACCCGAAAAATGGCAGCAGCGAACAACGAATTTTTTGAAGCTCTCTCCATGCTGGAGCACGAGCGCGGCATCACTGCGGAGTACCTGATCGAAAAGATCAAGGCTGCTATCGTCATCGCCGTGAAGAAGAACTACGAGGTCGAGGACGACCACGTCATGGTCGAGATCGACCCCAACACCGGCAAGTTCAACGTCGCCCTCATCCAGGACGTCGTGGCCGATGAGGACTGGTACGACGAGCACAGCGAGATCGGCATCACCGAGGCTCAGCACATCCGCAAGAGCTATCAGGTGGGCGACCGCGTCGTGACCCCCCTCAAGACCAAGGACTTTGGCCGCATCGCAGCCCAGACCGCAAAGCACGTCATCCGTCAGGGCATCCGTGAGGCTGAGCGCAGCCAGCAGCTGAGCGAGATCCAGTCCCGCGCCCACGACATCGTGCAGGCTACCGTCACCCGCGTTGACCCCGAGAAGGGCATCGTTGCCCTCGACCTGGGCAAGGGCGGCGAGGCTATCCTGCCCCGCAACGAGCAGGTCCCCGGCGAGGTCTACACCGAGGGCCAGATGCTGCAGGTCTACATCGTGGATGTCGTGGCAAGCGAGCGCGGCCCCCGCGTCATGATCAGCCGCACCCACCCCGGCCTCGTCAAGCGCCTGTTCGAGCTGGAAGTGCCTGAAATTTACGACGGCACCGTCGAGGTCAAGGCCATCAGCCGCGAGGCCGGCGCCCGCACCAAGATGGCTGTCTGGTCCAAGGACGCCAACGTCAACCCCGTCTCTGCCTGCATCGGCCCCCACGGCGACCGTGTGGCCGCTGTCGTCGAGAAGCTGGGCGGCGAGAAGATCGACATCGTGAAGTGGAGTGAGGACATCTCCGAGTTCATCTCCGCAGCTCTCAGCCCCGCAAAGGTGGTCAAGGTCGAGCTGCTGCCCGGCGAGACCCGCTCCTGCCGCGTGACCGTGCCGGACCAGCAGCTGAGCCTTGCCATCGGCAACAAGGGCCAGAACGCCCGTCTGTGCGCCCGCCTGACCGGCTACAATATCGACATCCGCCCCGAGAGCGGCTACTACGGCGAGGAAGAGCCGAAGGCTGCCGAGGCTGAGAAGACCGAAGACACCGCCGCAGAATAAGCGCAGAACACCTGCCGAAGGAGGGAAAACCGGATGGCACAAAAGAAGATCCCTGCCCGCCAGTGCATCGGCTGCCTGACCAGCCGCCCCAAGAAGGAACTGGTGCGTGTGGTGCGCGCACCCAGCGGAGAGATCAGCATCGACCCCGTGGGCAAGAAGCCCGGCCGCGGTGCTTACCTCTGCCCGGATGCCGCCTGCCTTGCAAAGGCAAAAAAGAAGAAGGCGCTGGAGCGCTGCTTTGAGCAGCCGGTCCCCGCCGAGGTATACGATGCACTGGCCCAGCAGCTGGCCAGTGTGGAAGCAGAAAAGGAGGCCGACCGCGATGGCAAAGAAGCATAACGCCCCCGCAAAACCGGCCCTTGAGCCGAATGAGGCCCTGTTCCAGGCCGTGAGCCTCTGCCGCAAGGCGGGCGCTCTGACCATGGGCTTTGACGCGGTGGAAGACGCCGTCGTCAAGGGTAAGGCATGGCTCGTGATGACTGCATCCGACGCCAGCCCCAAGACCGTGCAGCGGCTCAACTACGCTGTGGGCGATATGGTGGACGTCATCCCCATGCCGCTGACACAGGATAAGCTGGCTGACATCAGCCGCAAACCGGTGGCCATTTATGCCGTCACCGACCGCAACCTCGCCAAACTCTGCTTTGACCGGCTGACGGCGTGCGGAGCGATTCAAACTGAGGAGGATATGAGCGAATGATCGTAAAATATAAAGTGAGCGATTTTGCAAAGGACCTGAACATCTCTGCCAAGAAGGTCCTCGACGAGCTGAACGCTATGGGCAGCACCGGCAAGAAGAACAGCTCCACTCTGGAAGAGAACGAGCTGAACTACCTGTTGGAGAAGTTCAGCAAGGACAACAGCGTCAAGAGCCTGGACGAGTTCCTGAACAGCGCCAAGGCTCCCAAGGCTGAGCCGAAGCCCGCCGAGAAGAAGGCAGAGCCCAAGGCCGAAAAGAAGCCCGAGGCTCCCAAGGCTGAGCCCGCAAAGGCCGAGGCAAAGCCCGCTGCCAAGCACGACAACAAGAAGAACGAGCAGCACAAGAAGCGCGAGGAGAAGACCGTCTCTCTGAGCGAGCTGGCCCGTGAGACCGGCGCAAAGGCTACTGCAGCTTCCGCTCAGTCCGTCTCTGTCCGCCGCGAGGACAATCAGGTCACCGTCGATACCCGCACCGTCGATATGAACGTGGACCGCTTCGACGCCCGTTACGACGATCTGGCCTCCACCAAGAACACCGAGAACCGCCGCAAGCCCACCCCCCAGGGCAACAAGCAGAAGTTCACCCAGCGCGGCCAGCGCCAGCGCCAGCAGTTCCAGAAGGGCAAGCGTGAGACCGAGTTCGAGCGTCTGCAGCGCATCCAGCTGGAAAAGGCCCGCAATGCGCAGCTGAAGGTCCTCATCCCCGATGAGATCACCGTCGGTGAGCTGGCTGCCCGCCTGAAGCAGCAGGCCGGCAAGGTCATCGCCAAGTTCATGCAGATGGGCGAGATGCATGCCATCAACGACATCATCGATTTCGATACCGCCGCTCTGGTGGCCGAGGAGTTCCACGCCAAGGTCGAGAAGGAAGTCCACGTCACCATCGAGGAGCGCCTGTTCACCCAGGAGGAGGATTCTCAGGACGATCTCGTCACCCGTCCCCCGGTCGTCTGCGTCATGGGCCACGTTGACCACGGCAAGACCAGTATCCTGGACGCTATCCGCAAGACCAACGTCACCGCAGGCGAGGCCGGCGGCATCACTCAGGCCATCGGTGCATATCAGGTCAAGGTCAACGACAGCCTCATCACTTTCCTCGATACCCCGGGCCACGAGGCGTTCACCTCCATGCGCGCCCGCGGTGCCAACATGACCGATATTGCAGTTCTGGTCGTCGCCGCCGATGACGGCATCATGCCCCAGACGGTCGAGTCCATCAACCACGCCAAGGCTGCAAACGTCAAGCTCATCGTGGCCATGAACAAGATGGATAAGCCCACCGCCAACCCTGAGCGCGTGATGGAGGGCCTGACCAAGTACGGCATCATCACCGAGGACTGGGGCGGCGATGTCGCCTGCATCCCTGTCTCTGCTCTGACCGGCATGGGCATCAACGACCTGCTGGAGCGCATCGCTCTGGAAGCTGAGGTCATGGAGCTGAAGGCTAACCCCAACCGCCGTGCCAAGGGCGCTGTTGTCGAGGCTCGTCTGGACAAGGGCCAGGGCCCCATCGCTACCATTCTGGTGCAGAACGGCACCCTCCACTCCGGCGACGTCATCATCGCCGGTACCGCCGTGGGCCGTGTGCGTACCATGCGCAGCGACAAGGGCATTCTGCTGAACGACGCCGGCCCCTCCACTCCTGTGGAGATCACCGGTCTGACCGCTGTGCCTGAGGCCGGCGACCTGTTCGAGGCCGTCGAGGACGAGCGTCTGGCCCGTGAGCTGGCCGAGCAGCGCATCGCTGCCGCCAAGGAGAAGCAGTTCTCCGCCTTCCAGAAGGTCACTCTGGATAACCTGTTCAGCCAGATGGCTCAGAACGATATGAAGGAGCTGGCCATCGTCGTTAAGGCTGACGTCCAGGGCTCCGCCGAGGCCGTCAAGCAGAGCCTCGAGAAGATCTCCAACGACGAGGTCCGCGTCCGCGTCATCCACGCCGGTGTCGGTGCCATCAGCAAGTCCGACGTTGACCTGGCCGACGCATCCAACGCCATCATCATCGGCTTCAACGTCCGCCCCGACAACGTGGCGAAGGAAGAGGCCGCTGCCACCAAGGTCGAGATGCGTATGTACCGCGTCATCTATGACGCCATCAACGACGTCACCGACGCTATGAAGGGTATGCTGGCTCCCAAGTTCCGCGAGGTGTCTCTGGGCGAGCTGCAGGTCCGTCAGGTCTACAAGATCTCCAACGTCGGCACCGTCGCAGGCTGCCGTGTTACCAGCGGCAAGATCACCCGCGACAGCAAGGTGCGTGTCGTCCGTGACGGCATTGTCATCACGGAGGACGAGATCGCATCTCTGAAGCGCTTCAAGGACGACGCCAAGGAAGTGGCCGAGGGCTACGAGTGCGGCGTCACTCTGGCAAAGTTTGCCGACGTCAAGGAAGGCGACGTCTACGAGGCCTTCAAGATGGAAGAATACCGCGATTGATTGAAATAACCTCTCAGTCTGGCGAAGAGAGAAAGCTTTCCGGAATGCCAAGGCCTCTCCTCGGCAGGAGAGGTGGCATTGCGAAGCAATGACGGAGAGGTTCATTTTAGAGGAGAAACTATGTCTCAGAAAAATATGGGCCGTCTGGCGCAGGACATGAAGCGTGAGCTCATCGCCATCATCGGACGGCTGAAAGACCCGCGCCTGGAGGGCGGTCTGCTGACCGTCACCCGGCTGGATGTGACGCCCGACCTGGACGTGGCGAAGGTCTATGTGAGCGTGATGGGCCGTGAGGACGGCCCCAAGCCCGCTATCGAGGCCCTGAACCGCGCCGCAGGCCATGTGCGCACCGAAGTGAGCAAGAAAATGCACATCCGCAAGGCACCCCGCTTCATCTTTGTGGAGGACGACGGTGCCGCCTATGCAGCCCACATCAACGAGCTGCTCCGCACGCTGAATGTGAACGGCGACGCTGAGGACTCTCAGCCCGCCGAGACCGAGGAATAAATCCAGCGCTGCGGAAAGGATGGATCCATCAAATGACAGAACAGCTCAATGTGCAGCAGATGGCTGAGCGCCTCTGTGCTGCGGACAACATTCTGGTCCTGTGTCATAAAAACCCGGACGGCGACACCATCGGCTGCGGCAGCGCTCTCTGCCACGCGCTCAAGGCGCTGGGCAAGACGGCAGCTGTCCTCTGCTCCGATGCAGTGCCTTCCCGCTACAGCTTTACTGCACCGGTGCCGTTCCGGGGCGAGTTTGAGCCCAAGACCGTTGTGGCCGTGGATGTTGCCAGCGTGCAGCTCTTTGGTGAAAACAACGGTGTGCCGCAGTATACCCGCCACGTCGATCTCTGCATCGACCACCACGCGGGCAATAGCGGCTATGCGGATTTCACCCTGCTGGACGGCAATGCGGCCGCAGCGGCAGAGCTTCTGTATGAGGTCATCAGCGAGATGGGCGTGGAGATCACCCCCCTCATCGCCAACTGCCTCTACACCGGCCTCGCTACTGACACCGGCTGCTTCCGGTTCTCTTCCACCACTGCCAACACCCACCTCGTGGCTGCAAAGCTCATTCTGGCCGGTGCGCAGGTGGAGGAGCTGAACACCCTGCTCTTCGACACCAAGCCCCGGGAGCGGATGGAGGCGGAGCGTATCGCCCGCAACCATCTGGAATATCATCTTGAGGGCCGCTGCGCCCTGATGTATCTGACCCGGGACGAGATAGAGCAGAGCGGCGTGGACCCGGCTGACCTGGAAGAGCTGACCAGCCTGCCCATCAGCATCGAGGGGGTCAAAGTGGGTCTGCTGCTCCGTCAGCAGCCCGGCGGCAGCTACCGCATCAGCGTGCGCGCCGCCAAGGGCGTGGACGCCTGCGCCATCGCACGGCGTCTGGGCGGCGGCGGCCACACCCGCGCAGCGGGCTGTGAGCTGCTGGGCAACCTCGACAACGCCAAGAGCGCCATTCTGGCCGAAGTGGAGGCGGAACTCGACCGCCCCGAGACGCAGGAGGAAAGCTGATGCAGGGCATCCTTATCGTAGATAAGCCAATGGAGTGGACCAGCTTTGACGTCATCGCCAAGCTGCGCGGCATCCTCGGCACCCGCAAGCTGGGCCACAGCGGTACGCTGGACCCCATGGCCACCGGCGTTCTGCCGGTGTTCTGCGGCGGGGCCAGCAAGGCCGTGGACCTTCAGCTCGACCACACCAAGACCTACTGCGCCCGGCTGCGGCTGGGGATGCAGACCGACACCGGCGACATCACCGGCACCGTGCTGGAAACAGCCCCGGTGACGGCGGGGGAGGCCGAACTGCTGGCCGTTCTGCCCCGCTTCCTCGGCCCCCAGATGCAGACGCCGCCCATGTACTCGGCTGTTAAGATCAACGGCCAGCCCCTTTATAAGCTGGCCCGCGAGGGCGTCACGGTGGAGCGGAAGGCCCGCCCCATCGAGATACTGGACATCCGGTACGGCGGCAGCCCGGTAGAGAACGAATACGTCCTCACCGTCCGCTGCTCCAAGGGAACGTATATCCGCACCCTGTTGGAGGACATTGCCGCCGCTATGGGCCAGAAAGGCACCATGAGCGCTTTGCGCCGCACGACGGCGGGTGTCTACACCGAGGCCGACGCCCACACGCTGGAAGAGATACAGGCAGCAAAGGACGCAGGCCCCGAGGCACTGCAGGCTTTGATGCTGCCGGTGGAGAGCGTGTTCGAGAGCCTGCCTCTGCTGGTGGCAGAGCCAAGGGTGGAGCAGCACCTGTACAACGGCTGCCCCACCAGCCGCTACCCGGCGGCAGATGGCCGCTACCGTGTCCGCAATGCCGAGGGCCAGTTCCTGGGCCTTGCGAACATCATCGGCGGCGTGCTCAAGGTCGAAAAACTCTTTGTAGAGAGAAACAAAAAGGACTAAACATTCATGCAGATCTATTCACAGCTTGCGCCGCTTGCGCTGGGCGGTGCCCACGGCTCTGCTGTGGCAATGGGCTTTTTTGACGGCATCCACATCGGCCACCGCGCGGTCATCAATGGCGCAGTGGAGTGGGCCAAGGCCCACGGCGCGGCACCGGCAGTGTTCACCTTCCGCCTGCCCACCGAAAACAGGATGAAGGGCAAGCGCCTGCTCTCCACCGAGGACAAGCACGCCCTCATCGCCAGCCTCGGCGTGGAGCACTATCTCTGCCCTGATTTCGAGGAGATCAAGGCCATGACGCCGGAGCAGTTCGTGCTGGGCATCATCCGGGACTGCAACGCCCGGGCGCTGTTCTGCGGCGAGAACTTCACCTTCGGTGCCAGGGCGGCAGGCACACCGGAGCTGCTGCGTCAGCTCTGCGAGCCGCTGGGCGTGGAGGTAGTCGTCCTGCCGATGGCACAGTTTGAGGAGAAGCCTGTTTCCTCCACCCGCATCCGCACCGCGCTGGAAGGCGGTGACATCCCGGCGGCCAATGCCATGCTGGGGATGCCCTACGCCATCCGCTTCACGGTGCATCACGGGGCGGGCCTTGGCCGGACGCTGGGCGTGCCGACCATCAATCAGCTCTACCCGCAGGGCTTCCAGCTGCCCCGGTACGGCATCTATATCACCCGCACCAGGATAGGGGACAGATGGTACCCCTCGGCCACCGGCCTTGGCACCCGGCCCACCGTCAACAGCGACGAGAGCAAGGTGACCTGCGAGACCTTCATCCCGGGCTTTACCGGCGACCTTTACGGCACCGACCCGGTGGTGGAGTTCCACGCCTACCTCAGCAACGACAAGTTTTACCAGTACATGCTGGACTTTGGCCTGACG
>OGZK01004276.1_pt1 | contig 10179 bp, 7 predicted proteins | sample 1576791 | NCBI WGS metagenome assembly OGZK01 (sample SAMEA3541556, study PRJEB24748) | human gut metagenome | biome: human gut; feature: human-associated habitat; material: faeces | place: China | collected 2012
TAGATGGTTGCTGAAGCAACCGCGCCTCGGCGCGAGAATGTGCCAAGGCACATTCATTTTTAAAAATCAGGATTATGGAAGAAAACAACGGGAGGGACGCTTACTATGTTATTCCATAAAAAAGAAAAGGCTCTGGAGGGACAACAGGCGGGGACAAAACCGGAGAAGCCCAGGAAAGTGCGCTGGTCGGAAAGAAGAGAACCGTCAGAAGAGGGACTGGAAAGGTTTCAGGATTATCTGCAGACCTATTCCACGAACAAAGACCATCCGATAAAAATCCTATGCAGTTTTTATAAAGGGAAGCAGAAGAAGCTGGTAGAAACAGGATTTTTCCTGATCCTGCAGCGCTCTCCGATCTGGATCATTCCGATTGCAACGAGCAACATCATCAATGCGGCGACGAATCCGGATGCAGGCTCCCTGGAGATCATCCTGCTGAATGTGATGGTTGCATTGCTCTTTATTATGCAGAACGCAGGAACGAACTATCTGGCAACGGTTGCATTTGCCAGCGTCAACAGAGGAATTGAAGGCTCTCTTCGAAATGCAATGGTCAGAAAGCTGCAGCAGCTCTCCATCATGTTCCACAAAGAAGTACAGTCAGGACGTCTGCAATCAAAGATCATGCGAGACGTGGAAAATGTTACGGAGCTTTTGAACCAGATTTTCAGAACCCTGTTTTTCTTTGTCTTGGATATTTCCGTGATCATTGTCATTACCCTGCGGAAAAGTCCGATGGTATTTCTGTTTTTCCTTGTGGTCGTACCCTTTGCAGTCCTGACAATGCGGACATTTAAAAAGCCTGTCCGGGAGAAAAACCAGGAATTTCGAAGCGAGATGGAAAACACGCAGGGTGCAGTTGCCGAAATGCTTGAAATGATTCCGGTGGCGCGGGCACATGGTCTGCAGGAAGTGGAAATCAGCAAGATGAATACCTACCTGAACCGGATCGTAGACCGCGGTTACAATCTGGATCTGATCAATGCACTCTTCGGTGCAGTCAACTGGGTTGTATTCCAGTCCTTCCAGATGATCTGTCTTGCCTTTACTGCGTATCTGGCAGTCAAAGGCAAAATTTCGGTTGGCGAGGTTGTTCTGTATCAGACCTACTTCACTTCTCTGGTGGGACAGATTTCGACGCTGATCAATATTTATCCGCAGATCAGCAAGGGTCTGGAGTCTGTCAAATCCATCGGCGACATCATGGGCAACAGCCATGTGGAGGAAAACAATTCCATTGTGCCGCTGGGGGAATTAAAGGGCGCAGTAAAATTTGTCAATGTGGATTTTAAATATCCTGGCAGCGATAAAAATACGCTGAGCGATTTCACTCTGGATGTAAAGCCTGGGGAGAGCATTGCGCTGGTGGGAGAATCGGGTGCCGGAAAATCTACGGTTCTGAACCTGCTGATCGGCTTTATCCCTCCGGTCAGCGGAAAGATCCTGATCGACGGCATCAATATGGTCAATCTGGATATCAATGAATATCGTCATCAGATCGCTGTCGTGCCGCAAAATACAATCCTGTTTTCCGGAACGATTCTGGACAATATCGCTTACGGTCTGGAACGTGTGACGGAAAAGGAAGTGATGGAGGTCATAAAGGATGTCGGACTGGAGGATATGATCGAAAAGCTTCCGGATGGCATCTATACGCAGCTGGGAGAACACGGGGATAAGCTTTCCGGCGGTCAGCGTCAGAGAATTTCCATCGCCAGGGCACTGATTCGTAAGCCGAAGATCATCGTATTCGATGAAGCCACGAGCGCGCTGGATTCTGCCTCCGAGAAAAAAGTTCAGGAAGCGACCAGCAACATGATGAAAAACTGTACGACCTTCCTGGTGGCACACAGACTTTCCACGATCCGCAATGCGGACAGGATCGTTGCGATGCGGGACGGTAAGATTGTCGAAGTCGGCAGCTACGACGAGCTGATGGAAAAGAAAGGATATTTCTACGAGCTGAAAGCACTGCAGTCCTGACGCTGCAGCGTAGCTCGCCGTGGGTGCGGTGCGCATCGACGGACGAAAAAGCGTATCGCAGGGGCGCTGAGCGCGCAGGATAGCGCGACTGGCTTGTGGAAAATTAAGGAGAAATATACGTTATGAAACAATTGAGCAAGGCAAAATGGATTCGGCTGGCGTGCTTCAGTGCGGGGGGGACCCTTCTCTTTTATCTGGTGCCGCTGATTTTGATGCAGCTGCCCGATCCGGCAAAAGGCAACGCCATGGTTATTTTGGTTATGTTCGTCAATCAGGTCTTTATGGGTGTCGTTGGCTGGCATTCAAACTACTTTGGCAAATGGGGCATCTATATTCCGATGGTGCTGATCGTCCTGTATGGGATTTCGGAAGTCCTTTTCTTTGGGGGAATCGGCTGGAATATGGAGATCAATTACCTTCAGACTGCTTATATCATCTATTTCTTAAAACGGATTATGAACAAGAGACAGCGGATGCAGGAACAAAAGAATCAGGTAAACTTCCCGAAGGGAATGGGGAGAAAACAATAGAATGTACGCTCTGCGAGCATTCTGTTGTCATGAATAATACAATGGACGGCGGATTATAAAAATCCGCCGTCCATTGTGATAATCTGCCCGGTTAAGTAAAGGGGCGATTCTGCAAGCTTTAACGCAAGCAGTCCGACTTCCTCAGGCTGTCCCAAGCGGTCTGCGGGGATCTCTTCGATCAGTGCCTGCAGTTCCTCTTCAGAAAAACAGCGGTTCATGTCGGTGTCGATGACGCCGCAGGCAATGGCGTTTACCGCAATATTACTGGGCGCAAGCTCCTTTGCCAGTGCGCGGGTCAGACTGTTGACTGCACCTTTGGAGGCGGAGTAGGCGGTTTCCATGGAAGCGCCGACATTGCCCCAGACGGAGGAGATATTTAAAATCCGCCCGGAGTGGCGGTGCAGCATGAGTGGAACGGCGAGCTTACAGGTATAAAAGCAGGCGTCCAGATTGGTTGACATAACTCTGTGCCATTGGTCAGGGGACATGTCCGTTAAAAGTCCGATATGGGAAATTCCGGCATTGTTGACTAAAAGATTGAGACGGCGGATCGGGGCAAAAAGTTCCCTTACCGTTTCATAGTCGCCGAGGTCGCCGATAAAAGCGGCTGCCTGGATTGAATAAGCTTCGGAAAGGCTTTTACAGAGTGTTTCCAGCTTTTCCCGGTTCTGGCGGCAGGTTAAAATCAGGTCATAGCCTGCCTGCGCAAAGGTTTCGGCGATTGCTTTTCCGATACCGCGGGACGCGCCGGTGATCAGCGCGATGGGGCGGGAGGAGCTTTCCACCGGAAAAATAGGGGTAAGATCAGAGTACATAAAAAATCTCCATTCCGCAGGCGTTTTCTGACACCTGGCACTACTGTGATGTTACAGTTTACACGTAGCTTTCATGGCGCGAGGAAACTGTAATACTAGGATCAGCGTAGCACAGATTTCTTGCGTTGTCACTTGTGAAAACGCCGGATTTTGCGTATACTTTTGGAAAGGCAGGAGGCGCACAGGAAAACAGGTATGATTCCAATGGTGCAAGCGTTGTCTGCAGAATGGAGGAATTATGTACGATTTAATCATTATCGGTTCCGGTCCTGCGGGGCTCGGGGCGGCAATATATGGAAAACGGGCGGGATATTCCACGCTCGTGCTTGAAAAAAATCCCATGAGCGGCGGTCAGGTGTTAAATACCTGTGAGGTGGATAACTATCTGGGGCTTCCCGGTATCAACGGCTTTGACCTCGGCATGCAATTTCGGGAGCATGCGGACAGACTCGGTACGGAATTTGTGGAAGCGGATGTGACCGGAATCAAAAATTTGCCGGACTGCAAAAAGGTTCTGACGTCGGCTGGGGAGTTTACGGCAAAGGCGGTCATCATCGCAGCCGGTGCGGAGCACAAAAAGCTTGGCGTGCCCGGGGAGAAACGGCTGGCTGGCAGAGGTATTTCCTATTGTGCGACCTGTGACGGCGCTTTTTATAAGAAGAAAGTGACGGCAGTGATCGGCGGCGGGGATGTTGCTGTGGAGGATGCGATTTTCCTGGCGGGACTTTGTGAAAAGGTTTACCTGATCCACCGCAGGGACAGCCTGCGTGCGGCAAAGAGCCTGCAGGAAAAGCTGTTTACCCTGCCGAATGTGGAGCTGGTCTGGAACGCAGCTGTAGAGGAAATCACGGGAGAAGCGTTCGTGACCGGCGTGCAGCTTTTGGATACACAGACAAAAGAAGAGCGTTTTGTCGCGGCGGACGGAATCTTTATTGCGGTCGGGATTCAGCCGGTGTCCGAGAGCTTCAAGAGCCTTGTAAAAACGGACGAGGCAGGCTATATCTGTGCGGGAGAGGACTGCTGCACGAGCGTGCCGGGCATTTTTGCAGTCGGGGATGTGCGGACGAAAAAGCTGCGTCAGATCGTGACGGCGGTTGCAGACGGGGCAAATGCGGTCAACTCTGTGCAGGAATATTTCCAGACACGGTAAAAAAACAGCGTCCAAAGGGAAAACTGCTGGTCGCCGGAGCAGCTAAAGATGCTTTGGCTGTATGAAGTCATAAAAAATTCATAAATTTGTCACAGTATTTCCGTCAGATTGCGATCTGCAGGAATTGACAAAAATGGCATGGAGTGCTATAGTATATTTCGAATTTAATAATTTTGTAACAAATGTAACAATTTTGAGAATCGGGAGTAATCCATGCATTATCATAAGATTAAAATGACAGCAGCGGCTATGGCGATGGCAGTATTAGTTACCGGAAACATGCCTGCTGCAGAACTAAATACAGCGACGGTATCCGCAAAGTCTGCGATATCAGCAGTCCTGCCGGCAGCAGGCGTTGGTCTGGTATTAAATGACGGTGTTTCGGTATCGCAGATTCGCGAAGAAATTAAAAAGAGAAAAGAAGAAAAAGAGCCGGCAGAGCCGGTTGCATCCAGCGACACCAAGGCATCTGTAACACAGACAGTCGCAGAATCTGCGACAGAAGCAGAGGCTGCAGTGGAGGCAGAAAGCACAGCTGAGACGGAGATTATCGAAGCGGTAGAGCCGGTATTAAAAGAGCCTGAGACGAAGATCTCCGATGAAGAGCGTGAAAAGGAACAGGACGTTCTGATCATCGCGCAGGTCAACGATTATGTAAATATCCGCAGCACCGCCAGCACGGATGGCGAAATCGTCGGTAAGCTGTATAACAATTCTGTCGGCACGCTGGTTGCAAAGGACGGCGACTGGTATCAGGTAAAATCCGGCAGCGTAGAAGGTTATGTGAAGGCGGAGTATTTCAAGACCGGAGACGAGGCGGAAAAGATCGCAGATGAAGTCGGTCAGAAGATGGCGACTGTCAACACCGAGACCCTGAAGGTCAGAAGCGAAGCGAGTCTGGAAGCGAGCGTTATTGGTCTGGTTCCCGGAGGCGAAGAGCTTTCCGTTCTGGATGAAGAAAACGGTTTCGTCAAAGTCAGCATTGAGGAAGGTGATGGCTGGGTTTCCGAGGATTATGTCGTAGTTGCAACAGAGTATGTGACCGCAGAATCCATCGAAGAAGAGAAAGCCAGAATTGCCGAAGAAGAAAAGGCAAGAGAAGACGCAAAGAAAGCCGCGCAGGCAGCGGAAGAGCGCATGAAAGCGAAGGAAAAAGCAAAGGAAGGGAAGAATGCCGAGATAACGGATAAGAGTACTTCTTCCGAATCCACTGCTTCTCAGCAGGCGACTGTTTCATCTTCTGGTTCCGGCTTGGGACAGTCCGTTGCAAACTATGCGGTACAGTTTGTCGGTAATCCCTATGTATACGGTGGGACAAGTCTGACAAACGGTGCGGACTGCTCCGGTTTTGTTATGAGCGTTTATAAGAATTTCGGCGTATCCCTGCCGCATTCCTCCACTTCCGACCGTTATGTCGGTTATAACGTAGGAAGTCTGGCAAACGCGCAGCCCGGTGATTTGGTTTGCTATTCCGGACATGTTGCGATTTATATCGGTGGCGGACAGATCGTCCATGCCAGCACGGAAGCAACCGGTATCAAGATTTCGAACGCAAGCTATAGAACACCTGTGGCGATCAGACGTATTTTCTAAGACGGCTGCAGCAAATACGCAAAATAAAATAAGAAACAGATAAACCGCTGTGCAGGAATGTACGGCGGTTTTCTCATCGTATTGGAAACTTCGTTTCCATACGATAATAAACACTCCGCGAGGATGCGCACTCGGCGCAGTGGTAGATGGTTGCTGAAGCAACCGCGCCTCGGCGCGGGAATGTGCCAAGGCACATTCTTTTTCACAGGGAGAAAGCGAAAATCTGCCCATTGTTTCAAAACACGGAAATTGTCTGATATTGATAAAAAGCAGCAATGGAATTTCAGGAGCCGGATTTGTTAAAATGCACAAGAAGAAACAAAAATGTGCGAAATAACAAAAATGAAAACTCACATAGTTATCCACATCGAAAAAAGGCGAAAAATGCGGGAAATTAAGTTATACACTATTTTATCCACATTATCCACAGACGAAAAAACCGAATCCTGTGGAATACGGAATGTCCAAAACAAACAGTTGTTTTGTGAAGTTATCACAGCAATCCAGTTTTTGTCGGCAGTCTGAAAAGAAATATAATTGTCAGAAAAAAAAGACAATTGTTTAAAATGCTCAGAAAATATTGCCTGGGACGAGGACTTATGGTATAATCTGAATAAGGATAGAGAAAGAAAGCTCTTGCAATATCCTAATTATGGACCAGAAGGGATGATGATTTTATGAAGATGATTATCAGCGGAAAGAACATTGACGTTACACCCGGTCTGCGCAGTGCAGTAGAAGCAAAGCTCGGTAAGCTGGAGCGGTATTTTACAGCGGATACGGAAATCTATGTAACATTAAGTGTGGAAAAGGACAGACAGAAAATTGAAGTGACCATCCCGATGAAAGGAAACATTATCCGGTCGGAGCAGACCAGCAGCGATATGTATGTATCGATTGATCTGGTAGAGGAAATTATCGAGAGACAGCTCAGAAGATACAAGACGAAGCTGATCGCACAGCAGCAGGCGGCTGCAAGTTTCCAGCCTGATTACCTGGAAGCGGATGAAGAAGAGGAGGAAGAGGTTAAAATCGTCAGAACCAAGAAGTTCGATATCAAACCGATGTATCCGGAGGATGCCTGCGTACAGATGGAGCTTTTAGGACACAGCTTTTATGTATTCTGCAATGCAGAGACGGATCAGGTAAATGTTGTTTACAGAAGAAAAGGCAATACCTACGGGCTGATTGAGCCGGAAGTATAAATCTGGACAGAGCCATTGACAAATTTGAATCAGCAAACCAAAACCGGGCGGGAGCGAAAGCTTCCGCCCGATTTTGCAGTGCGCTTTACGGCGATGTACGTTATGCCGCAAGGCGCACTGCGCAGCACTTCTGCAGTTGCCCGTCATCCTGTATTATGCTAAGATGTAACAGACACGAAAGAAGAAGGAGAAAGAACATGGCTGTTGTTTTGCTCGCTGCTTTTTTGATGATCGCCTGCCTGCTGGCGCTTAGATTTGAAAAGCAGCTGACGGCTGTCCTGCCGTTGGCAACCTGTATTCTGATTTTAATATTATATGTGCTCGCATTTTTCCGGTGGCTGTCCTGGATCGATTATTTCAGCACAGCGATTGTGGTGGGAGCAGTTTTGAGAGTTCTGTTTTTATCCGGAGAAAAGAAGAAAAAGCTGTTTGCACAGCTGCGGGAGCTGTTCTTTGCGCCGTCTGCGATTGCTGCCATGGTGTTGCTGACCGGTGCAGTGCTTCTGACCGGAAATAAAATTGCAACGTGGTGGGATGACTTGAATTTCTGGGCAACGGACGTCAAGGCATTGTATGCGCTGGATGGCTTTGCAGCGAAATATACGAATGCAGCTTCGGAGTTTGGCGATTACCCGCCGGGAATCCAGCTGCTCAAATGGTGGTTTGTTCATTTAAAGCCGGACGGCTTTTCTGAGGGGCTGATGTTTGCCGGATACTATTTCGGCGTGTTTGTTTTTCTGACGCCACTGCTTAGCAGGCTGGACGAAGCGCTGCAGACTGACAGACGGACGGTGAAGCAGCTTTTCTGGACCGTTGTGCTTGTGGTCTGCCTGGCAGCGTTTCCGAGTATGACAGAGACGTTTTACCTCGGAGGAATGTGCGCCGACCTGGTGATGGCGATGATCTACGGTGTGATACTGATGAGCTGTCTCGAAGATCGGGCTGCGCCTGGTGCAGACACTGCTACCGCAGACATTGCTGATGCAGCTTCCCGTTCCCGCACCTTCTCCAACCTGCGGATCGCCCTGTATCTCGGCGTTCTGGTGCTCGTAAAGTCCGTTGGATTTTTGTGGGCGGCGTTCGCCCTCGTCTTTGTCTGGTTCTGGCGGCTGCATGGCGCAGCGGACAAAAAGAAAGAAATACGGCAGCTGCTTTGCATCACAGCACTTCCAGCCGTCAGCGGAGGAAGTTGGATGCTGTTTTGTCTGCTCATGAAGCGGGTGGCAAAACTGACCGGGGCGGCGGTTTCGATGGCGTCGGGCAACCTGCCGATCCTGCTTGAAGGAACGGTACAGAAGCTGCTGCATGCGTATGCAGAAGCATTTGCAGCACGGGCGCTGCATCGGGATGGATTTTCTTGGATCGGTGTATCGGCGCTTGCCCTGTTTGTGATTTTTCTGATCGGAATCGCATGGCTGTACCGCAGGAAGCTTCTGACCAAAACGGAGCGGAATTTCCTGTTTGTGTATGTGCCGCTGACGGGAATTGTTTTTTACGGCATCAACCTTGTGAGTCATCTGACGATTTTTGCGACGGAAACCCAGTATCTGGAAGCAACCGGGATGATTGCGTCGATCGAACGCTACAGTGCACCGTTTACAGTTGGAACGTTGTATCTGCTGTTCGGGATTTTTCTGGAACGCAGTCCGAGGCTGTGGGGAAAAATTTCGCCCTATGCAGCGCTGGCTGCAGCCGTATTGTTGTGCGCAAACTGGGGCGCTGTCTACGATGGGATGATCGGTTACCGGCAGCGCTTAGACGACGATTTGCAGGCACGGTCGAACATGATCACGGAAGCGTCGGAAGAATTTCTGGAAAAAATGTCCAAACAGGACGTGGACAGCGGGATGCGGGTGCTGTATCTGAAAAATGCGCAGGATGCGGCGCAGTGGGTCAGAAATACCTACATTTCGTTTGAGGCGTCTCCGGTGTCGGTGCTGTTTGGCGGAATCGGAGAAGACACCACGTCCGGACAGGTGTGGGAGCTGGTGCAGGCTTCCCATGCGGGCTACTTATATGCAGATGAAACGGATGAAGCGTTAAAAGAGCTGTTTGCGCCTTATACAGAGGAATTTGCGTGGAAAACGTTGTATCGAATTCAAATGAACGATGGGACATTGACACTGGAAAGAGCGGAAGAAAGCCGACAGGGACAGCCATAAAAGGAATCAAACGGCGTTGGATAACACCAGAAGTAAGGGTATACAGAAATAGCGCAAGGAAAACATTGGAATGGAGAATACAATGGAGAAACGGATACCGGTCATTATACCGGCTTATGAACCGGATGAAAAAATGATCCGCCTGCTGCAGACGCTGCAGGAATCTGGAATCGAGAGAATCGTCGTGGTGGATGACGGAAGCGGAAACGAGTATCGGAACCTGTTTGAACAGGCAAAACAGCTCGGCGCAATTGTTTTGACTCATGCGGTGAACCTGGGGAAGGGGCGTGCATTAAAAACTGCTTTTAATGAAGTTTTAAACAGATACCCGGAGGCGATCGGAGCGATTACCGCGGATTCGGACGGACAACATACGCCCGCCTGTATTCAGAAATGTATGGAAGCGATGGAAAAAGAGCCGGAAAAGCTGATTTTGGGCTGCCGGAATTTCGATCAGGACAACGTCCCGGCAAAATCGGAATGGGGCAACAAAATCACACGTCAGGTGCTCAAATACCTTTGCGGCGTGGCGGTATCGGATACCCAGACCGGGCTGCGCGGCATTCCGGCTGCGTTTATGCGCCATCTGATGAACGTCAAGGGCGAGCGGTTCGAGTTTGAAACCTACATGCTTCTGGAGGCAGGAGAGCAAAAGGTCGGCATTCGCGAAGTGCCAATTGAAACGGTTTACTTAAACGATAACAAAGGCAGCCATTTCAACCCGCTGCTGGATTCAGCTCG
>OGZK01004281.1_pt1 | contig 10173 bp, 9 predicted proteins | sample 1576791 | NCBI WGS metagenome assembly OGZK01 (sample SAMEA3541556, study PRJEB24748) | human gut metagenome | biome: human gut; feature: human-associated habitat; material: faeces | place: China | collected 2012
GGAGCCGTAACGGCTCCCGGTTTTTTTGCCTGTCGGAAAACCCCAATGGGGTTTTCCGACAAAAGGCTTACAGTCTGCTGCGCGCAGAATTTGTGCGCCGATGGCACGCAAATTCCACACTTGCAGCCTGAGCGGTATTTTCTCTGCCGCACATGTCGCCAGAGAAAATGATTTCACTTTTTTGCCGCCTGCGGGCGGCAAACTCTGCGAGGCTTCTTCTGTGCGGGGCCGGTGCTTTCATATGCTCCCGGTTTTGTCATGCCGCGGCGAAAATCGCCGTTGTGCCGGGGCGCGATTCGGATTATAATGGAAGCACCACACCGCGGCCCGGCCGCGGGAAGGAGCGGACCAACATGAAATTTCTTCACCTCGCCGACCTGCATCTCGGCAAGCGGGTCAACGGCTTTTCAATGCTGGAGGATCAGGCATATATCCTGCGGCAAATTCTCGCCATTCTGGACGACGAGCGGCCGGACGGCGTGCTGATTGCGGGCGACGTGTACGACAAGCCCGTGCCGCCGACCGAGGCCGTCGAGCTGCTCGACGGATTTCTGACCGAACTGTGCGCACGCGGCGTGCCAGTGCTGCTCATCAGCGGCAACCACGACTCGCCGGAGCGGCTCGCCTTCGGCGGGCGGGTCATGGGCAGCTGCGGCGTCCACATCGCGCCGGTCTACGACGGCGCGGTCGCGCCCGTCGTGCTGCGCGACGAATTCGGCCCCGTGTCCGTATGGCTGCTGCCGTTTTTGAAGCCCGCGCACGTGCGCCGCTGGTTTCCGGATGCGCAGATCGAGAGCTACACCGACGCCGTGGCCGCCGCCATCGCGCACATGGACATCGACGACAGCGCGCGCAACGTGCTCGTGACGCACCAGTTCGTGACCGGCGGCGCGCGCAGCGGCTCGGAGGAGCTGTCCGTCGGCGGGACGGACAATGTGGACAGCAGCGTGTTCGCGCCGTTTGACTACGTGGCGCTCGGCCACCTGCACGGCGCGCAGCAGATCGGCCGCCCGACGATCCGCTACGCCGGGTCGCCGCTCAAGTACTCGTTTTCCGAGGCGAGCCAGCGCAAATCCGTCACCGTCGTGACGCTGGGCGAAAAGAGCGCGGTCGACGTGCGCACCGTGCCGCTGACGCCGCTGCGCGACCTGCGCGAGATCCGCGGCAGCTACGACGAGCTGACCGCACGGAGCTTTTACGAGCACACGACCTACCGCAGCGACTACCTGCACCTGATCCTCACGGACGAGCAGGACGTGTTCGACGCCGTGGGGCGGCTGCGGGCGATCTATCCGTACCTGATGACGCTCGACTACGACAACGCGCGCACGCGCGCCGCCGGGGCGGTGGCAGCGCCGGCAGCCATGGAGCAGCGCACACCGCTGGAGCTGTTCGAAGCGCTGTACCTGCAGCAAAACAACCAGCCCATGAGCGACGAGCAGCGCGCGTTCGCGGCGCAGCTCATGGAGGAGATTCAGGAGGCGCAGCCATGAGACCGCTGAACCTGACCATGTCCGCCTTCGGCCCGTACGCCGGGCGAACGACCGTGGACTTTTCCGTGCTCGGCACGTCCGGGCTCTATCTCATCACCGGCGACACGGGCGCCGGCAAGACGACGATCTTTGACGCGATCACCTACGCGCTCTATGGCGAGGCGAGCGGCGAGAGCCGCGAGAGCTCCATGCTGCGCAGCAAATACGCAGCGCCCGAAACGCCGACGTTCGTGGAGCTCACCTTCTTAAACGGCGGCAAGACCTACACCGTGCGCCGCAATCCCGAATACACGCGCCCGAAAACGCGCGGCACGGGCACGACCGTGCAAAAGGCGGACGCCGAGCTGACGCTGCCGGACGGCCGCATCATCACCAAGGCGCGCGACGTGACCGCCGCCGTGACGGACATCGTCGGCGTCGACCGGGAGCAGTTTGCCCGCATTGCCATGATCGCGCAGGGGGAATTCCGCAAGCTGCTGCTCGCCCAGACGGACGAGCGCAAGGCCATCTTCCGCCAGATCTTCCACACGGGGCAGTATCAGGCGCTGCAAAACCGGCTCAAGGAGGAGACCGCCGCGCTCGACCGGCAGTGCGGCGAGCTGGAGGCCGGGCTGCGTCAGGCGGCCGGGAGCATCCGCTGTGACGCGCCGGAGACACTGCCGGACGCGCTGGACACCGACGCGCTGCTCGCGGCGCTGGACACGCTGCTGCACGCGGACGAAGCCGCGCTGACGCAGGCGCAGGCGGAGCACGCGGAGACGGAGACACAGCGCGAGCAGGTGCTCTCCGACCTCGGCAAGGCGGAGGCGCTTGAGGCCGCGCGCGGGAAACTCGCCGAAGCGGAGAGCGCGTGGACGGAGGCACAGGCGGAAATGAAGGCGGCACAGGCGGCGCTGGACACGGCTACGGCCTCGCAGCCGGAGATCCAGAGCCGGCGGCAGGGCATCACGCGGCTGGAGGACGCGCTGCGGCGGTATGAACAGCTCGACACACTGCGCGCGCAGGCGGAGGCGGAACGCAAACGGCTGGCGCAAAAGCGAAGCGACCTCGACGCGGCGCGCGCCCGGACGGACGCGGCCGCGAAGGCACTGGAGACCGCGCGCGGGAAACTGAGCGGGCAGCCGAAGCTGGCCGTGGCCGCCGCGCTGATGAAATACGTGAAAAGAATGGAGAAGCAATGTTCTTTTCATGCGATGTTACAGAGGAACAAGCAGTAAAGGAATTAAAAAAACAAGTTCTTGAAGCATATGGACATGTAGATATTTTGTTTAATAATGTGGGAATATTGATTACGAGTGCATTAGAAGATATACAACTAAGTGATTGGAATAAAACATTTGATGTTAATGTTAAAGCAACAATGTTAATGACAAAAGAATTTATTGATTTAATTATAGAAAGACATGGAAATGTTTTGAATTGTGCTTCAATCGACGGATTAGACTGCAATATTAGAGGTACAAAAAATTATATGTACTCATCATCGAAAGCGGCAACAATTCATTTTACAAAATATTGTGCGTTGAATTATTCTGATAAGATTCGAGTAAATTGTATTTGTCCAGGAGTGACGGATACACCTCTATGGACAAACAGAGATTTTTCGAGATTTAATGATTCTATTCCTATGGGACGTGTTGGAAAAACAAAAGAGATTGCAAAAGTGGCTTTGTTTTTTGTTTCGGATGATGCATCTTATGTGACAGGTGCGGTTGTTCCGGTTGATGGTGGAGCTGCTTTAATGTAAGGAGATATAATGTTAAATATTAGGCATACAGGGATTTATGTGGAAGATATAGCAAAGCAAGCGGAGTTTTATAAAAAATGCTTTTTTATGACAATAATATGCGAAAATTATCAAGATTCAGGTTCGCTGTTTGATGATCTTTTAGGTTATAAAGGAGCAAAAGTACTGATTACCAAATTAATTACAGAAATGGGGAAAAAAAATGGTACAGGTGATATGCTTGAATTAATATATGTAATCCCCGATGAAGATAAGCAACGAAAGTGCAAAAGAAAAATCTGTGATGTTGGAATGTCACATGTTGCATTTGGCGTGTCAGACATTGATACAACAGTACAAAGAATACAAAATTATGGTGGAAAAAAAATCACAGATATTTACACCATAGGAAATAAGAAATGTTGTTTTTGTGAAGATCCAGAAGGTAATGGAATAGAATTGATACAGTAGGAAGAGTAAAGAGTATGAAAAAAATAAGTATATTGATTCCGTGTTATAATGAAGAGGAGAATGTAAGAGAAATTAGTGCTGCACTGATAAAACAGTTTCAAGAATGTTTGTCAGAGTATGATTATGAAATTGTATTTATTGATAATGCATCTACAGATAAGACAAGAGTTTATTTGCGCGAAATGTGTAGAGAAAATAAAAAAGTAAAAGCTATTTTTAATATCAGAAATTTTGGGCAAAATAATTCTCCGTTCTATGGATTGTTACAGACAACAGGAGACTGTTCTATTACAATGAGTTGCGATTTCCAAGATCCAGTTGAGATGATCCCAAAATTTATTAAAGAGTGGGAAAATGGTCATACATTGGTTATGGCTGTTAAGTCGAGCAGCAAGGAAAATAAAGTGAAATATTTTCTAAGAACTACATATTATAAACTTTTTAGAAAAATGAGTACGATAGAGCCAATTGAACATTTTACAGGATTTGGGTTATATGATAGATCGTTTGTGAATATTCTTAGAGATTTAAATGACCCAATTCCTTTTATGAGAGGTATAATAGCAGAGTTTGGATATAACTATTCAATCATTGAATTTGAACAGCCACCTAGAAAAGCTGGAAAAACACATAACAATATAATGACATTGTATAGTATTGCAATGAGAAGTTTTACAAATTACACACGTATGGGTATTAGAACTATGTCTGTTCTTTCGTGTGTGGGGGCGGGAATTTGTTTGATCATAGCCATAGTTTATTTTATCCTGAAATTGTGCAATTGGAATGCATACCAAACAGGTACCATTCCTATTTTATTAATTATTTTGACATTAGGTTTTTTTCAATTGTTTTTTATTGGTTTGCTAGGAGAGTATATGTATAATCTCAACGTTAGACTGTTAAATAGACCACTTGTTGTTGAGGCTGAAAGACTAAATTTCGAAAGTGATGAGGAATGACATGTATTTGGACAATAAGATTATTAAAGAAGATATGGAAAGTATTTATAATAGAGATATTGATTGGACAGTGTTAGATGGCAAAACAATTTTTGTATCTGGCGCCTATGGAATGATTACATCTTACATTGTATATTTTTTAATGTATCTTAACATACAGTATGGTATTAATGTCAGAGTCATTGCTCAAGGACGAAATAAGGAGAAAGCATTTGGACGGTTCAATGAAATATGGGAAGAGAATGCTTTCGAATTTAGCAATATTGACATATGCAAACCAATTAAATTGGAAGACAAAATTGATTATATAAAAAAGGCCACGGATATAATAATACATGGCGCAGGAGTAGCTGATCCTAGATTATATTCAACAAATCCAGTTGAGGTAATGGAACCTAATTTGTTAGGAACATATTATTTATTAAAATTAGCGGTGGAAAAAAAATGTGATAGTTTTCTCTTGTTCAGCACAGGAGATATTTATGGAACGGTAGATGATCCTTCCAATATTGATGAAACAACAGTAGGAAAAATGGATCCATTAGATATACATAGCTGCTATGGGGAGAGTAAAAGAGCAGCGGAAACATTATGTGCTTCATTTACAAGAGAATATGGTATAAGAGCTAATATGGCAAGAATAGGGCATACCTATGGTCCAACAATGGACTTTAAAAGTGATCCAAGAGTATTTGCGTCATTCTTGAAATGTGCTATTGAATCACAGGATATTGTAATGCAAAGTAATGGTAAAGCCAAACGTCCGTTTTGTTATTTGGCGGATGCAGTGTTTGCATACATGCTAATCTTATTAAAGGGAAAAGAAGGAGAGGCATACAATGTATGCAATACAGAGCAATTTTTTAGTGTAAAAGAGTTGGCAGATATCGTAGTAAATATCCCGGAAAACAAACTAAATGTTGTTGTCAAGGCACGTGATGATGAATATGTAGAGAATACATTAAATTCTTATAACAAACCCGTAGAGACAAAATTGAAAGAACTTGGATGGAATTATAAATTTGACTTGAAAGAGGGAATGACTCGGACTTATCAGGTGTTGAAAGAAATAGAGGGATAGATTGTGGAAAATAAATCAGAAAAAAGTATACGGTATTATTTATATGTGATTATTATGCTTACAGCATTATTTTATATCATTTGCTTTTGTACACATGGAAAGTACTTTGATTCTGTGTTTTTTGGGGATCATAATGATACATTTGCAGATTATTTTAAATGTGTATATGGTTGGCATGACAATCCTTTTGAACAAAATATAGGAAATTATCCAGCTCTAGCAATGCTTTTTTTTAAATTTGTGTATCAAGCGATTCCAGTAGAAGTATATGTTGAAAATGGACTTATGTATAGAGCAGAGAGCGCTGCATGGATAGTGTTTATTCTATATAATATTTTAGTGGTATGGATTAGTTGGATTAGTATTAGTAAGGTTAGTAATCTTTCTTCAAAAAATAAAAAATTATTGGGATTAGCTTTGCTGATTAGTATGCCGGTTATGTTTTCGTTTGAAAGGGGAAATCAAATTAATTTGGCATTTGCTTTAACTATGTTTTTTGTTGCATACTATAACGATGAAAGAAAGAATATGAAGGAGTTAGCTTTAATTAGTCTAGCTCTGTCTGCATCATTAAAATTGTATCCGGCGGTATATGGGTTTATATTAGTGAAGGAAAAGAAATGGAAAGAAACATTTAGATTATTTATATATGGTGTTTGTGCATTTTTTTTACCCTTTTTGGTTTATGGAAGAAACGCCTTTAGAAGTTTTGTAGAATGTTTATTGAATTTCTCAGAGGGACGTACTGCGTTAGCTTATAATTTTTCTCTGAAAAATATTGTAAAAACCGTAGGATATGTTTGTGGAATTACTGTTCCAGATGCAATATGTAATAAAATATGGATTATTTTATTATTATTTTTAGTAATAATGATTTTTCTGGAGAAGAATGATTGGAAGTTATGGTGTGCATTAACGTTATTACTAATGTGGGTGCCATCTGTATCTGATACATATGTACTTTTATTCATGATAATTCCATTTGTGATGTTATTAAATGAGGTGAATATAGGTCAAATAGAAAAAGGTAATTATCTTTCAATGGTGTTATATTTAATAATATTAGTCCCATTAGCACTTCCCCAGATTGAAAAAGAGTTGGGATATATTTTGTCATACAGTTATGTTGTATATTTTATAAGTGTTTTTTGTTTGGGATGCCAAATTATAGCTTGCTTTATGAAAAATTTAAAAATAGTGCTTAAAGAAAAATAGTATATACAGTACATGGTTCAAAAGTGGCTAAGGGTAGATTTTATTTAAAGCATGTGACTAGGAATGCGTTTTAACAATTTGAATTTATATATTTAACTCATTAAAAAGCAAGGGAAAGAATTACATGTTTTATCTAAGTATAGTATGGCGCATACTTATCGACTAGTGAAAGAATTGAGAATAGATTGTTGTGAAAACAAAAAGAATTGACAAACAAAAAAATATATTAGGTTATCTCATAATTATAGCAGTTGAATTGTTTTTTTCAAGCAATTATTTTTTTAATACGTTTCCTCAAAGTGAAGGATGGTTCGTAAATTATATAGAGTTAATTATGGCTGGAAAAATGCCATATAGAGATTTTTATTATTATTTGCCACCATTAAATCTGCTGATAGACTATGCGTTCTGGAAATTATCTTTTGGATTTTTAATTATTTTTAGAGTATGGTATTTGATTGAAAGAACTAGTATATACATATTTGTTTATAAAATTTTAAATATGCGATATGATTGGATAAGGAGTTCAATTGCATGCTCTATATCTGCAATATTATGTACGTGTGATGTATTTGATTTGTTTGGAGATTATAACCAGCACATTGTAGTTTTGACAGTAGCATTAGTGTATTTTGCAATTCGTTTTTCACAAACAAATTCTGAAAGTAAAAAGTATCAGATGCTTGCAATAGCAGGTGGAATTATGGGGTTAATGTTTTTGACAAAACAAACCATTTTTGTATCTGCCAATATTATCTATTTTATTATTTTTACAGTTTTATGTATAAAAGAAAAAAATAGAAATTATTTTAAGTATATTTTATTTATTGCTGTAGGTGAAATTATTCCAATTGCAATTGCTTTTTTGTACTTTATAGACAATAATAGTTTGTTTAATTTTATTGATCAGGTATTTATGTCAGTGGATGGAAAGGGAACAATTTTTGATATTGTTTTATTTTCGCCTATTCAAGTGTTGAAAAATTGGGATTGTTGGATAATTGCATTAATAGTAGTCTTTAATTTATCATTTGAGAAACTGAACAATAAAAAAATCAACTTTTTGTTTGGAACAGTAATGATTTTATATGTTCTTGAAAAAGTAGGATTAGAAACTGAAATTTGTTTTTTTAGGACATATTATTTATTTATTAAATTCGTAATTATTATATGGGCGTTAATTTTTGCATATAAGAAAAAATATGGCATAAGTAAATATTTTTTGATATTTTTTGAAATTATAGTGGTTGCCTTGTTTTTAATAATTACCACATATAATTATAATACGTATATGTCTGTATATAATATGAATTTGTTTGGACTGATAGAATCAGCTGTAATGGTTATTGCTTTTTATTCTATGATTATAGTTATTTGCTTAGAATTAAGAAAAACAAATGTAGATCAGTATAAGGTTATGTATATATCAGGTGGAATTGCTTTGGTATATGCTGCAAGTATGGCAGCAGGAAGTACAAGCATTCCTGCATTAGCAATGAGAATATTATTTCCTTTATTAATGGTAAGTATTTTGAATGTAAAGATAAATACGAATAAGTACTTTATAAAATCTATTTTTTGTATAATTTGTTTGGGTAGTATTGCCATTGCAATTGCACAGAAGTCAGTATGTGCATATCCGTGGTGGGGGATGACAGAGTATGTAAAAATAGATAAAATATATTCAACAAAGGAAAAGGCATTAAAAGGTTTTTATTTTTCTAAAGATGAACAGGAAATGTATGATAACATTTCACAAATTATAATTCATAATAGTGAACCGGATGATATTGTGTTTGGTTGGCCATATTTGAAAATCTACAATATATTGTGTGAGAGATATGAAAGCTACTTTGTTCCAGTATTATGGTATGATGTTGTTGGTGACAAATATGTGGAACAGGCATTTGCCGAGATAGAAGATGCTCCACCCAAAATAGTGGTATGGAAAGAAATACCGAACGCTATAGAAACTCATGAAAATATATATAGGAAGGGTAAACCTTTGGTACAAAGACGAATTATAGAGTATTTTGAAACTGCATTTGAGAATGGTAAATATGAACTTCTGGGTGAGTATAATGAGATTAAAGTATACAAATTAAAGAAAAATACTGTTGTTCAATAGTGTTAGAAAACTAAAGCTTATGTATGAAGATTGCGTTAATGCTACAACATAAAGAAAAGAAGGGAGATTATTGTGGCAAAGAGAAAAGATAGCATAGATGTTGTTAAATTTATACTTGCAAGTATGATTATTATTTTGCATACAATACAGATGAACTGCTTTACTAACTATTTTACATATGGTTTATTGCATATGCCTCAGAGATTGGCGGTTCCGTTATTTTTTATAATGTCCAGTTACTTTTTTTGGAATTCTATTAATCAGGCTGAAAATCCGATAAAAAAATTTTTAAAGAACATAGGACGCTGGATATTCTGTTACTTATTTTGGTCATTTATTCATTTGAGATTTTATTGGTTTGATTGGTATTATCCAACCGGTGGTGTTTTATGGTTTTTTTATGCACTCATTATTGGAAATGTAATTGTATTTCTAGTGACTAGATTTGTAAAATCCAAATTATTACTTGCAATATGTGCTTTTATACTTGGACTATTTATGGCATTGGCAGACGCATGGTATGGTGTAGCAATACATATCCCAGTAGTAAAGGCAATTATCACATCATATTATGAGATATTTAAAACTTTATTATCTGGATTCACATATGGCATTTTATTTTCAATTGTTTCATATCTTTTAGACGATGTGTTTAGAAATGGCAATAGGTCAATAAAACTAAGTGTGAAAAAAAATATATGTATTACGGTTGTTTTACTCATTTTGTATTCGATCGAGGGATGGTATACATACATACATACATACATTGCCTAAAGAATATGGATTTTATTTATTTATGGTTCCGTTATGTATTTCTATTTTCACACTGTTAATAAAACTAGATATAAAAATACCATACTCATCTTGTTTGGGTAAACTCAGTACACTAATGTATTATATACATATTATGATAGCGTATCATTGGCTTAGTTTTTATTCGGGTCTATTTGCGGATAAAAGCGAATTGGTAAAAGATATACATGAATTGGTGTATGTATATGTTTTTGCTACTTGGATTGCATTAATTATTTATTTGATTTCTAAAAAAGTAAAAATACTTAGAAAGTTGTTTTAATTATTATTACATCGACTGTTGT
>OGZK01004282.1_pt1 | contig 10170 bp, 9 predicted proteins | sample 1576791 | NCBI WGS metagenome assembly OGZK01 (sample SAMEA3541556, study PRJEB24748) | human gut metagenome | biome: human gut; feature: human-associated habitat; material: faeces | place: China | collected 2012
CGGCTGAGCAGCCAGTTCCTGGCGGTCGTCAAAGACGACAAAGGCAATTTTCTAAAGATCGGGCCGCGCTTCTACATCGACAACTGGAACGATTTCGAAGAGAATCCCTACGCTTTCGCATTGCCTTCGCTCACGGTTCACGCATCCAGCAGTGCCAGGCCTTTGAGACCGCCAAGCGGAAGATCCAGGAGATCGATGCCGAGTACGCCAGGATCTTCGGCCGCAGCTACCACGGCATGTACGAGGAGTACCGCTGCGAGGACGCTGAGCTGGTGATCGTTGCCACCGGCAGCGTCGCCGGCACCACCCGCGTGGTGGTGAACGAGCTGCGGGAGATGGGCTGGAAGGTCGGCATGATCAAGCTGAAGAGCTTCCGCCCCTTCCCCAAGGAGTTCTTTGCCTCCATCAGCGGCAAGTACAAGGCCCTGGGCGTCATCGACAAGAGCGTTTCCTTCGGTTACGACGGCACCATCTACGGGGATGTGAAGTCCTCTATGTATGGCTCCGGCGACACGAAGATGGCAAACTTCATCTGCGGTCTCGGCGGCCGCGATGTCTCCAAGGATATGATCGCGGAGATGTTTGAGGTGCTGCGCAATCTCAGTGAGGGCAAGCACGAGGATGAAGTTCAGTTTATTGGAAAGAGGTGGTAACCATGGCGATCGTTTTTAAGGATTTACCCGATGAAGAGCTGATTTATGGTCAGAAGAGCTGCCAGGGCTGCGGCGCCCTGCTGGCAGGCAGACTCGCGATGAAGGTGCTGGGCAAGAAGACCGTGCTGGCCACGCCCGCCTGCTGCTTCGCGGCCACGACCTCCGTGTACCCGGAGAGCGCCATCTTTGTCAACAACGTGGTCACGGCCTTCCCCGCCCTGGCCTCCACCCTGGCCGGCATGTCCGTCGGCGGCGAGGCCCTGGGCTGGGATGACGACATCACCTACGTCGGCATCGGCGGCGACGGCGGCACGCTGGATATCGGCCTGCAGGCCCTCTCCGGCGCGGGGGAGAGAAACGACAACATCCTCTACATCTGCTACGACAACGAGGCGTACATGAATACCGGCGTGCAGCGCAGCTCCGCGACGCCCCCGACCGCGCGTACCGCGACGACGATGCCGCAGCCGGGCTACGAAGGCAACAATTTCGGCCAGGGCAAGAGCGTGCCGCTGATCGCCATGGCGCACGGCATTCCGTACGTCGCGACCGCTACCGTGGCGGACCTCCATGACCTTGAGCGCAAGGTCCGCAAGGCGATGTCCATGCACGGTGCCCGCTATATCCAGATTCTCGTTCCGTGCCCGCTCGGCTGGGGCTTCGCCTCCGATAAGACCGTTGAAGTGGCGCGTCTTGCCGCTGAAACGGGCATCTTCCCGGTATTCGAGGCTGAGAACGGAGAAATCACGGGATCCTATAAGATTCGCCGTCCCACGCCGGTTGAGGCGTATCTGAAGCTGCAGAAGCGCTTCGCCCATCTGCTCGGCAAGAAGGGAGATCCGGAAACGGTGGCCCGTCTGCAGCGCATGGCGAACCGCAATATCGAAAAGTTTGGTCTGACCGAAGAGGCCGAGGAGCATCCTGAGGGACTGTTCCGCAGCCTGGTGAGCCCGAAGGGGGATGCAGAAAGTGTCTGAAAAAATCAATGATGAAACGCCGTTTGCGATTACGCTGAAGCCGCTCACGTCGCTCGAGAACCATACGGGCGCGTGGCGTACGCTGAAGCCGGCCTATAACTTCCACGAGCCGCCCTGCAGCGCGACGTGCCCCGCCGGGGAACGCTGCCGCGACTGGCTGTTCCTCGCGGAGGATGGCGGCTACGAGGCCGCGTGGCGGAAGATCATGGAAGATAATCCCTTCCCCGCCGTGATGGGCCGTGTCTGTTACCACACGTGCGAAACCGCCTGTAACCGCGGTCAGCTCGATGAATCGGTCGGCATCAACTCGGTTGAACGCTTCCTCGGTGACGAGGCTCTCGAGAAGGGCTGGGCGTCGCCTGTGCCGGCTCAGCCGAGCGGAAAGAAGGTGCTTGTGGTCGGCGCGGGTCCTGCCGGACTCTCCGCTGCCTATCATCTGACGCTCCTCGGGCATCAGGTGACGGTGGTGGATTCGGCTCCTGAAGCCGGCGGCATGATGCGCTACGGCATTCCGAAGTACCGTCTGCCGCGTGATATTCTCGATAAGGAAATCGACCGCATCGTGAAGCTCGGCGTGAAGCTTGAGCTGTCGCACGAAGTGCAGGATCTCGAGGCCGAAATGAAGGCCGGCGGCTATGACGCCGTGTTCCTCGGTGTCGGCGCGAAGCTGGCCCGCCGCGCTTATATTCCAGCCGGTGACTCGGCTCACATCCTTGACGCGGTTTCTGTTCTCCGCTCGATGGAAGGCGAAGAGAAGCCGATGCTCGGGCGCCGCGTTGTGGTCTACGGCGGCGGTAACACCGCGGTCGACGTGGCCCGTACCGTGAAGCGTCTCGGTGCAGAGCCTCTGATGGTCTACCGCCGTACCCGCCAGAAGGCGCCGGCTCACAGCTTCGAAATTGAGGAAGCTATCGAGGAAGGCGTCACGATGAAGTGGCTCTCCACCATTGCGGACGCCGAAGGCGGCGAAATCCGCATTGAGAAGATGGAGCTTGATGAGAACGGCTCCCCGAAGCCGACCGGCGAATTTGAAACGATCACTGCGGATTCCGTCGTGCTCGCGCTTGGCCAGCAGACGGACCTCTCCTTCATTGAAGGTCTTTCGGAAGTGAAGACGAAGGACGGCAGCATCGAGGTCGACGACACGCTGATGACCGGCAAGGCCGGAGTCTTCGCTGGCGGCGACGCGATTGAAGGCGCCCGCAACGTGACGGTCGCGATCGGACACGGCAAGAAAGCTGCCCGCGCGATCAATGCCTGGCTGCGCGGCGAGAAGTACGCTGAACCCTATCGCGGAAAGCCTGCCGAATTCAGCAATCTGAACACGTGGTACTTCTCGGACGCTCCGAAGACGGTCCGCCCGATGCTTGATATGGTCCGCCGTCAGACGACCTTTGAGGAAGTGCTGAAGGGCCTCACCGAAGAGAACGCGCTTTACGAAGCCCGCCGCTGCATGAGCTGCGGGAACTGCTTCGAGTGCGACAACTGCTACGGTGTCTGCCCGGATAACGTGATCGAGAAGCTCGGCCCGGGCCGCGGCTACAAGATCGATTACGAGTTCTGCAAGGGCTGCGGCATCTGCGCGAACGAGTGTCCGTGCGGCGCGATCGATATGAAGAAGGAAGAGATCTGAGTCCGGATCTTCTGATATCGGTATAGCGAAGAGGCAGGTTCCTGACGGAACCTGCCTCTTTTGCTTGATGGAAACTGAATGTGAATCAGCGGAACTGACGCCGGGCGATAAGCGCGATCACGACACTCAGAAGAAGGAGTGAGGCGGCGAGATAGTACGGGATGCCAGGCGGAATCAGCTCATCCGTTCCCTTTGCCGTGTAGACAAGAAGCGGCGTGGAGATCACCGGGGCAATGGCACCGGAGAATGAGTTGAGGGAACTGATGGCGCCCATCGCGGAGCCCTGCATGGTGGGAGAGACCTGACGCGAGACCGCGCTCTGAATAATCGGAGAGGCGATTCCAAGGAGCGAAAACGTCCAGGCGAGAATCGCGGCGACGATGCCCCAGGTGGTGAAACCGATCCCCGCAAGCGCGAGGCACCCAATCGAAAGCGCGGCGATCACGAGGTGTTTCTCAGACTGAACGCGGATCAGGGCGGGAAGGAGCCACCCTTGAGTGAACGCAATGCAGAGGCCGAGCACGAACATCGAGAGACCGATATTCAGCGGTGTCCAACCGTACCGGAACTCTGTGTAGAGCGCCCAGGTGCACTGCATGAGTGACTGCGAGAGATAGATGAGACCGATGATCAGCACCATCGGAATGATGGGCTTTACCTTCAGGAGCGCGATGATCCCGATGAAGGGATTAAAGCGGCGGAAAGTCCAGGGACGCATATCCGGCGTCGTGAGACTTTCCGGCAGCACGAAGAAACCGTAGATGAAGTTCAGGCAGCAGATGGCGCCCGCGAAGGCGAAAGGAATCCGCGGATCTATCTGCCCGAGAATGCCGCCGAGCGCCGGGCCGATCACGAAGGCGAGTCCGTAGACCGCACCGATCTTCCCAAAAGCGGCGGAGCGCTGCTGTTTCGGCGTGATGTCCGCAATGTAGGCCTGGGCGACGACGAGGTTCGCGGACAGCATGCCGCCCGCGATGCGGGACGCGAGCACAAGCGGGAGCGACGACGTGAAGGCCGGCACAAACTGCATGATGGAGAGGCCGAAGATACCGGTGAGCAGTACGGGCTTCCGGCCGAAACGGTCTGAAAGCGCGCCGAGGATCGGCGAGGAGAGGAACTGCATGATGCCGTAGCTCACCATGATCGCGCCGTACCAGTAGGTCTGCAGATCGCGGGTGCCTGCCAGATCGCCGATCAGCCGGGGCAGTACAGGAATGATCAGCCCGAAGCCCAGGGCATCCATAAAGATGCAGGCAAGGACAAAGCGGGTGGCGGGTTTAAGACTGCTCATGCGGTGGTGCCGGAAACGGTAGGTACAGAAATTTGAACATTATCCCTCAGATAGGGGATCGGAGGATGACCACAAAATACAGAGTTAAATAAAACAGGTATGCTAATGAATACGCCCTGCAAAAAATTGTTGCAAAAAGGCGTATCCCCCCTGGTCCTAAGAAAAAAAGTCAATATGCGGAAATTCTCACGAATCCTCGTGCCGTTCCTGGAGGGGTCTCTTGTCAAGGAGATCCTGTTCGCACTAGTGATCGGCATCATCGTTGCCCTGGTAGCGCCTGGCATCGCCGTGCCCCTCGGATTCCTCGGCACGTTCTTCATCTCGGCCTTGAAGGCCGTGGCCCCCGTGCTGGTCTTCTTCCTGGTTGCCGCGTCCATCGCGAACCAGAGCGTTGACACCCGGACGTCCATGAAGCCGATCATCGTGCTGTATGCCATCGGCACGCTCGCGTCCTCCATCGTTGCCGTTGTGGCGTCTTTCCTCTGGCCGACCACGATTCACCTCGTGGCTGCCGCTGAGGCGACTGCCCCGGGCGGTATTGCCGAAGTGCTGAAGAACCTCGTTCTCAACATCGTCGATAACCCCGTGAAGGCCCTCGCGAACGCGAACTACATCGGCATTCTCTCCTGGGCTATTGCTCTCGGCTTCATCCTCCGCAGCGCGAACGACACGACCCGAGAAATCATTCAGGACTTCTCGGAAGCTGTGACCACGGTCGTCCGTATCGTGATCCGTATCGCTCCGTTCGGTATTTTCGGTCTGGTCGCGAACACGGTCGCTACGGTCGGTCTCGGCGCCTTCGTGGGTTACGGCAAGCTGCTTCTCCTCCTCGTGGGCAGCATGCTCTTCATCGCCCTCGTGGTCTTCCCGATCATGGTCTGGTTCTGCATTCGCAAGAATCCGTATCCGCTCGTGATCCAGTGCCTGCGCGTGTCCGGTATCTGCGCTTTCTTCACCCGTTCGTCTGCCGCGAACATCCCGGTGAACCTCGACCTCTGCCGCAAGCTGAAGCTTGACGAAGGCACCTACTCGATTTCGATCCCGCTCGGTGCCACGGTCAACATGGGCGGCGCTGCCATCACGATCACGATTCTGACGCTCGCTGCCGCGAATTCGCTGGGTGTTCAGGTTGACTTCTGGACAGCCATCCTGCTCTGCTTCGTGTCCGCGATCTGCGCCGGCGGCGCCTCCGGTGTTCCGGGCGGCTCCCTGATGCTGATCCCGCTCGCCTGCGGTCTCTTCGGTATTGATAACTCGACCGCCATGCAGGTGGTGGCCGTGGGCTTCATCATCGGCGTGATCCAGGACTCCTGCGAAACGGCTCTGAACTCTTCGAGCGACGTGATGTTTACGGCGGCGGCCTGCCTCCGTCAGGAACGTCTCGATGCCGAAAAGGCCAAGTAAGCCTGAAAATCCGGCTGTTTAAGCAGTTCTGAAAACCCTTCCTCCTGATAGAAACGGGAGGAAGGGTTTATATTATCTGCCTGCTCCATCCTCACACTTTCCCCTCCCTCCAGGAATTCATGCGGCGTTTCCATTCAGCAAAAGAAGCATTGACCCAGGTATTCGGCTATGCCGATTTCCGGCCGCATCAGGAGGAAATCATCGAAGCCGTGATCGAGGGGCGGGATGCGCTGGTGCTGATGCCGACAGGCGGCGGGAAGAGCCTCTGCTACCAGATCCCCGCACTCGTCCGCGAGGGAACCGCGGTGATCGTGTCGCCTCTTATCGCGCTCATGCAGGATCAGATCACCGTGATTCAGAACCGGGGGCTTGAGGCGGCCTGCCTCAGTTCTGCGAACTCTCTGGAAGAGAACCGGGAGATTGAGAGTCAGTTCCTCTCAGGGACACTCGACTTTCTCTACGTCACCCCTGAGAGGCTTGTGAACGAGTGGACAATCTCGATGCTGCAGAGAGCGAGGGTCTCGCTTTTCGCGGTTGATGAAGCGCACTGCGTTGTGACCTGGGGGCACGATTTCCGTCCGGAATACGGCGCGCTCGGTCTTCTGAAAGAGCGTTTCCCGTCCGTTCCCCGGATCGCGCTCACCGCTACGGCCGATGCCTCGGCGCAGCAGGAAATCGCGGAACGGCTTCTGATTGATCCGAAGATTTTCATTACGAGCTTTGACCGCCCGAATATTCACTATCGGGTGACATTCGGCGCCGGGGAAGTCAAGCGGAAGCTTCTTGCCTTCATCACGCAGCGTCACCCAGGGCAGACCGGCATCATTTACTGCATCTCGCGCCGTCAGGTGGATACGATCTCTGACTTCCTCCGCGGTATGGGGATCCCCGCGCTTCCCTATCACGCGGGACTCGACGCCTCGCTCCGGGAAGAGAACCAGCGGGAGTTCATCGCGGGCCGCGGGGTCGTCATGGTGGCGACTGTGGCGTTCGGGATGGGGATTGATAAGCCGGATGTCCGGTTTGTCGTCCATATCGGCCTTCCGAAGAGCATTGAGGCGTACTTCCAGGAAACGGGCCGCGCGGGCCGCGACGGGAAACCGTCAGAAGCCTGGCTTATCTGGGGATGGCGCGACGTGATGATCCAGCAGCAGTTTATCGAGAGCGGGGACGGCAGCCCGGAATTCAAGCAGCAGTCGCTTGAGAAGCTGGATGCCATGGTGGGGTACGCCGAAACCGGTGAGTGCCGGAGGCATTATCTCCTTGCCTGTCTCGGTGAGGAGTCTTCGACCCACTGCGGTTGCTGCGACAACTGCGACAGGCCGCCTGAGATGGCGGACCGGACGGTAGATGCTCAGAAATTCGTGAGCTGCGTGATCCGATGCGAGAGAGCCTCAGGGTGCTGCTTCGGCATGACGCATGTCATCAACGTGCTCCGGGGCGAAAGGACGAGCCTTGTGGCGGGGTACGGGCACGAGAAACTCTCCACCTGGGGAATCGGAAAGGATCTGAGTGAGGAAGAGTGGCGGGAACTCGCCCGGGTTCTCATCGCGAAGCGGATTCTGAACGCGGACTGGAAGAGCGAAGGGGTGCTGCGACCCGGACGCGCGAAAGCGCTCCTGAAGGGTGAGGAAACAATTCTGGTGCGGGTCAGCGCGCCCTCGCGCCCGGATCTGAAGCAGGGGCGCGTCAGAAAGCCGATCGAAGTCCGGGAGGATTATCGGCCGCTTGCGGACGCGCTCCGCGCCTGGCGCCGTGAAACCGCGGAGGCACAGGGGATTCCGGCCTATCGCATCATGACTGATGTGAGCCTCTCTGAAGTCGCCTCGATCCACCCGCAGTCGTTCGAAGCCCTCAGCCACGTGAACGGAATCGGCCCGAAGAAGCTTGACGCATACGGGACCGAGATTCTCCATATCGTGCGGGACTTCATGCGAAAGAAAAAAGGCACCGAAGTCTGACTTCGATGCCTTATGCGGGCGAGTCCCGGAGCTTCCGGATCAGACTCCGAGCTCCTTCGCGCGGGGCTTCTGCTTGCGGCCCTTCAGAATACGGTCGAACAGGCAGTTCGGCGCGATCTTCATCAGTTTTGCGAGCAGTCCCATCTGCCACGGGATCACCGTGTAGGTCTTATGTGCGTCAATCGCGCGGACAGCGCGTCTTGCGAACTCATCCGGCTCAAGGATGAAGGGCATAGGGTAGGGGTTCTTCGACGTGAGCGGGGTCTTGACGAACCCCGGGCACACAGTGAGGACCTTGACGCCGTGCTTCATCATTTCGATGCGGAGGCTTTCGCAGTAGTTGATAACGGCAGCCTTGCTGGAGCAGTAGGCTTCCGACCCCGGAAGGCCGCGGATGCCGGCAACAGAACCAATGCCGACCAGCGTTCCGGCGTGTCTCTCGATCATCGCCGGAAGGAAGCCGTGGAAGGTGTTCGCCATGCCGATAACGTTGATCCGATAGACCCGGTCCATGACGGCCAGATCCTCGTAGTACTGCGTCTTCACGCCGATTGAAACACCGGCGTTCGCAATCACGACGTCGGCGGGGCCCACTTCCTTCTCGAAGCGGTGGGCTGTTTCAATGATGCCGTCCCGATCGGTCACGTCGGCGACATAGCCCTTGTGACCGGTGCCGGGGAGCGAGGCGATCAGACGGTCGAGCGCATCCTGATGATGGGCCACAAGACCGAGAGTAGCGCCCTTCGCGGCGTAAACCCTGGCGAGACCGGAACCAATACCGCCGGTTGCGCCAGTGATGAAAACGTTAAGTGACATGCAGAACTCCGAAACCAGTTAGAGGCGAGCCTTTCTCGCACGCTGGGCGAGGGTCTCAACGACGACCAGATCGCTCTCACGGGTCGGCGTCATATGCGGGCCCGTGACGTACTTGCCGTCAATGCCGATCATCGGCGTCGCGTCAATGCCGTAGGACTGCCAGAGACGGGAAGCGGCGCGGGTCTTGTTGGCAACGCCGAAAGAATTGTAAGCGCTGTTCCACTGCTTGGCGTTCACGCCGGCCTTCACCATGAAGTCAGCGATATCGGCAGCCGGGTTCTCGTACTTATGCGTCTGGTAAATGACGGACTCGAAGAACTTCATGTGGAGCTTCGGCAGCAGGCCGAGAGACTCGAGCGCGTAGTAGGTCTTCACAAACGGGTCCAGGCGGGAGTCCCAGGCAACCGGATTCAGCTTGAAGTCGATCCAGGAGGGGAGCTTCTTCGACCAGGGTTCGATGATCGGATCAAAGCGGAAGCAGTGCGGGCAGGTATAGGAGAAGAAGTACACCACTTCAATCTTCTTACCCTTCATCGGCACAACGGGACGAACCATCGTGTATTCCTTGCCTTCCACCGGTGCGGTAGGAGTAGCAAACGCAGACAGCGGAAGCGAGGCAAGCGAGGCGGCCGAGAAAGTCAGAAGGTTTCTGCGAGAAATCATTTGAGAACGTTTCCTAAAAATCAGTGAATGATCTGGCCAGGAATGTCATTGGCGCGGAGCGTGCTCTGTGCCTTGCGGGCATCCCCTTCAGAGTGGAAGGGTCCAATACGGACGCGATAACGTCCATCATTGCCGTGAGAAACGCTGGAATCAAGTCCGGAGAACGCAATTTTGGCTCTAATTGTTTCAGCCTCGTCAGGCGTCTTGTAGGCACCGACGAGAACAAAGAAGTCAGGCGTCTGGGGCTGAACCGTCGTGGGGGCAGCCGCGTTGTTGTCCGCGAGCTGCTTATCGGCGGCCTGATCATCCTGAGCCGGGCGGCTCGGGGCAGGGGCCTTGGCGGAAGCCGCGGGGGACGAAGCCTGAGCGGAAGCGGGCTTGGGAGTCGTTCCGGGAGCGTAAAGCTTCTCATTCGGATCGGAGGACCGGCCCTTAAGCGCGTCCTGAACATATTCCGTCGACGAGGACTGAACCTTGCTCATGAACGGAACCGGAGACTCCGTTACGAACAGGGCGCCGCCAGCGGCGACAAGAAGGGCGACGACAGCGCCGCAGAGAAAGCCGGTTAGAAACTGCTTCATGAACAACTCCTTTTTCCAGAAAAGGGAATTTTCAAAAAGTTACATCCTCTCCGGGGCACTGACCCCGAGGAGAGCAAGACCGTTGCCAAGAACCTGGCGCACAGCGGCGAGCAGCGCGAGACGGCTGTTGCGGACGCAAAGGACTTGATGTTGCCATCCGTCACTTCGATGTTGGAGATGGCGGCGTTCTG
>OGZK01004300.1_pt1 | contig 10130 bp, 8 predicted proteins | sample 1576791 | NCBI WGS metagenome assembly OGZK01 (sample SAMEA3541556, study PRJEB24748) | human gut metagenome | biome: human gut; feature: human-associated habitat; material: faeces | place: China | collected 2012
CGCCGCATACGGCGGGCTCGATCACGTCCAGCTCCACGGCGTTGGCGGTGTTCAGCAGCAGCACGATCTTTTTCAGGGAACCGGCGGCTTTCAGCTCAGCCAGCTTGCGCAGGATGTCCTTTTCCTCGGCACTGATGGAGAGCATGTTGCCGCCCGCGTCGGACGCGCCCACCACGGGCAGGTCCTTGCCCTCGCCGCACACACGGCCGATGACCATGATGGCGGCGTCGTTGTACTGGGAAACGGAATCCCATTCCGCGGCGGAGAAGGCGCTCAGGGGGGCTTCGTTGACGGCGAATTCTTCGTTCTTGAAGATGTAGTTATTCAGGGAACCGGCGGCGCTCTTCTGGCCGTAATCCTTGCCCGCGCCTTCCTGATAGAAGGCCCACAGGGTGGGGTTCACGGTAAAGCCGTCCTGCTCCAGGGCGTCCTTTAACGTCATGGCCTTGGAGGTGTCCATGCCGCCGGAGCCGGTGCCGCCGTAGACGAACCGGGCGGAGGAGGTACCCAGCAGGCTTACCTTTTCATTGCCGGACAGGGGCAGGGCATTGTTCCGGTTCAGCAGCAGCACAGCACCATTGGCGACCACGCTTTCGCACACCAGGTCGGCGGCGGCAGCCTGGGCCGCGCTGTCCTCAAAGTCGGATACGAAGCGGGGCGGTAGATCCTCCGCCGCGTCGCCCACGATGGTGCTCCCCTCGATGCCCAGCACCATGTTGATGATGGTGGCGTAGTTATTGGCGATGGGGCCGGCGATCATAAGGAACGCGAACAGAAACGCGAATACGCCGCACAAGATTTTCCATATTGGCTTGCCCTTGGGCTTGTTGTTCTTGGCCATTGTAATTCTCCTTTGTTGTTAAAGTGCAGCAAGCGGAATCTATCTTGAGAAAGAAATCAAGAAGTATCGCTTATTGGAGTCCAGAGGGCGAAGCCCTTTGGCGCAGGTTTGGGGGCGCGGAGCCCCAAAAAGGCCGCCGCACTTTTCGCACGGCGGCCCAAGGAATTCAGGTCAGGCAAGCGGGATTATTCGGTGATGTTGAATACATCGATGGTGTCTTCCACGTTGGAGCAGGCAACGATCTTGTTTTCCAGGGTCACGTCGTCCAGGTCTTCGCGCAGGTCTTCTACGGTGATCACGGTGCCGGCGATGTTGTGGTTGGTGATGAAGTCGGCAGCGCCGTCGTCAGTGCCATCGGGGAAAGCGATGTCGCTCATTTCGTCGGTCCAGTTGAAGGTGTCCAGCACCATGGCATAGCCCAGCACGTTGCGGCCGAAGGATTTGCCATGCTGTTCAAAGTAGATGCCATCCAGGGTATTCAGGGTGATGTCGAAGTGGCAGGCTTCGTCGTCAGCGGATTCAGCGGAGGAATAGGTGCCAGAGTACACGATCAGCTTGTTGCCCTTCAGGCCGGGATCAGTGGTACCAAACACATATTCGCGGTAGAACAGTTCATAGTGGGTATCGTCACGGAGTACCAAGCTCAGGTCGCGGGTCCAGTACCAGCCAACCTGATCAATGAAGCCAACTTCGCTCAGGTTATAGGTGCTCTTGATGGGTTCAGCGGAAGCGATGCTCATCATGGACAGGGTCAGGATCAGGGCAGCCAGCAGGGCAACGATCTTTTTCATGGGGAATCCTCCTTCATTATATCAACCTGCTTTGGCAGGTCGTCTTTGTGGTTATACTGTAACAAATGGGCGATTTCATTACAAGGCGTACATCGTAACTGATGGATTTTACATCGTAATTGTGTTATTGAAACAATCCGTCCAGGAACGCGTTATAGAGATAATAGCGGCTGGTCAGGTCCTGGTGGATGTTGTCGGACAGGCAATAGAAGAAATTGTTTTCTTCGCGGCTCGGCCCATAGCTGAAATGGGGATCAGCCGCCAGGGTTTGGGCCAGGGCGTTGCAGTTTTCAAAGGCCAGGTCCTCCGCGCCGCCGCAGGCCATGTAGATGTAGAAAGGTTCTTCGTTTTTTTCAACGGCGGCAATCATGGCTTCCGTGTCCTGCATGGGGCCCGAGAAGGGAAGGAAAGAAGCGCTTACGTCCAGCATGTGGGGAAACAGCGCCCAAGTGGTCATGCTGCCCATAGAGAAGCCGCAGATGGCGCGATGATCCCGGGATGCCCGGAAGCCCACTTCATCGGCGGTTTCGGCATAGGTACGGTAGGTGCTTTCCACCAGGGGCATGATTTCCTCCCGCATTTCCCGGGGAAACTGCTCCCAATCGTAGAGTAAATGACGGGCGTCGTAGTAATAGGTAGGCGCGACCAGAATGAAGGGCTTGGCAACGCCGGTGGAAATCATATGGTCAAAGGCGTTCTTGGTTTCCGGGTTGCAAAGAAGGGTGGTGGGGTCGCAGCCCCGGCCATGGAAGAAATAGATGACCGGATAGCGGTCCGTCCCATTTTCATCATAGCCATAGGGCAGATACACGTACATCGTTTTTTTGTAGGTTTTTTCGCCGTACATATTGGTGTTGTACTTCATCTTGACCACGGTGCCGGGCTGATCGCAGGGCGCTTCGTAAAATTCCCGGTCATAGAGCAGGTAGTGGGTGGGCACGCCCGCCAGGTCGCTTGCGTCCAGCACGGTGGGGGCTTGAAAGCCCGTCTCCTCAGCATATGCCCCCCACGCGCCGCACAGAAGCGCCAGCAGCAAAGCGAAAGACAAAATTTTCTTCGTCACGATTTCCCTCCTGAATTCATAAAAAGGCAGGGGCAAAGCGCCCCCTGCCCATGGGTTGATATTATTTGAACAGCACGTCCTGGAAAGCGTTGTACAGGTTAAAGCGGCCCTTGAGGGTTTGGTGGATTTCCTTGGAGATGGCCGCGTAGCAGTTGTTCGCGGCGGGATCGGTGCCGAAGGAGAAAGCGTCATCCGCGATCATGGCGTTGATCAGCTCCACTACGCCGTCATAGGCGATGTCGCGCTTGCCGCCGGAGCAGATGTAGAAGAACACGTCGCTGGCATACTCGTTATCCTTCATAGCTTCCTTGAGCGGCTCGAAGTTGTTCATGCTGGAAGCGGACATGGGCACGAAGTACTTGGCGTAATCCATGCAGCGGTAGGTCACCTGCCAGCAGACGGAGCTGCCCTGGCTGTAGCCGGAGTAGGCGCGATGGGCGCGGGAGGCAATGAAGCCCGCTTCGTCAGCGGTTTCGGCATAGGTGGAGTACTTGGTTTCAACGGCGGGCATCAGGTCGTTCCGCACCTCGTCCACGAACACGGCGTGGTTGGTGGCGCGGTCGGCGTAGTTGTAATAGTAGGTGGGGCACACCATGATGAAGGGCTCGCAAATACCCATATCAATCATGTTGTCGATAGCGTTCTTCACCAGCTCGTCGCCGATGAAGCTGTCCTGGGTTTCATTGGTGCCGTGGAAGAAGTAGATGATGTTGTACTGCTTGGAGGCGTCGTAGCCATAAGGCACGTACACGTTGGCCCACTGGTTCAGGGTGTCGCCGTACACAGAGGTAGTATATTCCAGCTTTTCAATGGTGCCGGCGTGGTCGCAGGGCGCTTCCCAGAACTTGGGGGCATAGTTGCGGAAGTGGGATTCGTTTCCGCCGTCCAATTCGGTGACGGTTTCCTTCCGGTCTTCGGGGGCTTTCCGGCCTTCCGCCAGGGCGGGGATCATGGCGCACAGGGCCAGCATCAGGGCCAGAACCAGGCAAACGAGCTTTTTCATCATGGGTTCCTCCTTCTCCTTGGGAGATTTTGTAATGCTATTATACAAAGGCGATAGGGAGTCAATCAAGGTGAACCGCGTAACTGCGCTTTTTTACATCGTAATTGTTTACTGGATGGTCAGAGTGGACCGGAAGATGATTTCGCCCAATTCATCTTCCTGATAGGTGAGCACGCCGGTTTCCTCGCGGGTGATGATCAGGCTGCCGTCCTCTGCGGTTTCCGTAGAGGATGCGCCTTCACATTCCATGCCATATTCTTCCTCGCTGAAGGTGAAATAGAATTCCCGGCTGCTTTTGCCGTCCTCGTTGGTGATGCTGTCCCACAGGCTGTGCACGTTGCCGGGGCCGGTAATGTAACCGATGTCGATTTCCACCTGGCAGTCATCGGGAGATTCGCCGGACGCCTTGCAGGTGAACCGGATCAATTCATGATCAGGACCGGTCATGGTAACACTGAACATGCCTGCCTCCCGGGTGATCACCGGGGCCAGGGCGGCCCAATCGCTGGAGAAGGTTCCATTCTCGATCAGGTTGGTGTCAAAGCGCACGCCGTCTTTTGTGGCGGTGGCGTTCAGGTAAGCGTCCCCGTCGCAAGCGGCGGTCAACAGGATCTCATCGTTCTCCTGCCGCAGGGTGCAGGTGACGGCGCCGTATTGGGCGATCACGTTCGCCAGTTCCTCCGCTTCGGATTCGGCGGTGACGGTGAGGGTAAAAGTCCGGCCGTTCATGAGATGCGTCAGAACATCATACACGGATTCGGCGCTTTCGGCCTGGGCGAAACAGCCGCCCAGGAAAAGTATCATTAGCAGCAAAGCAAACATTTTCTTCAAGGGAAGTCCCTCCTTTTCACGCTTTCAACAGCGCATCTTTAATAATGATCGTACAGAAAAACGCGGCCCGCCGCAAGGCGAACCGCGCAATTGATAGGTTTTACATCGTAATTATTGTTCCGGATCCAGCAAAAGAATATCCAGGAAGAACATTTTCCCTCGCTGCTCGGCAGTGAGCATGCCGTTGTACTTTTCCGCGATGCGGTTCATGCTCTTCATGCCGAAGCCGTGCCAGTCCGGATCGTTCTTGGTTTGGGGCAGGCCGTCCACAAAGGCAATATCGTCCTCACAGGGGTTTTCCATGTGGATAGTGAGCATGTTCCCGTCCCGGACGGAGGACAGGGAAATGAAGCGCTCCACCCCCTCCGGCAGGGCGGACACTGCGTTGATGGCGTTGGTCAGGGCGTTCTGGAACAGGGAGTACAAGTCCAATTCCTCCACGAAGGAAAAGCCCGTCATGCCCAGGGAGCAAGTCAGCACGATGCCACGCTGCTGGCAGATGCCGATTTTTTCGGCCAGCAGCACGTCCAATACTTCATTGCCCGAATTGGCGGGCCGCTCGTAAGCGGCGATGGATTGCTTGAGCTTATCCAATTGCTCCTGGGGAACCGTGCCCCGGAAGGATTTGATAAGGTGCTTTAAGTCGTGGTACTTTTCGTTGATCAGCTGGGCGCTTTCCTTGCTGGCCTCGTACTGCACCCGCTGGGTGTGCACCAGCTCCCGCATGGTTCCCATGTTGCTGGCGAGCCGCGCCTGCTCCATCACGCCGAACTGCAGGGCGATCACCAGCACGTCGATCACGATCTGAAACAGCGCTTCGGCGATCACGGCCTGCTGGTTCCGGTCCGGGTTATCCTGAGTGAGCCGCGCCATACCGATGCACAGCAGCAGCACGAACACGGAAAAAATGGCTTTCAGTTTGTTGTCAAAATTGTCCTCCCGGTTTTTGACGAAGGGCCGCAGGGCGAAGAACATCAGCGTATACACCGCGCCGTAACAGATCAGATCGACGATCAGCACGCCCTCCGAACGGCTGGAAAAGCTGTTCATCCATGCGATTTGCCGGGCCAGGGTTTTCACGGTGCCCGCAATGTCCTGGACGATATACCCGGTGGCCGCCATGAACAGCACCGTCCAGATGCTTTCATCGTAGCAGAACCAGGTGATAACATTCAGCGTGAGATACACCAGCAGCGCGGCGGCAGCATGGGTGACTATGGCCAGGGGCGTGCTGCCCACGATGTAGATGCCCCGGGCGAAATACTGCACCGCGCAGCCCGCCAGCACGGACAGGATCAGCCGCGGATAAAAGTGGCTCCGCCGCTTCAGGGGATAGGATACCAGCAGCAGCCCGATCACCGATTGCAGCAGCAGCAGCGCGCTGCGCCCCTGCTGATACCACACAGGCATATAGGTCATTACCGGCTCCCCCCTTTATATTGGGCCAGGGCCGTAAGAAATTCCTTGCGTTTGCTGCTGCTGATGGGCAGCTCGTGAACGTGCACCATCACAGTGCTTCCATTCACCGCCCGCACATATTTCAGGTTCACCAGGAAGGAAGCGCTGCAGCGGATAAAATGGACCGGGGCCAGCTTGTCCTCATAGCTTTTTAGGTTGCCCCACTGCCGGATGATTTCGCTGTCCGTATGGATGAGCACGTCATGGTTGGATACTTCGATAAACGTGATTTCGTCCGCGTTGACGCGGCGGATCTCTTCCTTGGTACGCACCTCCAGGGTCATGGAGGTGTTCTGGTGGGCCAGCATCCGGCACGCCCGGTCCATCTTGGTGGAAAATTCCTCGTAGCGCACGGGCTTGAGCACATAGTCGAACGCACATACAGAATATCCCTCGATGGCGTACTGGGTGAGCATGGTGATAAAAATGATCATCACCCGGTTGTCCATCTGCCGGACGCGCTTGGCCGCGTCGATGCCCAGCATATCCGGCACTTGAATGTCCATGAACAGAATGTCCGCGTCGCACTTGTATTCAGTGAGGAAGGGAATGGAGCGGTCATACAGCTTTAATTGATAGGAAAAACCTTCATGGGCCTCCGCATATTTTTTCAGCATCTGGGACAGGCGTTCCGCCTGTTCCGTCTGATCCTCCAAAATGATAATATTCAGCATTCTTATATCCCCTCGTTTTGAGCATTGATACTATTTCCAGATTCACCTGCGCCATCTGCTTGCGCCTTTTCCATTCTGGCGTCCGCTCATTCCACTTAGCGTAGCGCTGCTACGCTGCGTTTCATTCACGTTAGCCAGAATGAAAAATTCGCGGCGCATCTTGGCGCATTCTTATCTGGAAATAGTATGAGATGGATGATTCCCTTGATTCTTTTATATACAGTATAGCAAAATCAAAAGGCAGAAGCAATAGGCACATCGTAACTGATCGGCTTTACATCGTAAAAGCCCTGACCTTCCGAGAAGATCAGGGCAAAACGATACAGTTTAAGAGAAAGGGAGATTATTTTTTCGCACCTTGCTTCATGCAGCCGGAAACCACCATCAACAAGGATGCGGCCACCTGAAACGCGATGCAGGCGACGCCGGTATAGAAAGCGCTCCAGGCGTACTTGTCCAGGTTGTTCCAGGTGAACAGGCCGCCAGCCACCACCGCGCGGTCGGCCAACGTTACGGTCAGAGCCACGAAAAGGAGGCATAGAGCCACCAGCCGCAGAAGAGATACAAGCAGCTCATTCCAGTTTTTTATCTGGGCAAGCAGGGAGCAAACGCAGGCAGTGAAAGCGCCTAAGGTGCAATAGATGGCCAAGGAACTGTTCAGGATGGGATAACCCACGGTGCCGTTGCTGACGATGAAGAGAACCAGCGCCAGCAGCGCGCACAAGGCGGCCGCGGCAGCCACATAGAAGGAAACCCGTTGCTTTTTCAACATCTTACTTGCCCTCCTTCTTGCTCTTGATCACGGAAACGGTATACAGCGTTGCGAAAGCCAGGAACAGGCCACCGGTCGTCAGGATGGCGACCTTGTAAGCCACACGCCACCAGGTGGTGACGGACTGGAATTCGGTGGAGGAATCGTAGGCGTTCATCAGGTTGGTCTGGCAGAAGGCCCAGATGGTGTTGTGAGCGGCTTCCTTAATCTTTGTGAGGATGTTGGCATCGCCCGCAAACATTTCCGCTCTGATGGGTTGGCCGTCGTTGGTCTGGGTATCGTAGCCGGATTCAGAGAAGCGACCGCGCAGGTCATAGCCAGTCACACCGGAGTTGGCAACAGCGGCGAACAGATCCACATCGTCGCCAATGTCGGTGACGGCGTAGCCCTTGAAGCCCCATTCGTTCTTGGCGATGTCGGTGATCAGGCCTTCGCTGGCAGTGCATTCCACGCCGCCGATCTTGGAGAAAGAGGTCATCATGCCGCGCATGCCAAAGTCGTGGTTTTCTTCACCGTTCCAATATTCGGGCGCTTTGGCGTCGTACTTATTCGCTTCCATGGGAATCTGGAAGGCGCGGAGCTCCACCTCTCGGGCGCGCTGCTCGGTCATGAAAGGGGCCACGCCGCCGCGGTTGGTTTTCTGGTCATTAAAAGCAAAGTGCTTGGGAGAAGCCAGCAGGCCATATTTGAATGCGCCGATGGCAAATTCCATGCCGGTGTTGCCGGTGAGGATCGGGTCTTCAGAGTAGTAGTCGCCGTTCCGGCCGTTGTAAGCCGTACGGTGGGTGTTCAGGCCAGGGCCCCACAGGATGGGCAGGCCCACGATCAGCGCCTGCAGACCTACTTCTTCGCCCATGCGGAATTGCAGGCTCGGGTCAAAGGATGAAGCCACAGTGGGAGCAGTGGCGTACAGCTCCAGATAGAAGTGGCCGTTGTTGTCCTTCTTGCTTACAGCCCAGGGCGCGTCCACGCGGGCGTCACACATTTCAGACTGCATACCGTTGCCAGAGTTTTCGGTGAAGGAGCCGCGGATAAAGCCGATGGAGGGAATATCGCGGAACTCGTTTCCGCCGTAGCAAAGCAGGCCCAGACATTCGTCGATGGTCATTTGGTCAATGAGCTTCTGCCAGTCGGGGTCGTCGAAATCCCGGAAGGCCAGATCATAGAATTTCAGCCCGTTGTTCGCGCCGAACACGATCTTGGAGGTGTCGTCATCCTTTTTGACCTCGTAATACTTGCCATTCAGGTCAGCCAGCATGGAGGCAGGGGCGGTCATATCCTTGTATTCTTTGGGACAGGTACCTTCCCAGTCGGCACGGGACAGTTGGGTTACCTTGTCGGGCTCGTAGTAGTTCCAGTCGCTGTATTCCAGATGATTGGATACCGCGGCGTTGTTCTTGGACACGGCGAAGGTGTTCTCGTCCACGCTGCCGTTGATGCCGCTGTAATGATAGGCGAACACTGCTTTGGCGTCGCCGTCGGCGTCCATGAGGCCGTTGGTATTGGCGACGGTTTTGCCTTGCTTGGCCAGCACATTGTTGAGCGCGGCATAGGAGCCGTTGGCCACGGTAAAGTAGTAGTCGCCCGCGTCCAGAATCCAGGTGCCCTGGGTTCCATCGGCGTTTTTGTGCAGCATATCATAGCTGGCTACGTCCTGCATATCCACATGCAGCACCTTGGTTTCGCTCTGGCCGGGCTGCAGTAGTCCGGTGATGTCGTAAGCTGCCAGCTGAATGGCGCTCTTTTCCACACCGCCCTGGATGTAGGGAGCCTGGGCGTAGAGTTGGATGTTGGATTTGCCTGCTACGGAGCCGGTGTTGGTAACCTGCACGGTAAAGTCCATGGTGAAGTGATGACCGGCGCGGCTGATGACGGGGTCGCCCACCAGCTCCTGGGTGAAGGTGGTATAGCTCAGGCCAAAGCCGAAAGGATACACCACTTCTTCATTATAGCGCCAATTACCCTGGGAGGCGAACACACCTGTCTTGGAATCAGCGTTGCCCAGGCCGTACACTATGTCATTGTACCGGGTTTCATAGTAGCGATAGCCCACATAGATGCTTTCCGCTTCCACCACGTAACTGTGGCTATTTACGCGGGTCACGGAGGTGTCGGCGCTGCCGTCGGTGTTGAAGTTGGTGAACTTGTAATCGCCGAAGTTGACCATGGCAGGGGCGGACAGATTCTTGGCCGCGTAAGTGTCAGGCAGGCCGCCGGAGGGACTTACGTTGCCCACCAGCACGTCCGCCACGCCCAGTATACCGAAGGAGCCAGGATGGGCGATCCACAGAATGGCGTCGATTTTGTCGTTGTTCTGCAGCTCGGCAATTTCGATGGCGTTGACGCAGTTGACCAGCACCACCACTTTGTCAAAGTTTTCGGTGGCCACGCGGATGATTTCCCGCTCGTTGGTGGTCAGTTCCAGAGGTTCGGTATTTCCCTGGCCTTCATATACACCGCCCACGGCATAGTCGCCGTTTTCACTGCTGGGGCGGCCGACGACAACGATCGCCGCGTCATTGTATTCATGCAGGCTGTCCATGAAGGAAGGAGCGTACTTTTCGATGGTTTCCAGGGAAGGAGCGTCGAAGTGCTTGGAAATATCGTCGTTGAAGGACTGCATGGAGGGGATGTAGGTGAACCGGCCCCAGCCGCTGAATTCCTTGCTGTATCCCTCATAGGCTTCAAAGGGGACGG
>OGZK01004307.1_pt1 | contig 10120 bp, 4 predicted proteins | sample 1576791 | NCBI WGS metagenome assembly OGZK01 (sample SAMEA3541556, study PRJEB24748) | human gut metagenome | biome: human gut; feature: human-associated habitat; material: faeces | place: China | collected 2012
AGGCGGTGGTCGAGACCGGTACCGTATTCGGATCCGGCGTCGGGCAGGCCGCCGTGATGTCCGAGGATGGGATAGGCCAGAAAACGGGACAGCATGGTGCCCAGGGCGGCGGTCTGCCGGGATGGAGACGCTTCCCAGCGTTGCCCGAGCAGTACGGCCCCTGCTGTGGAATGATCGACACGTGGGCCGCCTTCCAGCCTGCGCTGGAATCCTTCTGTGGCTTTTCCGGCATCGTGGTGGGTACCCAGCGTCGCCCCTGTCCTGGCGGCTCCGAACAAGGAGGCAAAGTCCGCTGCCAGCCTGCCGACGTTTTCCAGATGCTCCTGCAAGGTCTGCCAGTCTTCTTTCGGATGGCCGGCGAGCGTATGCGCGTACAGCATGCGTCCCTCCCGAGAGTATGGAGAAATATATGTGTCTTTATTTTATTGTATCAGTTTATTTGTAATGGCTGCAATACGAACGCTGGAGAAAATCATGCCGGCTTTGTGATGTCTTGTTTTTCTTCTGTGATTCCAGATTATTGAAGGCTGTTGCGTTGTGAGTGAGGGGCTTGGAAGGGCGTCGTGCGTCACTGCTGCGCCGACAGGCTGGAAAGATCGCTGGATCGTCTGTCCTGCGCATGACGGAGAGGGAAAAAGTCCCGTCCCGCAGCTGCATCCGGCATAAAAAAAGCCCGGCATGGAGCATTCCATACCGGGCGTGCCTTGCAGGCGGATGCCGTCAGCCCGTCAGGCCGCGGCGGGGAGGTCCTTGCCGATTAGGCAAAGAACATCTTGGACAGGGTCATGGGATCGATGTACTTGCCGTCCTTGTAGACGCGCATGTTGCCGGAGGCGATCTCGTCGATGAGGATGACCTTGCCGTCGGCGTCATAGCCGTATTCGAACTTGATGTCGTACAGGACCAGGCCCTTTTCCTTCAGGTCGTCGGCCACGATCTGGGTGATCTTCTGGGTCATGTCCTTGATGTCGTCGTACTGCTTGTCGGTCATCACGCCCAGGGCCACCAGGGCGTCCTTGGTGACCAGGGGGTCGCCCAGGGCGTCGTTCTTGAAGGTGGTTTCCACATAGGCGGGCAGGTCGGCACCTTCTTCGATGTAATCACCGTAACGGCGGATGAAGCTGCCCACGGCCTTGTGGCGGCAGATCACTTCCAGGCCCTTGCCGAAGGGCTTGGCAGGCAGGACTTCCATGGTGGTGTCGGCCAGGTTGGCGCTCACATAGTGGGTCTTGATGCCGGTGGCATTGATCTTTTCGAAGAAGTAGATGGACATGCGCAGGTTCACGTCGCCCACGCCGTCGATGGTCAGGCCCACGGAGTTCTCGCCGGGATCGAAAACGCCGTCCTTGCCGGTGCAGTCATCTTTGAACTTCAGCAGATAGTTGCCGTTTTCCAGGGCATAGACGTTCTTCGTTTTGCCAGTGTAGATGAGCTCCATTTTCGATACCTCCGTGAAGCTATGGTGGGAGAAAAATTTTGCTTCGGCCCGGCAGGGCCGGTCAGAATCAAAAAATGTCCGGTATGCATATAATTATTATAGTGTGAAATCAAGCAGGGAATATGGGGGATATTTTTTACTGCATAAAGGCAATACATTAAGAAAAAGAGTGAGTAAATTTTTTATTTTTTATCTAATTTTATAAAAAAATCCTGTGCGATGGATGAAAAAAAATTCCATAAATGGCATTATTATGTAGTGTTACATTTGTTTTTTCTGTTTTTTGTTGCAGTATGTTGAAAGCATGATGGCTGCATCGGGACCACGCTTTGTTTCCCGTACGCTTTTTTCCCTGATGCATGGCCCTGCGGCTGCCTGCGAGGCCTTGAAAAAAAATGAAAAAAGTCCCCTGGCCACGATGGTCAGGGGACTTTTTGTTTCAGGCAGGGATCCTACTTGTTGTCAGCCAGGTTGGCCTGTTCGAATTCGTCCAGGGCCTTGCTCACGACCTTGGCCAGACCGATGAGGGCGATAAGGTTGGGGAAGGCCATGAGGCCGTTGAACATGTCGGCCAGTTCCCACACCAGGTTCACCTGCAGCAGGGAACCCATGACGATGAAGCACATCACCACCACGCGGTAGGGGGTCACGCCGCGGGTACCGAACAGGTACTTGACGTTCTGCTCACCGAAGAAATACCAGCCCACGATGGTGGAGAAGGCGAAGAACAGCAGGCAGATGGCCACGAACTTGATACCAAAGGCACCCAGACCGGTGGAGAAGGCCTTCTGGGTCAGGGCGATACCGGTGGTGGTACCGTCCAGAGCGCCGGTGACGAAGATGACCAGGGCGGTCATGTTGAGCACGACGAAGGTATCGATGAACACGCTGACGATACCCATCAGGCCCTGCTGGGCGGGGTACTGCACCTTGGCCACGGCATGGGCGTGAGGCGTGGAACCCATACCGGCTTCGTTGGAGAACAGGCCGCGGGCCACACCGTAACGGATGGCCTCCTTGACACCGGCACCGATGATGCCGCCGGTGGCGGCCGAAGGATCGAAGGCGCCCACAAAGATCATCTTGAAGGCGGGGATGATCTGGTCGGCATTGCTGAGGACCACGAACAGGCCGCCGATGACATACAGCAGGGCCATGAGGGGCACCATCTTTTCGGTCACGGCAGCGATGCGGCCGATGCCGCCGAAGAAGACGAAGGCACCGCAGGCGGCGATGATCAGGCCCATGACCAGGGGCGGCACGTCAAAAGCGGTCTTGAAGGCGTCGGCGATGGAGTTGGACTGCACCATGTTGCCGATGCAACCCAGGGCGATGATGATGGAGACCGAGAAGAACACGGCCAGCTTGTGGCTGCCGAGACCTTTGGAGATGTAGTAGGCGGGGCCGCCGGTGATGTGGCCGGCGTCGTCGCGGGTGCGGTAGACCTGGGCCAGCACGGCTTCGGCAAAGATGGTGGCCATGCCGAAGAAGGCGGCGATCCACATCCAGAAGATGGCGCCGGGACCACCCATGGCGATGGCGGTGGCGGCACCGGCTAGGTTGCCGGTACCCACCTGGGCGGCGATGGCGGTGGCCACGGACTGGAAGGAGCTCATGCCGTGCTTGTCGGCGCGCTTGCCCTTCAGGGAAAGGTCACCGAAGAGCATGCGCACGGCCTGTCCGAACTTGCGGACCTGGATGAACTTCAGCCGGATGGTGAAGTATATGCCCACACCACACAGCAGCGGGATAAGGCAGTACATGCCCCAGATGAAGCTGTTGATGTTGGAGACAAGTTTCGTCAATTCTTCCATGGTTTCCCCCTCAGGCTATCCGGCCTGCATGTCATCCGGCAGGAGAACCCCGTGTCCGTCCGTCGTCTGGCAAGGCATGTCGAATATGGAATGATGGTGTCATGTTCCCGGCAACCTTCGCGAGATTCATGTATGGATGAATGATCTGCATCCATACGGGGCCAAAAAAACAGCGCGTCCTTTTTTCGTTCCGGGGTGGTCCCGGTACGGATGCCGGTACGGTGGTGTCCGGCAGGCAGGGGCGCTGTCGCTGTTCGCTATGGTTGTCGTCGATTTATCTATGCATGTACGACATTAAACCGTAACGCGAAAAATGTCCATGCCGGAATTGATTGGGAATCATTTCCCAAGCATCGCGTGGAGAGCAAAAAAATATGCGTGATGCCGGCTTGTTGGCTGTCGTTTCTGAAAAAAAGTCCTGCCCCGGGATGAGCGGGTGGGAGCGCCCTTGCTCTTGCGGACCAGAGAGGGACATGCAGCCCGCCAGAGACGGGAAAGGCCGGGATCAGGGGCCGGGAGGGCGCGTGTCCTGGCAGTGGCGGACACCGCAAAAAATCGCCGTCAGGGGAAGCATGCCAGGGCAGGGGAGGAGAGGAGCCAAGAGACGGACAGGGCTGGCAGATCCCGGTGATGGAAAAAGCTGACCTGCATCCCGAAAAGGAAAATCAGCGAGGGAAAAATAAAAAGGGACCGCACGGATGCAGTCCCCAAAGACATCAGTCCTCGTCCCGGACGCTGCTGCGGCGTCTGCGGCGGGGCTTTTCTTCTTCCACTTCCTCGGGAAGGTCGGGCGTGGAGAGCTGTTCCCGGATGCGGTCGCGCTCTTCCCGGGGCTTGGCCACCAGGCGCAACTGCTTGACCAGCACCTTGCCGATGACCAGCACTTCTTCCACATCGGCCAGCTGTTCGAAGTCCGGGGCATCGGGGCTGAAATCTTCGGGAGCGTCCCGCAGTTCTCCAGAAGTCATCCTGAAAATATACATGACGTGCCTCCGTGGCAGCAGTTTTGAGTTTTTCGTATCCAGCTGGACAAAGGGCGACGTGCGCAACAGGGCCAGCCGTTCTTCCGTCATGGCGCGACAGGGGAAATGCCGGCAGGCCAGACAGGCCAGCAGGGGCCGCTGATGCCCCTTGAGCGGGCAGCGGATGGCTTTTTCCGTGGGGTCTGCGTATCTTCCCATGACGAACACCTTTGCCTTGCTATAGCAAAGAGTGCCTTCCGGGCCTAGCCGGGAAGAGGGAAATTTTTTCGCCCGTGCCCGGCCTCGGCGCGCGACGTGCCCGGCGGAAGATACGGAGTGCCGGAGTGCTGCCCCGTCCTTTCCGTACAGGGGCGCTGCAGGGGAGAGGAGCCGAAAAATTTTATCAAGATGTGTGCAGCTCGCGGGCGGCACACATCGCAGGCCTCGCCGGCGGCGATGGCGTGTGCAGCAAGGGGAGCGGTGGTGCCTCTTGGCAGTGCCCTGCCGATGCGGGAGGACAGGGACGCCCGCTGCTGCTGGTTCCTCCGGCGGATCAGCCCCGGCGGGCCCAGGTGCAGCGGTCCAGTCCGGCCAGATCCTGCTCGGTGCGGGGCGCGCTGTAACCGGCCTCCATCAGCAGACGGCGCACGGCCTCGCCCTGGCGGTAACCGTGTTCCATGGCGATAAGGCCGCCCGGTTTCAGGGCCTGCTGTCCGGCACGGATGACGGCGTGCAGGTGGCGCAGACCGTCCTGCTCGGAAAAGAGCGCGCTGTGCGGCTCGTGGTGCAGGACTTCCGCCATGACCTCGGCTTCTTCCGCAGCGGCGATGTAGGGCGGATTACTGACCAGCACGTCCAGCCCCTGCGGCAACAGCGGCGGCGTGAACATGTCCCCCTGAACCAGGGCCAGACGGTCAGCGGCCTGCAGGCTGCGGATGTTGCGGGCCGCCACGGGCAGGGCCCCGGCGCTGTATTCCAGCAGCAGGCCCCGGCTGTGCGGCAGCTCCAGAGCCAGCGTGATGCCGATGCAGCCCGTGCCCGTGCCCAGATCCGCAAAGCGCACCTCCCCGTGCCCTTGGCATTCCCGCAGCACGATCTCCAGCAGCAGCTCGGTCTCCGGCCGGGGGATGAGGGTCTGCGGGCTGACCTCGAAATCGCGGCCGAAGAACTCGCGCCGCCCGGTGATGTGGGCCAGCGGTTCACCGGCGCAGCGGCGGGCGGTCAGGGCGCGGATGGCGGCGGCTGCATCGTCCGCCACAGGGGAGGGCATGGCCAGCATCAGGCCGATGCGGTCAAGGTGCAGCACATGGCCTGCCAGCAGGCGGGCCTCCAGCGCGGGGGCATCCGTGCCTGCGGCGTGCAGGTCGCGGGTCAGCGAGGTCAGCAGTTCCTGAAGGGTCATATCCTTGTCCTGTGTGCGGCTGGGCAAAGCAAAAAGGCCCGGGGCAACGCCATGTCGTCCCGGGCCATCCGCGTCACCGCCTTGCAGGGGCGACAGCGGCGTTATTTCTTTTCCGTGGCCGGAGCGGCTTTCCTGGCACGCGCGGCCGTCTTTTTGACGGGTTCGAAGGCCAGGGCCAGCACATCGTCATAAGTGTGCGCGGGGTGGACCTTGATCTTTTTCAGCAGTTCCTTGGGGACCTCTTCCAGATCCTTGACGTTCTGGCTGGGGATGATGACATGCTTGAGCCCGCGTGCCACCCCGGCCAGGATCTTTTCCTTGATGCCGCCCACGGGCAGCACCCGGCCCTGCAGGGTGATCTCGCCGGTCATGCAGGTATCGGCCCGCACGATGCGGCCGCTCAGGGCCGAGATCAGGGCCGAGGTCAGCGTGACACCGGCGGAGGGGCCGTCCTTGGGCACGGCACCGGCAGGCACATGGATGTGGATGTCCTGGGTATCGCTGAAGTCCGCGTCCATGTACCGGTAGAGCTTGGTGAACTTGGGGCCGTTGGGGTCGCAGTTGCTGGCGGAGTGGCCGAAAATCGTGGTGTTGGTGTCCAGCTTGTCCCGGCCGCCGAAATGATTTTCGCAGTGGGCATAGTAGCAACCCCAAGTGCTGTACTCGCCGTCCTCGCCCAGCCACAGGTAGTGGCCGTTGTCCTCCGCCTGCATCACGGGGTCGTCCACCTCCGCGCCGGGGATGTACAGCCACGCCACGGTGTCGGGGTTTTTCTTTCTGGCCGCGGCCAGCTCCGACTGCTTATCCACGGTGGGGATGACCTCCCCCACGGGAACCGTGGGGGGCTGGGTCTCGGCTTCGGTGGGGACGGTCTGGGTGGCCTCGGTGGCCGGGGCGGTGGTGGGAGGAACGATTGGCTCCTCCCGGTGGCAGCCCCTGACCGCTATCAGCAGAGCGGCAATGACCGCAATGGCCAGAACCGCGCAGCAGATTTTCATGACATTTTTCTTCATAAGCTTGTCTCCTCGCGCGCCCAACGGACGCGCGAAACGCGGTGGGCGTTACCCCGCATAGTACTCGCCGGTGACTTCGTCCACCATCACGCCGGTCTGGGGGTTGCCGTTGGCCTTCATGAAGGTGACCTCAATGGTGTGGTTGCCGGTGACGTTCTCGAAGGTGTAGGACTTCACCGCGCCGATGCTCACACCGTCGATCTTGACGTTGGAGATGGCGTAGCCTCTGTTCGCGGCGATGGTGAAGGTGTGGCTGCCGCCGTGGAGGACGTCAACGTCGCCGGAGGGCGTGATGGAGCCGTGGATACCTGCCGTGGCCTTGATGGTGTAGACCGGGCGCTCGTCGATGGTCAGCGTGCCGTCCACGAAAACGACGGTGTAGTTGCCGTTGGGGGCGGTCAGCCCGCTGGCGCGGATAATGACCTTGCCGACCTTCGTCGTGTCGGGGGTGATCTCAGTGCCATTCGCATCCACGTAGGCGAGCTTTATGTCGCCGGTCAGCGCATCCTCGCCGAACATGGCGCTGACGGTGTAGTCCTTGTCCAGTACGGGCTTGCTCAGATCGGGGGCCTTGTCATCGGTGTAGATGCGCTTGTCCAGCGCCTTGACCGTGACCTTTGCCTTATCGATGGTGACGGTGAGGCTCTGCACCTCCGAGTCGCGGTGGTTGCCGTCGCCCTCGACCATGCAGTACACGGTGTAGCTGCCCGCGTCCGTGGCCTTGGGAAGCGCTTCTGTGAACTCGCCGGTCTCGCCCAGACGGTATTTCAGCTTGCCGCCGAGGGCAGTTCCGGCTGTGATGAGGGTCTGCTCACCGCCGTTGTAGACAAGGCCGGCGTTCGCCCCGGGGGCGGTCCTGACCTCGGAAGCGGCCTTGCCGATCTCGAAGGTGGCGCTGCCGCTGACGGTGTAGTTGCCGCCCGCCTTGTTCCTGACGGTCACGGTGGCGGTGCCCGCGTTCACGTTATCCCTGTAGGAAACGTCGTATTCCTCCGGGCTGATGACCGTGTCGCCGTCCTTCACGATGACATCGGGCTTCAGCGGGTCGCCGGTGTAGGTGAGGGAACCGCCGCTGACCGTCACGGTGGCGGTCACGGTCTTGGGAGCGATGGTCACGGTGACGGACTCGGACTGGGAATCCTTATGGTTGCTGTCGCCTTCGACCTTGTACCAGACGGTGTATTCCCCGGCGTCCGTGCCGGTGGGGATGGTTTCGGAGTACGCGCCGTCTTTGCTCAGGCTGTAGAGCAGCTTGCCGTGGGCGGTGGAACCCGCCTTGACCAGCGCCTGCGCGCTGCCACTGTAGGTCAGGCCGTCAATGGCAGCGGGCGCGGTATAGTCCGGCGCGACGCGGGAGATGATGACATAAACCTCGCCCTCCACCGGGTGGTAATTGACCAGATCGGCGGGGGTAAAGACAATGGTCTTACTGCCGGTGTCGGTCGCGTTGGTGATCGCCTGACCGGCTTTCCAGCTCCATGTACCCGGCACATCCTTGCCGTCAAAGGCGGCGCTCTTGCCGGTGACCGCGCTGACGGAAATTTCCGCGCCGGTGTAGTCCACGGTGATGATGTCCGGCAGGGTCAGGATGGGCGCGTCCCGCTCCGTCAGGGTGAGGATGACCGTAACGGTGGCGTCCTCGTAGTTCTTGGAGCGAACCAGAAGGGTGAAGGTGATGACGTCGCCAGCGGCGGCACCGTCCGCCAGAGCGTAGGTGATCGCGCCGGTGTTCACGTCAATGCCCCAACCGTCCTGAATCCTGCCCGCGGGAGAATAGGACCCGCTGTGGAACGCGTTCGTGTCGGATACCTGTGCGTCATCGGGCATTCCCAGACTCTTGAGGTCGGGGAGGGTGATGGTCTGCTCTGTTTTCAGGCTGTACTTCTGGGTGACCTGATAGGCAGTCAGCGCGGGCGCGGCGGCCTTGTTGATCGTGAAGGTCGTGCTGGCCGTACCGAGGACATAGTTGCCGCCTTCCTTATCGGTGACGGTAACGGTGCCGGTACCCGCGTTTGTGTTATCGCTGTAGGAGACGTCGTATTCCTTCGGGTCAATGGTATTGCCGAGGTCGTCTGTGAGGGTAACGGCCGGCTGAACGGGATTTCCGCCGTTATAGGTGCCGTCCGCGACGGTGATCGTGGGTGTCACTTCTCTTGGCGTGATCGACCACGTGAACTTTATCTCGCCGGTGTAGTTACCCAGACCGCTGAGAGAAAAACCATCGTAGTATGTGCCGACCTGCGACGTTCTGCTGCAGGAAAAGCCATAATCTGTGCCTCCGCCAATGCCTGTCAGTGTTACGCCGTCCAGAACGACACTGATTATCTGGGGACATTTTTCCGTCCCGTCATACACAAAGGTGTCTTCCAGCGTGACGACCGCGCCTACAATGGACTTGGGATTGACCGTGACCCGCACCTTTCCGGTGGCCGTCGCGTACTCCGGCGCGTCCGGGGTGAACGTCCATTCGGCGTCATAGCTGCCCGCGTTGGGCTTGATGGTGCAGTCTTTCCACGCGAAGGTGCCGGGAACCTCTTCACCGGTGGTAGGGTCTTTCATCTTGCCCGTGATCGTGCTTGCATTCAGCGGCTGACCGTAGGTGATCGCGCTTGCGGTCACCTCGCCATCCGGAACGGGCGTGATCTTGTTCTTTGCGAAGATGTTGACGGTCAGGGTGATGTCCTCGTAGTTGCTGGTTGTGACAATCACCGTCACCGAGCCGATATTGCCCTCCGTATTGACCGGGTTTGCCAGAATGGGCAGAATCAGCTTGCCGTTTTCGATCTTCGCAGTGGCAGCGTCGCAGTAGCCGGCATCCACGGTGATGGTCGGCGCGCCATAGGCGATGTCGCCGTAGGACTTGGGACTTTCCAGTGCAGACAGCAGCGCCGCCAGATCGACCTCGTAGGTTCTTTCCAGACCGTTGATGATGGTCAGCGTACCGTCTGTCGGCACGGGCGCGTCGGCCTTGGTGATGGTGAAACGGGTCGTATCGTCGGTTGCAAAAGTGTCACTGACCGTTTTGGTGCCTTCCGGCTTGCCCTCAAACACATAGTTGTCGTTCGCAAGCGTCATGGTGAAGGAAAGGGCCTTTCCGTTTCCGACGTCCGGCGAGGGCGGGTAGCTCCCGTCCGCCTGCTTCATGGTAAACTGGGCGTCAGAGAAGGTGAGCGCCGTATCGGGAAGTATAATGCCCGAACGACTGGCCGCCATGCTGAAGAATGTCAGCCTGCTCGCGGTAAGCGTGACGTTTGCGGTGCCGTCGTAGGACTTGGAGATTCTTTCGACGGAGAGAAGGCTGATCGGCAGCGGGGCAATGGTTACGGTGAACGTACCGGCAGCCGTTTTGTGGTTTGCTGCTTCCGCTTTGTAGTAAACGGTGTACGTGCCTGCGTCGGTGAAAGCCGGTCCGTCCGAAGTATAGTCGCCGTCTACCTTGTCGCTGTAGGTGAACGTCACGGTAGTGCCGTCTACACTTTGCCCAAACGCGA
>OGZK01004314.1_pt1 | contig 10113 bp, 9 predicted proteins | sample 1576791 | NCBI WGS metagenome assembly OGZK01 (sample SAMEA3541556, study PRJEB24748) | human gut metagenome | biome: human gut; feature: human-associated habitat; material: faeces | place: China | collected 2012
ACGCCCTTCCTGACGCCCTACGCCCTTCCTGACGCCCTACGCCCTTCCTGACGCCAGAAGCTGCGAGAGCGCCTTCCCCTCAGGGAAATGAAAGCTATCAGAATGGTTGCGGAGAATATATAGATGCCTATGTGCAGGCTATTAAGGAGGCGGGAAATATATGGGGAATACCTGTCATAGACTTTAATGCAGTGACAGGTATGAATCCGATGGTTGAAGAACAGCTTATTTATTTCTATGATGCCGGCTATGACCGTTTGCATCCCGACACCAAAGGGCAGGAGCGTATGGCACGCACTTTGATGTATCAGTTACTTGCACTGCCTGTCGCTTTTTAATTATTCAAATATCCGCAGGACTTGACAAAGGCATTTTTTTGTTGTATATTTGCAGGAGTCATACAGGCAATAAAGTAACAACCCATTAAAAAATGAAACGAAATGCACCTTATCAATCATCTTAACCGAACCGAAAAAAATAGTGTAACATTATAACAAAATACAAAGGGGATCATATGCAAATCAGCATCTATGTGAACCGGTGATAAGCTTGAGGCTGCAACCTTTTATAGGGTTTGCAGCCTTTTTTGTTGCATAAAATCAAGAAATACGTGCTTAAAAGGTGTACTGGAGTTTATAATAAATGGGGAGACCGTTTATAATAAACGATGCAACTATTTATTATAAACTCAACTGCGATTTTAGTATTGATGGTAAAAAGTTTTCTATATGTCAGAAGAACCCGTAGAGAGTTTTCTTTTATTTGACTTAGCAGACTGCGAATTATCGTAACATGACAATCTTTTACTTTATTGCCCGATTTGCCCCCTATATCTGCCCGATTTACCTCCCGTCTCATTGCGTTCTTCTCCCTATTTTTGTGCATTAAATATTCTTATTTTTATCAATGATGAAAGATGCTGCATGATATGCACGACGGAGATGGAAAGTGCGTGGCTGTTCTGCGGGATGTTGTTTTGAAGAAAAATAGTACAATATTCCATGCTTGTTGTACTATTCTCCATAGGAATATAGATAGTTAATCGTAAATTTGTAATTTAATTGTGCCTTATACTTTTTATAAGCATTTATAGAAGAATATCATGAAATACTGGATGTTATTGTTTGCCCTTTTGTGGGTATCTTACGGAACGGGCATGGCCCGGAAAACGGAAAAAGTAGTAAATAACGGAATTCCCTGGTTTGACGACAGGGGAGAGATTGTCAATGCGCACGGTGCCTGCATTGTGGAAGAGAATGGCAGATATTATCTTTTCGGGGAATATAAGTCGGACAAGAGCAATGCTTTTCCGGGTTTCAGTTGTTATTCATCTGATGATTTGGTGAACTGGAAGTTCGAACGTGTTGTACTGCCGATGCAGTCAAGCGGAATTCTTGGCCCTGATCGTGTAGGCGAGCGTGTGAAAGTCATGAAATGTCCTTCTACCGGCGAGTATGTGATGTATATGCATGCGGACGATATGAACTATAAAGATCCCCATATCGGTTATGCTACCTGTAGCACTATAGCAGGTGAATATAAACTTCACGGACCTCTGTTGTATGAAGGTAAGCCTATTCGCCGCTGGGATATGGGAACTTATCAGGACACGGACGGTACCGGATATCTGCTGTTGCACGGAGGAATTGTCTATCGTTTGAGTAAAGACTACCGTACGGCAGAGGAAAAAGTGGTATCGGGAGTAGGTGGTTCTCACGGAGAGTCTCCGGCAATGTTTAAAAAGGACGGCACGTATTTCTTCTTGTTCTCCAATCTGACCAGTTGGGAGAAGAATGATAATTTCTACTTTACAGCCCCTTCCGTCAAAGGGCCGTGGACCAGACAAGGTTTGTTTGCTCCCGAAGGAAGCCTGACCTATAATTCACAGACCACTTTTGTGTTTCCTTTAAAGTGTGGTGAAGATACGATTCCTATGTTTATGGGCGATCGCTGGTCTTATCCGCATCAGGCTTCGGCTGCCACCTATGTGTGGATGCCTATGCAGGTGGATGGAACAAAGCTTTCTATTCCGGAATACTGGCCTTCCTGGGACGTTGATAAGTTGAAACCCGTAAATCCTCTGCGCAAAGGAAAAACCGTCGATTTAAAGCAGATAACGTTCAGTAAAGAAGCTGACTGGAAAGTGGAGGAAGGAAGAATATCTTCCAGTGTAAAAGGAAGTACGCTGAGCATTCCTTTCACTGGCTCTTGTGTGGCTGTTATGGGCGAAACGAACTGTCATAGCGGATATGCGCGTATGAATATCCTTGATAAGAAAGGGGAGAAAATATATTCTTCACTGGTCGATTTCTATAGTAAGGCGAATGATCATGCAACGCGTTTTAAGACTCCCCAATTGGCTGAAGGGGAATATACGCTGGTGATTGAAGTTACGGGCATCAGCCCCACATGGACTGATAAAACGAAGAGAATCTATGGCAGCGACGATTGCTTTGTGACCATTACTGATATTGTAAAACTGTAATATTTATGAGAAATAGAATTTTATTTTCTTTCCTTGCTTGGGTAGCAGTGATCGTGTCCGTTCAGGGTAAACAAAAAGATTTTGTTTTGCAGTCCGGTCAGCCGGTTGCGATAGCTTGCAGCGGTTCGGAAGCACCGGTGGTGCGTACTTCGCTGGACTTGTTGTCCCGTGACCTTCAGACTGTATTGTCGGCAACTGCCCATATAGACACAAACACCGGAAACATCATAGTAGGAACGATCGGACAGAGCAAGCTGATTGAGCAGGCAGGCATCGATATTTCCGCATTAAAAAACAAAAAGCAGGCTTTCATGCTCGCCGTCTCAGAAGATGGAAAGCTAGTAGTAGCCGGCAGCGACAGTCACGGTACAGCCTACGGCATACTTGAAATATCCCGTCTGCTGGGCGTTTCCCCTTGGGAATGGTGGGCAGATGTGACTCCGGAGAAGAAAGAGACATTTCGTCTTTCGGGCAAGTTTAGAGAGTTGCAGTCTCCTTCTGTGGAGTATCGGGGCATCTTTATTAATGATGAAGATTGGGGACTGATGCCTTGGAGTAACAAGACTTACGAACCGTCGGATGTGAAAGGAGAAATCGGGCCGCGTACCAACGAACGTATTTTTGAGTTGCTGCTTCGTTTGCGGGCCAATACCTACTGGCCTGCTATGCATGAGTGTACCTTGCCTTTCTTTCTGACGAAGGGCAATCGGGAAGCAGCGAAAAAGTATGGCATCTTTATGGGAGCTTCCCACTGCGAACCGATGGCGTGCAATGCTGCCGGAGAATGGAAAATACGTGGAAAAGGAGCATACGATTACGTGAATAACAGTCCGGCTGTTTATCAGTTTTGGGAAGATCGTGTGAAAGAAGTTGCCGGACAAGAGATACTTTACACGCTGGGTATGCGTGGCGTTCACGATGGAAAGATGCAGGGAGCCAAGACGGTAGAAGAACAGAAAGCCGTCCTGGACCGGGTATTTGTTGACCAGCGCGGCTTGCTCGAAAAGTACGTGAATAAAGACGTAACACAAGTGCCGCAGGTCTTTATTCCTTATAAGGAAGTGCTCGATATTTATCATGCGGGGCTGCAAGTACCCGAAGACGTGACCTTGATGTGGTGTGATGATAACTACGGCTATATCCGCCATTTCCCCACTGCCGAAGAGCGTGCCCGTAAAGGCGGCAACGGAGTCTATTATCATGTTTCCTACTGGGGACGCCCGCACGATCATTTATGGTTGAGCACCATGAGTCCATCGCTCATTTATCAACAGATGAAGCAGGCTTACGATCAGGGAATACAAAAAATGTGGATACTGAACGTCGGCGACATCAAACCTGCCGAGTATCAGATTGAGCTGTTCATGGATATGGCATGGAATCTGGATAAGGTATCTTCCGAAGGAGTAACCGCACATCTGAAACATTGGCTGGAACGGGAACTGGGAACCTCCTGTGCAAAGACCATCCTCCCCGTTATGCAGGAACATTATCGCTTGGCACATATCCGCAAACCCGAATTTATGGGAAATACACGGGAGGAAGAAAAGAATCCGGTCTATCGCGTAGTGAAAGACCTGCCGTGGAGCGAAAGGGAGATAAACGAACGTCTGAATGCTTACAGCGAACTTTCGGAAACAGTAGAGAAAGCTGCCTCTAAAGTACCTGCCGGTAGGCAGAGTGCTTACTTCGAACTGGTGAAATATCCCGTACAGGCTGCGGCACAAATGAATCGCAAACTGTTATACGCCCAATTGGCACGCCACGATAAGGCAGACTGGGAAAAGAGTGATGCCGCTTACGACAGCATTGCTGCACTGACTCAACACTATAACTCATTGGAGAATGGAAAATGGAATCGTATGATGGACTTCAAACCCCGCAAGCTCCCTGTATTCAACCGTGTGGAAAGAAAGGCGGCTACTGCTCCGATGACAGCGGACCGTAAAGCAGTCTGTCAATGGAATGGGGCGGAGGCAAAGAAGGGAAACGCTATTGTCTGCGAAGGTTTGGGATATGAAGGCAAAGCCGCAGAGATAAGAAAAGGCGATGCGCTGACTTTCTCCTTTGGCAATCTGAAAACGGACTCGGTAGAGGTGGATATCCGGTTACTTCCCAACCATCCGGTGCAGGACGATAAGTTGCGTTTCTCGGTTTCTCTGGATGGCGCCGAGCCTGAAGTGGTAGCGTACGAAACGAAGGGACGCAGCGAGGAATGGAAAGAGAACGTGCTCCGTAATCAGGCAATCCGGAAAATTGTACTTCCCGTTTCGGGCAAGAAATCACATCAGTTGGTTATCAAGGCATTGGATGAGGGAGTGATACTGGATCAGGTAATGCTTTATGAGGTGAATTAGATATAATTCTATATTTTATAGTTTCAGACTGGCTGGGTCAGTCAGTCTGAAATACACTGTTTATTGTCCCGGCTTGATAATCAACCGCAGTACAAACCAAGCGTGATGTGCTGCGGTGCTTATCCATCCATAATGTTTTGCCATAATGCGGAACCGTTCCTTAAGAGAAGCCTTCCGGTTCTGCGTAGTCATTCCTTCATCCAGATAGTCGATGATTGTCAGGTGCGTATTGTGCAGGGTACGCGCCTTTTTCATGATGCAGATGCACCAGTCGAAATCAGCGGAGTACCGGTAGCTTAAGTCATAAGGTTCCACCAGCGTATGTCTGGCAAAGAAAGCCTGATGGCAGACTAACATTCCCTGTTTGAAACTCTTCCAGTCCAGCTTTTCGGGCGTGGAAAGTCGGCGCATGTGCAGAAAGTGCCTGTCTTTGTCAACAATCGCAGTTTCCCCGTAGATGACATCGGGGAGAACACTCCCATGAATGCTGTGCACCATTTGCTGCAAAGTATCGTCTTCGTGAAAGCAGTCGCCCGCATTCAGAAAACAGAGATAGTCGCCGCTGGCAAGGGAGATTGCCTTGTTCATGGCATCGTACAATCCTTTGTCCGGTTCGCTGACGACGGTAGTTATCCGTGGACGGTATCTGTCGATGATAGAGAGAGTACCGTCTTTGGAGGCTCCGTCCACAATGATGTATTCTACGTGGTGGTAAGTCTGCGAGATAACACTTTGGATGGTATCTTCCAGTACTTTCTCGGCATTGTAGGTCACCGTGATAATCGAGAACTTGGGAGTAGGATGGACACTATGCATATTTCCCTGTTATTTTGTTGTAAACGTCCGTGTACTTCTTCGCTATGATACTTTCCGAATAGTTGCCTATGGCCTTGCGGCAGGCTTGTGCGGAGAGTTCCGCATATTCGGGTTCCGTCAGTACCCAATGGATGCCGTTGGCCAGATCTTCGGAAGACTTGCGCTGAGCTACGTATCCGTTGTGCAGATGATCGATCATTTCCGGTATGCCTCCGGTGTTGAAACCGACGCAGGGCACACCGCAGGACATCGCTTCCATCACCATATTCGGCAGATTCTCTTCGAGAGAAGGGATGGCGAAGAGGTCTACGGCATTGTATATATCCACCAACTCATGCTCATTCTTAATATAAGGAAGCGGATAGACGCGGAAAGGAATCAGGTCTTGCAACTGCTGCGACTGGTTGCCGAAAACAACCACGCCCAATGAGTCTTTCCATTCCGGATGTTTCTCTGCCAGCAGTTTGCAGGCTTCAATCAGATAGTCGATACCCTTTCGCTTGTCTGTGATCTTGACAGAACCGAAAAGAATCAGCTTCCCTTCCTGCGGCAGCCTGCATTTTCTGCGGGCTTCCTGCTTATTGTGAGGCTTGAACAGATTCGTGTTGATGGCGTTCGGGATACTGATAACCGTTTGTCCGGTGAGCAGTCCGCTGACTTTGGCCTTCTCCGCCAGCCAGCGGCTACAGCCTACAAACGTGATGGATGCCTGACTATAAATCTCTTTTTTCTTCCGGAAGATTCGGGTGGATAAGTCCTTCTTGCCTCCTCCTCCGTAGATGTAAGGGCAGTGGTGGCATTCCTGTTCGTAGTTTCTGCATTCGCGTGCATAATGGCAGATGCCGGTGCAGGGCCACATATCGTGCATGGTCCATACTACAGGTTTGCCGGAAGTCAGAATCTTGCGGATGGTGTTGAGTGACAGCATCCCTTGGTTGATCCAGTGCAGATGGATGACATCTGCCTGTTGAAATTCGGGAAGCGAAGTGATGTCCGTACCGGTATTGGCGATATCTACGGCGAAGAGATCATTCTTCTTGAAACGGTTGGCTTTCCAGATGACGATGCGTTCCCACATGAATTTCCATACGTGCAGCCAACTGCGCTTTAGGCCGACGACGCTGATTTGGTCTGTCTGTTTGTCACGTACCAACATTTTCGCCTTGATGCCGTTGTTCTTAAGCGATTCCATCAGTCGTCCGGCAGCGACAGCCGCACCACCTATTCGTTCGGAAGTATTGATGATTAGTACCCTCATGCTTTCAAAATGTTTGCACAAAAGTAGTGGTTTTCAGTGTAAATCCGTACAAAGTCACATATTATTTGTACTTTTGCCACACTTATTAATAAGGAGATATTGAACATGAAAAAGGTTGTGTTTTTAGGATTAGGGTATATCGGCCTTCCTACGGCAGCCGTTGCTGCCGCTCACGGTTTCGAAGTCATAGGAGTAGATGTCAATCCTTCTGTGGTGGAAACGATCAACCAGGGAAAGATACATATTGTAGAACCTGAACTGGGTCAGGTAGTCAGGGACGTAGTGCAGAGTGGAAAGTTGCGTGCTGTATGCAAGCCGGAAGCGGCGGATGCTTTCTTTATCGTAGTGCCTACCCCGTTCAAGCAGAACCATCGGGCGGACATCACCTATGTGGAAGCGGCCACCCGTTCCATGATCCCTTATCTGCAGGAGGGTAACCTGTTTGTCATCGAATCCACTTCTCCGGTATATACCACCGAACGTATGGCGGAAGTGATCTATAAAGAACGTCCCGAACTGAAAGGGAAGATACATATCGCTTATTGTCCCGAACGCGTATTGCCGGGAAATACATTATACGAACTGGTGCACAACGACCGCGTGATAGGCGGCATCGATCCGGCATCCACCGAAAAAGCCATTGAGTTTTATTCCGCTTTCGTACAAGGCAAACTGCACGGCACCAATGCCCGCACGGCAGAGATGTGCAAACTGACGGAGAACTCCTCCCGCGACTCACAGATCGCCTTTGCCAACGAACTCTCCATGATCTGCGACAAAGCCGGAATCAATGTATGGGAACTGATCGAACTTGCCAACAAGCATCCGCGTGTGAATATCCTTCAACCGGGCTGCGGAGTAGGCGGTCACTGCATTGCGGTAGACCCTTGGTTCATCGTATCCGACTATCCGGAACAGGCGCAGCTCATTAAGCGTGCCCGTGAAACGAACGATTACAAAGCGGACTGGTGTGCGAACAAAGTATTGGAAACCTGTCAGAAGTTTGTGGAACAGAACGAGCACGAACCGGTCGTTGCCTGCATGGGACTGGCTTTCAAACCGAATATCGATGACTTACGGGAATCTCCCGCCAAATATATCGCTTCCCGCATCATCTCCGAATCGAGAGCGGACGTGCTGATTATCGAGCCTAATATAAGCACTCATAAGAGCTTCCATCTGACAGATTATCGGGAAGCATACGAGAAAGCGGATATTATCGTCTGGCTGGTTCGTCACGATGTCTTCCTTGCATTGCCCAGAGAAGAAGGAAAGATAGAACTGGACTTCTGCGGCGTGAGACGATAAAATGTAGTTTAATTGCGAAGAGGTTGTATAGACTCTATTAAATAAAGCAGATGAAAAAGATATTGCTCGTTTTCGGTACCCGTCCCGAAGCGATAAAGATGGCTCCGCTTGTAAAGGCGCTCCAGAAAGATACGGAACATTTTGAGACACGTGTCTGCGTTACGGCACAGCACCGGCAGATGTTGGATCAGGTATTGGAGGTGTTCGGCATCACTCCCGAATATGACCTGAATATCATGGCTCCCAATCAGGACTTGTATGACATTACCGCTAAAGTACTGCTCGGACTGCGCGAAGTGCTGAAGGACTTCCGTCCCGACACCGTATTGGTGCATGGAGATACGACTACCTCGATGGCGGCATCCCTTGCGGCATTCTATATGCAGATACCTGTGGGACACGTGGAAGCCGGATTGCGTACCTATAATATGTTGTCTCCCTGGCCGGAAGAAATGAACCGCCAGGTGACAGACCGTATCTGTACTTACTACTTTGCACCGACGGAACAGTCAAGGGCAAATCTGCTGCAAGAGAATATAGATGCGAAGAAAATCTTTATTACCGGAAATACGGTGATCGATGCCCTGCTGATGGCGGTCGATATCATTTCCACCACCGCCGGTGTGAAAGAAAAGATGGCGAAGGAACTTCAGGAGAAAGGCTACACGGTAGGTGATCGTGAGTATATCCTCGTCACCGGACATCGTCGTGAGAACTTCGGAGATGGTTTCCTGCATATCTGCAAAGCGATCAAAGAACTGGCGGCTCTTCACCCGGAGATGGACATAGTCTATCCCGTTCATCTGAATCCTAATGTGCAGAAGCCAGTGTATGAACTGCTTTCCGGTCTGAGCAATGTCTACCTGATCTCTCCTTTGGATTATCTGCCTTTTATTTATGCCATGCAACATTCTACTCTGCTGCTGACGGATAGCGGCGGTGTGCAGGAAGAAGCCCCTTCATTGGGCAAACCCGTGCTGGTGATGCGGGATACGACCGAGCGTCCGGAAGCTGTTGAGGCGGGTACGGTGAAGCTGGTCGGCACGAATGCGGAGGCAATTGTCAGTAATGTCACTGCCCTGCTCCTTGATAAAGAAATGTATAAGCGGATGTCCGAAACGCATAACCCTTACGGTGACGGACAGGCTTGCGAAAGAATCATAGCTGCGCTCAGATGTTAACACATGAGTAGTCAGGTATTAACATTTGATATGATAGGTATTAATATCTGAGAAGTTAGGTATTAATACTTGAGAAGCTGGTTAGCAATGCTTGCTGTGACATCTAATAATGCTTGAAACGAGATCTAAGAAGCATTGTTAATCACATACACTTCCCACTATTATTGTTTTTTTATTATTGGTTTATTTTACTATCATAAGTGCCGATATATAAAGTAATATAGGGCGAACCTTTTCTGCTTTTGCCCCATTTTTCCGCTTTCATCGCTTTCACCTTATAGAAAGACATTTCACTTTATCCGCATATAACATACAAACCTCCATAATTCTGTTATTATGAACTATTCGTATATTGTCATATCAGTCGGTTTATTAGGCAGTAACAATTTCAATATATTCCAAAGCAATTAATAGACTGTTATCAAGCTGAGATATGAAATTTCTAAAAAGAAATATCAGTGCTGTATGAAAGGAGGATATTATCGTACTTTTTGATAGTGTTTATTCGCTATAAATGGTTTTATTTTGTAGTGTCATTTTTAGAAAGCCGCTCTATTACAAAATAGGGATGAATGCTGAGAAGATGCTTTGTCTGCCGGTGCACGTGGATTTAAAAGATGATGAAATTAATCAAATTGACATGGTCTTGGCTGAATATCGTCGAAAATAGAAAAGTGTAAAATGGTAATAATCGGGCTTGTAACATCC
>OGZK01004332.1_pt1 | contig 10073 bp, 6 predicted proteins | sample 1576791 | NCBI WGS metagenome assembly OGZK01 (sample SAMEA3541556, study PRJEB24748) | human gut metagenome | biome: human gut; feature: human-associated habitat; material: faeces | place: China | collected 2012
AAAACCTGATAATCATACCAAACACAAAAAACAGATAGTCGCTCTGTACCTTCATTTCCGTTTCTTTGGCTTGGGACACTCCGGTCTTGCCGTTGCCCAGCGTGGCTATGTCTCCCTCGACGCTTGCGTCATATACCTGGATAACCGGGGTGTATGTCCGTGTGCTGTTCGAGGCATAGTCCAGGGAGAACATGGCCTTGAACTGGAAGTGTTTCAGGAAATCCCATTGCCCGTACACGTTGCCCGAGCCACGGTAGTTCTCGGCTTTCGTGGTATTCGCCTTCAGGTCTACGTCCACCATCGGGTTGTTCATCTGTGCCTTCTGGAATCCGGGCAGTGAGGTGTAGAGGCCGTACTCGGAGTTGAATACATGCGCCACCGGAGCTGCGCGCAGGGCTGTAGCCACACTCTTCGTGTCGGCGGGCAGCATGCGTGCCCCGTTGAATTGGAAACCTACCTTGAGGTTGTCCGTCACTTTATAGTCGTTGCTGATGTTCAGCGTAATCTTGCTGTACTTCTCGTGCTTGATGTTGCCTTGTTCGTAGGCATAGCCCGCACCGAGATAGAAGCTGTTCTTGTCCGAGGCACCCGTGATGCTGATGTTGTTGTTGGTGATGAACCCAGTCTGGAAGATTTCATCCTGCCAGTTGGTGTTTCCCGTCCAGTCCGAGAAGTTGTATTCCGGGTTGCCTTCATTCCTCAACTGTTCGTTGTACAGCAGTTTGAAGCCTTCGGCATCCGTCAGTGCAATTTTGTCGGTGACGGACTTGAAACCGAACGAGCCGTTGATATTGACGCGTGTCTGTCCCTCTTTCGCCTTCTTGGTGGTGATGATAATCACGCCGTTGGCACCGCGCACACCGAAGATGGCGAGCGACGACGGGTCTTTTAGTATCTCCATGGATTCGATGTCCTGCGGATTCAGGAAGTTGATGTTGTCGTTGAACAGTCCGTCCACCACATAGAGTGGCTTGTAGCCGTTGATGGAGTTTGTTCCGCGTACACGGATTTCCGGGTCGGAGCCTGCCTTGCCGGAGTTTATCACCTGCACGCCGGCAATCTTTCCTTGCAGTGCGGATAACAAAAATGTTAACTTATGGGAGCAACAATAATTCATCTTGATACGGAAATGGAAAAAAGCATACACAAAGACAACGGACTGTATTCGGCCAGCATCTGCGAGTCGTCTTTCATCTGGACGTTGATTACCGACTGGCTGCCTACCTTGACAGCTTGCTTCACCATGCCTACATAGGAAAAATCCAATGTGTTCTCCGGGGTGGCCTGGATGGAGTACCGGCCGTCTATGTCGGTAATCACGCCATTGGAGGTTCCCTGCACCAATACGGTGGCACCAATCAGCGGGTCACCCAGGGCATCGGTCACGGTACCGGTTACTGTTTTCTCCTGCGCCGATGCGGCGACACTTGCCAGCAGGCACACCGTCAGAAATAGGTTTCTCAGTCTTCCGGTTTTCTTCTTGGGAAGGTTTAGGTTCTTCTTCATTACATTGATTTTTTAGTGGATAAATCATTCAGTTTCTCCTCTGAACAATCAAAATGCAAAAAAGATTTGGTGACGGTGTTAAAAAAGGGCAGCCCGGTTTTCGCGGACTGCCCTCTTACCTAAAAGCAAAACTATACCTATTTCAACTCAAAACTCGTAGTCTTTACATCGCGGCTGTTGGGTCCAATCATTACATGGAACTCGCCGGGTTCGTATACATACTGTATGTCGTAGTTGTAGAACTTCAGCAATTCGGGGGTAATGGTGAAGGTCACCTGCTTGCTTTCGCCTTTTTTCAGGTGGATGCGCTCGAAGCCTTTCAGCTCTTTCACGGGGCGGGTAATGCTGCCCACCAAGTCGCGGATATAGAGCTGTACGATTTCATCTGCATCGTAGTTACCCGTATTGGTTACGGTTACGGAAGCGGTCAGCTTGCCGTCCGCATTCAGTTGCTTGGAGCTGAGCGTGATGTCACTGTACTGGAAGGTGGTGTAGCTCAAGCCATAGCCGAAAGGATACAGCGGGTCGTTGCTCACATCCAGGTAGTTGCTGCGGAACTTCTCGAACCATTTGCCTTCTTTCAGAGGACGGCCGGTATTCTTGTGGTTGTATGCCATAGGCAACTGGCCCACATTCTGCGGGAAAGTGGTGGTCAGCTTACCGCTGGGGCAAACGTCTCCGAACACTACGTCGGCAATGGCGTCTGCAGCTTCACTACCTCCGAACCATACATTCAGGATGGCAGGAACATTTTCATTCTCCCAAGTCAGCACTACGGGACGTCCGGAGAACAATACCAATACTACGGGTTTGCCCGTTTTCAGCAATGCTTCCAGCAGGTGGCGCTGTGCGTCCGGCATTTCCAGTTCGGAACGGCTACTGCTCTCACCACTCATCTCGGAGGACTCGCCGAGGGCGGCTACAATGACATCGGCTTGTGCGGCTACTTTCAGGGCTTCGTCCAGCAGTTCTTGGTCATTGCCACGGGGCAGTTCACGGCCGAACATCGTGGCGCGTGTCTGGTAGTCGGCATCGTACATCAGGTTGCTGCCTTGTGCATAGAGAATGTTGGCCTTGGAGCCGACAGAATTCTTGAAACCTTCCAGCAGGGTGCTGTATTTGTCTGCTGTGGCTGCCACACTCCAAGTGCCCGGCATGTTGGCACGGGTGTTGGCAAGCGGGCCAATCAAGGCGATATTGCCTTTGCGTTGCAAGGGCAGCAGATTGTCCTGGTTCTTCAGCAGTACGAATGTCTCTGTGGCAATCTGGCGGGCGATGGAACGGTGTTCGGGAGTGAACACTTCTTTTTCGGCACGCTTCACGTCGCAGTATTTATACGGATTGGCAAACAGTCCCAGCTTGTATTTGGCTTCTAGGATGCGTCGGCAGGCTTTGTCAATGTCGGCCTCAGTCACTTTGCCTTCTTTCAGGGATTTTTCCAGTGTGCCGATAAATCCGTCGGCTACCATGTCCATGTCTGTTCCGGCGGTCAAGGCACGTGCGGATACTTCCTGCAGGTCGCCGATTCCGTGGTCTATCATTTCGGAGATGGCTGTATAGTCTGTCACCACGAAGCCGTCGAAGCCCCATTGGTTGCGCAGTACGTCGGTCAGCAGCCAGTGGTTGGCAGTGGCGGGTACTCCGTCAATTTCATTGAAGGAGGTCATTGCGCTACCCACACCGGCTTCTACGGCAGCCTTGTAGGGAGGGAAGTATTCGTTGAACATACGGTTGCGGCTCATATCCACCGTGTTGTAGTCGCGGCCGGCTTCTCCGGCGCCATACAGTGCGAAGTGCTTTACGCAAGCCATTATCTCGTTGTTGGCACTCATATCCTTGCCCTGATAACCGCGAATCATGGCTTGTGCAATGGCTGAACCCAGGAAGGGGTCTTCACCGTTGCCTTCTGATACACGTCCCCAACGGGCATCGCGGCAGATGTCCACCATCGGGCTGAACGTCCAGCAGATACCGTCTGCACTCGACTCAATGGCGGCGATACGGGCCGATTTCTCTATAGCCTCCATGTCCCAACTGCACGAGAGTGCCAAGGGGATGGGGAATACCGTTTCGTAACCGTGAATCACGTCCATACCGAACAGCAAGGGGATGCCCAGGCGGCTGTTCTCTACGGCAAGTTTCTGCACTTCGCGGATGTTCTTCACGCCTTTCAGGTTGAACAGACCTCCGACTTCACCGTTGCGGATTTTACCGGCAACGTCGCTGCTCTTGGCTTGTCCGGTGACGATGTTTCCCGTTACCGGCAGGTTGAGCTGACCGATTTTCTCGTGCAGCGTCATTTTGCCCATCAGCTCCGTAATGAATTTATCCATCTCCTGCGGATTGCCTTGGGATGTGTTTTCTTTGGGCGTTGCCGTCACGGTGAGGGCAGAGAAAGCCAAGGCTGCTAATAATGTGTATTTCTTCATATGATATAATTTTGATTATCCCCTCCGGCCCCCTGAAGGGGGAGGGGAATAGTGATATAGAAATTCAACTTAAGCTTAGCTGCTCCATCATGTCGCATACTAACTTCAATCGTAAATCCCTAAGCCTTAAATCCCAGCTTCTGCAATCCTTCCTGAACCTCGGGACAGCTCATGAAGAGTTTCCACAACAAGCCGGAACGATAGTTCTCAATCATCGGGGCAATGGTGCATTGGTCGATGGCAAGATAGCGGGGCACCGTCCAGTCACTTCCCTCGGAGAAGGCATCGTAGAATCCGTACTTGCCCCAAATCCAGTCGCCTTTGGAATAGAAATACTTCAGTGCACGCATGGATTCCTCCGGTGTGTAGGGAAAACTGGACAAGGCTGCTGTCGGTGTGATGACACCATGGTCGTTGTCGCCCGGGCAGTGGGCTGCATAGCCTTTGGTAGAGTAGCTGGCGGTCAGTCCCCAGCAGTCCTCGCCGTAACCTTTGTATTGTTTGGGATTCTCCACGCAGTAGCGGTAGTTGGAGAGGGCATGGTTGCGCACCACGTTCCAGTAGTTGGCATAGCGGTCGCTCAGGTTGCGCGGGTCCAGACCGATGTGCGAGTATTGTGCCCAGAACAAGGGACCGCCCAGTTTCTCGGCTCCGTTGTGTTTCAATTCCAAAGGCAGGCCGTAGGGGGCAGAGTCGGACTTGATGCCGCCGCCGCGTGCCCAGCCGTTGTGGTAGGCTGAAGCCGGAACGGGATAAGTGGGGGAGGAGGCTGCGAGCACATACACAATCAATGCTTCGTTGTAGCCTTCCAGCGGGAAGTTCATTTCCCAGTTGTATTCAGGAGACCAGTGCCAGTAGATGACATCCTTGCCATTCTGATACCAGCTGAACTCCATCTCTTTCCACAATTGGTTAATCTTCTCTGCCAGCGCCTTTTCCTGCTCGTTGCCGTCGCGGAAGTATTGGCGTACGCAAAGCAAGCTTTGCATCAGGAAGCAGCTTTCCACCAAGTCTCCGCCGTTATCTTTTTGTCCGAAAGGTTTCACCTTGCCGGTAGGGCCGTACAACCAATGGGGCCATACGCCGTGGAAGCGGTCGGCGCGTTTCAGGTAATCGGCAATCTTGGTCAGGCGCTTCACGCCTTCTTCCCTGGGGATGAAGCCGCGTTCGATGCCTACCAGCAGTCCGGCTATACCAAATCCGCTGCCGCCGGTGGTGACAACATTCTGGTCCTTTTCGGGATAATCCCCATCCAGGTGGATGCGTTCGCGTGCCAGTCCGGAGGTCGGTTCCGCACCGTCCCACATGTAGTTCAAATGTACCTTCTGGATGTAATCAAGCATTTCGTCATCCGAAGCGAATGATTCGGGACGTACTTCCTCTGTGTCGGGCTTTTCCTCTTTTCCGTTCTCTTTCCCGTTTTCCTTCAAGTCGGAAGAGCAGGATGCACAGCCCGCCAATGTGGAAATCAGGAACAAAGCCAGCACATGTATCATTATTGGTTTTTTCATATCTTTATTTCTTGTGTTTAATTTTTTGTCATCTTGCACAATGGCGAGCGGCCGTTTTCGTTCAGCGCCTCGATAGTGAAGTAATAGTCCGTGTCCGCATCCAGTCCGCGGAAGTCATATTCCGTCTGTCCCAGTACCGTGATGGCATTGTACATCTTGCCTTCGGCGGTGCCGTAGTAGATGTTGTAGCCATAGGCGCTTGCTTCGGGTTGCCAGGAGATAAGGGCATTCCGGCGGTCTTTCCTGTCACGTTTCACAGTCAGTCCTTTCACGGCTTGCGGGACATCGCCGTCACCGTTCCCGAAGACGCGGAAGCCGGACAAGGCGACATTTCCCGTAGGCATGTGCACATTCTCGTATTTCAGATAACGGGCACGCAACGGCTCGTTGAGCTCGATGTAGTCGTGCGGACAATCCTTGTCACTGTCGCTCTTGTCTATGACCAATGTCCATTCTTTTCCGTCTTCGGAAGCAAAAATACGGTATTGGTGATAAATATCCATGGCACGGTTGTATTGAACCGCTTTATGGTCGTAGAAGTTCAACTGCACGGCACGTACATTCTTTGTACTGCCCAGGTCTATCCCGGCCCATTCGCCGGGGTTGCCGGAACGGGCTGCCCAGTAGGTGCGCATACTTTCGTCCGTCAGGTTGGAAGCTGCATGGATGCTATCCGTAGATGATACCTCCACCGGTTTGCCGTAGGACAGAAGCATCCATCCCGTGAAACGCTCTGCAGGGTTCTTTACGTCCATCGGTTCTGCCCAGTTGGGATAATCGCCGAAGGCAGTGGACGAATACATGACACCATCCTTGTCGAAAGCCACCGGATAAAGACCGATGCGGCGTTCGAACTTGTACTTCAGGGAGAGCATGCAGGTGGCCACGTGCCAGTAATTGCCTTTCACGTCGCAGAACGTGCCTCCATGACCGGCACCTTGCACATAACCGCCCGGCTTGTAGCACATCGGGTTATGCTTCTGGTAGACAAACGGGCCCAGCGGGGAATCCGAAACATATACGCCATCGGCATAGACTTTGAATTCAGTGCCCGGAGCACCATATTGGAAATAATATTTGCCATTGTGTTTGGTCATGTAAGCGCCCTCTGTGAATGGGCGGAGTGTCACTTCATCGTCATTGTTCATGCCGAAACGTTCCCAGCCGTGTTCTTCGGGGCGGAGCATCATGACATCGTGAATCTTGCTGATGGGGTAGAAATCATTCCGGTCCAGTTCTACCGCTTTCAAGGGATATTCATTGCTGGAGCCATAGTACAGATACAATCTGCCGTCGTCGTCCAGAAACAGACAAGGATCCCATGAAGGAAGTACGTTCTTTTCGATGGCACGTTTGAAACGTCCCGTTTTGGGATGCGTGCTGTACCACACGGCCAGACCTTCGTAGGTGGAGCCGGTATAGAACAGCGTGTCGCCGCTTACATAGGCGGCCGGCGCACACTGGTCATCGTCCGTAGGCTTGCGCTGGAAGCCGGCAGGAACGAAATCCCAATCCACCAGGTTCTTGGAACGGTGAATCGGCAGATTGCGTATGTCCTCGGTGGCATACAAATAGTAGTATCCATCATCTCCCTCAATGACAGAAGGGTCTGGCAAACTATAATCTATCACCGGATTGCGATAGACATTCTTCGGCTGTTGTTCTTCCGGTTTATCCTCTTTTGTAGCCGATGACGAGGAACAGGCTATCAGACTGCATAACACTGATAATACAAGAAACTTCTTCATACAATGTATTCTTTTCATTCTTTCATTTTACTTTTCGGGTGATGTACTGCCCAATACCTGCGGACGGATAAGAGAGCCACCGATAGAAACCGTTCCCTGGTCGGAAATGGCAAAATCCTTGATATACGAAGTGCGCGGCTGTACTTTCGTGGAATCCCAATGTGCATGGAAAATGTATTTCCAGCTACCGTCCTTACAGCAGAAGGGTGCTCCATGACCGGTACCCATCAAGCCGTCGGCATGTTGCAGAATCGGATTTCCCTCGTATTTCTTCCACGGTCCCATCGGGCTGTTCGAAGTCGCGTAACCCACTCCGTAGTTCTTGCTTTCAAAGTGATTGGCTGAATAAACCAGGTAGTAGACACCCTCTTTCTTCAAAATTGAAGGACCTTCGGCCACCTTAGCAGGCTTGTCCTGCGAAAGTTCCCAAGGCTCTCCCACCTTAATGCACTCTGTCAGCGTCTCCTGCTTGATGCCGGTTAGGTCATCGTTCATCTCTGCCACCCAGATGACGTTGCCATCTGTAAAACGCACGAAATAAAGGTAAGGCGTACCGTCATCATCAATGAATAGAGAGGTATCGATACTCTTCTCATCCCATATCGGCTGCTTCACTTCCTGACGGAACGGGCCTTGGGGAACATCTGCCGTTGCCACGCAGATATGCTCCTCGGTGGAGTAGAACAGATAAAACTTCTTTTTCGATTCGATGTAGTAGACCTCCGGCGCCCAGAATCCCCACGTACCGTAGGAATCTGCGGCCGACAACGCCTGGCCTTCACGCGTCCAGTTTTTCAAGTCATCGGAAGAGAAGCAGGCAAAGCCTTCTCCTTCTACCGTACCTCCAGTGCCGTAAGCATAATACTTGCCTTCGTAAAGCATTACGTAAGGGTCGGCAATCGGCAGATAGTCTGATTCTACAACCGTCTTCTCCTTGCATCCTGCAAAGCAAAGACAAAGCAACAGTAGCAATATATAATTCTTTTTCATATCCATCTCTTATTTTACTATTTTGGGCGTCATATAGTCCTTGCTGATTCTCATGCGGTCCACACCGTCCACTTTCTCGAAAGAAACGTCACTGATGTACATGGCGCGCGGATGGATGCTACTCTTGTCCTTATGGGCATGGAAAACGATACGAAGCTTGCCAGCCTTGTCGGTGAAGGTGGCACTATGCCCCACTCCAACCAGTTCTCCGGGTTTCTGCAGCAAAGGATTCTCCTCGTATTTGGTCCAGGTACCCATCAAATCGGTAGCTGTGGCGCAACCTATGCCGTAGAAAGGACTCTCATAGCTGTTGGCGGAATAGGTCATATAGTAGAGCCCATTACGCTTGATGACAAACGGGCCTTCATTCACACGGGGCCATACCTCCTCCCATGCCTGAGAGACGTGGATGCAAGGGTGCATGGTCTCCTTCTTGATAGTCATGAAGTCTTTCTCCAATTCGGCCACCCAGATGTTGAGCCCGTCGTTGAAACGGTCGAAGAAGAGATAAGGCGTGCCGTCATTATCAATAAACAGAGAGTTGTCAATGCATTTCTCATCGGCAATCATCGGTTCCTTCTTACTTTGGGTAAATGGTCCTGCAGGTGAGTCTGCTGTTGCCACACAGATATGCTCGTCTGCCGAGTAATACATATAGAACTTCCCGTTCACTTCGTAGACCTCCGGTGCCCAGAACCAGCGGTCGGCCCAGACATCCTTCTTCTGGAGCGCCATGCCCTTATACTTCCAAGTCTTCAAATCATCGGAGGTATAGACTTCGATGCCTTCATCCGCATGGGTGCCATAGGCATAGTAAGTGCCATCGTGCAACATGATGAACGGGTCGCCCAAAAGCACCGGCGTTTCAACTCCTTCGACAACAATATCGTCCACATCCTTATAGTCTGAAGAGCAGGACTGGCAGGAAGCCAGCGTGGCCAACAGAAACAGATACATACATATAAAATTCTTTTTCATGATTCTTTCTTAAACAATTGTTATGATGATAAATATTTACTTTCAAGAAGATGTTCCGTTACACCCGTATATTGAACCCTATTCAGTCGTATACTGAATCCTATTCAATCGTATACTGAAATACATTCAGTCGTATACTGAATCACCCCAGTCCATCACACTGATTCACAAGGAAATACAAACACCGGCTTCTATATACATCTTTCATTACATATATACGGAACGGCACATCCCACGATCGCGTCTAATCGCGCCTCTGCCCTACATGATAATACAACGTACCGCTATAAACCGGAGAGCCGCCCTCCGAACAGAATCCGATGCGGGATGCAGGGTAGCGTATATCCAAAGCTCCCAGCTCCCTGCCGTCGACAAACAGATACAGCTTGTCTGCACGACGCACGGCACGAAAATTATAGGATTCCTTCCACAATTCATGTACACCTATCTTATAGATATGGCGTTCCAAATCCTCCGCCTCCTTGTTGATGAAGCGGATGCCTTCTGCCTTTACCGGAGTAAAGGTACAATAATTATATGCAGGATGTTCTGCTATCCCCCTATCTTTGTTTTCTATCGGATGCCATTCGCCGCCATTCAGGTATTCTATGTCGAACTTGCCGAACATGTCATCCACAAATTCGGATTTATTGCCTGCTTCGTGACGATTCAGGTAAAGTGTATCCAACCATGCAGGTGCGGCAAAACGATAACCTTTCTCAATGAAGTCGGTATACTTCACATCCGGATAGAGCGTTTGCAGGCATCCCAACGGGAATTCCTTCTTCCAGGCAGTTTTCCCTTTCTTCACGGCTGTCACCTCAAGCATACGGGTGATGCCATCGAACTGAGCCTTCACATAGTTATCCTTATCCACATAAACCGGATAGCTCATGGAAAAACTGGCACAG
>OGZK01004334.1_pt1 | contig 10069 bp, 9 predicted proteins | sample 1576791 | NCBI WGS metagenome assembly OGZK01 (sample SAMEA3541556, study PRJEB24748) | human gut metagenome | biome: human gut; feature: human-associated habitat; material: faeces | place: China | collected 2012
ATAAATGAATTACCAGAATGTCCTGTTGCAACTACAATATCTTTAGTAGGAAGTAAGTGGAAATTATTGATAATAAGAAATTTAACAAAAAGAATATGGAGATTTAATGAGCTACAAAAGTCACTGAATGGAATATCACAAAAAGTATTAACGGATAGTTTAAGACAATTAGAAAGTGATGGTATTATTTTTAGAAAGGATTACCATACGAATCCACCGAAAGTTGAATATGGAATGACTGATTTAGGATTAGAATTAAGTAAAATGTTAGATATAATGGCTTCATTTGGGGATTTTTACAAATCAAAATTATAATAAATTTAAGGAGAGAGAAAAATGCAATGTATTAAAGATACTATAAAAAATATAAATATAGTAATTGGATGTAATATAGGATGTTCTTATTGTTATGCAAGAATGAATAATAATAGATTTCATACTATTGATGATTTTAATAAACCTGTATTTTTTGAAAATAAATTGAAAATGCTTAATAATAAAAGGCATACAGCGTATTTACTAACTGGACAAAGTGATTTATCAGGTTGGAATGAAGAATGGAAAGATAAAGTCTTTTCTAAAATGAAAGAAAATGAAAACACACAATATATTTTTTTAACTAAAAGACCTGAAAATATTAACTTAAAAGAAACTCCTGATAATGGTTGGTTTGGTGTAACAGTTACTTCTTCAAAAGAAAAGACAAGAATTGATTATTTAAGAAATAATATCAAAGCAAAACATTACCATATTACTTTTGAGCCTATGTTTGATGATGTAGGAAAATTAGATTTAAATAATATTTCTTGGATTGTAATAGGTACTGAAACAGGTAATAGAAAAGGGAAAATATCTTCAAAAAGAGAATGGGTATTTAATATTTACAATCAAGCAAAAGAGAAAAATATACCTGTATTTATGAAAGAAGATTTATTAGGAATTTTAAATGAAGATGAGTTTGTACAAGAATTTCCTAAAGAATTTGGAGGAATAAAATGATAGATTTAAAAAAAGTGGTAATTAAAGAAAAGAAAGTTGATACAATTCTTACAAAATCAAACTTGCCAATAGCAGGATATTCAATAAATACTTATGTTGGTTGTCCTTTTGGATGTGAATATTGTTATGCTACATTTATGAAAAGATTTACAGGACATAAAGAAGATTGGGGAATGTTTTTAGATGTTAAGATGTGGGATAAAATAAAAAATCCAGAAAAATATAAAGGTAAAACAATGATAGTAGGATCTGTAACAGATGGATATAATTATTTTGAAGCAAAATATAAGAGAACAAGAGCATTTTTAGAAGAAATGCAAGGAAGTGGAATAAATTTAATTATAACAACAAAATCTAATTTAGTTACAAGAGATATTGACTTGATAAAAACATATCCTAATCCATTGGTTGCTTGGTCAATAAATACATTAGATGAAGAATTTAAGAAAGATATGGATTCCGCACCAACAATAAAATCAAGAATTGAAGCAATGAAACAAGTTCACGATGCAGGAATAAGAACAACTTGCTTTATATCTCCAATTTTTCCTGGTATTACTGATGTATTTACTATAATAGAAGAAATAAAAGACTTTTGCGACTATATATGGCTTGAAAATTTGAATTTAAGAGGCACGTTTAAGCCTACTATAATAAATTATATAAAAGAAAAGCACCCTGAATTAAATGATTTGTATAATAAGATTTATACTAAAAAAGATATGTCTTATTGGGAAAGATTAGATAAAAAAGTACAAGAGTATGCAAATAAAAATGGATTAATGTATGTTATAGATGAAGAACCATTTTTAAAAAACCCTACTGGAAAACCTATAATAATAAACTATTTTTATCACGAAAAAATAAGACAATTATCAAAGAATAAATAGTAATTTTTAAATAAATATTCAAAAATACAAATTACAAGTTATAGAATAAAAGAGATACCTATCACATATCTCTTACATACGATTAATATGGTTCAATGAAATGGTGCAACCCAGTAATGATAGTACTATAAGGGGGTCACATATTTCATTGAACATAACAATTATAACACACACAATTAAAAAGAACAAATTTAATAGTTAGGCTATATTAAAAGATTATCAGTAAATGATAGTCTTTTTTTTGTTGCAAATAAGGAGGGATAGTTTATTTGAAGAAAAAAGAAATTGATGGAATAATAGAAAATAAAACATTACTTAATATTTTAAGTCCAATAGGCGGAATAGAATATAAGAAAAACTATATAAGAGTGGGAGATTATTTAGGAAGAATATATGTGATAACAAAATATCCTCAAAAGGTAAGAATAGGATGGCTTGAAAATATTGCAAATATACCAAATACAGTATGTTGTTTAAATATTTCTCCAACAGAAAAAGATACATTAATGCAAAACATAAGCAGGGGAATAAAACAAAATGAATCACAATATGAAGGAATAACAGATGAAATATTAAGACAAAGAACAGAAAGAGAAATACAAGATGCAAGAGATTTAATTGAAAAAGTAGATCTAAACGGAGAAACAGTAGTATATGTAACAATAGCAATAATGGTAATTGCAGAAGATGAAGAAGAGTTAAAACAAAGATCTAAGGCAGTTTTGACAAGGCTTACATCAATGCAAATGAAAGGGCGATTATTAACGAATTTGAGTAAAAACTCATTGAAGTTGATGTCGCCTTTTTCTATTACAGATCCAGTTGTAAAAAGTATTGCAGATAGAAATATGCTAGAGAGTACATGGATTGGAGGATTACCTTTTTCAAGTTCAGGATTTAATGATGGAAATAAATATTATTTTGCTAGAGATACGAAGGGAGGAATTGTAATACTTGATCCTTGGAAAAGAGGAGGAGATAGAACAAACTCAAATTTTGTAATTATGGGTACAGCAGGAGTTGGAAAATCTACAGTTGCTAAGCACTTAATATTGAATGAATATATGACTAATACTAAAGTAATTTTGATAGATCCTGAAAGAGAAGAAAAAGAAATGGTTGAGAAACTAGAAGAAAAATGGATAGATGTTGGAAGTGGTAAGGGAGGAATAATAAATCCACTACAAATTAAAAAAGTTCCTTTAGATGATGAAGAAGCAGATGAAGTTGAATATAAAAGTAAAGGAATGGGAGCAATGGCTCTACATTTTCAAACATTAAGAACATTTTTTAAATTGTTATATCCTGAACTTGATTCAATACATATAGCTCGATTAGAGGAAGTATTAGAAGAATTATATAACAGATTTAATATTGATTGGGATACAGATATTTCAGGAATACCAAATAATAAATTTCCTATTATGATAGATTTATATAATCTTTTAGGAGAGAAAGCAAGTAATGAAATTGATGAGGAAAAACAAAAAATATATGAAACATTAAGAAGTTTATTGAGAGGTATTAGCATTGGTGCTGAAAAAGGCTTATTTAATGGTTATACTTCAATAGATGATAATGCAAAAATCGTATGCTTTGATACATTTAATTTACAAAATGCAGATGACAAAGTAAAAAGAGCTCAATACTTTAATATTCTAACTTATTGTTGGGAAATAATGAGTAGAGATAAAGAAGAAAAAACGATGCTAGTTTGTGATGAAGCTTATTTGTTAATTGATTCTAGAGTTCCTGAAACAACAATATTTTTAAGAAATGTAGCAAAAAGATGTAGAAAATATGAAGGAAGTTTAGTTATAATTTCACATTCTATTGTAGATTTTCTTGATGATTCAATAAAAATGTATGGACAAGCTATACTTGATATGGCTACATATAAAATATTGATGGGAACTGATGGAGTGAATTTAGAAGAGACAACGGAGCTATTTAAGTTAAGTGAGGGACAAGCAGAGTTTTTATATAAAAAGAAAAGAGGTTTGGCTTTATTTATCATAGGCTCAAACAGAATATTTGTTAGGTTTGATATATTTCCTATTGAGTTTGAGTATTTTGGTAAAGGTGGTGGTAGGTAATGGCTTTAGATCCTGCTACATCAAAATTAATCGCAAAAGTAGTAATAAGTCAAATAACAGATGAAGAAAAAAGACAAAGATTAATTATAGGAATAATTATAGGGATAGTGGTATTTACATTTATAATAATGATACCATTATTTGCTTTAACATCAACAATAGATAAAATAAAAAGTTTCTTTGGATTTGGAAATGATGGACAGGCTTCGGATAGTTCTTATTATTCATTAGTTGAAATGCACGACACTTATGCTCCTACTGTAACTATTGAAGATTTAGAATATAATGGAACATTTCCTATGCCTGTTCAAAATGCAACTGTAACAAGTGAATTTGGAACAAGAATTCATCCTGTAACTGGAAAGCAGAGTTTTCATACAGGAATAGACTTAGTAGGAGCTTGGCACTCAAATATTACAGCAGTTGAAAAAGGAACTATTGTATTTGCAGGAGTACAACAAGGCTATGGAAATTGTGTAGAAGTAAAACATATTACTGAAAATGGAGTGAATTATTATTCCTTCTATGCACATTTGGCTAGGATTGATGTGATAGAAGGACAAGAAATACAACAAGGAACTGTTATTGGAATTCAAGAAGGAGATCCTAATCGTGATCCGAATCCTGGATATAGTACAGGTTCACATTTACATTTTGAAATTAGAAAATCGCAAAATGGAGACTTTTTAAATCCTAGAGAATACTTATTTGTGGAAGTAAGGAGGTTTAATTGGTAGTAGATATAAATAATACGGAAAATAAATATAATATAATTTATGCAGATCCTCCATGGCATTATAATACATGGAGAGATGGGCAAGGAACAGGAGAAAAACATTATAAGACAATGAAAGTTGAAGAAATAGTTAATATGAAGGATACAATCAAGAATATATAAGAAAAAGATTGTATCCTTTTCTTATGGGTAACTTTTCCTTGTTTATTAGATGGACTAAAAGTTATGAAAGAATGGGGATTTAAGTACAAAACTTGTGGGTTTAATTGGGTAAAAAGAAATAAAGTTAGTGACACATGGTTTTTCGGATTAGGACATTGAACTAGAGCAAATTCAGAGCTATGCTTAATTGGAACAAAGGGAACAATAAAAAGAAAATCAAATAAAGTATCTCAAATAATTGATACTCATATAGAGGAACATAGCAAGAAACCAGCAATAGTAAGAGATAAAATAGTTGAACTTGTAGGATATATGCCCAGAATAGAATTATTTGCAAGACAAACAGTAAATGGTTGGGATTGTTGGGGAAATGAAGTTTAGTTGTGAAAAGATATAAAATGTGATAAAATAATACTCGGATTAAGGAGTAACAATTATGGAATTTGAAGATGAAGTAAAAGAAATGATAGATTGTCATCAAGAAGGTGATTATTTGGACTTTAAAGAGTATGATTATCAAAAGGATCATAAGGAAGAATTAGTTAAAGATATATTAGCTTTAGCAAATTCACACAGTATTAGAAATAAATATATTATAATTGGTGCGGTTGAGGAAAATAATGCATGTACAAAATTAAGAGAAATTGACACAAAACAAATAAGAGATGAAGCTGAATTTCAACAAATAATCAATACATATATATATGAAAATTTGATTGTTAATTACAGAATATTAAATATTGATGGAAAAAATATTCTTGTAATTCAAATACCAGTAATTAATAATTCAAACAGACCATTTATGGTAAAAAAACAAATTGGAAAATTAAAAGAAAATGAAATATATATTAGAAAAGGAAGTACAACAAGTATAGCTAATAAAAAAGACCTTGAGTATATGTTTAAAGAAAACAAAAATAGTAAATTAGTGGTTCAATCATACTCAGATGGAAATTTGTTTGATAAAATACAGTTATCAGAAGTTAATTCAATAATAGAGAAATATAAAGAAAAAAAATTTGAAAAATTAAAGCAACTTGTTAATGATATTAACCAATTAAAAGGAAAAGAATTTTCATTTGGAGTAGGAGTGTCTTTTTTAATAAGTGATGAAGTTGTTAAAATTGATGATGAAAAAGAAAGTTTTATAAAAGAAGAATTAAAAGATTTAAATTTAGAATATGAAGATTCAATATTTGAATTTAAAAATATTAGATGGAAAACTACTTTCAATGGAGGTGGTCTAAGTCCAATTAGTAAAACTCTATACGGAGATAAAAATGAAATAGATAGATATTGGAAGTTAAAAGAGCTAGATAGTTATATACTTGAATATTTAGCAATAAATTACTATTGTAAAGGATTACCTAAAATATATAACACTAATTTAGTTCTTTCAAATATAGGAAATTATCTTGATGAAGATATAGAATTAAAATTAATTATAGATAAAGATGTATTTATAGGAAAGGATACACTTATTGTTAAAGATGATGTAATTAAATATTTAGGAAATATGTATAATGATTTAAAAGAAGACTTGATAGAATGCCCAAGAGTAAGTAGTATAGATGAGTATTATTATCCAGCTATAGTAACTGCTAATGTTACACCACCACATATTCCATCATATATAGGAGCAATGTATAGTAGTAAACAAACATATTTATATGAATTAAAGGAGAAAGCAGATGATTTTAAATATGACATAGAAAATATATTTGAAGATTCGATATATGAAGAAAATGATAAAATAATAATTAAAACAGATTTTAAGAAAATCATGCAGAATAAATCAATGTTTTTAGAAGCAAAGTTATTATTTAAAAGTAATAAAATAAAGATAGATTATGAAATAAGATCTAAAAACAGTTCAAAAATTATAAAAGAAAGTATAACAAGCTAGGAAAGAGGAATTTATGATAGTAAGTTTGATAATAATGATTGTAATAATGGTAGTATTTGGAATTTTTACATATAAAGAATATAAAAAATGTAATAGTTTATTAGAAAAAATATTATATGTATGTGTTTATTTTATAGTATTGGCACCAATCATAATATATTATTGTGATAGATTCAATATTCCTTCAATGCTAACATTAGATAAAAATTTAGATACGCAAAGTTGGTTATCATTTTGTGGGAATTATATATCGAGTATAGTTTCAGCAATTATAGGAGCTTTGGCTTTAGTGTTAATGACAAAATATCAAATAAGAAAGAATGATGAAGAGAATGAAAAAAGGAGTTCAGAGAATAATAGAATACAAAATATGCCTTTATTAAAATATAAAATAGAAACTAGTTCTCAAAATCAGAAAATTGATATAGATCATTTAATAATAAGTAAATATAGTGGAAAAACAACTAGCTCTTATGAATTAAATATATCTATAAAAAATATAGGATTGAACAGCGTAAAAAAAATAATTGTAGATTTAGAATCAGATATGGTTTCTGAAAGATATAGATTATTAGGAGCAGATACACAAATACCAATTGAAAAAAATGAAAATAAGGAAATATATAGATATTTTGCTTTGGAAAGTGGAAAGGAATATTTAATGAATTTGAAAGTTTATTATGAAGATGTTTTACAAAATTGGTATTTACAGACTGTGGAAATAAATTATAACGCAACTAAAATAAACAATGGTACAAGTCAAATAGGGCAAGTATCTTATAAGGTCAATGAGGAACAATTAATAAATAAAAATAATATTTCAATATTAGATTTATAATAAAAAAAATTGAAATATTATAAAAAGAGAGTTATAATTTAATTATAAAATTAGCTATTGAAACTATTAGTTATCATTATCCTAACTCTAGAACTTATATGTTTGCCAAAATCATTTTTTATAGACATCTTTGTAATATTTAATGAATTTGTGATTAATGAAATTATTATGAAGGGAGAGGATATTGTGAAAAAATTAATGAAAAGTAAAAAAGCCTCTAGTATATTATTTTATATGGAGATGTTCGGTTAATATAATATGGCTAATAGTGTATATATAGACTGAGGCTTAAAATGGTGCAAATCCATTGTCTCCACCAAGACTTCTTCGTGAAGTCTTTTTTAGATGGAAGGAATTTATAAAAAAAATGGAATCAAATCTAACTAAAAGAAATTAAAAGGTGATACTTGTTTTTGTGGTATTGGACATTGGACTAGGACAAATTTAGAAATCTGCTTAATTGGAACAAAAGGAACTATAAAAAGAAAATAAAATAAAGTATCACAAATAATTGATACAAATATAGAAGAATACAGTAAGAAACCTGCAATAGTAAGAGATAAATAGTTGAACTTGTAGAAGATATGCCTAGAATAGAATTGTTTGCAAGACAAACAGTAGATGACTGGGACTGTTGGAAAAATGAGGTATGATTATTGTAAATAACATAAAAACATGATAAAATGTTGCAAAAAAATAGAATTGAGAGTGAATGAAATGAATGCAGAAAAAATAAATAATTATTATGCAGAACTGGAAAAGATTGCAACATATAATAATGAATCAATAACAGATGAAGAATTTTCTAAAAATCTATTAGAAATTAAAATGGATTCAAAAAAAGAAGGCTTTGATATGCCTGAAATTTTTGATCTCGTAAAAACAAAAAGTGATTTTAGAAAGAATATGCAAAAATATGGTGGATATCAAGAAAGAAGAGAAAAATTAAGAGAAGGATTGTATCCTATTATAGACATTTATGAACAAAAAATATTAAATTCTAAGACGTCAATAATTTCAAATAAATTATCAATAAGAGAGATAAATGACTATTTAAAAATAAATAATTTATATTTAAAAACAAAGTATGGGAAAATATTAATATACAATTTAGAAAGTAAATCAGGAGGAAATGGAACGGTTTATTTTGGAAAGATGGCAGATGTGGATGTTGCAATTAAGTTTTTAATAAATAATAGTAAAGAAAAATTAAATAGATTTTTATGTGAATATGGAAATGTTATTCTTAAATTAAGTGAAAAAGATGGAATTGTAAAAATGTATTTTTATGATGAAATAGTTATCAATAATAATATATATCCATTAATATGCATGAAAAGATATATAAGTAAATTAGTATATGATGAAAATTATAGTGAAGATGAAATAATAGATTTTGTAAAACAAATATTATATGCTACTTCCAATATACACAAACAAGGTATTTTTCATAGAGATTTAAAGCCTGATAATATTCTAATAGATGAAGAGGGACGACTATTTATCGCTGATTTTGGTATAGCATATTATAACCCTGAAATATTTGAAAAAACAGGGCATACAACGGAAGGAGAAAGATTAGCAAACTTTGATTTTTCAGCTCCTGAACAGAGAAACAGTGAAACAATACCAAACGCAACAATGGATATATATGCTATAGGACAAATAACTCAATGGTTAGTTTTTGGAAAAACGACAAAGGGAACTCATAGAAAGAGGTTATATGAAAAGTTTAATACACCAAGAATGCATTTTTTAGATGATATTGTAGACAAATGCTTAAATGATGATCCACAAGAAAGATTTCAAAGTGTAGAAGAAATATTTAATGAAATTGAAAAATACAACTCAGATAAAAAACAAGTACAAGAAAGAAATACTCAAATAAAGGTGGATAAACACAATAAAGATATAGATATAAATGAATTAAAAAATGCATTACAAGATATAATGGATAAGATTTGTTTGTTTAGATATGGAGAATATAATGAGAATGTAGAACCAACATTTACATTATCAAATCCAATGTCAGATAAAGTTGTAAAAAAATTTTTAGAGAGCATACCACAAAATTTAAAAAAATTAGAATTTTTTGACACAGTAACAGCATCAAAGTTTATTGAGAATTTTCAAGTTTATGATAAATATGAAATAGATAAAAAATATTATGAATTATTAAGTGAGAAATTTGAAGCAGTACAAAAAAATTCTCCAGAACTTGAAACATCTTTTATTGAATATGTAAAAACAAAAATAAATTTTAATGTTGAAGAATTACCATTTTAAAACTGGATTATAAAAGAGGAGAAATATGAAAAAAGATAATTTTATATTAAAAATATTAATAACAATATTAATAAGTTTAATTCTAATAGTAATAACAATATTGATGGATTTCTTTAATTTATTTTCAACAATATCGTGTAAGTTAAATAGTTCCTT
>OGZK01004346.1_pt1 | contig 10048 bp, 6 predicted proteins | sample 1576791 | NCBI WGS metagenome assembly OGZK01 (sample SAMEA3541556, study PRJEB24748) | human gut metagenome | biome: human gut; feature: human-associated habitat; material: faeces | place: China | collected 2012
AGAGAAACAAAATAAGAAATAATACGTTATTTAAGTATTAAAATATGTTCCGGGGCAATGTCATCGTGTCCGGCAGCGGCAAGCTGCGCGCCGAGAGTGTGGGGGAGATGGCAGAAGCAACCGTCATGTCCAACGGCCTGTATATTTCCGCGGGCAACCTGACCGTGGCGAATTCCGCTGAGGTATAACTCACGCCATTGAGATTCATTAGTTCTCTGGGTTTATTGTTGCCGCTTATAATAACTTCCTCGTCATTATAATTTTTGATTACGATGTATTTGTCAGCAGTTCCGGATACAGTTACTTTTATTTCTTCATAGTATGTTCCCCCCATAATATTTACTACACATCCCGGGGTAACTGTGGTGACAGCTTTTTGAATGGTACGCCAGGGTGATGTAAGTGTTCCGGGATTCTCATCATTACCGGTTGTGGAAACATAATACTCACTCTTTTCTACGGATGAAGCAGGAGGAACAGGAGGGTTTATCGGTTCTTCTCCGATAGATGACGAACTGCAAGAAAATAAAATAATCATCATACCCAAATTGGTCAATGATCTGAAAAGTCTTGTTTTTATATTTAATAATTTTGTTGTCATGATGTTCAAATAAGAATGATTTATAATAGGTTGATATCCACAGAGGCACTTTTCAAATTCTCGGATTCCACAATTAGACGTAGTTTTCCTTTTGCTCCTTGATGAGCCTTTATAACAACTAACATGAATCCGTTAAAAGTTTCGCGCTCTGTCGCTGAAAAAGAGATGAGTGAAGTTGGATCACCATTATCCGTTGCTACAATCTTACCTTCACCTTCTAATTTGCATTTAATCTTATGATTGGCCGTTGGTACAACACTTCCTGTTTTGTCACGGATGGAGACTGTGATAAAAGCCAGTTCATTGTCAGCTACTTTTATCTTGTCTTTATAGGCGGAGACTTGTAACAAAGCCGGTTCTCCTGTGGTTCTTACGCTTTCTGTTGCCCAGAGTTTGCCATTTTTGTAGGCAATGGCCTTTAATTCTCCGGGAGTGTATATAACATTCTCCCATTTGAATCTATATTGATACTGTTCTTTCTTTTTCCTGCCCAAAGATTCACCATTCAGAAAGAGTTCAACTTCATCGCCCGAAGAATACACAAACACAGGAGTTATTTTACCTATCCTATCCGGAAAATTCCAATGGGGGAGAATATGTGCCATAGGCTCGTCGGGCATCCAATGTGCTTTATACAAGTAATAACGATCTTTTGGAAAACCTGCTAGATCGACAATGCCAAAATAGCTGCTACGAGAGGAAGGACGCTCTTTTTCTATTCTCTTTAGTTCCTCTTTTGCTTTAGCCAGTTCTTCTTCACTGAGCGCGGCATGGTTGAGTAAGACGCTCATATCGCTATTGAAAGGAGTCGGTTCGCCTAGATAGTCAAATCCCGTCCAGACAAATTCACCACAAATAGCCGGATATTTGTCTAATGCAGCAAATTCGGCATCGGCAAGAGATGCCCAACCGGGGGCTTTCAAGTCATATGAAGTAACTTGATAACCTTTTGGAAAATAAACTCCGCGTGAACTTATTGTTGAACTGGATTCACTGGCAAAGCCTGATAAGTGTTCATGCCCCGGATAGTTGAGAAATGTTTCATAAAAATCAGGACCGCCATACCCCCCCGAAGGATAGTTCATGCCATGGACATCTACTTGGAGTTCTGTACCATTGATAGCACTTTTACTGGGATATGAGGCACCGAAAGTGACGGGGCGGGTTGAGTCGTAAAGCCGCACAATATCCCTGAGATATGCTGCTACTCCTTTTTCGGGATGATACTGTTCTTCTACTTCATTTCCCAAACTCCACATAATGACGGAAGGATGATTTCTGTCTCTGCAAACAAGTGCTTCAATGTCCTTTTTATGCCATTCGGAATAATGAACAGCGTAGTCATTTTCGTTTTTGCCACTAGCCCAACAGTCAAATACTTCATCGAGAATAAGTATTCCCATTTTGTCAGCAAGTTCTAACAACTCGGGTGCGGGTGGGTTGTGAGAGGTACGTATAGCATTAGCGCCAAAACTCTTCAATATGTTGATTTGGCGTTCTATGGCACTCTTGTTGATTGCTGTACCTAATGCACCTAAATCATGATGCATACATACTCCCTTCAATTGAACTCTTTTCCCATTTAACAGGAATCCATTGTTATGTGTGAATTTCAAAGTCCGGAAACCGAACGGCACATCGTATACATCTGTCAACGTCTTTCTATCGTATACTGATACCTTGGCTAGATAGAGGTTCGTATTTTCCAAATCCCATAATTGTGGTTTCTCCACTTTCAGAGATACTAAGCTACTGTCGATGGCGTTTGCTGCAATTTTGATATTCTCTTTAGCTCCCACTGCAACTCTTTCTCGGGGAATGTTTGCTTTATCTAATTTGAATATTTCAATTGTGTAACTGCTTCTAGCCGTTTTTTTCTTTCCATTAGCCAACTGAACCATCACGGATGCGGTGGCATATTGGCTATTGATTTCGGGCGTAGAAATAAATACACCCCATTGGGGAATATGAAGCTTGTTGGTTTTGACCAATCTGACATGCCGGTAAATACCTGCTCCGGGATACCAACGAGAACCCAGTTTCTCCGTATCCACTCTGACTGCAATGATATTTTCCGAATCAAAGCGAATATAGGGCGTAAGATTTACCCTGAAGGAAATGTAGCCATAGGGACGTTCTCCTATCTTCTTTCCGTTAAGATATACCTCCGCATTGGCCATCACGCCATCAAAATCAAGAAAAAACATTTTATCTTTATCTATATTTTTGATGTTGAAGCGTTTACGATACCAGCCGATTCCCCGCCAAGGTAGCTTACCTGTATAGCCATCCAGATTTTCCCTGAAAGGTCCTTCAATGCCCCAGTCGTGAGGGACATCCAATTTCCTCCAGTCTTTGTCATTAAAGGCTAACTCTTTAGGAGATGGAGAATCCGGACTGCCATTCCCAAAAGGCTCATCTATTCGTTTACCATCAGGCTGTAGACCGTATCTGTTGAATAGCCAGCCGTGATCGAAGTTGATGACTTCTCTCGTCGATTGGGAGTATAGCAGGTTGGAAAACATAAAGGAGCATAGTAAGACTAGCCCTATGTTCTTCAACTGGAGATGCTGAAAAAGAACAATATATTTCATGGTAGATGATTAGCTGAGGAGTGTACATCAAAATATCCACTTTGAAGTAGTGTTGATGTACTACCTCCTCTTTTAATTTAAAAATATGTGATGACTAATATCCCGGATTCTGTTTAATAATCCCTTGTCCCGCAATAATAGCTGATTCCGGTATTGGGAAACGATGATAGTTTTCGTTTATAATAGACACTTGTCCGTAATCGGTACATTTTTGTTTCATGGTTGCTACATAAGAACCATCGCGGATAAGATCCTGACGGCGGCACCCTTCGAAATAAAACTCGTGTGCACGTTCTATCAATAATTTATCAAGGAAATCACGAGCACTGCTGAAAGAAGAAGCTGTATATGCAGTTAAACCGGCACGTGTTCTGACTTGATTCAGTAAATTAATGGCTTCTGTTGTAACTGTATTTCCTTCTCTGACAATGGCTTCTGCCAATAGAGTCAACACATCGGCATAGCGGTATACAATCCAATCTGTCTGACACTGATTTCCTGCATTATTACTTTCTATTTTATATTTTAATGGAATGACACCGTCCTGTAAGGAGTTACTTCCCACTCCCTTGTTGGTTTCGTTAAGGGTAGTACCTTCCCATGTATCATACTCGGAGATGATAGTTTGTTTACGCTCATCTCCATCTTCGTATGTTTTAAAGAATTTCCATGTCATTTTATAACCTCCCCAGCCACCATCAAATCTTCCGGCATCGAATGCCTTGAGGTTACTTGGCATAACATGGGGATACCATAAATGAACCTGATAACCTGTAAGACAGTTTACAGACCAGATTGTTTCCGAGTTCTTTTCATTGGCGTATGTAAAGATATTGGCATAAGCTGACCTCTCGGCCCCTTTGTCTGTCACCAATGCGTATTTATATTCGGGCTTCTGCAATTCACGAGCTTCGGTGATAGCTTTATCCCACTGTTTCGTTTGCATATAGAATTTAAGTAATACCATGTGGCATAACCCTTTTGTAAATCTTCCGTAATCCGAACTACTTTTATCGTAACTATATGGTAAAACTTTTGCAGCTTCGGTCAGCTCGGTGACGATGAAATTGTGTGTTTCCTCTTCACTTAAACGTGGAAGGATTATTTCATCTTCTGCATTCTTGAGCGTCTCTAGATCGGCTACAATAATAGGACCGTACAGGTCGTATAATAAAAAGGCCAGAAAACCGCGGGCACAACGTAACTCTGCTATATATTGGTTCAAAAGGTCTTTATTCATGTTTACGTTTGTTATTCGGTCGATGGTAAGTGTCATTTTACTTATTCCTTTAAGGTAGTTTGTCCAAGGATAAGCAATGCGATCTTCGTCACTGGGGGTCCAACGAGCAAATTCGAGGGGTTCCCAAATCCATCCGCCCCATGAGCAGAAACCATATTCGGTAGCCATGTCCGAAATAAGCATAACTCCATTAGCTACATTATACAAACCTCCGTAATCGTAATTCTGGAATGGAGAATAAGCATTTCCCGTAACCAGGTCGCGGACATCACGTTCTGTTTGGGGGTATATCGAGGGGGTGATCTCATCGAATACCTCTGATTCTAACGCACAACTTTGTATCCCACACAACATGAGAGTCAAAAGTCCAATGATATATATATTTAATTTTTTCATTTTCATGTTTTTTCAGTTATTAGAATGAAATATCTATACCGAAACTAAAAGAAGTTACGTTTGGATAAGAGAAATTTCCTGTGTCAGTTTCGGGATCAACGCCGTTCCAGTTTGTAAATACAAACGGATTGCTGACGTTTGCAGAGATACGTACGCTGTTAGCTATTGATTTGGAAACAGGAATCGTATATCCGAGGGTGATGTTTCTACATCTCAGGTAATTAATCTTTTTGTGATAATAGTCTCCGAAATCGTATGCACTCTCAATGAGGTTCGGAACCGTTGTATTTTGATTTGCATTGGTGTATGAGTGCAATGATTGTTGTGATACATTTGTCAGACTGTTTCCAAGACCTACTATCCAGGCATCATAATAGCTGGCTCCGCGTAAGCGGCCAATTTCGCCATAGAAGTAAATATTAAAGTCGAGGTTTTTGTATCTAAGCGTATTGTTAAGACCTAAAGTGCATTTAGGATCTTGCGATCCAAGATTGACTTTATCATATTGATCTAATACATTAGGTGAAGTTCCCGTATCGTATAGATTCTTCAGTTTAATTTGGCCTGGTACTAAAGTGGGTTGCCATGCCGGTGCTTTTTCACCTACTTGTAACAAGCCATCAGATACATATGAGTAGTAAGAACGGATCGGATCTTTTTTTGATTCGTATGCGGCTGGCTTCCAATTAGGATCTCGTTCATACCAGTTGTCTTTAAAAGTATAGAACGTAAAATCAGTACTCCATGTCCAGTCTTTATTCATGATATTTACGGTACTCAGTGTTAGCTCAAACCCGCGTCCCTGGGTTTTACCGATGTTGGCTGCTATGGTATTAATTTCATTATAGGCGGGCAGACTTTTATTACTTACCAACAAATCAGAAATAATTCGGTTGTAATATTCCATGGATAGTGAAATCCGGTTATCAAAGAAACCCAGATCCAGACCGATGTTGAATTCACTTGTAGTTTCCCAAGTTAACTTTTTGTTTCCTCTTTTGGTTATTGCAGTACCCATATAACCGTCATTGCCGAATACCCAGCCGGAAACTACTCCGTAAGAGTCGGTCATATAGTTCCCTATGTTTGAATTACCGGTTTGTCCGTAACTGGCTCTCAATTTACCATTAGAAAGAATGCTTGACAAAGGTTTCATGAATTCTTCATCACTGAACCTCCAGCCGGCAGACACTGAAGGGAAATATCCCCAACGGTAGTCCGGGTGGAAGTTTGATTCACCATCGGCACGAACGGTAACTGTCAGCAGATACTTTCCTAAATAAGAATAGTTTGCTCTGGCAAAGTATGAGCCTAAAGCACTTTTCCTGGCTGAGGAGTTTACATAAGGCTTAGTTCCGGCTCCGGCCTGCAGATTGTTGTAAAGAAATCCATCTGTAGAGAAGTCTTCGTTGCCGGCATATACGCTTTCTTGATTAAACTGTTGATAAGAATAACCGACTAGCGCTGTCAGGCTATGATTCCCGAAATCTTTAGTATAGTTTGCCGTCAGTTCCATGAGATAATCTATATTATCACGTTGAAGGATGTTGGCTATCCCCCCTTTTGCAGCTCCGGCTACGGTAGTGTTAGGCACATAGCTTTTGTTTTTATCATATCTGCGGTCAACTCCCAGGTTAGCTTTTAAAGTCAACCCTTTTATTGGCTCTGCTTGTAAATAGCCATTAACCAGAACTCTGTCGCTTGTTGTTTTATCAGTAACTTCGAGCAGCGATATCGGATTGGGGTATTGTGCCATATCCGGGAAGATTGAATAATCGCCATTTTCATCACGGACGGGGACACTGGGGTCGAAGCGCAAAGCTGACGAAATAATACCTGCGTTTTCAAAATCATTGTCTCCCAATGATGAGTTGTCATATTGGTTGCGACTTAAATGAAGGGAGAAACCTGTTTTGATATATTTTGATAGTTCCTGATCCAGATTGACTTTCATTGTGAACCGGTCCATTGCATTGTTTTTTACCACCCCTTTTTGTGTAAAATAGTTTAGAGAGGCTGCATATTGTGTTTTCTCAGAACCGCCTGTCAATGAAACATTGTGAGATTGCTGCATTCCGGTACGGGTTACCTCGTCCAGCCAGTCTGTGGTTTGGGCGGTTGCAATTTCTTCATCTGTATATCTGGGAGTATAAGTTTTCGAAGAAGTGTCGGGTATATAATCGGCATATATGCCTTGTCCGGTCTCTTTCAACCATTTTTCATAAAGGTACATATTTCTATGTATTCTGTATTGTTTCCCATTCAACATTTTATAGTTGTTCTTAATGGTTTGCACAGAGAGATTGCCGGAATAGGTTACTTTGGCTTTTCCGGTTTTACCTCTTTTAGTAGTAATGATAATAACGCCATGTCCTGCACGTGAGCCGTAGATAGCTGTTGCACTGGCGTCTTTCAATACTTCAATCGATTCTATGTCATTGGGGTTGATAGACGATAATATGTTGTCAATTGTACCTGTTTTATAAAAATTCTTCTCCGAGTCGAGTGTTGAAGAGGCAGAAACCGGAAAACCGTCAATGATGAACAGGGGATCGTTTCCGGCATTGATTGAAGTTTCACCACGAATGCGGAACTTGGCTCCACCACCCACTTGGGCACTGCTTTGAGTTACCTGTAAACCGGCTGCTTTACCTGCTAATGCATGAGCAGTTGTGGAGAATGTACCTATAGGAGTGTCAGACATTTTCACTGAGGATATGGCTCCGGTAAGGTCGCGTTTCTTTTGAACGCCATAACCTACCACAACTACCTCATCCAGACTTTGTGTGTCTTCTTTCAATGTGATTTTAAAATGTGTCTGACCTTTTACTGAGACGTTTTGAGTAACATACCCCAAGTATGATATGATTAGTATGCTATTGTCGGTTACCGACAACGTAAATTTACCCTCGAAATCTGTGATGACTCCGGTTTTGGCTCCTTTCACAAGAACATTTGCTCCGATAATAGGTTCGCCAGTCTGATCAGTTACCGTCCCCGTTATTTTTCTGGTTACTTGTTTGAACAGAGCGATATGTTTATTGGATATACGATAAGATATATCTGTATTTTTAAAGAGTTCATTTAATACAGTTTCGATGTTTTTGTCTTTTATAGTGATAGAGCGTAAACTGTGTTTGTTGATTTCTTGTGTGTTATAAACAAATTTATATCCGGTTTTTTGCTCAATCGTATTAAAGATCTGTTCGTATGACGCGTTGTTGAAATTCAACGAGACAGATTGTGCTATCAGCGGATTAGTTGAAAAGAAAAAGCAGATGCAACTTATTAAGAATACGGAATAACTTTTCTTGGTAGAAAGAATAAAGTTATAGAATCTTAAATGGGTGTTTTTATGGCTAATAAATAATTTATTATTCATATTTTTGTATATTAAATATTTGATACTTGGCAGTTGTAGTGGGCTGCCGGTTAGCGATTACGTTTGGGGATGTTGGCGCATTCCCAAATGTTTTTTAGGGTTCAAGAGCTGTTCATAGTATTATTTTATAGGGTTTTACAATTAATAAATATAGATTTCTCCGCGTTTTTTCTCCATTTTATATTTTGCTGAAATCTGGAGAATAGAGAGTATTTCGTCCAGAGTTTCTTTATCTTCAAACGTTGCATTAAAAGTCTTTTTGCGTATAGCCTCGTTTTCAATATGTATCTTAACGTGAAATGCTCGTTCTAATTCTTCTCCGATTTCAGCCAAAGTGTTATCCTCAAAGCTAAATTTCCCTGTAATCCATGACATGACATTGTCCATGCGGATAGGAGAAATCATAATTTCACCATTTGACGGTGAATATTTAGCTTCTTGGTTGGGCATAAGAATTTTGGCAGATTTAGAAGATTGCCCTTTTTCATATAAAGCCACTTTTCCTTCAAGTAAGGATATTCTTATTTCATCATTGTATGTATCTGTCATTACATTAAAAGAGGTTCCCAATACTTCAACCTGCAATTTCCCAATATCTACAATGAAGGGATGATTCTTGTCTTTGCGAACTTGGAAAAAAGCTTCTCCCGAAATACTGACTTTCCTGTTTACATCCTCAAAAGAACGGGGGTAAACAAGGCGGGCATTGGCATTAAGCCATACAGTACTGCTATCCGGAAGTACAATCTTTGTTTTTGCATCCGGAACTGCTGCGACTTCATACCATACTAATTCCGGACGGCTTAAGTCAATAAAGTGAAAGGCTGAAACAACCAAAAGAGCAAAAGAGGCAGCAATGGAAAACCACTTCCATGCCGGAGAGATATTCTTACTTAACGATATTACCGGAATGTTAATCCGTTCTTGTAGTCGTTTGTAGTTCGAAATAGTGTCATACTCCGGTAGTTTGAAGCGAAGACGATTAATTAAATCATCAACCTTAGGGTCTTTTATGTTATAATCTTCTTTCATTGTGCTGTTTTTATATATAGATGACAGCAACAAATAAAAACTACGGGTTTATACTTGATTATTTTTTATATATTCCTACATTTGCCAAGCGTATACGGGAGCAATGTATATTTAAACCCTAAAGTCTATCTAAAATATGTAAAATGAAATGAATCCGGAAGGTTTACTAAATAAGATCATCACCGGTGATGAAAATGCTTTGCGGCAATTGTTTGAACAATATTCGCAAAGATTGTATCATGTGGCTTATTACTATTTACAAGCAAAGGAACCGGCTGAGGAGGCTGTGCTGGATGTATTTACGACTGTTTGGAAGAAAAGGGAATCTTTAGGGCATATCAAAACTATTGAGCAATACTTATATACATCTACCAAAAATCAGGCACTTCATTATCTTCGCCGAAATTACTCTCCTGATAAAACGTATGTTTCTTTATATGAAGTGGAGTTAATACCTGAAAGTAATGATCCTGAAAGTCTTATGGAAGATAATGAATATGAGTTGCTTATTCAGGAAGCTATAAATTCATTACCTCCTAAATGTAAAGAAGTATTTAGGCTAGTACTGTCGGATAAGTTAAAAAACAGAGAGATAGCAGAATTATTATCCATAAGTGAAAGTACGGTGAATGAACACATCGCTTTGGCATATAAACGTATTACTTTGTATGTAAAGAAGCGATATAAATAGTACTTTATATATTTTCCTACTCAAACTGACCCGATAAAATTTGTAGAACCATGTTACGGATCAATGAATAACCCTGAGGGTTAAATATATAAATTGTTATCTTTGTCTCCAA
>OGZK01004353.1_pt1 | contig 10020 bp, 9 predicted proteins | sample 1576791 | NCBI WGS metagenome assembly OGZK01 (sample SAMEA3541556, study PRJEB24748) | human gut metagenome | biome: human gut; feature: human-associated habitat; material: faeces | place: China | collected 2012
GGAAGTACCAGAGACGCAGGGGAAAGATAACCAGTAGATAACTGGCTTTCCTTTGCGTCTTTTTGCGTGGATCAGGGAGCGGAAAATTCAAAGATAATTTTTCATCATCTTACTTCTGGCTATCGAGATGGCTGGAAAGGATAAAGAATTATGATGATTTATGACATGGAAGCAAGCGGTAAGAGATTAAAGACATTAAGAAAACAGGCAGAAAAGACACAGGAGCAGGTGGCGGAGGCAGTTGGACTTGAGCCGGGAACGATCAGCCGGATAGAGCGAGGAGCAAAGGGGATGTCGATTGATTCGCTGTTGATGTTTAGTGAAATTTATGGAGTGAGTACGGATTACATACTGAAGGGGGACAAAACTGTGGCATCATCTGATGCATTATTGGAAGAATTGGGGGCATTAGGCAGAAATATAAGAGTTTGTAGGCGGGAGAAAATTTGATTTTTCCATTTCGTCATGCAAGGTGGTGATTGAAAAGGTTATGATGTCTGATATAATATGATGTGTGACGGAGAAGTGGTCAGTTACAAATCGAAATTTGTGGAGAGATTTCCTGAACTTTCCTTGTTTTACAGGCTTTTCAGCCCATTAGATAGTGAAATGATATGTATTTTCCCTTATTTTTGCCCTTGTGAGATAATCGTAAGGGAAATAAGGGAAATTCTTTTTTAGTCATTGCCTGCCACCTTGTCGAGAAGCCTTGCGGAATCACGTTTCGCTTTTCTGGTAGAGTGAGCATAGACATTCATTGTGGTACTGACATCAGAGTGTCCTAACAGTTCCTGCACATCCTTTGGAGCTGCCCCATTGGAAAGCAAGTTGCTTGTATAGGTGTGTCGCAACTGATGAAAATGAAATCCTTCAAATCCATCCAGCTTATTGGAAACTGACCGGCACACAATGCTGAGTGTGTTGGGGAGTTCCAGACTGCCATCCGGTCTTAAGCAGACAAAGGAGATTTCCTTATAATCTGCCGGGATATCTTCGGTTCCGTCCAGATGATAATATTCATAATACACTCTGTTTTTGTCCTGCACTTCTTTGTAGCAGTTGCGGTGATAGAGTTCACCATACTGCATCCGTTTTTTTAGCTGTTCTTTTCTGGTATCTTTCAGTATTTCAGTCAGAGTATCGCCAAAATCAACAATCCTTACTTTCTTTCGCTTGGTAGGTCCGATGATGTTTTTGTGCTTGACACCATCATAGCGGATACTTCTTTTGATCGTCAGGAATTGTTCATCAAGGTTGATATCCTGCCAGGTTAATCCGCATACCTCACCGATACGAAGTCCTGCATAATAAGCTATCTGGATTGGAAGGATGGCAGGTGGATTTTTTTCTTCGAGATATTTGATCAGTCTTTCATAGTCAGCATGTGAGATTGGCTGAACGCCTTCCTCGATATCCTCATCGGAAAATAGATCCACATCCTCCGCCTGCTTTTTTAGTTTAATATACTGCATCGGATTAAAAGTGATCAACTGTTTTGGAAATACTGCAAACCGGAAAGCCTGCTGTAATACTGCTGAAAAGGAATGAACGTAATCTTTGCTGTAACCCTTTCGTGTCTTTCCATCAGGAAATCTGCCACCGAATGTAAGCAGATCTAGAAATGACTGTAAATGCTCAGCGGTAACAGTTTTTAATTTGCGGTTTGCAATCGGATGCTTTTTGATACAACGGATCGCACCAAGATAATTTTCTACTGTACCATTGCTGAGTGTTCCAACTTTCAATTCTTCTTCTGCCCACATATCAAGCAGTTCTCCAACAGTAATGTTTTCCGACGTTGCAATGAATTTCTTGCTTTCGTAATCCTCCATTGCCTTACGGAGCAGTTTTTCCGTTTCGCTTTTGCTTTCGGTTCCGGCATATTCTTTCTGAACCAGATTGCCGCTTGCATCCTCTACATAGAAGCGGTAGTACCATTTCTTTCCTTTTTTTCTTACAGATCCTTTTGCCATAATCGTATGTCTCCTTTCGATATTCGACAATCGGAACTGAAAGAAATGCTTCTTCTTTGTTAGTATAACATAACTCCGGTTGCCATTCTATACCGAATCGAAATCTTCGGAAGTAACCTCGGACAGAAGTGTCGCAAGCCTTTGTTCTGCTGCTTCCGGTTTTCTGGAATAGAGCCGTATGATATCTACCATGTCATTAAAGGCATTCACGGTATGGGTGATCTCACGGAGAAACATGATCTCGTTGTATTCGTCCGTTGATTCAAATCCCATAGCCTTGGCAATATCTGCTTCATTCGAACAGCCTTTGTATTTTTTGCAGGCAGAACGGAATGATTCCAGGAACAGGTTATACTGCTTCAACATAAGCAGCAGTAAGTCTTTGGAAAAGGTATCTTCCTTTTGGTCAAGGTCAAGAGGTAATTGTTTGAGAATATCACTCATTTCATCACGGATCTGCAATTCTTTTTTATCCGTAATATCGGTTTCATATTCATCTGTTTCCCCTTTGAGCCATTCAATCGATACATGAAGTGCCTCCGAAAGACCTTCCAGCACCATTTTCTTGGTATTGTCAATCGAACCATTCTCATAACGCAGGATCGTGGAAGCGGTCACTCCCATCTTGTCTGCAACATAAGGCTGTGTCAGATTTAATTCCAGACGGCGCTGCTTTGCTCTACTGCCGATCAGCTTGCGTAGTTCTTTATCTTTCATGCTGATGTGCCTCCTTTTTCGGTATGGGTGAATTATAGCACGCCCTACTTGAAATTGCAATATGCAATATAATAATTGTTCTTGATATTTCATGATGCTTGACAACGTGATATGAAAACGTTATACTGACACAACAAGAAAATTGCATAATGCAATTAACGAAGGGAGGTAACTATGATGGAAAGAAAGATTGCATTGTCTATTGAGGAAGCAGCCGATTATACAGGAATCGGCAGAAACACACTGCGAAAGTTGGTGGAGTGGAAGAAACTTCCGGTGCTTAAGGTGGGAAGAAAGGTACTGATCAAAACGGATATTCTGGAGAAGTTTATGGAAGTCAATGAGGGGTGCGACCTGAGAGATAAGGGAAGCGTAAAAACAGTCACAAGAAATGCGGCGATTTAGAAAGGACTTCTTATGAAACGGATCTGTCAGAAGTGTGTGACAGCACTTTCCACTAGCAAAAAGCAAAAATGATATAGAAAAGAACGAGCATTTTGGAAAATTGCAAGCACTTTTCTATATCATTATTTTTTTTGACGAAATTTGATGCTATTACATTCCTATATCAAAAACGAAAAAGGATAGCATTTTCCACTAGCAATGAGCGAAATTGCTATCACTTTACACTATCACAAGAGGTTTCGGTGATTGATATGGGGGTTTTAGGGAAAATCGGAGCGGAAGCGGAGACCACCCCCTAACCAGACAGCAAAAATTCTTTTGCTGGCATTTTGTGACACAAAATGCGTATCTGGCGAAACCACAAGGAGTGGTTTCAGATACTTCCGAAAACTAGCTTTTAGTTGTAACTGATAAAAAAGGGGAGTCAGCTATAAAGAAAAGATGTATTAGAAAACTATTAAAAACTGTAAATTACTTTACGACTATTGATTTCTAAAGTTTTCTAAGAGACAAATCTGAACTGCGAGTTTGTAAAGCGTGAATCTGAAATATTAACCTTTTAATTGTGCTAATCGCACTTCTATGCTATGATAGAAAGTGTGTAGGTTGAATTATAAACCTGGAGAAAATAATGTGAATACTGAGATTTGATTGGTACTCATGATGAGAGGTGACAATATGGCAGTATGCTACAAAAAGCTTTGGAAAATGCTGATTGATAAAGATATGATCAAAAAAGATTTACGCTTGCGGACTGGTTTCAGCACATCAACAATGTCGAAACTGTCGAAGGATGAAAATGTCAGCATGGATATTATAGAAAAGATTTGTAAAGTATTAAATTGCGATGTTGGAGACATCATGGAGTTTGTTCCTGATAAAAAAGAGGAGCAGTAAGGAGGTACGGCAGCATGAATCATTCTTATCCGTATATTGCATCGCTGACCAGAGAGCCGTTCCTTTTCTATGAGATGCGTTCTACCGCAAAACTGATGAGCGAAGGACTTCCTGAAGAAGCGATTGCAGAAGAAATTGTCCGGCAGAATCTTTTCCAGTATCCGACGGAGAAGTCGATTACCCGAATGGCAAAAGCCTGTATCAAACGGCTTCATGCGTTGGAAGATGATACATTGGTGATGGCGATTGCATCACAGCCGACAGACGAGGCGAAACAGATTTGTCTGTATGCAATGATGAAGCAGAGCCGTCTGGTTTGGGAATTTATGCTGACGGTTATCGGAGAGAAGTACCGATTAAGGGACACGTCCTTTGGTAAGATAGATTTGAATGCATTTTTTATGCGTTTGCAGGAGCAGAATGATACTGTAGCTTCCTGGAGCGACAGCACAATAACAAAGTTAAAACAGATTATTGCCAGAGTGCTTGTAGAGACAGAGTATCTCGATAATCTCAAGGCAGATCATTTGAATCCAGTATGGCTGCATCCTGTTTTGGAGAATGCCATCAGAAGCAATGGCGACACGGTGATACTACCGGCGTTTAATTGCTTTTCATAGGAGGTAGCTCGATGAGTGATATAAAGATGCGCCTGGACAAAGTTCGGACATTGATCCAGGAACCGGAGTTTCTGGAAGGCAAGGGACTCAGCAATGAGGTGAATATCAGAATCTTCTGTTATGAACCGGAGAATGAAATGGTTGTCCGCCATTTTGTAAATCAGCTGGAAACCGATCAGTCCTTAGATTGCCATTTGATTGTTTGTAATTTATATAAAACATTTCTCTCCATCTGCGATGATATGGACATCACAGATGCGATTCCCGATATGGAGGAAGCTGACGGAAGTGCATATCTTCTGGAACAGCTTAACTCCGCAATCGGTAATGGAGAGTTCATTGATAAAATCCAGTATGAGCCACATGAACCGGGTGATGTGCTGATGCTGACAGGTGTAGGTGAGGTGTTCCCGTTTATGAGAATCCATACTTTACTGGAAGCCCTGCAACCGTATTTTTCGGATGTTCCGATTTTGGTTATGTACCCGGGTGAGTTTGATGGTCGTCATGTAAAACTGTTCAACCGACTTACACCCAACGATTATTACCGGGCATTCAATGTCATAGATTAAGGGGGATAAAGCCATGATGATTCGAGATATGTTTGCGGACGATATCAACCGCAAAATCAATGGTGTAATTAAAGTAGATCAGGCTGCTGACGATGTGATCGAGCAGGAATTAAATGAATATGTTATCACCAGAGAATTGAAGAAACATTTCATTACCTTTTTTAATTATTACGGTGATGCTTTCAATCAGCCAACTGCTGATATGGGCGTTTGGATTTCCGGCTTCTTCGGAAGTGGTAAATCACACTTTTTGAAAATGCTTTCTTACCTTCTGAAAAATAAAGAGGTAAAGGGTATCCGTAGTGTAGAGCGTTTCCGAAAAAAGTTTGAGGACGATCCGGCAACCTTTATGCTGATCGACCGTGCTACAAAGGGAACGACTGAGACGATTCTGTTTAATATTGATATTGAGGGATTCAGCAATAAAGATAAGACGGCCGTTCTTCGTGTCTTTGCCAAAATGTTCTATAGCCATCTGGGATTTTACGGTGAAAATCTGAAAGTTGCTATGATGGAGCGTTATATTGATCAGCAGGGCATGACCGAGGAGTTCCGCAGAGTTTTTGAAGAAAAGAAAGGAAAGTCCTGGCTGGAAATGCGCCGTGCCTTTGCTTTTAATGGCAAGTTCATCATTCCGACACTGATGGAAGTTTTGGACATGAGTGAGGATGATGCCAAGGCATGGTTTAATGATAAAACTGCAACAGAAATTTCTATCGCACAACTTGTGGAAGACATGAAAGCCTATGTGGATACCAAGCCTGCCAACTTTCGTCTGCTGTTTATGATTGACGAGGTTGGCCAGTATGTCGGCACAGATACTGATATGCTTTTGAATCTCCAGTCTCTGACGGAGAAAATTGGAAGTGAATGTGAAGGTAAGGTTTGGGTGATCTGCACGGGACAGGAAGCCATTGATGAAATTATCAAAGTTCGTGCTGATGAGTTTTCCCGTATCCAGGCTCGTTTTAAGACAAGACTGAGTTTATCTTCTTCCTCCGTGGATGAAGTTATTCAGAAACGTATTCTGAAAAAGAAACCGGAAGCAGCTAAAGAATTGGAATGTGTTTATGAGCAGAATGACTCTGTTCTGCGTAATCTGTTCAGCTTTAGCGGTTCGATTCAGGATATTAAAGGTTATTCCGGCCCGAGAGAGTTTACTGAGAACTTCCCCTTCGTGCCGTATCAGTTCATCATCATGCAGAAAGTATTTGCCGAAATTCGTAAGCATGGAAATTCAGGTAAGCACCTGTCTGGTGGAGAACGTTCTATGCTCTCTGGTTTCCAGGAAGCTGTACAGAAAATTCAGGAGAAAGACGAGTATGCACTTGTTCCGTTTTTCCGCTTTTATGATACCGTACATACTTTCCTTGACGGTTCTATCCGACGTGTGATCGAGCGTTGCCAGAAAGCTGCCGAAAATGGTGATGGCATTGAACAGCAGGATGTGGATGTGCTGAAACTTTTGTATTTGATTCGGTATATTGATGATATTCCTTCTAACCTGGACAATATTGTTATTCTTATGGCAGACGATATTCGTATGGATAAGGTTATCATGCGTGAAGCTGTCAGGGACAGTTTGAACCGCTTAATGGGGCAGAAAAATTATATTAACAGAACAGGGGACACTTATAATTTTTTGACAGATGAAGAGCAGGATATTCAGAAGGAGATTAAAGATACTATTGTGGATACTGCTTCTATCGTGGGGCGTATCGCCAAGATGATTTACGGCGATATTTTCACAGCCAAGAAGTTCCGTTATGGAAAATATGATTTTGCTTTCGATCAGATGGTGGATGGCATTACGGTTGGTGTGGCAACCGGCGGTATGCGTTTGCGTTTCCTAACTATGAATACAGATGCTATTGAGAAAACAGATTTCCAACTGATGGCAGAATCCAAAAACAACGAAGCAATCGTTGTTTTGGCAGATACTCCATATTATGAATCTTTGGAATCGGCTATGAAGATTCGTAAGTATGTATTGCAAAGAAATGTAAGCCAGCTTCCTAAAAGTATGCAAAAAATCATCAGCGACCAACAGGATGAAGCCACAAAATATGAAGAGAGTGCTTTGGTCGAATTGCAAGAGGCTATTGAGGGAGCGCAGTTCTATGTAGACGGTGAACATCTGGAAATCAAAGTCGGAAATGCAAAGAGTAGGATTGAACAGTCTCTTGAATATCTGGTTGCCCATGTATATAGCAAGCTTGATCTGATTACAGAAAATGTAGACAGTGATGCTGATATTATTGCGATTCTGACAGGTGCAATAACAACACTTCCGGGTGTGGAACCAAACCGTGATGCTGTTTCTGCTATGGAAGAATATCTGGAAATGCAGGATGCAAAGAAATTGCCAACTTCTATGGCAGATGTTCAGAGCAAATATAGTGCAATTCCATATGGCTGGAAAGAAATCGATATTGCTGCGGTTGCGGCACAGTTGATCTATTCTCAGAAAGTGACCATCAAGTATGCGGGGAATACCATTCAGCCAGATGATCCGAAATTACCGGAAATGCTTCGAAAAAAGAGTGAGACCGGCAAGACTTCTATCAGCAAGCGTAAAACCATTTCAGTGACGATGATGCGTGATGTAAAAGCCATGCTTCGTGAGTATTTCGACATCATGGATGTACCGGACGATGAAGATGGCTTGGTTCGTTTTGCAACTGAGAAGTTCACAGAGCAGCGTGCTTACTATGTCTCTCTGGATGCACGTTATGAAGGGCATAAATATCCGGATCGTGTATTGGTACAGGAAGCCATACATCTGATGGACGATGTACTTTCACAAAAGAAAGATAATATTGCCTTGCTTGAGCGTGTGCTGAAAAAAGAAGATGAGTTGTTTGATAACAAAGAAGCTATGAGCAATGGAATTGAGAACTTCTTCAAGACCCAGGTGACAGTATTTGACCAGGCAGTGCAGTTTGAAAAATCGCTGAATGATGATCGGGATCGTATTGCAGAAAATGAAGAAGCACACAAGGCATTAAATACCATTCGGCTGATCACCTTGGTTCAGAGTGGAAGCAAGTTCAACTATAACCGAATTCGTGAACTGAATCCTCTGATGGATACGGTTCGTTCAGCACATGACAAGATGCTGAAAGAAAAACGTGTCGAAGTTCTGGAAACTGTTCGTCAGTGCATGGAAGCAACCCATACTGCTGCAGGAGGAAATAGAAAGGCAGCCCGTTGGATTGAGAAATCTGATCAATATTTTAGCCAATGTAAGGAGAAAATTGCAGTAATAAAGAGCCTTGCACTTTTAGATGCTATGTTCCTGCCGATGTGTCAGTATAAGGATGATGTAGTCAGCAATATCGAGTCTGTTGTGGCTCCATCTGCACCGAAGCTGCCAGTACAGCCGACACAGCCAAGAAAAGAAGTAGCTCCGGCAAAGAAAAAGGTTGTCCGTGCCTATAACCGTCAGGTTGTATTCCAGGCGAAAACTTTACAGACGAATGAAGATATTGACGATTATGTAGAAAAGATTCGTTCTCAGCTGAAACAGTTGCTGAAGAATTGCGACGAGATCAAGCTGAATTAAGGAGACGAGTATGGATAAGAATGCGATTAAAAAATTTGCTGTCTGGGCAAGAACAGAGCTGATCTCCCGTGTTTCCCTAAAAGGTGTGGAATACGGTATCACAGAGGATAACATTGAGGATGCCAATGCGGACAGCGTTGGAGGAAAAGTCCTCAGTGTCGATGAAAAGAAACAGCGTCAGGCTCTTATTGCTGAGATTAATGATAAAGGATATAAGCAGGTCATGGAGGAGATTGCCTACACATGGTTCAACCGCTTCTCTGCTTTGCGCTTTATGGAAGTCAACGGCTATCTTCCTTCTCATGTGCGTGTATTCACGGACGAGCAAAATAACTTTAAGCCGCAGATTATAACCGAAGCTATTCATCTGGATTTGGATGGATTGGATATGGAAAAGGTCTATGAACTGAAAGATACAGAAAAGACCGAAGAATTGTATAAATATTTACTGATTGTGCAGTGTAACGCCCTGAATAAGATTCTTCCAGGAATGTTCCAGAAAATTGCGGATTATACTGAACTTCTTCTGCCGGACAATCTGCTCCGTGAAGGCAGTGTCATTCAGCAGATGATTGAGCTGATTCCAGAGGAAGATTGGAGAGAACAGATTGAAATAATTGGTTGGATTTACCAATATTATATATCAGAGAGACATGAGCAGATTGTAAATCCGATATATGGAAAGGGGTTTGCGAAAGAAGATATTCCTTCTGCAACGCAAATTTTTACTACTGATTGGGTTGTTTGCTATATGGTGGACAACTCTCTGGGCAGATATTGGATTGAAAGACATCCAGAGAGCAGTTTGTCAGATAAATTACAGTTTTTTGTGAAGCCAAAGAACGAAGAAATTGCATATATCAAAGAAAAAGTTACTCCGCAGGAAATGACATTTTTTGATCCTTGTATGGGAAGTGGTCATATTTTGGTTTATGCCTTTGATGTACTTATGGAGATTTACCGAGAGTGTGGATACACCGACCGTGAAGCAGTTAGTGAAATTCTTCAGAATAACCTGTTTGGGTTGGATATCGACGAGCGCTGTTCTCAACTGGCATATTTTGCTGTTATGATGAAAGCACGTAGTTATGACCACCGCTTCTTGACAAGAGGAATTAAGCCACATGTACTATCAATCCGAGAGAGCAATACTCTTGGCGCATTCACCCATAGAAACTTTATGCCAGATAAGGCTCAAAACGAGATTGGTGAATACTTGGGGAGTGTCCCAAAGTTTGTGTAAACCTTCAAACTGATGTAAGATAACATTA
>OGZK01004354.1_pt1 | contig 10016 bp, 9 predicted proteins | sample 1576791 | NCBI WGS metagenome assembly OGZK01 (sample SAMEA3541556, study PRJEB24748) | human gut metagenome | biome: human gut; feature: human-associated habitat; material: faeces | place: China | collected 2012
TTGATGCTCATCTTCCAGACGTGGTCGCTCCCCTCGCGGGAGCGTGGATTGAAATTTCCAGTGCTTTCCGTTCCGCTTCCAGCTTCTCGCGTCGCTCCCCTCGCGGGAGCGTGGATTGAAATCCATCTGTCGACAATAACATCCACATACCGTGGGTCGCTCCCCTCGCGGGAGCGTGGATTGAAATTCTGCTCTATTGCCGTAACGAGAAGCCTGGACGGTCGCTCCCCTCGCGGGAGCGTGGATTGAAATCTGTCGTGCTGCGTCCTGTGTAGCTGCGTAGGTAGTCGCTCCCCTCGCGGGAGCGTGGATTGAAATCTCCGCTACAGGAGACTACGGCGCTTCCTCCGCTAGTCGCTCCCCTCGCGGGAGCGTGGATTGAAATCTACGAAAAATACAAGCCCGCCCAGAAGCTTATCGTCGCTCCCCTCGCGGGAGCGTGGATTGAAATATCTGGGATTCTTCGTCTTCAAACCCGCCACAGTGGTCGCTCCCCTCGCGGGAGCGTGGATTGAAATGCCATCTGTTCTTGATGCTCATCTTCCAGACGTGGTCGCTCCCCTCGCGGGAGCGTGGATTGAAATCAGCAATCGGAATGAAGTACATCAAGCTTGGTTTGCGTCGCTCCCTTCGCGGGAGCATGTCAGGAAAAGGATCGTAACAGAAAAAATGTCGAAGAAAATGGGGGAGAGGCATATGGATTATTTTGCGCATATTGATGGGAAACGAAAACAGAGTGTTTTGGAGCATTCGGAGGGGGTTGCAAGACTTGCTGGAATGTTTGCCGGAGAATTTGGAAAGTATGAATGGGGATATTGCAGTGGTATGCTGCATGATATTGGAAAGTACAGTCTCAGGTTCCAGAGAAGACTTCAAAAAGGAGATGTTCAGGTGGACCATTCGACGGCCGGAGCACAACTTTGTGCGGCGAAAGGAGGATACTACTCGTTTCTAAATTATTGCATTGCAGGGCATCATGCGGGCTTGCCAGATTGCGGAAGTAATACGGACAATGGCGGAGAGTCTACGTTGAGCGGCCGCCTAAAGAAAAAAATAGAAGATTATCAGGCTTATCAGTCTGAGATTGAGGTTCCGCTACTTCATTCGGCGCCCATTGATCCAAAAGCTGTGCCGAACCCATATTTTTCGTTAAGTTTTTTTATGCGAATGATTTATTCCTGTCTGGTAGACGCAGATTTTCTGGATACGGAAGCTTTTATGAAGCAGGGAAAGACAGAACGAGATCCCGGCACGAGAATAGAAGAACTGTACAGAAAGTTAGATAAATATCTTGAGAATAAAAGATGGCTGGAAAATAAAAAACCCGATACGATCAACGGCAGACGAAGTGAGATTTTGCGGCATTGTATGGACATGGGAACCCAGGAAAAGGGAATGTTTCGTCTGACTGTTCCGACCGGTGGAGGAAAAACAATTGCCTCGCTGGCGTTTGCACTTCGGCATGCGGCAGCGCATCAGATGAAGCGGATTATTTATGTCATTCCATATACCAATATTATCGAACAGAATGCGCAGGTATTTCGGGAGATTCTGGGAGAGGAAAATGTGTTGGAAAGCCATTGCAACATTGATTATACCAGTTCGGAAGAGCTCAGACCGATGCAGCTTGCTTCGGAAAACTGGGACAAGCCGGTGGTTGTTACGACCAATGTACAGTTTTTTGAATCTCTCTTTGCATCGAAATCTTCAAAATGCCGGAAGCTTCATAATGTTGCAAACAGTGTGATCATTTTTGATGAAGCACAGATGATACCGCCGGAGCATCTGAAGCCTTGTCTTGCGGTTATAGAGGAACTGGCAGCGCAATATGGTTCATCTGTTGTGCTTTGTACAGCAACGCAGCCAACATTTCAGAATTTTTTCCAGAGAAATTGGGAGCCGGTTGAGCTTTGTCCATGTATGGAAGAGCAATTTCGCTTTTTCAAGAGGACGAGATTTGAAGATATCGGAACGGTGACAGAAGAAGAGCTGGAGGAAAAACTTTTAAAAGAAACACAGGCATTGTGTATTGTCAATACGAAGAAACGAGCACAGAGAATTTATAATGCGATCAAAGGGGACGGAGTCTTTCATCTGTCGACAACAATGTATCCAAAGCATCGGAAACGGGTGTTAGAGCAGATTAGGAAAAGACTGGAAGATGGTAAAAAGTGTATTTTAATTGCAACGAGTCTGGTGGAAGCTGGAGTGGATCTGGATTTTCGATCTGTATATAGACAGCTTGCGGGAATGGATTCTATGATTCAGGCGGCAGGACGCGGAAATCGAAATGGAGATCGTTCCATAGAGGAGAGTCCGGTATATATTTTCGGAATGGAAGGAAAAGAGTTTGTTCCCGGTCAGCAGATGCAGATTGATACGTCCAAAGCGCTTTTACTGGATGGATATCAGCCGGAAGACCTTGCGACAGTAGATCAGTATTTCCAGATGTTGTATCAATTAAAACAGGATGAAATGGATAAGGACGGTGTGATGCGCTGCTTCGAAAATCAGAATTATCAGTTTGCGTCAGCTGCTAAAAAGTTTCATCTGATTGAAGAGAATACCGTAACAGTGTTTGTAAAAAGAGAGCAGGAAGCGGCGAAGTTATTGGGACAGATTCGAAACCAGGGGTATTCCCGCACTTTGATGCGACAGGCAGGACAGTATTGTATCAATATTTATGACAGGGATTTTGAAAAATTAAACGGACAGGGAGCGCTGCGTCCGGTGTCCGGTGATATAGAAGATTTCTATGAATTAGTTTCGGAGGAACTGTACACAGAAGAAATGGGATTAAAAATGGATATTGAAGAAGGCATCGGAGTGTTCTGGTAATTGTTTTAGCAAGTGCTGTAGGCGGGAGGTTAGAGGATAAAAGCATACGGAACAGAAGAAAAATCATCAACTTCTGTTCCGCATCGCTTGGTTCACATGGTGTGAAAAAATATTTTTTCAATCCCCAATTCCGTGTCATTGTAAATGGCAGGAAAAGACGATGTTTATTATATAATAGTTATTCCATATAATCCAGTGTAAATATTTTTATAGAAACTTCAATATGTTTTCCCACAGATAATGGAAACGTTGTTGCATTATATAAAACAGTGTAGTATAGTGGAAATATAAAGAAAAGGACAGTGAGAAAAACGATAATTTTTATAAAAAGGGGAACAGAGATGGTTTTATATCATGGGAGTAAAGAAATCGTGGAATATCCCGAAATTCGAAAAGCACGATTTCAAAAAGATTTCTATTTTGGATTTTACTGCACACTTTATGCAGAGCAGGCGAAGCGTTGGGCAACCAGATACGGTGATGGGTACATCAATAAATATGAATATGTACCAAGCAGTACTTTGAATTGTTTGTATTTTGAAGAGATGACGGAAGAATGGCTGGATTTTATTGTGGCATGTCGTAGAGGAATTCCACACAAATATGATATTGTGGAAGGACCGATGGCAGATGATACGATTTACAATTATATCCAGAACTATCTGGATGGCAAAATTTCGAGAGCCGCATTTTGGGAACTGGCAAAGTTTAAATATCCGACGCATCAAATCAGTTTTCATACGATTTCAGCGCTGGATACATTGACATTTGTAGGAAGCGAGGCCGTGTATGGGGACAAAAAATAATAATGATTTATTTTATATATGCAGCTTGATCGAATACATCGGAAGGAAAACGAAACAGCCTCGGAAAAAAGTAGCAGATTATCTGGGAAGAAAGCATATTCATCGGATTTACGAACATGCAGATGTATTTCATTGTGAACCAATTGAAAAGATGGCAGAAGAATTGATTGAAGAATGCAATATTCCGAAGGGCAGCTTTGATAATGTGGGAGCATGCAGATATACAGTACCGGATTATTGGGATATCGGAGAAGTGTATGAACGGCTGATTGAAGATTCCTATTCTGATCAGGATATTGAGAAAGGGCTTTGGCAGGTATATCATTCCTGGATAGATTCCAGCATTTCTGATTATAATACGGATTTTTACTATCAATCGAGAGACTATCTGGCAGCCTGCTATCAGGATGGTTCGATATTATAGATGAAAAGGGGTGATAAAATGGGCATGGGTGTAAAAGTCAGAGTATGGGGACCATATGCGCTCTTCTCAAGACCAGAGATGAAAGTGGAACGGTGTTCTTACGATGTAATGACGCCATCTGCTGCAAGAGGAATTCTGGAAGCGATTTATTGGCATCCGGGGCTTCGATGGGTGATCGACAAAATTCAGGTAAACAAACCAATCCGGTTTACCAGCGTTCGGAGAAATGAAGTGAAAAGCAAAATTTCTGCCAGCAATGTGCTTCAGGCATATAACGGAGCGGATAAGGAATTGTATCTGAGCACAAAAGAGGAAATTGTACAGCGGGCATCTTTATTGCTGTGTGATGTGGAATATGTTATTGAAGCACATTTTGAAATGACGGAACAGGCAAATGAAACAGACAATCCCGGTAAGTTCAAGGATATTATGATGCGTCGTTTAAAGCGCGGAGAATGCTATCACATGCCGTATTTTGGATGCCGGGAATTCCCGGCGCATTTCGAATTGTGTGAAGAGGAAACTACATCCTGTTATGCTGTTGTTCCGGAAAAGGATCTCGGTTTTGTGCTCTACGACATGGATTACTCTGATCCGAACGATATTCAGCCGATGTTCTTTCGGGCGGTGATGAGAAACGGTGTTCTTGATCTGAGAGACTGTGAGGTGATTCGGTGATTTTACAGGCGCTTGTAAAGGAATATGAAAGTCTGGCAGAGCAGGGAAAAGTATCGCAGCCGGGGTGGTGTCAGGCAAAGGTTTCCTATGAAATCAATTTGTATGCGGATGGACGAATCAAACAAATTATCTGCTTGAAGAAGGAAAAAGAAATTGGGAAAAAGAAGGTTTTAATTCCCAAAACGATGAAAGTACCGCAGATGGTCACCCGATCTTCCGGAATAGCGGCAAATTTTCTGTGTGATAACTCAAAATATCTGTTAGGAATTGATGCAGAAGGGACTTCTGGGCGGATAATGGATTGTTTTCTGGCAGCAAAGGAAAGACACCTCTCTGTTTTGGAAGGAACAGATGGCATAATGGCGCAGGCAATCTGCCGTTTTTTTAAAAACTGGAACCCGGAAAGCGTTCAGGAATGTCCGGAGTTGAAAGAGCAATGGGAAGGAATTACAGATGGCGGGAATCTTGTTTTTGGAATGAACGAATTCTATGCACAGGATGATCCGGAAATACAGAAAATGTGGAACGCAAGTCAGTCTGAGACAGAGGAGGAAACATCAGGCATTTGTCTTGTAACCGGAAATTATGGTCCGATTTCCAGAATTCACAGATCCATTAAAGGGGTTCCGGGGGCACAGTCGAGTGGCGCAGCACTGGTGTCTTTTAATGCACCGGCATTTGAATCTTACGGAAAAGAACAAAGCTACAATGCGCCGGTTGGAAAGTATGCAGAGTTTGCTTATACGACAGCTTTAAATTACCTGCTGGGACAGGAAGAATACCGATTTCAGCTTGGTGATACAAGAGTGGTATTCTGGGCAGAAAGTGGAGAAGAGGCATATCAGGATTTTTTTGCTTCTTTTCTGGAACCCAAACCGGATAATGAGGAGATGCTGAAAGCTGTTTTTGCAGGATTGAAAAAACAGAAATATCTCGATCTGGATCAGTTTGAATTGAATCCAAATCAAAAGTTTTATATCCTTGGACTTGCACCAAATGCTGCTCGTTTAGCGGTTCGTTTCTTTTATGAAGATTCTTTTGGAAATATTTTGAAGCATCTTGCAGAACATTATCAGCGAATTGAAATTGTAAAACCGGTATGGGAACAGAATAGTTATCTTGGAATCCGAGACATGCTTGCGGAAACGGTGAATCAGAAAGCAAAGGATAAAAATCCGATTTCGAATATGGCGTCTATGGTGCTGCAGGCAATCCTTGCAGGAAACCGTTATCCGGCAAGTTTGTATACAGATACGATGATTCGTATCAGGGCGGAGCAGGGAAACGTCACCTGGAAAAAAGCTGCGATCCTCAAGGCTTATTTGATTCAAAACTACCATTTGGAAAAGGGGGAACATTATATGGGACTAAATGAGGGATGTAAGGAAGAGGCATACGTTTTAGGAAGGCTGTTTGCTATGTTGGAAGCAATTCAGATGGACGCCAATCCGGGAATTAAAGCAACAATCCGGGATCGGTATTTTAACTCTGCGTGTGCGACACCGGCAATTGTTTTTCCGATATTGTTCAAATTAAAAAACAGCCATATCAAAAAGCTGGAACGGGATAATCCGAGTGCAAAAATATATTACGAAAAGCAGATTATGGAAATTATGGGGAAACTCGGAGAAAAAATGCCGAACCGTCTGGCACTGGAAGAGCAGGGACAATTTGATCTGGGATATTATCATCAGATGCAGAAAAAATATGAAAAGCGGGAGGAAAAGTAAATGAGTGAGACAATCAAAAACAGATATGAGTTTGTAGTATTGTTTGATGTGGAAAATGGGAATCCGAACGGAGATCCTGATGCAGGAAATATGCCGCGTATTGATCCGGAAAGTGGTCTCGGTCTTGTGACAGATGTTTGTCTGAAACGAAAGATCAGAAATTATGTGGAAACAGTAAAAGAGGAGGAGCCGGGGTTCCAGATTTATATCCGTGAAGACGTACCGTTGAACCGAAGCGATAGAACCGCATGCGAGAGCCTTGGAATCCATGAGACAGATGAAAAAAAAGTGACGGATGGATTAAAAAAGCTGAAAAAGAACGATCCGGATGCAGATCTGAAAATTCGGGATTATATGTGCCAGAATTTTTATGATATCAGAACTTTTGGTGCGGTTATGACAACATTTGTGAAAGCATCGCTGAATTGCGGGCAGGTAAGGGGTCCTGTGCAGATTGGCTTTGCCAGAAGCATTGATCCGATTATCAGTCAGGAAGTAACGATTACGAGAGTTGCGATTACGACAGAAAAAGACGCGGAAAATAAGAGCACGGAAATGGGCAGAAAAAGCATTGTGCCCTATGGATTATATCGTGCAGAGGGATATGTTTCTGCAAATCTTGCCAGAAAGGTAACCGGATTTTCTGAGGAAGATCTGGAGCTTTTATGGGAAGCAATTATCAACATGTTTGAAAATGATCATTCTGCGGCAAGAGGAAAGATGGCGGTGCGGGAACTGATTATTTTCAAACACAGCAAGGAGCTGGGAAATTGTCCCGCATATAAGTTATTTGATGCAGTGGAAGTAAAGAAAAACGACGATATTATTTATCCCAGAAACTATAAAGATTATACAGTTAAAATTCATCAGGATCAGATACCGGAATCTGTTGAAGTGACAAGAAGAGCATAGTAATCAGAAAGCAGAAAAAGGCACACTTTGTTTGAAATGCGTTGAAAAAGAGGTGTCGTATAATGGAATATGCTGAAGACGATTATTTGATGATATCTGGTATCCAGCATTTTAAATTTTGCAGGAGACAATGGGCATTGATTCATGTGGAACAGCAATGGGCAGAAAATGAACATACTGTCATTGGAGAGCTGATGCACAAAAAGGCGCATGATCCATATCTGACGGAAAAGCGGAAAGATTTGCTTGTGGTAAGGGCATTGCCGGTCAGTTCCAGAACGATGGGAGTCAGCGGCGAATGCGATATTGTAGAATTTCGGAAATGCGAAGATGGAGTGAAACTGCACGGACACAGGGGATTTTACAGTATTTATCCGGTAGAGTATAAAAAAGGGAAACCAAAACATTCAGAGGAGGATATCTTACAGCTGACAGCGCAGGCAATGTGTTTGGAAGAAATGTTTTCGACGACAGTATCGGAAGGGGCAATTTTTTATGGAGAAACCAGAAGACGTGAAGTCGTTGCAATTACGGAAGAGCTGAAAAATGAGGTTTGTCAGATATTTGAAGAAATGCATCAATATTATGACAGACGGTATACACCGAAAGTAAAATACAGCAAAGCATGCGCTTCCTGTTCTCTGAAGGAAATATGCCTTCCAAAGCTCGAAAAAGCCGGATCGGTAAAGGAATATCTGAAACGGGCGCTGGAGGAGGAACCGGGATGAAAAAACTGCTCAATACATTGTACGTTACTTCGGAAAACAGCTACCTTGGATTGGATGGAGAAAATATTGTTGTTTATGAAGAACAGAAGGAGCTTGGAAGGCTGCCGCTGCATAATCTGGAGGGAATTGTTTCTTTTGGTTACAGAGGGACAAGCCCAGCGCTTATGGGCGCTTGTGCAGACCGAAATATTTCCTTGTGTTACCTTACGCCGCAGGGAAAATTCTTAGCCCGGGTGACTGGAAAAGTAAGAGGAAATGTTATTTTACGAAAACAGCAGTATGATACAGGAAAAGATGAGGAAAAGAGCCTTACAATTGCAAAAACTTGTATTCTTGGAAAAGTATACAATTCGCGCTGGGTTCTGGAACGGGCAATCCGGGATCATGCAATGCAGATTGATGCGGAAAAGGTAAAAGCAGCATCAATGCAATTAAAAGCTTCCCTGGAGCGGATTCAAAACTGTACATCCAAGGATCAGTTAAGAGGATATGAAGGGGAAGCTGCCAGCATTTATTTTGGTGTATTCAATGAATTGATTCTGCAGCAGAAAAAGGATTTTCAGTTTCAGGGACGGACAAAACGTCCTCCAATGGATACGGTTAATGCGATGCTTTCTTTTGCCTATACACTTTTGACGAATCAGATCATGTCTGCTCTGGAATGTGTTGGCTTAGATCCCTGTGTCGGATATCTGCATACAGAACGTCCGGGAAGAAGTTCACTGGCATTGGATATGGTTGAAGAACTTCGCTCTGTAATGGCAGATCGGTTTGTATTATCTCTTATTAATAAGAAGATTATTAGCGGAAAAAACTTTACAAAAAAAGAAAATGGTGCAGTTTTGATGGATGATGAGCTGCGGAAAAAGTTTTTGACAGAATGGCAAAATAGAAAAAAGGAAGTTATTACACATCCGTATCTTAGGGAAAAAGTGGAGTGGGGAATGGTTCCCTATGTGCAGGCAATGCTCCTTGCCCGATATTTACGCGGAGACCTGGACGAATATCCTGTTTTTCTCTGGAAATGAGGTGACAAATGCTTGTACTGATCACATATGATGTGAACACAGAAACAGCAGCTGGTAAAACAAGACTGCGGAAGGTTGCTAAACAATGCGTCAACTATGGAAGAAGGGTTCAGAATTCTGTATTTGAATGTATTTTGGATAACGCTCAGTGCATCGCACTGAAAGCACTTCTGACAGACATTATCGACAGTAAAGTAGATAGTCTGCGCTTTTATTATCTTGGTAATAAATACGAGACGAAAGTGGAGCATGTCGGGGTCGAAAAAGGTATTGCTGCCGATCAGGTCCTGCTCCTCTAAAAACTGGTGCGAACAGGAAGTGCATATGAATTCTTATGGAGATTCGCACCTGAAAAATTATGAAATAACATTTATTAATTTATTTTTTTAAAACAGGAGCTATATTTTATTGGTGAGATGAAATAAAGAATAGCCGTACTGCAAGCGAAAAGATGTTAATAAATGCTGTCGCTCCCTTCGCGGGAGCGTGGATTGAAATCGGATATCTCCGGATGACTTTCTGGATCATCTGCCAGTCGCTCCCTTCGCGGGAGCGTGGATTGAAATTCCCTCGTTTTGGAGGGTAAAAAATTAAGACCCTGTCGCTCCCTTCGCGGGAGCGTGGATTGAAATTCTTGCGTCCTCGTCAATGTCCGCACTCTGGACAGGTCGCTCCCTTCGCGGGAGCGTGGATTGAAATCAGTCCGCTTTCTTTCCCGGACTCTGCGTCATAACCGTCGCTCCCTTCGCGGGAGCGTGGATTGAAATGCTTATTATAATAAATCAAATTAAATTTGATGTCGTCGCTCCCTTCGCGGGAGCGTGGATTGAAATATTCTCAAACCGCATCGTGCGATAGCCTTTGTAGTCGCT